>Ga0326728_10000486_pt1 | contig 155682 bp, 112 predicted proteins | sample MB3enrmetagenome_FD_207602 | JGI IMG/M metagenome (GOLD analysis project Ga0326728, IMG submission 207602) | Lab enriched peat soil microbial communities from McLean, Ithaca, NY, United States - MB31MN | ecosystem: Environmental > Terrestrial > Soil > Wetlands > Peat | place: USA: New York... | reverse complement strand
TCGTTCGCCCCTGTCCCGACAATTCCGCAGCAGCGCTGCTGCGGCCCCATTGAAGCGTAGTTCGGATCGATCCATACCGTGTTAGGGTTCGGAATTCCGCAGCAGCGCTGCTGCGGCCCCATTGAAGCATCCACATCGGGTGTCAGGCTCCGTTCAGCGTGTGCAATTCCGCAGCAGCGCTGCTGCGGCCCCATTGAAACCTCTGTGTATCGTCAGCGGTATTCTGGGGGGGCGCCCCAATTCCGCAGCAGCGATGTACAATCGATACCCGGCCAGGACCGCAAAATGGAAATTTTGCGCCAGAACGGGAATCCTGGATCCAACCATCTTGAGCAGTGCCGATAGCTTCTTCCCGGCGCCGAAAGGGCCAGCGCAGGTCCAATTCCGGGAGCCTTTCCACCTTTCCTGGGTGTATGATCGAACTGTTTGAGACCCCAAAGTCCCATGGGCGCCCGGCGCCTGGGGCGAAAAAGGTCGCGGGGCGCGTGCCCGCGGACGGCTCCGAGCTTGAATCGGGAGGAGGTAGGCAATGCGCAACGTCCCTGTAAGCTGTCGGGCGCCGCTTCGGTTTTCGATGGCCGCTGCAATCTCTCTACTCGCCGTGTGGGCGCCCGGCGCGTCACCGGCGGCCGGCAAACGCCCCCAGGATCTCTGGGCCGATGTCTCCAGGAACGCCAAGAAGCAATCGGCGCTAACGGCCTTGGATCTCATCTGGCAACAGACCCAGGCCGCTGGCACAGCGGAGGCATACCGGGACTACCTGACAGGGGTGGACGATCACCGCGATGGCATGAGCGCCAATGACGCGCTCATCGGAAGGGCTTACGGCTACGCGGAGCAGGCGCTGGACGCCGTCTGTCGGACGACCATGTCCGGGAGCGCAGTCGAGCCGTTAGCCGATTTGATCGGGTACCTCGATCGCCTGGCTGCGCGGTGGCCCGGCAACGATCGATACAAGGACGTGACAGCGGCTCTGAGAGCCAAAGCCGAGAGCCTGACCGTGAACTTGTGGAGGGCCTACTGGGATAGAACGAAGGCGGCCAACACGGTGCAAGCGACCAGCGCCTTTGTGTCTAGAGCGTCGGACAGCGGGCGCTTGGGGGCATCCACTGAAGCCGCCAGGAACGAACTGAAGGCCCAGGCAGACGCGCTCCTCATGGAGCAACGTTGGAGCGCGGTGAATGGGAAGGTTCAGAGCCTGCTAGGCCCCGGTGGCGGCCGTTGGGAAGACGTAATGGGGAAGGAGTTCGCTGGAGACCCATACGCGTGGTTATCCGCCGCTTTTGGGGAGCCGCCCGGCTCGAACCATCTGGAGCCGCCCACCGGCTTACTGTTGCTCACCAACGCTCTGGTGATCTGGAAAGCCTTCGACCGCTTCGCCACTCTCTACCCCAACAACCCGCATCGGAGCGAGTGCGCGGCGAGCATGGAGAAGCTCGAAACGCCGATCTGGAACGGGATCCCGGACGATGCACCAATGCCGTTTTATGCCGGTTTCACCTCCCAGTTTTCGAAGAGCAAGCTCCCCGCCGGCGCGAAAGCGAAACTCGATCGACTCGCCAGCGAGCAGTGGAAGAAGGCCAAGCAGGAAGCCACATTGGATGCCTATGGGGCATTCCTCTCGTGGTTCCCCGAGAACGCTTATATGGAGGAGCTGAAAGGCGAAGTCAAGGCCGCCCTGGGCGCCCTGGCCAAGAACGGCTCGCCTGTCGGCGCCAACGCCGTGATACCGCTCGCGAGCGAGAACGCGTTCATCCGCGTACCGAAGGACACCCGGCTTCGCTACTCCAGTGCGAATCGCGCCGGTGGCAACACCTACGTCTACATGGTCGGCACGTATGACCGACTGGTCTCGGATATCAAGAAACCGGGGAGCGTGGTCCGTGGCTATTCGGGCGCGGGAAACGAGGCCTCGTACACGGTCTCCCGGCAGTACACAACCTCGCATAGTCAGACGACCCTGTCATCCTCCACGGGCAACCAGTGGGTGACGGCGTCGGACTCCACCGCCACCTGGAAGGTGGAGTTTCCGCGCAGTAGGTTCGTTTTCGTGTATCTGACTCCGGACGACTACAATCGCACGTCCCTGGAGACCTACTTGGAAAGTCGCCAAGCCAGCCCGGACTTGCAGGTGGACGCCTACGCGGATTTGGGGAACCCTTTGATCTTCAATCTCGAATGCCCCACGCTGCACGAGCAACTCCGGGCGGACGGCTTGACTGACTCGATGATCCAAGTGCTCAATTGTCCGGAGCGTATCCGGTACGTGTCTGGCGCGGGCGTGCTGGTGGTGAAGTCGCAATCCGATCGGCGGGTCTATAGCTTCGGCCTCGGCGCTCAATAGCCCGGATTTGGTCTTACACCATAAGCGGCGCCGATTGTCTTTCAGATGATGCACAGGGAAGACGATTCGGCTTCAGATCCCATTTACGCGGGAACCGGTAAACGAGCCGAACACCTCCAAACCATGCGGAGGGAAGTATAATCGATACTCGGGCAGGACCGCAGAATGGATACGCTGGTTCGGAGACTCCCACAGGAGGCGTGATGCACAGTACCGGAATGAAGGATGCCACAGCCTGGAGTTCATTCGTTTCGTGGCTTTGGCCGGTGGTTCCCCAAGTGCTGCTCGGCGCCGGTCTATTCTTCGGTTCCATGGTGAGCGCCGACGCTCAGATTCCGCTCGCCACCGGCAGCGGCGTGACCGTTCTTCCCGAGCCCAGCGGACCGTTCTTCGATATTACGGCGTATGGCGCGGTGTCCAACGGACCGGCGGTGGCGAATCAGGCGGCCATCAACGCCGCCATTTCCGCGGCTGCCGCGGCCGGCGGTGGAACGGTTCTGATTCCCCCTGGAACGTTCAAGACTTACAGCATCCATCTGCAGAGCAACGTCGGTCTGCATTTTGAGTCGGTCAACTCGGTCATCCGGGCTGCCATAGTGGGGACCGGCCCGGGCCAGGATGGAGGCTTCTATGACGCCCCCGAGGCGAATATCTTCGTCGGTCTTCAGGACCAGGGCCACAGCCACTGGCAAGACAGCCTGATCTGGGGCATTGGCCTGCACGACATCGTGATCTCGGGCCCCGGCCTGATTGACGGAAGCTATGTCGACGCGAGCGGGAACACGTTCTGGACCCTTGCAACCACCGACGTGCCGGAAGTCGCCACCAGGACCGCCAGCGGGCCCGCGATACAGGCCAACAAGGCCATCGCGCTCAAGAACTGCACCAACGTGATCTTTCGCGATTTTGCCATCAAGAATGGCGGACATTTCGGCATTCTCGGCACCGGCGTGAGTAACTGGACGATCGACGGGATCGTCGTCGATACCAACCGCGACGCGATCGATATCGATTGCTCCCAGAACGTGACGGTCAGGAACTCCGTATTCAATTCCACCAACGATGACGCCCTTGTCCTGAAGGCCACCTTCGCTCTAGGGACGTTTACACCCACTAGGAACGTGCTGCTCGATCACGATATCGTCAGCGGTTACGAACCGGGGAGCGTGCTCAGCGGAGACTATGCGCAGGGACAGCTTAACCCCATGACCGGGCGCGTCAAGATAGGCACCGAAGCGAGTAGCGGTTTCGATACCATCACGATCCGGAATATTACATTCGAGCACTGCGCCGGCTTCGCCGTCGAATCCGTGGACGGCGCCGCCCTGACCAATGTCGTGTTCACCGATTCCACGATGAACGATATCTATACGCCCATATTCATTCGGCTCGGCGACCGGGCCCGAACGCCGGTCACCGGCAACGGTGGCAGCCAATACGTGAGCCCATCCGGCGACGTTCGCGTGGACAACCCCCAGTATATCCTTCCCAATCTGCCGGCTCAGTATGGGTACTTTCCCCCCAGCCGGTACGCTCCCTCGTATGACCAGAGTCTCACGGTTCCAATTGGCGGCGGGGTTAGTGCGACGGGCATAGTCAATCAAACCGATCCGGCAATTCTGAACTTGGCTCAGCCTTGCTATGGATGCACGACGAACCCCGTGGATGGAGACGCGATCGGCCCCGGAGCTCAAGGGGACGGCAGCTTCGCGGCCGTCAGTAACATCAGTATTAGCAACCTTACCGTGACGGACGCGGACCCGCGATACCCCATAATCCTCGCCGGTCTGGAGGGCCACCCGGTCCGGAATGTGAGTCTTAGTAATATCGCGGTGCAGTATCGCGGCGGTCTGACATTGCAGCAGGCGGTCGAGAACCGGAATCTGCACTCGAATTGGAGTTTCCATGAGTACGGCGAGGACGGCCTTGGCTTGGTTCCTGAACCGGTTGACTGGTTGGGCCGTTCCGCCAACGAAGGATACCTTCCGCGGATCGGCTGGGACCCCGCCGCGAACGGCGGAGCCGGAGGATGGGCTGAAGATCCTTACAACATCCCCGAGTTGCCGTTTCTCTATCCCGAGAACGTCATGTTTGGCCCGCTGCCCGCATACGGCATCTGGGCCCGGCATGTCTCCGGCCTGAGCGTGAACGGCGTGAGCCTCAGTTTCCTGGCCCCGGATGACCGTCCGGCGGTTGTGTTGGACGATGTCAGCGACTCGGCATTTCAGAACTTCACGGCGCAGGTGGGATCCGGCGTCCCGGTTTTCGTCGAGGTCACCAATACCAAGAAGCGGCCGGCGGATCTTGAGTATATTACGAACTGGCCGTATTCCACGGACACGGTTACGAATGTGACGGTACCACCGGGCTTGGCAGTGCAACAGGTGACCGTCGGCCGGCCGGCGCCGGGTACGCCTCCGGACACGCTGTATAAGTATCCGACGGCGCCCAGCGCAAGCCATCCATACTCGTATAGTGTCGCCACTGCGGACTATCCGTTGCCGGTTACCGTGTTGCGGCCGTTCTTCGACACCGCTGCCCCGAGCCGTTTCTATCGCGCTAGCGTGGGACAGCAGTTGCAGTTTACGGTACAGGCTTACAGTCCCGCCTCCGGCAGCGCCACGGCGGCTGCCCAAACGGGTCTGACCTATTCCACTGGCGCCCTGCCCAGCGGCGCGGCCTTCGCTTCGCAAGTGTTCACCTGGACGCCCACCGCCGCCGGTGTCTACCAGGTGCAGTTCGTGGTCAGCGACGGCGTGTTACCGGAGAGCAAGACCGTCACGATCCGTGTTGGCAACCCAACTCTGCCCGTGGCCAACCCCGGCCCGAGCCGCAGCGTCCATTTGGGGAGCCTGGTGACTCTGGACGGTTCCGCGAGCCAGGATCCGGCCAGCGCCACCCCCGAGTTGCCGGCGTGGTGGACGCTGAGCTATTCGTGGGTGCAGACCGCCGGACCGGCGGTCGCCCTGGGGAGCGGCGGCGCCACCGCCATGAGCCCGACCTTCGTCGCGGCCGTGCCGGGCTCCTACACGTTTCAGTTGGTGGTGAGCGACGGGGCGGCGGCCAGCGCCCCGGCCTCGGTCACCATCGCGGTTGCGACCCCGCAGGAGGTTCACCCCCGTCCAAGGTGACGGCGGCCGCCGGCCGAGGGGTCCCGTTCAGCCCTCGAAAGGCGCCATACGGCCCCTGGAATTCGCACTTCAGCCCGCCGGGGTGGCGGGCGGCGGGCGGGTGCCCCTAAAATAGTCCGGTTATGGCGGACTTCCAGATCCTGCAACCGGAAACTACGTATTCGGGCTCGCCCATCCAGCCGCTCGTCAAAGGTCTGCCCAAGTCGACGACGTCCTTGTGCCCGGAATGCTCCACCCTCATCCCCGCGCGGATTTTCGAGGACGCGGGCAAGGTGGTCATGGAGAAGCAGTGCCCGGACCACGGCCACTTCCGCGACACCGTGTTCTCGGACGTCAAGCTGTACCTCCAGATGGAGGAATGGTCCTTCGGCGATAACCGCGGCTTCTCGAACCCATCGGTCCCCAACGCCGCCACCTGCCCCACCGATTGCGGCATCTGCGACCTGCACACCAGCCACACCGGCCTGGCCAACCTGGATCTGACCAACCGCTGCAACCTCACCTGCCCGGTGTGCTTCGCCAACGCCAACGCCTCCGGCTACATCTACGAACCGGACTTCGAAACCGTGCGCAAGATGCTGGCTACGCTGCGCAACCAGCGCCCCGTCCCCAACCGCATCGTGCAGTTCTCGGGCGGCGAGCCCACCATCTATCCGCGCTTCCTGGACGTGCTGCGGATGGCCCGGGAGATGGGCTTCTCCCACACCCAGGTGGCCACCAACGGCATCAAGTTTGCCGATCCGGAATTCGCCCAGCAGTGCAAGGAGGCCGGCTTGCACACGCTCTATCTGCAGTTCGACGGCGTGTGCGACGAAATCTACCGCAAGACCCGCGGCGAAGCGCTGTGGGAAACCAAGATGCAGTGCATCGAAAACGTCCGCCAGGCGGGGTTGAAGATCGTCTACGTCCCCACCATCGTGAAGGGCGTCAACGACCACCAGATCGGCGACATCCTGCGGCTGGCGCTCGAGTACATCGAATGCTCCAGCGGCATCAGCTTCCAACCCGTGTCCTTCACCGGGCGCATCGCCCGCCACGAACTGGAAGCCAAGCGCTTCACCCTGTCGGATTTCGCGCACGCCGTCAAGCGGCAGACCGGCATCTGCGATCCCTACCAGGACTGGTTCCCGCTCTCCTGCGTGACGCCCTTCTCGAAGCTGATCAGCGCGTTGCGCGGCGAGGAAACCACCACCCTGAGCTGCCATCCGCACTGCTCCATCGGCACCTACCTGTTCGTCGACCAGGACCGCAAGGCCACGCCGGTGACCCAGTTCATCGACGTGGGACCCATGCTGCGCGAGATGGACGAACTGGCCCGCAAGGCAGGGGCGCGCCGCATCCAGTTCTTCACCAAGATCGAAGCCTGGAACAACCTGCGCAAGTTCTTCCACGCCGAGAAGGCCCCCAAGGACCTCACCTTCGGCAAGTTCCTGCAAACCCTGCAGGGCATGACCGACAAGCAGTACGGCCGCGGCGACAGCGAAAAGCGGGGCTTCACCTACCGCACCCTGATGCTGGCCGGCATGCACTTCATGGACCACTACAATTACGACGTCGAGCGCGTCAAGCGCTGCGTGATTCACTACGCCGCGCCGGACGGCATGGTCTACCCGTTCTGCGCCTACAACTCCGGCCCCACCTTCCGCGATCGCATCGAGAAGCGGTTCTCGATTCCCATCGAGACCCAGGAGGAGATGCGCCGCATCCGCGCCGCGTCCAAGCGGCAGCGCGGCTCGCGGTCGCGGATTCCGGAACTGGTGGGCTAGCGCCGAAAAAGGGGTCGGACGCCATTTATTGCGCGGGGCCTCCCCGGGTGATACCGTAGTCGGCGAAGGATACGAACATGCCTCGCCGAGTCGCGGTCACCGTGCTGACTTCTCTGCTGTGGACGGGCGCCGCCGCCAGGGCGCAAGACTGGCGTGCCGGGGTCGATTACCGTGTCGAACTCGTGAGCATCCTGTTCCGGCTCGCCGGAAACAACGAATACCACCAGTGCCGCGTCTCGGCGTACGACAAGGCCATCGAGAGCTACTTCGCGCCATACCGCGATCACCAGGCGGTTCGATTGGCGCGCTCGCTCGGCATCGGCTTTGACGCCCCCATGAAACTTGCCGTCAACGTGCGGGACGTCGAAACCCTGGCCGAGCGGGTCCCCTTCGACCGCGTGGGCGTTCATCTGTACGAAGGTTGGGACGCCGGCAAGGCTCGCGACTTCCTGAGCGCCGCGCGGCAATTCACCGCCGACACGAAATTTCGGGATTTTCTGCAGTCGCAGCAACCGCTGTACGGCGCCACCAACGCCCGCCTGCAAGCGTTCGCAACCAACGGTTTCGACCTCGGTTGGTTCGCCCGCTTCTTCGGGCCCCAGCCGCCGGCTCGCTTCGTCATCGTCCCCGGACTGGCGAACGGCGGTCCCAGCTACGCGGCCCGCGCGATCGACGAGACTGGGACGCAAGAGATATACGCCATCCCCGGCGTCTCCAAGGTGGACGCCGAAGGCCTTCCCGTTTTCGACTCCGGCTGGCGCACCACCATGGTGCATGAAATCGCTCACGCGTACGCCAACCCGGCGGCCGGCAAGTTCGCGGCGCAGATGCAGAAGGCGGCCGGCCAGATCTACGCTCCCGTTGAAGCGGCCATGAAGCGGCAGTCCTACGGAAACTGGAAGACCATGCTGAATGAATCTCTGACGCGCGCCGCCACGGTCGAGTACGTCATGGAACACGACGGGCCGGAGGCCGCGCAAAGAGCCATCCGCCAGGAGAACTCGCGGTCGTTTTTCTGGATGTCCGATCTCGTGGCGCTTCTGGACGCCTATCGCGGCGACCGTCGGCAGTACCCCACGTTCGAGTCGTTCATGCCGCGCGTGGCCCAGTTCTTCGACGACCTCGCGCCCAGAATTCATGAGTTGACGGATCGTCTGCAGCCGAAGGTGATCTCGACGAGCATCGCCGAGGGTGCGCGCGACGTGGACCCCGGCGTGACCGGAATCGTAGTTCGTTTCAGCATGCCCATGAGCCGGGTCGGCCCGGCCAAGGGCTCTAAACTCAGCGGCGGGCGCTTCGATGAAACCGGCACGGTGCTCACCATTCCCGTCACCCTGGAACCGGAACGCGACTACGTGATTCCGCTGCGCTGGTCGGGAGGGCAATCCTTCCTCAGCGCCGATGGCGTCCCGCTGCCGGCTACGCTGCTGCGCTTCCGGACGGGCGCGGCGCCTGCGCCGAAACCGCAATGACGCGATCCGCCGAGGCAGTGAAAGCCGCGGCCTGCTCCAGCCCTCCCGCACCGTCGCGATTGCCGGCGGAACTGTTCGTCCTGCCACTCGGCGAATCCGAGTATCTTGTGTATGCGCCGCTGCGCCGCGCGGCGCTCGTCGCCAATGCCGCGCTCGTGCGCTTTCTGCGCGGATTGCAGGCCGGCCGGGAGAACTGCGACGCCGCGCCCGAAATCGCCGGTCTTCTGCGAAGCTGCGGGATTCTCGGTGGAGTCGAAGAGCGCACGCCCGGCGCCTCGCCCGCGGGTCCGCCACGGCCCACCGCCGCCACGCTCCTGCTGACCAGCGCGTGTAACCTGCGCTGCCGGTACTGCTATGCGGCCGCGGGCGATCGGCCGCCCGTATACATGCGGCCCGAAACGGCGCGGCGCGCCATCGACTTCGTGGCGGCCAACGCGGTAGCGGCGGGAGCGCCGTCGTTCGCGGTCGACTATCACGGCGCCGGCGAGCCGGCCATGCATCGGAGGCTGCTCGAAGAATCGCATCTCTACGCCCGCGGCGTGGCCCGGTCCTGCGGTTTGCGGCTGCGCAGTTTCATCACCACCAATGGCGCGCTGGCGGCGGACAAGCGGGCGTGGATCGTTTCGCACCTCGACGGCGCCAACCTCTCCTTCGACGGCCTGCCGGAAGTCCAGGATGCCAACCGCCGCTTCCCGTCCGGGCGCGGTTCCAGCGACATCGTTCTCGCCACCTTGCGGGCTTTCGACCGCGCCGGTTTTCGCTACTCCATCCGCATGACGGTAACCGCCGGGACCGTGTCCCGCCTGGCGCAATCCGTCGAGTTCATTTGCCGCCGGTTCCGGCCGCGGGCCATACAGGTGGAACCCCTGTACCGGATGGGCCGCGGGCGCGACGCGGCGGATGCCGAAACCGGGGCTTTCATCGAAGCCTTCCGGGCGGCGCGGCGCACATCCGATAAGGCGGCCAGGCTGCTGCGCTTCTCCGGGGCTCGCCTCGGGATGCTGACCAATCGCTTCTGCGGCGTGGCGAACGACAATTTCTGCGTGTCGCCGGCGGGCAATATCAGCGCGTGCCACGAGGTGGCCGACGAGCATCAGCCGTTTGCCGGGCGGTTCTTCTACGGCCGTCCCTCGGCGGGCGCGTCCGGCTACGATTTCGACGAGACGATCTATACGGCCCTTCGCGCGCACACCGTCGACCGCCTGGAATACTGCCGCGGCTGTTTTGCGAAATGGAGTTGCGCGGGCGACTGTTATCATAAGGCCCTGCATTCGGATCCCGCGGAGTTCGCGGGCGCGGGGCGGTGCGAAATCATCCGCGCGCTGACCAGGGAACAGGTTCTCGAGAGGATCGCCTCTTCCGGCGGGGTGTTCTGGAAGGGCTAGCGGGCGCTAGTTCGAAATGGCCACCGCAAGTTAGTAACCCGGAACGTCAGCCGTGACGACAAGTATATGTGCCACCGGAAGTGGAAGGCCCGCGGGGTGAGGGCCAGTCATGAAAAAGAGATTTGAAGATCGGCTTACCGGCTTCGCATTGCCTCCGCAGGCGCCCGGAGAATCCCCCGGCGTCTCCGCTATCGAACCCAGCCCGGACGGCTGGAAACTGACTCGCCGGAGCCTGATGGGGCTGCTGGCCGTGGGAGCCTTCGTCCGTCCTTCCAAGGCTGACGGCGGGGCGGTTTGTTCGTCTGGCGCATTCGCTCACGAGATTTCGCTCGACAGCCTGAGTTTTCTTCCCGGCGGCCAGACCCTGGTCAGCGCCGGGCTGGACAGTTTCGTGAAGTTCTGGACGATTCCGGACGGCGCTCTTTTTCGCGTTGCCAACACCGATCAGGTCCCCCTCCAGGTGGCCGCCAGCCCGGACGGTAACTGGATCGCCGTGGCGATGGAAAGCGGCGGTCTCGAACTCTGGCCAACTGGCGGCGGGTCCCGCCGGGCATTGCCGGGACACTCGGACGCGGTCGGCGGAATCGCATTCTCTCCGGACAGCGGCCAACTGGTATCGGTCAGCCTGGACCGCACCACCAAGGTCTGGTCCGTTGCCGAGGCCAGGCTGCTGCAGAGCTTCGCCGGCACGGCCGACGCCATGTCCTGGGTGGCCGTTCCAAAAGGGGGGTATCTGGTGACCGCGGGCGGACAAGTGTACCTGCGGTCGCTCTCGACCGGAGCGATCCTGAAGACGGCCCCGGGCAAAGCGTTCGCCGTCAGTCCCGACGGCAAGCTCCTCGCCGCCCACGATGGTGCGCGGGTATACATGTACGCGTTCCCAAGCCTGACCCCGATCGTCTCGGTGGTGGAGAAGCGGAACGCCACCTCGCTCTCCTTCAGCGACGATGGAAAGCTGCTGGCCATCGCGTATACGGACGCGCCGGCGCGGCTCTATTACGCGCCCGGCCTGACGCTGAAGCTCGAGATGGAGGCCAACGAAGGCCCGTGCCTCTCGGCGTCCACCGCTTCCGCCGGATCGCCCGCTGCCCGGCCTGCGCCAGTCGCGGCTCCGCGTCCCGCGAACGGCTACCTGGCAGTGGCCTCCGGCAAGAGCATCCGGCTTTACACGTTGCCCTCCGGCAGCCGCGCTCCGGTTTGTTTCATGGACATCGCGGCATCTTCGCCGTCGGTCACCGGAACCGAGTACATCCTCAACGGCGTTGTCTATACGATTTCCTGCGGAGCGCGCATCCCGGCCGGCGCCGAGTGCACCTGCAACTGCGTGCCGGGCAACTGCCCCTGCGTGTACGACACGGGATGCTCGTGCGTATCGGATGCGGGGTGCGACTGCGTTTCCGATTCCGGCTGCTCCTGCGATTCGGACACCGGCTGCGGGTGCGTCGGCGATGCCGGCTGCTCCTGCGATTCCGACTACGGCTGCGGCTGCGTCGATGACACCGGCTGCGGGTGCGATTCGGACTACGGTTGCGGGTGCGATTCGGATACCGGCTGCGGGTGCGATTCGGACATGGGCTGCGGATGCGTGGACGACTAAAAAGGGGTCTGCCGCCGTTTAATTTCCCGGGTGCTTCGGCTGGTGTGCCTCCGCCGCCCGGCGCCGTTCCAGGGCGGCTTTGACTTTATAGTAGCCCTCGGGCAACGGCTTCCGAGAGATCTTCTCCGCCGTCTGTTTTGCGTCCGCCATTCCGGTTTCGGGCGTCGTGCCGTAATTGCTCTGAACGTCGATGTCCGCTCCGCGTTCTAGCATAAGCATGATGCACCCAGGATTCCACGTCGGCGCCGAAAACGAAAGGAAGTCCCAGCGGAACGATGGAGGCGATGGCGCCCAGCCACGCGGCCGGCCGCGTCGTCGCCCATATTGCGCGAGCCGATCGACATGATCGCCAGCACGGCGTCCACAGCGAAGAACGCCCACCCAACGCCGATTAGCGGTTTGAACATGCGGACGCGACCATCTTATCGGGTGAGCATTCCCAGGGAGAATGGCCACTTCGCAGCCGCCCCGTTTTTGTGGGGCAGGTTTTCAACCTGCGGCCGGTTTGCAACCGGCCCTCCGATCTCTCCGCAATCGCCGCAGGTGACAGGGTACCGCCGCACTCGGCAGTTGCATTCCTCCGGTGGTAGAATGGCTCCCACGCCCAACGCATTGGCGTCGGCGCGGGAAGGAGAAGTCTATGGTGTCTTTGCGGCTAACCGCCGGCCTGCTGCTGGCGCTTTCTTTCGCGGCGCGATCCCAGACCGTCAAGGTCTGCGGTTGGATGGTGGAATCCCTCAAGCCCGACAACGTCTACCAGTTCGACGTCTGGCTCCAGGCCGACGGCGACTTGAGCTTCCTTTACAAGATGAGCGGCGAAGGCGTGGTCGCGGGCTCGAATAAGACGCACTCGCCGGGCAGCGGCACGTACGAGTTACACGCCGGTAAAGCCGAGAAACCGTGGGGTTTCGGGACCACCCTGTACCCGCCGGCGAAGATCGATATCACCATCGAGTTGCACGAAACGCCCGCCGATATCTTCTCCGACGCGCCCACGCCCCTGCTGGCGAAGTTCGACTTCCGCCGCGACGTCCCCGCGTCCGAGACCAAGCCGCCCGCGACGCTGGCCAGGAAACAGTGCGTCGCCGTGAAAGCCCCGGCGAAGTGAGACGGCTGGGCCCTGTGAGCCCGTGCCGGGGCGCCGGCAACTTGAAAGGCGAGGTCCGTGCCATTACGGCCTTTCTGGGGAGACCCAAATGAAGAAGCGGATGGAGGGACAACCCAAGCGCGTCATGCCGGCTTTCGCCACCGGGCGGGAAGAGGCGGAGTGGTGGCAAGAGACCCGCAACACCCATGGCAAGCAGTTACTCGACGCCGTCAGGAGTGGCGAGGCTCAGGTGCTGACCAAGGAGAAACTACGGCAGCGCATAGCCGCGTTTAGAAAGCCGCCAGCGCCGGTGGTGGTGCCACGGATTCCCGAAGAGGATTTGGCTTTGGCCCGAAGGCAGGCTGAGCGGAAGGGTCTGCCTTACCAGACTTACATCAAATCGCTGTTGCACGAGACACTCGCCGCGCGAGAGAAGCGAAAGGTGGGGTGATAGCTCAGGCTATCGCGAAGCCTCGCTGTTGCCGGCGGACTGCGTGGGTCGGTCCCCGGCCACCGGAGGGATCGAACTGCGAGCGGCGGTGCGGTCGTGCATGCGCTTCGGTGCGGAGTAAGCTGAAGGTGGTGGGCAGCGTACGAGAGATCGAGGCGGCTGTTCTGAAGCTATCCGCCGCCGAACTCGCCGCATTCCGCTGCTGGTTCGCCGAATTCGACGCCGATGCGTGGGACCGGCGGATTGAAGACGACATCGCCGTGGGCCGCCTGGACGCGCTGGCGGACGAAGCGCTCGACGATCTACGGGCGAGCCGTTGCACCCAGCGATGAAGCACCGGGCCAGCCGGCGGTTCTGGGACGGTTACCAGCGGCTCCCGGAAGAAACGCGCCGCCTCGCCGACGAATCGGGCCGGTTGCTGCTCAGCGATCCGAACCGTCCTTTCTTGCACTTCAAGGGCATTGGACGCCTCTGGTCCGTTCGGCCCGGCCTCAACCACCGGGCTCTCGCCGTGGAACACGAGGACTGCGTGGTGTGGTTCTAAGCGGGTCCGCACGCCTTGTACAACCGCACCATCGGCCTCGGATGACCCGCCCACCCCTTGCCGCTGCCGCAGATGCCGTGAAGATTCGATGTGCCTTCCGGCGTCGTTCGCGACTAGGCTGCGTGAGGCTGGACGGCGATCCGCGTTCTGAGTGACGCCCCTCTGCACCACGGCTTATCACGCGAGGAATCGCTACAAAGCGCTTGTAGCCGCTCCGCCCCGCTCGTTTCAGAAGCATCGAGTCGTACCTGAGGACGGACCCCCGAGAGTCCCCTCAAGGCCAAGTGGCCCCAGATCCGCCTGCCGGTCCCAGGCTTTAACTAGGTGGCACGCGAGTGTTCGTTCATCGTTAATGATAATAGTTGATTTTTTGGTTGACATTGGCGCTTTTGTGTGGCATCATTATGTTTATATGGTAACCAACCAAAAGGAGCAACGGACAATGGGCGCAAAGACGCGGTGGCTTCGACGGTTTCCGAACTCCGCCAACAACTTCGACGTGGTATTGTCAAACCCGCAGGAACTGGATACTGAACGGATGAGTGAACTTCTGGACGGCATCGAAAAGGAGACGCACAGGGGCCTCACCCTCAGTTCCCGTGCCTGCAAGGAGTTTCGGCGGTGGTTCAGCCAGCCGGACACGCCGCTAAAGAGCGAGGCCTACGTTCTGCTCAGCAACTGGTTCCTAACGCAGTCGGGAGACCGGCACAGCACGGTTGCAACTCGCTGCGAGGCTCTCTGGGATGCGCTATTCCCGTGCCGCCCGATAGGCCGGCTTTCGTCGTCAGCGCCAGGGCGGAACCACTCGATCCGAACCGCCGAGTTCGGAGGATTCTGGCGGCGGCTGTTGACGGCTCAGGGTGAAGATCTCCATGAGGCCGCTGGATCGAGCGCGCCGTCGAAAGTCAAGCAGCACTCCCAGACGGGCGGCCCGCCTGAAGAGGGCGATGGCTTGAGACCTGACCAGCTACGGGCGACAGTTCACAGGGATGGGCTGGACTGCGTTGTCCAGGGATCTCCCCGCGCGGTGGCTGATTTTCTGAAGATGGTGTCGAACTGGGAAGCTCCGGTCAAAGCGGAAGGAAAGCCATGATTCACTTTGTCGGGTTCGCAAGCTGCAGTTACGACTTCTCCGAAAGTGCCGCAGAACCGCGCGGCTCTTACGCTTCTCCAGACGGCGTACCTTTGTTTGATGCGCCATCGGAGTCGAGTCTGCTCTTTCATGTTGTCGTAGATCATGGCGCAACATCCCTTAGCTCGCTGTATGCCTTCTTGCTCGCTCCGAATGGCCCGCAGGAGAAGCATTCGTTCGAGCGGTTCCGGACGTGCCTGGCAGTTGAACGAAACCGCCGAGAGGGTCGAGCCTACTGCGCAAGCTGCGGAGCGAGCACCACGACTAGCGAGCCAGCGTGCTCGCGCTGTGGCGCCCGACAGTTTTCTCTTGAACCGTTCGCCGCGGAGTTGGACAGCATCCACCTTCGAATCGAACACGAGGGGAAGAAGCTCTCTGCGGTCCAGGAGTCGGTGATGGCGGCCGAGTCCTTCAGAAGTGCAACCGAGCGCCTTCTTGCGAGGCCAGTGGCTCTGATGCCGGCGAGAGCTTCTACCCTCAACTACGTGCTGTTCCGGAACCGGGTCTGGACAACCAGGGAGTTCCTGTCACCTGAAGAATGGGACGCGCTTGTTCGAGACCACGATGACAGGAAGGCCACGCGTTTGGAGAGCGTAGTTGAGCGATTCAAGCGCGACGCCGCGCCCAGTGAGCGCGGCGGCGTCACGAGGCGGGCGGTTTCCTCTGGCCCGAGTTACCAAACCGCTCCTCTCACGCATTACGACGCTTCATTCCGGAAGCACGCTGACGCCATCTTCGAAGAAATGCGCGCCCTTGTCGGCGAACGGGCCAAGCGGTACAAAGGGAGCTACAGCATCCTGGCGAGAACGAGTTCCGAGACAGTGGCCAAGATTGTCATTTACCAACGAGGCCTGGGGCGTGAGAATGGGGTTTGGCCCGTTCTCGAAGACGGTGTTTACGTCCTGGTGCGAACCAACGGAGATGTGGAACCGCTGATCTGGGAAGCCGAGACCATTCGTTCCGCCGGCTTCGGTCAGACCCTCGATCCAGACGTAACCATCGGCATTGCGCCGAAGCACGAGCGCAGGTTTGCGTACTTCCGGATTGCCGACCCAAGCGCGGATTGATATCCCCGGAGCATCGGCCCTACGCGCCGCCCCACCCTCCCTCTCCCCCGCCCCGCTACAATCATATTCGTGCCGGGAGTCTACCTCTCCTATCCCTTTTGCGCCCAGAAGTGTACTTACTGCAATTTCGCCTCCGGCGTCTTCCCGCGCGACACCCAGGCCCGCTACCTCGAGGCGCTCCTGGCGGAAATCCGCGGCTTCGACTGGCCCTGGCGCCCCGAAACCGTCTACCTGGGCGGCGGCACGCCCGGCAACCTGCCCGCCGAAGCGCTGCGCCCGCTGCTCGACGCCATCCCCGGCAAGCCCTGGGCCGAAGCCACCATCGAGGCCGCACCCGGCTCCCTCACCGCCGAAACCGCGCGCGCGTGGGTCGCCTGCGGCATCGATCGCGTCTCGCTCGGCGTGCAGTCCTTCGTCGATCTCGAAATCCGCCGCACCGGGCGCCGCCACTCCGCCGCCACGGTGGCCCGCGAAGTGGACCTGCTGCGCGCCTCCGGCCTCGCCAACTTCAATATCGACCTCATCGCCGGCCTCTCCGGCCAGACCGAGTCGAGCTGGGCCGAATCCCTCGACTGGGTCGAGCGGCTGGCGCCTCCCCACGTCTCGATCTACATGCTCGAGATCGACCAGGACAGCCGCCTGGGCCTCGAGATCCTGCGCGGCGGCGGGCGCTACGGGGCCGCCGATGCGCCCACCGGGGACCGGACCGCCGCGCTCTACGAAACCGCCGTCGAGCGCCTCGCGCGCATGGGGATTCCGCGCTACGAAATTTCCAATTTCGCACGGCCGGGGTTCGAGTCGCGCCACAACCTGAAGTATTGGCGGCTGGAGCCCTACGCCGGCTTCGGCGCCGATGCGCATTCCTTCGACGGCCGCGCCCGCCGCGCCAATCCCGAAACCGTCGAGGGGTACCTCGCGCCCCATCGCCCGCCGTCCGATCCCGAACCCGCCGGCGCCGATGAACGCTTTTTCGTGGGCCTGCGGCTGATCGAGGGCGTCCGCCCCACCCCCGCCGAATGGCGCCGCTACGCGCGCGAAATCGGCCGCTTCGTCGAGGCTGGCCTCCTCGAAACCGCCGGCCCCACGCTCCGCCTCACCGCGCGCGGCGTCCTGCTCTCCAACGAAGTGTTCCAGGAGTTCGTCATCCCATGAACGTCATCGACCTCCGCAGCGATACCGTCACCAGGCCCACGCCCGCCATGCGCCGCGCCATGATGGAGGCCGAAGTCGGCGACGACGTGTACGGCGAGGACCCCACCGTCAACCGCCTCGAGCGCCGCGCCGCCGAAATCGCCGGCAAGCAGGCCGCCCTGTTCGTGCCCACCGGCACCATGGGCAACACCATCGCCGTCAAGGCGCTCACCTCGCACGGCCAGGAAGTCATCTGCGATTCGCGCGCCCACCTGCTGGATTACGAACTGTCCATGGTGGCCTGGTTCTCGGGCTGTCTCGTCCGCGCCGTTCCCACCGCGAACGGCATTCTCTCGTGGGACGACGTGCGGCCGCTCATCAAGCCCGTCAGCCCCTATAGCGCGCCCACCGGCCTGGTGGAACTCGAAAACACGCACAATATGGCGGGCGGCCAGGTCTACTCGCAAAGCGCCGTGCGGGGGATCTGCGAGGGCGCGCACCGGCACGGCGTGCCCGTTCACATGGATGGCGCGCGGGTCTTCAATGCCTCGGTGGCGCTGGCCGTCCCGGTGCACCAGATCGCGGCGCCCGTGGACACCCTGATGTTCTGCCTGTCGAAGGGACTGGGCGCGCCCGCCGGCTCCATGCTGGCCGGCCCCGCCGAGGTCATCGCCCGCGCGCGTCTCTACCGCAAGCGGCTGGGCGGCGGCATGCGGCAGGCCGGCGTGCTGGCGGCCGCGGGCATCGTCGCGCTCGAGGAAATGCCCCACCGCCTGCACCAGGACCACGCCAACGCGCGCGCGCTGGCCGAGGGGCTGGCGAAGATCCCGGGAATCCGCGTGGATCCCCAAACCGTGGTCACCAACATCGTGATTTTCGACGTGAGCGAATGCCCCTTCACCCCCGCCGAAATCTCCGGCCGCCTGAAACAGCGCGGCGTTCTGATCAATCCCGCCGGCCAGCGCCGCATGCGCGCCGTCACCCATTACGACGCCGATGGCGCGGCCTGCGCCCGGGCACTGGAAATCCTGGCCGAAGCAGTGGCATCATAGATGCAGGCTCGATCGGGTCCCATCCTCTGTTTCGTCTGCTAGACTGAGCGTGTACATGAAAATACCGGTAGTTTCAAGGCTGTGCGGGGGCGCCTTGCTCCTGTGCCTGGCTGGCTTCCCTGTGGCGCGGGGGCAACAGTATACGATTTCCACCATCGCCGGCGGAGCGCCTTTTCCCACTCCCGCCGCGGCGCTCGGCATCACCATAGGCAAGCCGAACCGCACCATGGTGGATTCCAAGGGCAACGTCTACTTCACCGCCGGCAATTGCGTGTTCGTGCTCAGCGGCGCCAGCTTGGCGCTGGTGGCTGGCAATTCGCGGGCCGGATTCTCGGGCGATGGCGGCCCCGCCGTCAACGCGCAGCTCAACGCGCCCGCGGGCCTGGCGCTCGACCAGGCCGGCAATCTCTACGTGGCGGATTCGCTCAACAACCGCGTGCGCGTGATCTCCCCCGGCGGGATTATAAGTACCTTCGCCGGAAACGGTACCCTCGGCGGCCCCGGGCATTTCGGCGACGGCGGCCCGGCTACCCAGGCCAATCTGTTCATGCCGCAGGGCCTGGCGATCGATTCCAGCGGCAATGTGTACATCGCCGACACCGCCGATAACATGATCCGCAAGGTCACCACCGACGGCCTCATCGCCACCATAGCCGGCGACAGCCTGGCGGGCTACTCCGGCGACACCTTTCTGGCCCTCACCTCCGAAGTCAACCACCCCGGAGACGTCGCCCTGGATTCGCAGACCAACGTCTACATCGCCGATACCGGCAACGCGCTCATCCGCCGGATCACCAACGATGGCATTATCAACACCTGCGCCGGCTCCGCCACCCTGGTGGGATACTCGGGCGACGGTAAGGCGGCCACCCTGGCGGGCTTGATCGAACCGTATTCCATCGCCGTGGATAGCGCCGGCAATATCTACATCGCCGAGCGGCAGGACGCCCGCATCCGCCTGGTGGATGCCGCCAAGGGCAACATCAACACCGTGGTGGGCAACGGCTCGCTGGGTTTCAGCGGCGATGGCGGCCCGGCCAACCAGGCCATCCTGAACCAGCCCACCGGCATCGCGCTGGATCCCTCGGGAAACCTGTACATCGCCGATAGCGAGAACTACCGCATCCGCAAGGCCGCCAGCGGCGGCGGAAGCGGCGACATCTCCACCATCGCCGGCAACGGCGGCCTGAGTTACTCGGGCGATGGCGGCCAGGCCATCAAGGCCGAGCTCAACGCGCCCCTGGGCGTCGCCGTGGATTCGGGCGGCAATTTCTACATCGCCGATACCGCCAACAACGTGGTGCGCAAAGTGAGCGCGGCGGGCGTCATCTCGACGCTCGCCGGAAACGGCGCCACCGGCTCGGGCGGCGACGGCGGCGCCGCCTCCAGCGCGCAACTCAACGCCCCGCAGGGCGTCGCCGTGGATGCCTCCGGCAACCTGTACATCGCCGACACCGGCAACGCGCGTATCCGCAAAGTGTCCTCGAGCGGCGCCATCTCCACCTACGCCGGCAGCGGCACCCCCGGGTACTCCGGCGATGGCCAAGCCGCCTCGAGCGCCCAGTTGAACCTTCCCATCGGCCTGGCCGTGGACTCCGCCGGCAACCTGTACATCGCCGATTACGGCAACAACGTGGTCCGCAAGGTGGCCGCCGGCGGAGGCACGATCTCCACGGTGGCCGGCAACGCCGTGCAGTCCTACGGCGGCGATGGCCAGGCGGCCACCAAAGCGTCGCTCAACGGGCCGCAGGCCGTGGCCCTCGACAACGCCGGCAACCTCTACATCGCCGATTCGCAGAACGACCGCGTCCGCGTGGTCACGCCCGCCGGCACGATTGCGACCGTGGCGGGCACCGGACTTCCCGGCTACACCGGCGACGGCCACGCCGCCACCAGCGCCCAGATCGCCAGCCCGTCCGGCCTGGTGGTGGATTCCTCGGGCGGCGTCTACATTAGCGATTCCGGCTCGCTGATCCGCAAGTTCACCGTGGGCGGCCCCATCTTCACCGTCGCCGGCAACGGCGCCCAGGGATACTCGGGAGACGGCGGCCTGGCCACCAGCGCCCAACTGAACGCGCCCATGGGCCTGGCCGTCGACTCGAAGGGCGTCGTTTACGTCGCCGACGCCGCCAACAACGCCATCCGCACCCTCCGGGCGGCGGGCTTCGCCAGTTCCATCGCCGCCGTGGTGTCGGCCGCCGGCAACCAGACCGGCGCGGTGGCGCCCGGCGAGATGCTGGTGCTGTACGGCTCCGGCCTGGGCCCCTCCGGCGCGCCGGTTTCCGGCGCCTACGACAGCCACGGCATTCTCGCCACCTCGGTCTCCGGCGCCACGGTCTACTTCAACGGCGTCCCGGGCCCGATCCTCTACACCTCGGCCACCCAGGTTTCCGCCATCGTGCCGTTCTCCGTCAGCCCGGGCACTCTGTCGATCTACGTGAGCTATCAGGGCCAGACCAGCGCGCCGGTCGCCGTCACGGTGGCCGCCGCGGCGCCCGCGTTCTTCACCATGGATTACTCGGGCAGGGGCCAGGCCGTGGCCGTGAATGCCGCCGACGCCACCCTCAACGGCGCGGCCCATCCGGCCAAGGCCGGCGCGTCCGTTCTGTTATACGCTACCGGCCTCGGCCAGACCAATCCCGGCAGTGTGGACGGCTTGCTGGGTTCGGTGCCTTATCCGTTGCCGATTCTTCCCGTCACCGCCACCATCGGGGGCCAGACCGCCGTGGTGCAATACGCCGGAGGCGCGCAATCCCTGGTCGCCGGCGTTATGCAGATCGACCTGCAAGTCCCCAGCGGCCTGACTCCCGGCGCCAACCCCGTGGCGATCTCCGTGGGCGGCGTTTCCAGCCCCGCCGGTGTGACCATCGTAACGGGGAATTAGCCGCGCGGCCGCGAGATTCGGTGCTATTCCGGCCCGAAGGCTTCAAGATCGGGAAACTCGGCGCGGAAGATGGCGGCGACTTGCTCCGCCAACTCCGGCGCGAACACGGTCACCACCTGCCACAGGAGTTCGTAGTCGAGGCCGGAGTAATCGTGCACGATCCGGTTGCGCAAGCTCGAGACGCGTTGCCACGGAACCTCGCCGCTGCGTTCCTTCAGTTCGGCACTCACCTTCGAGCTGGCTTCGCCCATCACCGTCAGCGCGTGCAGCATGGCATAGCGCACCGTCTTGTTGGAGCGGAACTCCTCGAAGGATGCAGCACGGGCAAACTCCCGCAGGTCGGCGGCGGCCGACAGAATATCCGCCAAGTAGACCGCGTCACGCCGCATACAGCACCACGGCGTCGCGCAGGACGCTGGGACGCAGCAGCGGCTTCAGCAGCGATTTCCTGCCCAGATCGACGCGCCGCCCGAATAGTCCGCTCAACTCCTCCTCCAACTGGAAGAAGCCCAGGCCGGGGTGGGTGCCCGGCTCGAACTCCACCAGGACGTCCACGTCCGAGCCGGGCCGCATGTCGCCGCGCGCGGCCGAGCCAAACACCGCCAGCTCACGGATGCGGTACCGGCCGCAAATCGCGGCCAGGTTTTCCGGAGATACCTCGATACCCGATGCAAGTGTCATTGTTGCCCTCCGGCCATGACTCCGCTTCCATTATCCGCCCGCCGCCGCCCCGCCTACGCTACGTAGTCCGCCGCCGGCAGCGCGGCCGTGCGGCGCCCGGAACCGGCCCCCGCGCCCGCGCCCACTTCCGCCGCCTCCTCCATGGGGATGGCCGCGGGCCGGAAGGCGAACCATCTCGCCAGCTCGGCGTCCCCCACCCGGCGGCGGCCCATGATCAAACGGCGGCGGTGTACCGCGCGCGGAAACAGACGCGCCACGTGCCAAAAGGCCGCCAGCGACGACGGTTCCCAGAACAGGCACCCGCCCACCACCACCAGGTCGCGCAGCGTCATGGGCAGCCAGTGCCGGCGGTACACTCCCGCGGTGGCGTTCTTGATGCGCATCAGGAAGCGGTTCTTCACCGAGTGCATGTTGATGAACGCCGGAACCGACCGCCGGTTGCCGGGCGTCAGCGTGCGCACGTGGTAGGCCGTGGCGGCCGGCGTGTAGATGCAGCGCCAGCCCATCAGCATGGCGCGCCACGCCACGTCGGCATCCTCGCGGTATACGAAGAAATCCGGGTCGAAGAATTCGCCCTCTACCGACACGTCCTCGATCATCCGCCGCCGGTACAGGGCCGCCGCCGCCGTGGCGCCGAAGACGTACTCCATCCGTTCGAAAAGCCGACGGTCCGGTTCGTGCCAGCCGCGGTCGAAATGCCGCATGGTGGGGGTGAAGTAGATTCCCGTCGAGTCGATGCGCGGTTCGGCCAGCGCCTGGAATCCGGGGCCGATCGAGTACAGCTTGCCGCACACCGTCCCCGCCCCCGGATCCGCCAGTCCCGCGTCCACCAAGCGGCGGATGAATCCCGGCCGCACCAGCACATCCGGGTTCATGGAAAGCACCCACTCGGATGTGCTGCTTCTGATGGCGCGGTTCTGGGCGGCCGCAAATCCCTCGTTGGCCGCCCCCCGCAGAATTCGAACGCGGTCTTCGAACTCCTTTAGAATCTCAAGCGTGCCGTCGGTGGAAGCGTTGTCGACAACCACGATGTCCAGCGGCACCCCCTTCTGCCGGAGCACGGCTTCCAGGCAACGGCGGATATAACGGCCGCTGTTGTAGGTCACGATGGCGACGCAAACGGTTCCGTTGGGCACTGGTTTGTGAACGTGCGGTACAACTAAAAGACCCCCCAGCCGCTCCGTTCAACTACACTGGAATCGCCGGCGCAACCCGGCCGGGGAAACCCGAAATCCGTGTAACCAATAGTAATTAAAGGACATTTCCACGTCAAAACGGATTCGCCGAAAGTTTCAAAATATATTTTTCGCGGGGGTGTAGTGGAAACGTAGGGGATGCGGGTCTTAGTAGTGACTTTGAGGCAATACGGGTGCTCGCCCTAGGCATACAATTCGTGACCATGTTCCGCCTGGATCGGACGGCCAACGCCTTGCAGGATCGCGTGACTGGGTTGTTCGAAGAGTCGCGCGAGGATGTCTACCGCTACCTCCTCACGCTCGGCCTTCGTCCCGAGCGCGCCCAGGAGACCGTCCAGGAAGTCTTCCTCCGGTTGTATACGTCTCTCAAGAAGGGCGACGAGATTCAGAATGCCCGCGGTTGGATCTTCCGCGTGGCCCACAATTACGGCCTCAAGGTGCGCGCCCGCCAGGCTTCCGAAGACCCTTACGATGCCAGCCTCGAGTTGCAGTTGGCCTCCCGCACCGACACCCCCGAACACACCCTGCTCGAGCGGGAACGGCTGGCGCGCTTTCACCGCGCCGTCGAAGGCCTCTCCGATCAGCAGAAACGCTGCCTGCTTCTCAGGATGGAAGGGTTGCGCTATCCCGAGATCGGTTCCGCGCTGGGTATCAGCGCCTCGGCGGTGGGCGAGTTTCTGCGCCGCGCCGTGGTGCGGTTGAAGAAGGTGCGCGATGAGTAGCTTCCAACATCCCGAAGACGGCTTGTTGCTGCGCTACATCGACGGCGAATTGCCGGCCTGGAAGTCCCGCCAGGTGCGCCGTCATCTGGAAGCCTGCTGGCAGTGCCGCGAGTCGGTCGAGGAGTTGCAGGGCACCGTGGCCGAGTGCGTCCGCTACCGCAAACAGATCCAGGCCTACGTTCCCGCGCCGCCCCAGCCGTGGATGGACCTTTCCCGCGAATTCGCCCGCATCGACGCCTCGCTCCGGAGCGAACCGTTCTGGAAGCGCTGCTTGGGATTCCCCGTGCTGCGCCAGGCCGCCCTCGGCGCCGCCGTTCTGGCGCTGTTGTGGGCGGTCGTCTACCAGTTCCGGAAGCCGCCCGCCGTCGAAGCCGCGGTATTGCTCAAGCGCGCGGTGGCCGCCGAAACCCTTCGGCCCGCCGCCCTGCGCGCCGTCCGCATCCATACCGCCAGTTTCGAGTTCACCCGCGCCGTGGGAACCCGCGCGGTTGCCCAGGCGCCCATGCCCGCCTCCGTCCGGAGCCTCTTCGCCGAGGCTCGCTACGATGCCGAAGATCCCTTGAGCGCCCGCTCGTTTCGGGATTGGCACGATAGCCAGGCCGGCGTGCGGGACGACCCCGTCTCCACCGTCGCCGATCCGCAGTCGCCGGTCGAGTCCTGCTACCGGATTCACACCGTCGCCGCCGCCGGAGAGGTGGCCGATGCCACCCTGCTGCTTTCCACCGGCGACCTCCGCCCGGTCGAGGGGCGGCTCGAGTTTCGCGACCGGGAATGGATTGAGTTCACCGAGATAATGGAGCCTCCGGCCGGCGGTGGTACCAACACCGCCGAGCGCGTCGAGGGTCCTGTGCGGCCCGTCGTTCCAAGCCGGCCGGCCGCAGTCGTGCCCGGGGCTTCGGCCTCGATCTCCGATCAGTTGGAGGTGCTCTCCGCGCTGCACCAGATCGGGGCCGACCTGGGCGATCCGGTGGAAGTTACGCTTTCGGGCGGAAAAGTGCTGGTGGGAGGCGTGGGGGTCTCGCCTCAGGTTCAGCGGCGTATCCACGAAGACCTGGATTCCAAGCCGAACGTTTCCGTCCAGTTCTCCGAGCCTCAGGCGCTCTCCGCGGATCGTGCCGCGGGAACCCGGAATACCGCGTCCGCTCCGGCCGGTACCGTGCAGACCCGCCTCGAGGATCAACTTGGCGGCCGCGCCGAGTTCCAACGCTTTAGCGCCGCCGTTCTGAAATCCAACGAATCCGTCATGTCCCGCGCCTATGCCCTGCGGAACCTGGCGCAGAAGTTTCCAGTCGAAATCGAATCCGGGCTCGGTGCCAATGACCGGCGCATGTTGCGGGACATGCTGCGCGATCACCTGAGCCAGTTGTCCAAGCAAGCCTCCGATGTCCAGTCTCTCCTTGTGCCCTCCCTAACCGCGATCGGCGCCACGGTCCAAGCCCGGCGCCCGGCGGAAGGGACGGTTTGGCAGTCGTCCGTCGAAGATGTCCTTCGAGCCTCTCAACTTGTGGAGGTGCGCCTGTCGGCGCTGCTCGGGGTAACTCCCGGTCAGAACAGCACCTCCACTCAATTACCCTCGGAAGTCTTGACCGCCCTGGCCGAACTCAGGTCCCAGGCGGATCGCTGCTCCGCGCTCGTCAATCAGTAGCGCCCCAGCCTCTCCCCGGTTTGCCCCACGACGCCGGCTCTCAGTTTGTCGCCTCCCCCGGAACGGTTAGGCACCCGGCGCCGCGTAGCGCCTGAAATGTGCGTTGAGGGAACTCCCGCTCGGCTTGTTTGGTTCCGGATCGCCCAGGATCTGCCACTGTTCTCGCCCATCGCAGATTGCAATTCACGGCGGAACCCAAAGAGTTTTCGTCGGCGGCTCAATCGCTTACGGACATCCCCCCCGGAATCCAAAACCCGGTATGCTACGGTCGAGTCAGAAGCAGCGTGGCGCACTTTTACGTTCCTTCGCGGTCTCACTTCTCAGGCGCTACTGGAATTGCTGGCACACACGCGAGGAGCGTGCTGGCGATAGGTTAGAGCGAGCGCGATTACAACGATGCTATCGCGGCTTTTACCCTCATCAATTGCATGTTCGAAATGCCAATCGTTGAGAACCCAATCCCATGTATCAGCCGTGCCAGCGAATTGCCCCTGGCGCCGGACTTTCGAGCGGCGCCGATCGAGATTTTTTGGAGCACCAAAACCCCCGTTCAGTGCCGGAAAGCAGGCGATAGCCGTTTCCGTTCAAGGCACGTTTTGGGCACTACCGGGCGCCGGCGGGTGCGCGGCGGAGAAGCGGATTCGCCGGCACGGCGGGGGGTGGGCCGGCGTTACTTCCAGGCGCTGCGTTCATATTCGGCGTTGAACTCGCAGCCGATCAGGGCGATCACGGCCATGAGGTACATCCACACCAGCAAGGCGATGCCGGCGCCCACCGAGCCGTACATCACATTGTAATGCCCGATGTTGCGGACATACCAGCCGAATCCCATGGTGGCCAGCAACCAGCCGGAGCTGGCCAGCATGGCCCCGCGCCACACCCCGCGCCAGCGCTGCTTCCGGTAGGGGCCGAAATAGTAGAGCAGCGAGGTCACCAACGCGGTGGTGGAGAATGCCAGGAGGTAGCGCGCCAGGCCGCTGAGCCAGTGCCGGATCCAGGAAAGCGGGTGGAAGAGCGGGTCGAGATGCATGGCGTTGAAGACGACACGCTCGGCCTGGCCGCCGAACAGAATGAGGAGCGAGGCGCAGACCGACGGCACGGCGACCATGACGACCAGGCCGATGGCAATGGCGCCGCCGTGCAGAAATCCCCGGTCGCGCGGGACGCGGTAGGCGGCGTGGAAGCCGTCGATCAGGCTCTTGATGACTCCCGAGGCCGCCCAGACGGAAATCAGTCCGGCCACGATCAGCACGGAAATGGGGCGCGCGCCGGTGGCGCGGAATTGCTCGAGCACCAGGCTCTCGGTGCCCGGAGGGACGATGTCGGAAAGCATGTCCTCGATGGCCCGGGAGACCAGTTGGTTACGCGTCTGGACCAGAATGGCGGCGGTGGCGGAGAGCACGGGAAAGAACGAAAGCAGCGCGGAGTACGCCGCGCCCTTGGCGATGGCGAGACAGTTATCGTCGAAGGCGGCCACCACGCTTCGGCGGAACAGCCACAGGAAGGTCCGTACCCTGATCGCCATGGCCGCCACGCTACTTCAGGATCACCTTGGCCACGGCGGTGTTATTGGCGCTGTCGGCCACGCGGATGGCTACCAGGTGCTCGCCGGGCGAGAGGTTGGCGAGATCGAGGACGAAGTTCTCGTGCGGCGAATCGATGACTCCATCCGCGGCTTCCACGGGGACCCAACTGGCGGCGTCGAGCGAGTACTCGCAATGGCGCAGCGAGGAAGCCGCGTCGCGCGCCTCCCACTCGATGTGCGCCGAGCCGCCCGAATACCGCACGGTCCCGACCGTCACGGTGGGAGGCGTGTTGTCGATCATGACCGGGGCGCTCACCAGTTGCGCTTCGCGCGCGGTGGAGGGCGGGTTGCTTTCGCGGTCGGAGGCGGTGACGCGGAAGTAGTACTTGCCGTCGGCCAGCACGTCGGCGTCGAAGGCGAGGGAGTTTTCGTGCAGTCCGGCCTTTAGCAGTTTCCACTGGGTTTCGTCCTCGCCGCGGAAGTAGACGGCGAACACGAGTTTGTCGCCGTCGGGATCGTCGGCCTGCCAGGCGATGGAAATCTGTTGCACGGAAGCGCGCGGGAGCGTCTGGACGGGGGTCCCGGTGGAGGTGGCGGAGGAGGCATCGCCGCTGTCGGTCACGGTGACGGAGTAAGCGGCGGAGGAGGCCGCGTTGGAGGTGGGCTTGGCGGCCTGCGCGGGAGTGGACGACTGGGTGGACACGCTGATGCTCCGCACCACGGGGGGCGAGTTCTGCGGCAGGTACGCCAAGGTGACGCTGTCGAGCGCGGGCGACAGGCCGGCTGCGCCGGAGAGTTCCGCCTTCCACTGGATATAGCGCGCATTGGGACTGGCGATGCGCGAGCCGGTGGCGTCACCGAGCGGCTCCGACCATTCGCTCCAGGTGCGGTCGGGTTTGGCCGAGTTGCCGGCGCGGGTGCGGAACCGGATGGAGCAGCCGGGGGGAAGATCGGCGCGCCAACTCAGGCTTCCCCAACGCGACACGGTGCCGGAATCGTGCACCGGGGCTTCATAGGAGCCGGAGGCGCCGGGCGCCTCGCCGAGGCGCAGGATGCGGCCCATATTGCTGGTGGCCGCGAGGATGGAATGGTCCGCGGGCAGCAGGCGGGTGGCCTGGCCCTGGTTGGTTTGCTCCACCAGGGTGACCCGGCGGTCGGGCGCCAGCCCATAAATGCGGCCGTTCACATCGGTGGAGAAAAGGAGCTGCTGGGGGAGCGCCAGCAGGTCGTAGACGTTCTCCTCCTTGGAGGTCCACAGGGTTTCGACGGTGTTATCGGGATTGATGCGATAGATGGCGGAGCGGTCGACGCCGGTGAGGTCGACGCTGGGGTTGAACTGAGTGGACACGGCGGGCACGCCGGAGGCGGGGGGCGCCGGGGGCGGCGGCTGGGGCTGGACGGGCGGTTTGATTTCGCCGACCTGGGCCTCGACGGTGATGCTGGTGGTGACCGCCCCAACGCCGGAGGCCGCGCCGGCGCCCTGGGCGGCCTGGTTGGCGGCCTGCACCTGGCGGGCGACGGCGCCACCGAGGGAGGCGGCATAGACCGAACCGTCGGGCATGGGGAGAATGGCGCGAATCTCCGGCAGGCTGGCATCGTAGAGCACGAAGGCCCGGTCTTTGGCGGAAATCCGGTAGAGGATGCCGTTGGGATCGGTGCCGGCCAGCAATCGCCCTTGCGAATCGACGGCCATGCCGGTGATGTGGGCCTGGCCGGTGTCGTAGTACACCTCGCCGTGGCCGGCGCTCGCGACGCGGAAGATCTTGCCTTGGTCGCCGGTCCCCACGAAGAGCGCGCCATCGGGCGCCAGGGTGAGGCACCAGATGTAGCGCGTCTGGGGGGCGAAGTACTCGGAGGCCTTGCCGTTCTCGATGCGGTAGACCTTGCCATCGGGGGAAGAGCCGGCGTAGACGACGCCCCTGGCATCCACGGCCAGGGCGAACACTTCGGGCTGATCGGCGGTCCACAGCACGGTGGCCTTACCGGAGGGATCGATGCGATAGACCCGTCCGCGATGCCCGGTGGCGGCATAGAGGCTGCCGCCGGGACCGGCGGCCACGCTCCAGATGGCGGGCTGATCGGAAGCGAAGACGGTGTCCATGGCGGGGGCGAGCGAGATGCGGCCATCGCGGCTGAGGGAGATGCCGGAGAAGCGGCCGCGAACGAAATCGTTGAACGAAGTCATCTCCCAGGTGGCCGTGCCGCTCGAGAGCAGCGTCGAGGGCAAGGCCGCGGCAAGCGTGACGGCGAGCGTGGCGCGGCGGAGGAGAGCACGAGCGAAAGGCGTCATTCCTTGATTTCCACCTGTATGGTTTTGACTCCGGAGACGACCATGTCGCCGCCGTCCAGCTCCATCTCCGCGATCTTGGAATTGCGGGTTTGCGCGATACCGGCGGCGGCGGAAAGGGAGCCCTCGAGAACCAGCACGGCGGAAGGGGGCGGAGCCGGCAGGTCCGCGCCATCGAGCTGAAAGGCCGGTTCGGCGCGCCAGACGCGCACATACGCCTGGTTGTTGGGGTGCAGAGCGTTCACGGTATCGAGGAGCTGCCCGACGGAGCGCGGCGTGGCGGCGAGGGTCTGGCGGAAGTCGGCGATGTTGGTGACGGTGGCGTCGGCCACGGTGAAGAACAGCGGGCCGGGTTGGGCGCCGATGGGCACCTGGTACTCGACATGGCGGGTGGTTTCGGCGCCATCGTCGCCGAGCAGGAGCACGTTCAACTGGAGCTTCTCTCCGGGGCGCACTTCGCGGCGGGAGGCGGTGAGGGAGTCGATGGTCAACTGGTTCTTCCGGTCGAAGGCTTCCACGCGAAGGGCGGCCTTCTTCAATTCCAGGGAGCGGAATCCGCTCTGCATCACGAAGGCCATGGGAATGGCGGTGGTGATGGAGACCATGGTGGCCGCGCCGTTGTCGGCGGAGTAGACGTTGTCGAGGCGCAGGGGCGCGGGAGCGTTTTGAAACTCGATTTCGCCGGTGACGCGAAGGCTGGCGGCGCCGACGGTGCGCTCGGTGGTATCGATGGCGGAGAAGAGGGCCATTTGAAGGAGGAGCGGGGAGAGCAGCGGGTCACCCACCATTTCGAACTGGTAGGACTGAACGGGGCGCCCATGGCGGGAAACGGCGATGGAGACGGGCGCCATGGGGACGCGCCGGCCGAGGACGCCCTGGATGGCGGCGTCGCGGTCCTGGGCGATGGCGCCCATCCACTCCTTGGAGGTGACCAGTTTGAACGACGTATTAAGGTTGGGAAGCAAGGTGACGACTTCGGCGCGGGCGAAGGGCAGCGCGGTGGCCCCCACCGCCAGGAAGCGGTGGCCGAAGGCGTACATGCGCCTGCCCTCGAGGCAGGTGACGGTACCGCTGGCGCCCAGGCTCAAGTCTCCGGCCAGGAGTTGCACGCTGATCATGGAGCCGGGCTGGAGATCGGCGGGGTTGCCCATAGCGGCGCCCTGAGTGCCGCCGGAGGAGATGGCCTGGCGGGGCTCGAGGCCGAGGGAGCGCAGTTGGGGGGCGAAGGCGTCCAGGGTGGCGCGGCTGAATCCGCCGAAGGAAAGCGGCGTGGAGATTTCGACCATGCGCGGCTGGCCGGGGGAAGCGGGTTCCGGCCGCGGAAGCGCGCCGGTGAGATCGCCGGCGAGCAGGGCGGCGGCGGCGCGGCGCGGTGAGGGCGGCGCGCTTTCGGCCAGCGGCGAGGCGGCGCGGATCATCTCCTCGATGGGACGGATGCCGGCGATGGGGTCCTTGGCGAAGGGAAACGCCATGGCGACCGCGCCGGCCAGTTTGCCGCCGATGTAGACGGGGCTGCCGCTCATGCCCTCCATGACGCCGGTGTGCTCGAGCGGGCCACCCGAGAGGCGGCCCAGGATGAGCGACTCCTTGGGCCCGAAATTGTCGAGGACGCCGAGGATTTCGACCTGGAACTCCTCGACGCGGTTCCCGGAGAACACCGTGCGGCCGGTGGCGTGCATGCCCGCGCGGACGTCCCTCAAGGGGAAATAAGAGGGCTGGGCGGAGAGGATGCCGAGGGACGCGAGGATTGCGGACAGTAACAGCCGGGGCACAAGACCATTGTACAGGGAGGGCTGTGAGACGCGGGTCGTGGCGGGACGGCGGGCGCGGCGCGGGCTGGCGCCGCGGCGGGGGAGCCGGCAGGCCCGCGGGGCGCTGGGGGCGGGAGCGGCATCGGGTTGGGGGGTTGCGGCGGCGGCGGGGACGGCGGGGGACGGCGCGTTTTGCGGGGGAGACGGGTTCGTTCCGGAAGGAGCGTAAGTGGTCGAAGGGTGTTGGGGATCGGGCGGGGAAATGGGTTCGTTCGGTAAATCTTCCGGTGGTAAGTCGGAGCGGAGAGCTTTGAGGCGGTCGAACTCTTCGAGGGCGCGGCGGTACTGGCGTTCGGCCTGAGCCTGGTAGCGGAGGAAGAGGGTCAAACCGTTGGACTGGCGGGCGAGGCGGAGGAAGCCTTCGCCGAGTAAGTAATTGCGGTTCTGGGCGCGGGTGATTTCGATATCGCCATCTCCGGCGAGTTGCTGGTTCATGGGGAGGCAGGGGTGGTCGTTGGCGTCGAGGGTTTCGTTGAGGCAGGCGGTGAAGAGGCCGGATTCGAGGCGGGCGGCGCGGAGGATGGCCTGTTGGGAGATGGCCATGCGCTGGAGGGCGAAGAGTTCCTGGGAGTTGACGGGCCGGTAGACGGAGACGAGGTCGGAGGCGAGGTCGGCGACTTCGCGGAGGTCTTCGAGGCGGACGACGGCGAAGGTGGAAGCGGTGAAGCCGTGCTTGACGGAGTTGCGGGCGGAGCGGGCCTTGCCCTCGGGGGTTTTGGGGCCGGTGGAGAGCGCGCCGTTGGCGCGATCGGCGGCGAGATGCTTGGGAGAGACGGGCTGGCGGGTTGGTGGCATGGTGTATCCGATTTGAGATGCAGCACGGGGAGGGGGTGGAGTCCGAAATTGGGAGGGGGGAAGTGGTTGAGGGGGAAGGAGATATAGTTGGGGAATTGGGGGGAACGGCGGCAAGGAAGCCGCGTTTTCACTCTGTGCATCGCTCACGCCGCTAGTGGAGCACGCCATCGCCTGGGCGGGTCCTGCCAGTCCTCTTCGCGCCATCGCCTACGACACCTTGCGCCGTTTTACGCTATGATTAATCGACTTGATTGGTATGCCGGACACCGCCCCTGGATCGCCGAGGCAGGGCTGCGCTCCCTTCTTGCGATGGGCTGGCAGCAAGCGCCGCCTGCTGCCTATTCTCCAAACGTTTTGGACCCGGAAGCATCAACGATACGTTGAGCCTTTCGCGGGTTCGGCCTGCCTGTTCTTTGCTATCGGGCCACCCAAGGCCATTCTCGGCGACCTCAACCCCGAGCTGATTGCAACCTACATAGAAGTGAAGTATCGCATTGCTGCTGTTTTGAGAGAGCTGAGGCTTTTGCGGCCGGAGGATAGGGAAGAGTATGATCGCCTCCGCGCCATCGAAACCTTCGCTATGACGCCGCCCGCGAGAGCTGCGCGGTTCATCTACTTGAATAGGTTCTGCTTCAACGGCATTTACCGAACGAATCTGGCTGGCCATTTCAATGTCCCGTACAGCGGGATACGCTGTGGGTCGGTTCCCAAGGACGAAGTGTTTCGGAGGTGCTCCAGGCGCTTGCGCGCGGCGCGGCTCATTAGTGGCGACTTCGAGAACGTGCTCAAGCACGCGGAGAAAGGCGACCTGGTTTATATGGACCCTCCCTTCGCTGTCCGGGCGCGCAGGGTCTTCCGGCAGTATGATCCGAGCACGTTCACCGGCGAAGACATTTCTCGGTTGCGCCGGTGGATGGAGCGCCTCAACGCTGCCCGAATAAACTTCGTCGTCAGTTATGCCGAATCAGATGAAGCGGATGTGCTGCGGAGGAATTTCTCATTCGAGACGGTTTCGGTTCGGCGAAACATCGCCGGGTTCGCAGCTCACCGTGCAGTGACGAACGAATTGCTAATTTCGAATATCTGAACCGTATGCCGATCCTGAAGCCTTCGCACCCAGAGGTCGCCCCGGTGGTTCCTTCGGGGCAACTCCGCCGTCTTAGCGTCGATGAGATCAAGCCGAGCACGAACAATCCGCGGTTGCTGTTTGATCCGCCCCAACTTCTGGAGCTGAAGAAAAACATCGCCGAGCACGGCGTATTAGTACCGATAACGGTCTACCAGCCGAAGGGACAGGCCAAGTTCTCTATCCTCGATGGCGAGCGCCGTTACAGGTGTGTCGTAGATCTAACGAATGAAAAACACGTCGGCAAAGACGGAAAGCCCATAAAGATACCGGCGAATATTGTAGAGCCTCCAACGATGATTGCGGGCTTGCTCTACATGTTTTCGATTCACAACTACCGGGCGGAGTGGGAACTGATGCCGACGGCCCTCAGTCTGAAGATCGTCATGGAGAATCTTGAGGTAACCGATAATGCCGCCCTTAACAAGCTGACCGGCCTCAGCGAGCGGCAAATCGAACGATGTAAATCGCTCCTCGAGTTTCCCGAGAAGTTTCAGAGGCTATCGCTCGATCCCGATCCCAAAACGCGGATTCCTTCGAACTTTTGGATTGAGGCGCTTCCAGTGCTGAACCTCGCAGTGGAAAGAATCGAAAACGTCAAGAAGCTCGGACGCGACAGCGCAACGGACAAGCTGGTCGAGAAATACCGCGATCACAAGATCAAGAGCGTCATCCATTTTAGGCGGATTATGGAGAGTTATGACCTGTCCGAAGATGACGCGCCCCTGCGAGCGAAGGTGGTCCGGCGCGTAGAACAGTTTTTTCTAAATCCGAAGCTGGAGACGCGCGAAGCATTCGACGAATTCGTGGTCGACAAGAAGAGAGTTCAGAGCGCGGTGGCGGCCTGCCAAACTTTCCTGGCCGAGTTGCGAAAATTCAAGCTGAGATACACGACCGATGACACCGAACGGAAAAGGCTGCAAGAAGAGCTTATCGCGGTCCAGAAATACTGCAGAACCCTAGAAGAGGCTCTTGAAGGAAGCGATAGCCCCGAGGCGTCCTCGGAATAAGAGATGTGGAGCCTCCTTCACAGCCTTCGGGCCGTACAGCGCTTCCGCGACTACCAACCGCAGCACGTTTCGATGGCGTCCGTGGGGCGCTGGATCAAGCAACTAAAGACGAAGGAAGATCAGAAGCTCGCGTGGATGCTGCTGAAACGGGTTATCTACCTCTCCGAGAGAGAGACGAAGACGATCCTCGTACATCAGAACACCGCGCTGATGGAAAACCTTCGCAGGGCCGGTCTGGCGTCAAACAAATTGATTTATATTTCGACGGACGACGCGGCCAGCAGTAGCCCGATGATGCTGGGGATGCTGCGCAACGCGGCGCTCCTTGAACAGCAGGGATGCAAGTTTCTCGATGGCCGCGATGCAATGGGCATCAATAAGGTCACGGCAAAGGTCCAGGAAGGGGCGATCATCTACATCGACGACTTCGTTGGAAGCGGTAATCAGTTTTGCCGAGCGCGTGCGTTCCTCATGCAAAACGTGGTGGGCACCTTTTCTGAGTTCCTGCTCGTGCCGAGTATCTGCGAGGAAGGTTATGCCAGGCTAAACGAACTCGGCGTGACGGTTCATGCCGGCCATATTCACGCGAAAGCGGAGCGACCACTACACCGGCACTCTCACTTGATGCATAGCGAAGGACGTGAAAGGCTCATCCAGATTTGCAGAGAGATCCGTCCCAATGCCAGCCTTGGCTATGAAGGCCTTGCAACGATGGTTGTGCTCTATCGCAATGCGCCCAACAGCGTACCAGCCATCCTGCGCGGCAGCGACAAGCAAGACCCGTTCTACGGTCTGTTTCCGCGGTTTAAGGACCTGCCGGTGAAGAAGTAGCGACCGGCGCGGAGGGCGATGGAAGCCTGTCCCGCTGCACCCCTTTGCCTGCATTAGTAGTCGGGACGAAGCCAGGGGATTACTGCTTCTTCTTGATCTCCATCTGTTGCGCCGGATACCGCGGTCGTCATGCTCAAGAAACCTAGGCAGCCAATTCACGAGGCGAGCCAGGGGTTCCCAAGCCAGGCTGCAACGAAGGCGGGCAGTTCGGCTCGTAGCTTTTGCATCTGGCCCACCTCGCCCGACGCACAGCGACCGGTGGCACGTTTGGCGAGGTGGCGTGCTCCGGGGAACGCGGGGTGGTCGTTGGCGTCGAGGGTTTCGTTCAGGCAGGCGGTGAAGAGGCCGGATTCGAGGCGGGCGGCGCGGAGGATGGCCTGTTGGGAGATGGCCATGCGCTGGAGGGCGAAGAGTTCCTGGGAGTTGACGGGCTGGTAGACGGAGACGAGGTCGGAGGCGAGGTCGGCGACTTCGCGGAGGTCTTCGCGGCGGACGCCGGCGAAGGTGGAAGCGGTGAAGCCGTGCTTGACGGAGTTGCGGGCGGAGCGGGCCTTGCCCTCGGGGGTTTTGGGGCCGGTGGAGAGCGCGCCGTTGGCGCGATCGGCGGCGAGATGCTTGGGAGAGACGGGCTGGCGGGTTCGTGGCATGGTGTATCCGATTTGAGATGCAGCACGGGGAGGGGATGTCAGGGGGGATCGCCGGGTTCAAGGAGGGGACTTCGCGCCGGCGGGTTCAAGTGCGTGGGGTATGCCCGCTTTGCGGGTGGGGCGCGATCCGGCCGGAAGGCGTTGGGCAGCTTCATCACATCGCTCCCCCTGTACCGCGGGGCGACGGCCGGTGTGGCTGCGGGGACGGGATTGATTCCGCCGTCCGGTTGTTCTATTACTCGTACTAGGGTGTTCCCGCCATGCGCCCTGAATTATGCGAGCCGGACCGGCCGACAGATCCGGCGCCTTCGACCGAGCCGGTTTGGAGTGTCGTTTTCGGCGATGGGACCGAGCGGCGGTCCGGAGATGGAACTCCCCGTTTCATCTTCCGCGTTCCCACCAAGAGAATGTTCGAACGTCTGCTTGCCACCGATGTCTATTCCGCCGCGATCGCGTTCGTTCGCGGAGAATTCGACGTGGAAGGCGACCTCTCCGCGGCGATCCGCTTCAAGGGTTGGCAGCCCCACCGCGGTTTGCGAAAACACCTCATCGGCGCCATCGCGCGGTGCGCGGCGGTTCTGCAAAGCGGATTCCAGAGCAAGGCGCAGACCGCACGTCACATTCGCTTTCACTACGATCGCTCGAACGAATTCTATGGGTTGTTTCTAGATCCACGCATGCTATACTCCTGTGCGTATTTCCGCTCCCCCGATACGGCGCTGGAAGACGCACAGGCGGCGAAGCTGAACCACATTTGCCGCAAGCTGGACCTGCGGCCCGGCGACCGGTTCCTGGACGTCGGCTGCGGCTGGGGCGCGCTGCTCGAGCACGCCGCCGCTCAGTACGGCGCCGAGGCCACGGGCTGCACACTGAGCCGTGCCCAGTACACCTATGCCGCCGCCCGGCTTGACGGCCGCGCGCGGGTCCTGGAGTGCGACTACCGCGACCTCGCCGCCCGCTATGACAAGATCGCGTCGGTGGGCATGTTCGAACATGTGGGCCGGCGCCGCGCGCCGCTGTACTTCCGCAAAATGGCGGACCTGCTGGCGCCGGACGGACTTTTTCTCAACCACGCCATTGCGCGCCCCCAGGGCGTCCGGGACGATGCGGCCAGTCTGTTCCTGCGCCGTTACATCTTCCCCGGCGGCCAGTTCATCAACCTTTACGAAACGATTCGCGCGGCCGAGGACGCCGGCTTCGAGGCGCTCGATGTCGAGAACCTGCGGCCGCATTACGCTCTCACCTGCCGTTTGTGGGAACGACGTCTGGCCTCGAGCCGGGAGGCCGCTTTGCGCCTTGTCGATGAGCGGACCTTCCGCGCATGGCGCATCTGGCTGGCCGCCTCCGCGCTGAGTTTCGAGGAAGGTCTCAGCGGCGTTTACCAGGTCCTGCTGGGTAAGCGTGGAGCGCCTCGCCGGCGGCTCACGCGCGAGCACGTGTATTCAAACCCGGGCCCTTGCTGACGGTCGCATCGGCCACAGGGACCACAACACGGCGAAACAGGGCGAAGGCCCGCGTCGAAAGCAGCGCGCGAGACCGCAGGTCGGGCTGTTCCCGGCGACAACGGCCCTTTTGTCAACGCCGGTTGACACACCGGAAGGCGGGTTGCAAACCCGCCGCAGGCTGCCAGCCTGCCCCACAGGAACCGCGGCGGCGCGCATAGGGGAGTGGGCCGCGGGCCGCTGGAATTCGCGACATTGACCTGCGAGCCGCGGTACGCTACCATGTGAATGCGGGGTGGAGCAGTCTGGTAGCTCGTTGGGCTCATAACCCAAAGGTCGAAGGTTCAAATCCTTCCCCCGCAACCAACTCCATGGCCGAGCTCGATTTGGGCAGGCCGGCGCAGGGGCAAAGCTCACATCTCGGCCAGCGCGGCGGCGCCGCTTTCCACGGCGGCGGCGCGGTCCTTGCGGCGGATCGCCCGCACCATCGATTTCACGTGCGGTATGGCGCGGGCGGCCCTTTCGTGGACCGGCACCAGCGCGGGGGCGCGGTTGGCGCCATCGGCGCGGTAGCCTTGATACCGCGGACGGGCCATCTGGTGGATTTCGTACAGGCACTCGCCGCCAGACTCCACGTGGTCGTCCCATCCACCCTGGTCCGCGGTACGCAACGACTGCAGCATTCCGTGAATCAGGACCTTGGTGCTGTCGTATAGCATAAGATCGAATCTCTCCATTCCGGGGCTGGGGTCCTTACCCGAGTCGGTTAGGCGTCGGGGTAAACCGATGGCGGGGGCGAGACTAGGTAGTGTAGATTCTCATTGTACCACTTTCCGGTCCATGATAAGCTTGAGGCTGGATTTGATGATCCAGCCGATTCAAGGCCGACCTGTCTAGCCGTTGTCGCTAAATCTGTCCTCCTTCCCAATTAGCCACCCTCAAATCAGAAAGGACGTTAGAGAATGAAGAACATTTTCGTAGGAAATCTCAGTTTTGCGGCGACGGAGGAAAGCATCCGTTCCCTGTTTGAAACTCACGGCAATGTGGGACGCGTCAACATCGTCACGGACCGCGAGACCGGCCAGCCGAGAGGTTTTGGATTCGTCGAAATGGCCAACGATGCAGAGGGCGAGAAAGCCATCGCGACGTTGAACGGAACGGATCTCGACGGCCGCACGCTGAACGTCAACGTAGCCCGTCCGAAGGCCGAGCGGGCTGGTGGCGGCGGCGGCGGTTTTGGCCGAAAACGCTGGTAGCGTCTCCGTCCGGGCGGCGCCTCAGCCATCGCCGCGCCGCTCGAGACCGGAGGCGATAGCGCCAATGCGGGGAACCCGGGCGGGCGGTCAACTGCCGCTTCGCGTCAGTAGATCGGCTTGAGCGAGAACTGAATCTGCCGCGACGAGCCGGCGGTGCGGCCGAGCCTGCCGAAGCGCCCGCGATTCGGTCCGGTTCCGCCGGGCTCATCGACGGAAACGTGGAAGAGCGAGGGGTTGGCGGGCGCTCACTCCGCGAGCGGTTTGAAGCCGTGCCGCTGCATGGCGGCGCGGGCGGCGTCCACGGTTTCCGGCAGCACGTAAAAGAACGCGCCGGCACGGACGGATTTGAATATCACGCCGCCGGAGTACTCGTCGGTCTCGACGCCGTAGTCGATGCCGGAAGCGGCCAGCACGCTCTCCAGGCGCAGGGCGTCGCGCAGCTTCTTGGCGATGTAGATCAGAACCGGCTCTTGGCCTTCGAAAAACCGTGCGTCCTGCTTCATGGTCCGCGGCCCTATTGGAAATCGTCCACCAATACCAGATTCGTCTCGTTGCGGTCCGTCTTGGAATACAGCACGTACTTCCCGTCCGGCGAGACGCGGAAGGCGTCGCCGTTCAGATCGGCATCCTTCATGGTCAGGCGGGCGGTGGACTTCCTGGCCGCGAAATCGTAGAACTCGAGCAGGGCGGCGCGCTCCGCCCAGTCCCATCCCAGGTAGTACACGCCGTCACGCACTGGCTGCACGACCGACTGCGCCAGACCGTGCTCGGGCACGATGGCCTCCTCGGCCTGGCCGCCGCCGGAGGGCACGCGCCAGATGGAGCGCTGGCTTCGAAAGTAGACGTACGCGCCGTCTTGGGACTCCTCGGGCGAGTCGCCGCGACGCGCCGGGGCGATCTCCCGCGCCCCGCTGCCATCGGAGGCGGCCTTCCGGATGCGGCCCTGCGATTCGTAGTAGATCGACTTCCCATCGTGCGACCAGGAAGCGCCGCCCGCCCGCTCGAGTACCCGGACCGGTTGGGCGTAAGGTTTCACCTCGATCCGGAACGTCTCCGGCCGGTCTTGCACCCAGAATTCGTACATCAGTTGGGCGCCATCGGGCGACCAGCGCAAGTGCCGCAGCCGAAACGTGCCGAACAGGGTGGCCAGTTGGTACCGCTCGCCGGCGCCGTCCGCATTGCCCACCGATATCCGCTGCTCGAAGCCGCGATCCGAGACATTGGCGATGCGCCGGCCGTCGGGCGAAATGGCCGGTTCGATTTCCCGGAATTTGGAGCGGATCAGCGGCCTTTCCCTGGCGCCCGCGGCGGGGGCGCGCGCGGCGGGGGCGCCCGCGGCGCTCAACTCGGCGCGCCAGATGGAAGACGACTCGGTCCGCTCGGTGAAGAGCAGACGGCCGTCGCGCGAAATGGCCGGGAATTGGGCCTGGCTGCCGGCGATGAGCAGGTCCCGCGGATTCCCGCCGGAGAGCGTCAGGCGCCACAAGCGCCAGCCGGTGCCGCGGTCGGAGGCGTAGACCAGCTCGCGGCCGCCGGGCATCCAGGCCAGGCCGCGGATGGGACGATCCTCGAAGGTGAGGCGGCGCAATCCGCCGGTCGAGAGATCGCGAAGGTAGACGACGCGGCTCTCGCGGTTTTCGGAATCCTCCCCGCGCACGAACGCCACGGTTGCGCCGTCGGGGGACACGGCCGGACTGAAGTCTCCGGGAGTGCCCGGGGCGGGGTTGGTGAGCCGCGCGGCCGATCCGGTATCCACGGCGACCATCCAGAGCTCGGAGGGCTGGCCCTTCGGCGCGCCCGCCACCACCAGGGATTTCCCGTCGCGGGTCCAGGCCGCCGAGGGCAGCGGCTGCACGTCGCCGGCGGCGGCGAATTCGATCACCTGGCGGGGCTCGCCGCCGGCGGCGGGAACGACCATGATCCGCCAGACATCCTCCTCGACGCGCAGGAAGGCCAGCCAGGCGCCGTCGGGGCTCCAGACCGGTCCGATGTCGCTGGCCTGGCCGCCGGTGAGTTGGCGCGGGGCGCCGCCCGCGAGCGCGCGAACGAGTATGTGGAAGGCCTCGGGGTCCGAGGCCTGGCGGGAGCTGTAGGCCGCCCGTTTGCCGTCGGGCGAGAAGGCGGGCCAGGCGTGCGCGCCGGCTTCGCCGGCGAATGGCGCGCGCCGGGGTTGGCGCGGCGGTCCGCTGGCCAGCCGCCCCAGAACGCTCACCAGCACGCCCACCAGGCAGAGTCCCAACGCCAGCAGCACCGCCGGCCGCCGCGTGAATGCGCCGAATGACATATCTTCCGTATTATCCCTTGTGCGGGGCAGCCTCGGCCGCTCTTCCGCACGGCCGAGTCGCGAACAAGAGACGACGAACAAGAGACGCGAAATGTTCCCGTCGATTGCGCCGCGCGAACCGCATCTGAGAAACTGGCTCTATATGAAGCTGGCGCTCCTGCTCCTGACCGCCGCGTTGGTCCTGTCGCCGCAGGCGGTCAATCTGCCGGGCGGGAGCGTCTCGATCGGGGATCTGCCGGGCAAGGAAACGTTCTACTACGACGTGGAGTGGCGGCTCATCACCGCCGGCCGGGCCAAGGTGGAGTACGTGCGCCGGCCGAACGCCGATTGGCAGGTCAACCTGCGCCTGGAATCCGCGGGGATGGTTTCCACGCTGTACAAGGTGGAGGACGATTACTTCGGTTACCTCAGCCCGTCCTTGTGCGCCGAGAGCGTGCAGCAGAACTCGCACGAGGGCAGCCGCCTGCGCGAGACCAGGATCGCCTTCGACGCCACCGCCCGCCGCGCCACCTACGTGGAGCGCGACCGCATCAAGAACGCGATCTTGCAGCAGCGGGCGATCGAGATTCCGTCCTGCGTCCACGATGTGATGGGCGGCATTCTCCTACTCCGCACCCTCAACCTGGAGCCCGGCCGGAGCACGATGGTTCCGATGAGCGACGGCAAGAAGAGCGTGATGGCCAGGGTGGAGGCGCAGGCGCGGGAGGATATCAAGACCCCCGAAGGCACGTTTCACACCGTTCGTTACGAAGCCTACCTGTTCAACGACGTGCTGTACCGCCGCTCGGCGCACCTGAACCTCTGGGTGACCGACGACCGCCGCCGGCTCCCCGTGCAGATCCGCGTCCGGATGCAGTTCACGATCGGCACCATCACGTTCCAACTGCGGAAGCACGAAGGGAGTTGAGGGGCGCGGTGGCGGGCTGGCTTCGTGCGCGCGCGCCAACCGCGGAGGCACGAAGGGAGCTGAGGGGGGCGGTGGCGGGCTGGCTTCGTCCGCGCGCGCCAATTGCGGAAGCGCGAGGGGAGCTGAGGGCGGCGGTAGTGGGCTGGCTTCGTGCGGGCGCGTTCTTGCGCCGGGCCGCGACCGCGCCGGCCGCGCTACCGCCCCAACCACGCCAGGGCCGCCTCGAGCGCGAGCACGCGATCCGCGGGGCCGTCCCCGAGCCGGGCCATGGCGCTTTCGACGTGGCGTATCCGGAGGGCGCGGTACAACTCCTCGCTCTCAAGATCGCCATCGCCGGCCAGCACCAGGGTGGGCGTCCGGAAGTTGGCCGCGAAGAAGAGCGGCGAGCGCTTGAGATACTGCTCGGGATCGTCCCACGGCCACCCGCCCATCCAGTTGGCCGCGCGGCGCGCGCCGTCGGGCGATAGCAGCACATCGGCGGTCCAATCCACCACCGGGCGCTGGATGACGGCGGCGGCAAACCGGCCGGTGTGTCCGATCAGCCAGGCGGCCACCAGGCCGCCCGCCACGGCGATATGGGCCGTGTCGATGTAACCCTTCGACACGACGAAGTCCACGCCGCGCATCAGGTCGTCGGCATCGTCGCCGGGGTGGCGGGTGGGCAGCAACTCGCCGAAGGTCTCTCCGTAGCCGGGGGTGCCGCGCGGGTTGGCGCACAACACCACGTAGCCGCGGGCCGCGAAGATCTGGGCCCGCAACTGAAACTCGGCCCCATACATGGCGCGCGGGGAATCGCGGATATCGAGCAGGAGCGGATACTTCCGGGAGGCATCGAAGCGCGGCGGTTTCACCAGCCAGGCCTGAATGACGTTGCCCGCGGACTCGAAGTGGATTTCCTCGGGGGCTTCCCAGGTGCGTTCGGCCAGCAGGTGCTCGTTGGGCGAGGCCAGGGTGGCCACGCCGCCGGGCAGGTCCATGGCGAAGGTCACCAGGTCGCCGCCCTCGGTGGCCGTCGAGCGCACGGTGGCGGCGCGGCCGTTGGGCGCCAGCGAAAACCCGCTCAGCCGTTCGCTCCGTTTGGTCACCTGCCGCAGGCTGCCGTCGTTGAACGCCGCGTACACATGGGTCGAGCCGTCCTCGTCGGCCAGGAAGTAGAGGGTGCGCGAATCGTTGCTCCATTGGGGGCAGGCGGCGTCGCGGTCGAGGGCGCCGGCCAGCGCGCGGACGCGGGCGCCGTCGGGGTTCATGACGAAGAGATGGCGCACGGAATAATGGCGCGGCTGCGCGCTGCTCATGAGCCAGGCGATTTTGGAGCCATCGGGCGAGGGCAGCGCGGTTTCGTACCAGCCGGGATCGCGGGTCAGTTGCCGCATGGCGCCGCCGGCCCGGCCCATGGAGTACATGGCGCTGTGATCGGCGATGGCTACGACGGACCGCCCATCCGGCATCCACGCGGGTTCCCCCCAGTGCTGAAACTCGCCGCTGGAGACCTGTTGCGGAGGGCCGCCGCCGGAGCCGATCACGAAGATCCGCTCGGGTTCCACGGGCCTTTCGAGGAGCCTCGGCAGCAGGGCCGGCGGAGCCCAACCCGGGGCGGGGGTCTGGGCGCCCGACCCGGCCACGAAGGCGATCCAGTTCCCGTCCGCCGACCAGGCCATGCTGCGGACGCCCGCCTCGACGGTGGTGAGTAGCATATCGCGATCGGAATTCAGGCGCCGCACGTAGATTCGCGGCTGCGACCCGCGGAGCGAGATCCAGGCGAGGCGGCTGCCGTCGGGCGACCAGCGCGGGGAGCTGTCGCGCCACGCGCCGGAGGTTAAGGCGTAGCGATCCCGGCCGTTGGAGGAAGCCAGCCACAAGTTGGCGTAGGCCGTCCCGGCTTCCCGGCCGTTCCACTCCTCGAGGTAGGCCACCGACTGGCCGTCGGGGCTGACCTGGGGGTCGCCGGGGGTGCGCCACAGCCACAGATCCTCGGGACTGGCGGGCTTTCGTTGTGCCCACGCGCCCAAGGCAAGAGTAAGGGCCGCCAGCACCAGCTTCAGTCGGGTCACCCTAGAAGTCTCGCACAGACAGAGAGAGACGGAGGTGGGCGCCGGAATCGGGAATTAACCTTAGTTATCCGCATAGGCATAACCAAAACTATGGGAAACGGAGACGATTAAACTCCCCACTTGCAACACTTAACCGTATATAATTGTGCTGGGCAGTACTAGGACTTTTTTCGAGGGTGAAGCGGGCGTGAGCTGTCCTGTTTGTGGCAAGGAGACCGGGCCTCTCAGATTTCTCCGAAGGGGGGAGTTCTGTAGTTCTGCGCATCGCCAGCAGTACAAGAGAATGCTGGACAGAGGAGTGGATTCCGGCGAGAGCCGCGAACCGCCCCGTCCGCCGTTGGCGGACTTCGCCGCGCTGCTGTCTCCGTTCGAAAGCAACCTGCAACTGGCCGCTTGTCTGGACCGGGTTGGCCTTCTGCCCTCCGCGCCGAGCACCCTGTGCGAATGGCCGGTGGAGATTCCCGAGGCGGGCAGCAGCGCGCGCGAATGCGTGGCGCTGGCTGCCGCCGCGCCCGCGGTGGGCGCGGTACACGCAAGGCGAGTCGTGTGGCCGCGGCCGTCGAGGGTCGGTGCGCAGGCTCCGCAATTCGCCATCGACCCGGAAACCGGGTTCAAGCGTTTGCGCGAAGTGGCCGCTCTGGTGGCCACCAAAGCGGCGGCGGCTGCGCCGTCCCCTCTGCCGGCGCCGGTCGAGTGTCCGGCGGTTGCCAGCGCCGCGTTGCAGGCCGCGGGCACGGCTTTGAACCTGCCGCAGTTCGCCATGACGGCGAACGAGGATCCGGACGGCCTGCGGGAGACGGCCGGCCTGCGGGCCAGTGGCCTGGCGGGCGCGGCGCCTTCGCTTCAGCCGGCGCCGGCAGCGTGTCTGGTGGTTTCGAGCGCCGCTCTGGATGCCGCGGCGACGGTTTGGCCCGCGGTTCTGCCTTCGTTCGAGGGTCTCACGTCGATCACCGGGCTGGCCCGCCGTCCGCGGCCGGCCACTCTGATGGAGACGGGCGAGCGCCGGGGGCTTCCGGGCGGAGCCGAACGGCCGCGCACGGGGGCCGCGCTGCTGCCTTTCCAGACATGCGAGCGGCTGCCGCGTTTCAACGTCACGGCGTGTCTTGAAGCGCCCGGGGAAACCGTTCTGCGGCCGCCAGCCAGCGAAGCGTGGATGACCTCGGCGCCTCCCTCGGCGACGGTCCGGATGGCCCTGCCTTCGACCGCGGACACGGTGCCGGTTCGCTCGCATGCGCCGGCGATGCCCTCGACGTCGACATCGTGCCCGCCGGCCGTGGAGCCGCGGCTTCCGGCGTGCGCCTCGTTCCGGCCCTTGCCTCAACCCGAGGCCGTGATGGTGGATGCGGTCCCCAGCGCGATCGCGGTAACCGCTCTGGCTGTGAGCCTGCGGTTGCCCGGAATGCCTGCGTGGGAGGCCAAGGATTCCCGGCGGGGTGCGCACGTTGGGCAGGCGGATGGCCCCGCTCCCCAGCCAGTGGAGTCGTGGCCGGGCATGGAAGCCTACGCGCCAGTCCCCGCGCGGGCTTTGCCGCCGCTCTTCCTCCTGGTTCCGGCGCTTGCCGCGGTTTCCGAACGCGCGCGGCTGGAACGCGCGAAGCCCGACAGGAGGCTGCCTCCCGCGCCGCTGGCCCCGGCGGCGGCACGCATGGTGGCGCCCACGATCGTTGGCGCGCGTTTCCGGCCGGAGGTCTCCGCGGGCAAGCCGTTCTCGGGAGAGCCGGCCGGGAGGCCCGCCGTCACGCTGCGGCCGGCATCTTTCGCGGCCTTGGATTTCCACTGCCGGCCGAAGCCCGGCGTGGTTGCCAGGCGGTTGGAGTGGATGGCGCCCGACATCGCGCTGATCCGCCCGCGGCCGGCGGTGCGGCCGGTCTTCGACCGGTGGGAGGATCTGGCGCCGCCCGCGCCGAGTTCGAGGTCCGGCTTCAGGTTCAAGAAGGTCGCCGCCATGCCGCGCACGGTGCGGCAGATCGCCGACAGCAAGCGCACGCGTCACACCATCGGGGCCATCGCCGCCGGGCTGTTTCTGGGAGCCGCCATCTGGTTTCTGTTCGAAGAGGGCAGCGGCCGCATTGCGCGGGAGCCGGCTTCGGAAGTGGCATCCAACGAGACTTTCCCCGCGCCCGCACCCGCGGGGCGCGAGCCGTCGGGAGGGATGGCGCGCCTGCGCCACGCCATCGCCGAGCGCGCGGCGGTCTCCTGGAGCGACACCTTCCGCGGCGGCATGGAAGCCTGGGGCGCTGGCGCGAAGTCGTGGGCGCCGGGTTGGACGCGCTCGGCGGACGGCTACGTTCAGCCGGGGCCGCTGGCCATCTTCCACCCCACCGTGGATTACACGGATTACACCCTGGAGTTCTTCGCGCAGATCGAACGGCAGAGCATCGACTGGGTGGTGCGCGCGCGCGACGCCGAGAATTATTACGCCATGAAGGTGACCGTGGTGAACCCGGGGCTGCGTCCCATAGTGGCACTGGCGCATTACTCGGTGGTGAACGGCCAGAGAACCGGGTACAGTGCGACCCCGCTCGACATCATGGTGCACAACAGCCGTCCCATGCAGGTGCAGGTGGATGTGCGAGGCAAGCAGTTCACGGCGTCCGTGGACGGCGAGCAGGTGGGGAGTTGGAGCGACGATGCGCCGGCCACCGGCGGAGTCGGCTTCTTCGCCGAGGCCGGCGAAAAATCCCGTCTGTATTGGATGAGAGTTTCCAGGAACCAGGATTTCCTGGGCCGCATCTGCGCGTATGTAACCGGATCGCCGAGCGCGCAGACCGCCGGCCTGTGGCCTCGGGAGCCTGGCCGCCGTCCGGGCCGCGACGGTCCGGGTACGCCCGTGGAACCCACCGAGGCGTTGGGCGTAGCGGCGGTTATCGCTCTGCGGCGCTTCCGGGTGCGCGGGCGCGCAGTGTACGCCGACCCGTATTTCGTAGAACGGAGAATCGAGACATGGAGTCCGTAAACCCTCAGTCGAGCCGACGCACCGCCATGCCGGAAGGCGTGATGTCAATCGAGGATGGCAATCTGCAGAAACGCGCCAGCCGCACGCTATCGAAGGCGGTCTCCCTGCACCTCGAGGGCAAAATGGAGATGGCGGCCCGGCTGTTGGAGAGAGCCATCGAGAGCGGCGAGACGGATCCCTCGCTGTTCTCGGCGCTGGGCCACATCCAGTATGAGATGCGCGACTACGAGGCCGCCGCCGCCACTTACGCCCGGATGGCGGAAGCCGAGCCGCTGCACCGCACGGCGCATTTCAACCTGGGCGTCTGCCGGGGCAACCTGCAGAAGTGGAGGCCGGCCGCCGAAGCCTTCCGCAGGGCCCTGGAGGCCGACGCCACGCGCTCGGAGGCCCTGCTCGGACTGGGAATCTCGCTGATCCACGCCGGCAGCCCGGCGCAAGCCCTGGAGCCGCTCGACAGGTACCTCAGCCTGTTCCCCGAGCACGAACAAGCCATGTTCGGGAAGGGTGTGGCCTTACAGCAGACCGGACGGCCGGCCGAAGCGGTGGAGTTCTACCGCAAGGTGCTGGCGCGCAATCCGCGTTGCGAAGAGGCCGTCTCGAACCTGGTGGCCATGTTCCTGGAGAAGAAGGACCACGTCTCGGTGCGGCGCTACGCGCAAATGCTGCTCGAGCTACAGCCGGAATCGCCGGTGGCCGCCGAAGCGTTCGCCACGCTGGCCTTCTCGGAAGGCGACTTCGCCACTGCGGCGCGCTACTGCCACAACCTCTCGCAATGGATGCCCGACCGGTTCGAGAACTGGTTCAACCTGGGCGTGGCCTATCACAAGCTCGGCAACTTCCAGAAGGCCGCCCAAGCCTATGAACAGGCCGCGGCGCTGAATCCGCAGTCGCTGCAATCGCACCTCAACCTGGGCGTGGCCCGGCAGGAACTGAGCGACTTGGCGGGCGCGCGGGCCAGTTACGAAAGGGCGCTCGAGATCGACCCCAGCCAGGCCGGGGTCCTGTGGAATCTGGCGCTGGTGCTGGAACAGTTGGGCGAACGCAAGCCGGCCGAGCAACTGTACGCCCGCATCGGCCGGGATGCCGCCGAGTACGGGGATGCGCGCTTCCGCCTGGGTTACCTGCGCCTGCTGGGGGGCCAGAGCCCGGCCGATTACCAGGCCAGCGCGGAGGCGTTTCAGGAGTGCCTCACGCGGCGCGCGGATTGGCCCGAGGCGTGGCTGAACTCGGGCATCGCCTTCGCCCGCTCGTCGCACCTCACCGAAGCCCGCCGCTGCTTCGAGGAGACGCTCATGCTGCGGCCCGACTCGTCCGACGCCGTGCGCGGTCTGGCGGCGCTGGCGCTCGATCAGCAGGACTTCGACGAGGCCCTCAACCTGCACCAGCGGCTCATCGAACTCGGCGAACACTCGCCCGAGCTGTTCTACAACGCCGGCCTGATCTGCCAGAGACGCGGCAACATCCAGGACGCGGTGGGTTTCTATCGGCAGGCGCTGGCCGAGGACCCCCAGTTCGCCGAAGCTCTCCTGAACCTGGGCCATGCTTTCATGGACCTGGGTCAGGAGGAAGAAGCCCGCTCGCATTGGCGCAAGGCGATCCGCGAAAAGCCCGAGTTGGCGCAATCCTATTTCGAACCGGCCGCCGCCCAGGAACTGGCGTAAGTCTCGTGTGAGGCAGGCCGGCAGCCCGCGGCGGACCCCCAGGGGGTGCCGCGCCAACCCGTTTTTCGAGGCGCAAACCGATTCCGCGGCGGGCCACCGAGGGCGGGGGTACCGCGAGACAGCGCTCCTTTGCCGCGGGCCGCTCGCTCACGCTCGCGGTTCCGGGCGGAGCCGCCAGCGGGGTACCCACTGGGGGTCCCGAGCGGCCGGAGATCTACTGCGACTCGCGGCTCAGTTCGACGCCTTTCGTGCAGGTGAAATACTTGGCCAGCAGGTTGGGGTTCTCCCAGGCGGGGAACGTTCCGGGATGGCGCCAGTAGTCGAAGAACCGGCGGGTCACCTGCGCGAAGTGGGCTTCGTGACCCACGCGGTACACGGCGGGAATGGCCACGCGGCACCGCCTGCCCTGGTCCTCGAGGGCGATGCCCGGATACCGAAGAGCGAGGGAGGCGACCCAGCCGGCGAGGGCGGCCTTGACGCCAGGGTGCCGGGGCGCCACGTACAGCTCGGGCTGGTAGTTCTCGTCCTGGCCCTGCCGCACCTCGACGCTGGATCGGGCTCCCCGGTAAACCGCGAAGTGGGTGTCCCCCGCCCCGGCGGGCGCCTGCCAACGCCACAGGACATCGAGCCTGACGTGAATTCCGCGAAGCGCGTATGACACGCGGGTGTTGGCATAGTAGTCGAGCGCCTGGCCCGGCGCGCCGGTCACCTGGCGAAACTGTTCGGCGGTAATCGGAGTCGGCCAGCGGCTGGCGGCGAGTATGCAGACGTCGGCCCGGAAGTCGATGGCGCGTTCGGGAAACAGCGTCCACTGCGCCAGGTCCACCAGGTGGGCGCCCACGTCCGAGAGCGCCTCGCCCTGTTCGTGGATGTCGAAAAACCAGGCCGGGCGCGGGTTGGGCACCCCCGCTACCAGCTTCAAAATGTGATGGACGCTCTGCATGCGGACGGCGGGTTCCTCGGGCGTCCCCGGAAGCACCTCTCCGAACACCTCCGGATGGTTGACCAGCTCGCGCTGCAATATGGAGGTGACTTCGTAGCGCTCGGTCATGATGTCGCAGGCGAGCAGCCCGCGGGCGGCGGCGGTGGAGAGGGCGGCTTCGAGGCGCGGCAGATCGGCCGAGCGGATGATCCACGGCTTATCGGCGAGCACGTTCAATCCGGCGTCGAGCGAGGCGCGGATGCGCTCGATCTTGGCGCTGTTCCGCCCCGAGAGCACCACCACGTTGCCGGGCCTCTCGCGCAACATGCGGCCGAGGGAATCGGGGCCGGCGTAGATGTCCAGTTCCCAGCAGGTGGGGGATTCGGGCCGCTGGTTGAAGCGGGCGACGCGGCTCAAATGCTCGATGAGGTCGCCGTCGAGCGGCGCGTAGACGGCGGCGCGTTTCGAAACGCCGGGGTACATCTCTTTCTGCACCAGGGCGGCGTGGAAGTGGCCGGGGTCGAGCGCGATCAGGCGGAGTTCGTCCATGGAAAGTCAGTCTAGCAAGTCCGGCCCGCGGCGGCGGGCGGCCGCGATCCGGCGAACTGACCGGCGCCGCCGGCTGCGTTACCGGAAGTCCGCGGCTATCCAGTAGCCCGGGCGGGTCTTGGCTTTCACGTTGCCATGACCGCTCACTTCCACGGCGATGGTGTGCCAGCCGCCTTCCACCTTATTGTTGGGGTTGTAGCTCAGCATGTACTGGCTGTTCAGTTCCTCGCCCATGCGCTGGATGGCATCTTCCAACCCATGGTTGCGGTAGAAGCCGAACTGCGCGCCGCCGGTTCCGTTCACGAAGACCTCGGCCGCGGGGGCTTTGAAAATCGCCTTGGCGTCGTGGAAGATCTCGATCAGGAGCGGCACGAACTCCGCCCGCGATCCCTCGGTGCCGTACGTCTGCATCACGGTGGTGGGCGTGGCGGGCACGTTGGAGGGCATGGGGGTCATGGCCGGCGGGTTGTTGTTGGGGCGCGGCGCATCCGGCGTCCCGGTGAGTTTTCCCAACACGCGCGACATGGTCACCTGGTAGACGGTGATGTTGTGGACCTGCAAGTGCTGGAGCGTCTCGCGGCCGCGGTTGATGCTGCCCTGGTCGCGCGTTTCGCTGATCAGCAGGATGATTTTCTGCCGCTCCTTGGGGCGCTTCTCGAGCATGCGATCGGCCGCGTCCACGGCATCCACGAGCGTCGCCGACAGGCTCCCGGCATGGATCTTCTTGACCGCGTCGGTGATCTTGTCGGGTTCGGAAGTGAAATCCTGCATGACGCGGACGCGGTGGTCGAAGGCGATGACGGCGGCCTCGCCCTCGTTTCCCAGCATCAGGGGGGCGATCATGTTGCCGATGCGGTTCACCTTGGGCAGAATCTGGTCCACCTCGCCGTTGCACTGGATGGCAATCACCATGGAGATGGGAATGAAGGACTCGTCGACGCGGATGTTCTGTTCCTTGCCGTTGTCGAAGAGGTGGAACTGGTCGGCGCGGATTCCGCCGACCAGCATTCCGTTGTGGTCGAAGACTTTGGTGGGCGCCAGGACGTTGGTCACCCTCTCGTAGAAATCGACATCCCCGCGCGCGGATGGCTGCTGGGCTTCCGGCGGCTTGGGCTGCTGCGCCTCGGGCTGCCCTGGCTGCTGCGACTGCGGTTGGGCGGCCAGCAGTCCGCAAATCGCGATCGGAAAAACGAGTCTTCGCATCCTCAATTCCTTCCCGCCGGCGGCGTGCCCGCGTCCCCGGGAACGGAGCCGGCGCAGAGAGCCAACTTACACGATAGCACCGGCCGGGCGAGGGCTTGCCGGGACCGGGGGTGCGGGACGTGGCAGTGGGTGTGGAGGCGATTCGGCCGCAAAGCCGCGCGAGTCCGAGTGTACGTGGGGGCAAGGCCCGGCGCGGCCTGGTGGGGCGGGAGTTCGAGCCGCGGCGCCGCCCGGAGGGTGCCCGGCAGCCCGCCTGGGCGGTGTTGGCAGACGTTCGCGGGAGGCCGATTGAAAATCGGCCGCAGGTTGAAAACCTGCCCCACAAGGCGGCTGCCGGGCCGCAACGATCGGTTTTCGCATCGCATGGCTTTACGCGGGCCCATGGGCGGTCTTCCCCCGCAACAGATCGAGCACGTGGGGAACCAATTCGAGGATGGCGTCGAGCGACTCGAGGGCGCCCTGGGGCGATCCCGGCAGGTTGACGATGAGCACCTGCCCGCGGGTGCCCGAGACCGCCCGGGACAAAGCGGCCAGCGGGGTGAACCGGCGTCCCCGGCTGCGCATAAGCTCTCCGAATCCGGGGATTTCGCGGTCCAGGACCGCGCGCGTGGCTTCCGGCGTGACGTCGCGCGCGGCCAGGCCGGTGCCGCCGGTGGTGAAGATGGCGGCCAGGTTTCCGCCATCGGCCAGGGCCGCCAGACGGGCGGCGATGCGGGCGGCGTCGTCGGGCGCCGCCTCGACGACCGGGACTCGCCAGCCCAGTTGTTCCAACCGTTCACGCACGGCCGGTCCGGAGCGGTCGGCGCGCGTGCCGGCGGCCACGGAATCGCTGATGGTGAGGACGGCGGCGTCAGGCATGGTCAACCCTCCTTGCGCCGGAAGCCGCCGCTCGATCCGCCGGTCTTCTCGAGCAGGTACAGGTCCTGGATCTCGATGGACCGGTCCAGCGCCTTGACCATGTCGTAGACCGTGAGCGCGGCCACCGCGGCGGCGGTGAGAGCTTCCATCTCGACGCCGGTCGGCCCGGTGGAGGCGGCGCTGGAAACGATCCGCACACCGCCCTTCCCGACGGCCACCTCGACGGCGGCGTGGGTGAGCGACAGCGGATGGCAGAGCGGGATCAGTTCCGAGACGCGCTTGGCGGCCGAGATGCCGGCGATGCGGGCGATCTCCAGCGGATTGCCCTTGGGATTGGCGGGCAGCTTCTTCAGCACCGCGGGGCGGATGCGCACGAATGCGTGGGCGCGCGCGGTGCGGAGGGTGGCGGGCTTGGAGGAGACGTCCACCATGCGCGGACTGCCGGAGGGATCGTAGTGCGAGAGTTTCTTCATTTCATCAGAACCCGAATCCATTCGCCGGCCGGGTATTCCGCCCGGCCGGAATCGGCCACCAGAAACGCATTGGCGCGGGTCAAGGCGGGGATGTCGCCGGAACCGTGCCAGGCCAGCGGCGTCACTTCCGCGCCGTCGCCGCTCAAGCGCGCCGGCAGGAACCGCGTGAGGCCCGGGCGGTGGCGGAATTCGCGCGTCAGGCGGGCGAACGGCATCGCGAGCGAAACGTCCGTCTGCCCGCCGAGCAGTTCGAGAGCGGCGCGCGCGAACAACTCGAAGGTCACCATGGTGGAGGCGGGGTTCCCCGGCAGGCCGAAGAAAAACTTCCCCGCCACGCTACCGAACGCCAGCGGCTGGCCGGGCTGAATCAGCACGCGGTCGAAATAGAACGTCGCGCCCAACGCCCCGAGCGCCCGCGCGACCACATCGTACTTGCCGGCGGAGACGCCGCCCGAGACCAGCAGCAGGTCGCAATCGAGGGCGCGCTCGAGGATGCCGCGGGTGTGTTCCACGCTGTCGCGCGCAATCGGCAGGATGCGCGGCCGCCCGCCGGCGCGCTGCACCTGCGCCGCGAGCGCCTGGGCGTTGGAGTTGCGCACCTGGTAATCGAGGGGCGTCCGGCCGGCCTCGACCAACTCGTCGCCGGTCGGGACGATGGCCGCCACCGGCTGGCGGTAAACCCGCACGCGGGCCTGCCCGACGGAAGCCAGCAGCGCGATAGCGGAGTAATCCAGGCGCTGGCCGGCGCGCAACAGGGGCTCGCCGGCGGCGGCTTCGCTGGCGCGCGGATTGACGTTCCGTCCCGGTTCCGCGGGCTGGGATATGCGCACGCGGCCAGCCATGGCGACGGCGTGCTCGAGCATCACCACGGCGTCGGCGCCGGAGGGCAGGGGCGCGCCGGTCATGATGGCCAGCGCCTGTCCGGGGCCGACTTCGCCCGCGAAGCGTTCGCCCGCGCGAACCTCGCCGATGACATCCAGTTCGCCGGGAAGATCCGCCGCGCGCACGGCGAAGCCATCGCGAAGGGAGCGGGCGAGCGCCGGAGAGTCGCGGTCGGCGGAGACGGTTTCGGCCAGCACGCGGCCCATGGCGGCGTCGAGAGCGGTCTCTTCCTCCGCCGGTTTCAGCGCCGCGCGGACGGCGCCGATCACGGTTTCTCGCGCCTCGAGGAATTCGAGCGGGGCCACAGAATCAGTGTGTCACAAAAGCAAAACCGCCACGCCGTAGCGGTTCTGTTTTGTAAGTGTCCTGAAATCATCACCTCCAAGACACAAACCGCCACGCCGTAGCGGTTTTGAGCTGGCGCCGGCTCCGCGGCCTACTTCAGCGCGTCCTCGATAGCGGACACCACGGCGGGCGATTCGGGAGTCACGACCGGCTCGAATCGCCGCAGCACCGTGCCGTCCCGGCCGACCAGGAACTTGGTGAAGTTCCACTTGATCGGGCCGCCGGCCGCGGGGTTGGCCCGCGTATCGGTGAGGAACCGGTAAAGCGGCGCCTGGTCCTCGCCGGCCACCGAGATCTTCGAATACATGGGGAACGTCACGTTGTACTTGCGCGTGCAGAACGCCTTGATCTCCTGGTCGGTGCCGGGCTCCTGCGCCCGGAAGTTATTGGCCGGGAAACCGAGAACCACCAGACCGCGGTCCTTGTACTTCTCGTAAATGGCTTCCAGGCCGGCATACTGCGGCGTATAGCCGCACTGGCTGGCCACGTTGACGAGGAGCAGCACTTTGCCGCGGTACTGCGACAAGGGGGCCGGCTGGCCGTCGATGGAATTCAGGGTGAAATCGAGAGCGCCGGAGGCGCCGAAAAGCGAAGCTGCCATGATCGCTCCTGCAACCGGAAATTTGCGCATACCCTTCAGGGATGCCACGGAGCCGGAAACGGATTCCGGCAGTTGGCGGGATGTCAGCCGGTGAAGCGGTAACCCACGCCGCGCACGGTGCGGATGTAACGCGGATCGCGCGGGTTGTCTTCCAGCTTGTGGCGCAGCCATGCCACGTGCACGTCGATGGTCCGCGAAGAGACGCCGGGCTGATACTCCCAGACGCCCTCGAGGAGTTCCTCGCGCGAGACGACCTTGCCACGGCGGTCCACCAGGAAGCGGAGAAGCTCGAGTTCCTTGCCGGCGAGCGCGACCGGGACGCCGGCTTTGAGAACCACGCCGCGCTCGAAATCCGCATCGATGTCGCCCGCCTGGAACCGCGCGACCGGGGTCTTGCCGGCCTTGCCGACGCGCCGCAGGAGGGCTTCGATGCGGGCCAGCAGCTCGGGCGGCTCGAAAGGCTTGGTGAGGTAATCGTCGGCCCCCAGCTTGAGCCCGACTACGCGGTCGGTGAGCTGGGTGCGGGCGGTGAGCATGAGGATGGCCAGGTCCTTCCCGCGCTGGCGGAGGTCGCGGCAGACATCGAAGCCGTTTTTGCCGGGGAGCATGACGTCGAGCACCAGGAGATCGAAGGGTTCGGCGGAAGCCCTGGAGAGGGCGGTGGGGCCATCGGCGGCGGTTTCCACCTGGTAGCCTTCGCCCGTGAGAAGGTCGTTGAGGGTGAGCGCGAGACCGGGATCGTCTTCCGCCAGGAGAATGCGGGGCATTACCCGGGCGCCTCCGGGGCGGCGCCGGCGGGGAGGCGCACGATGAACTGGCTGCCTTGCATGGGCTCGCTCTTCACCGCCAGGGTACCACCGTGCGCTTCCACGATCTTCTTGGAGATGCTCAACCCCAGGCCGGTGCCGCGAATCTGCGCGTCGCGGGCGCGGGCGCCGCGAAAGAACGGGTCGAAGATGCGGTCCCGCTCGGCGCGGGGAATGCCGGGACCGCGGTCGGCGACGCGGATCTCGACGGCGTCCGCCCCGGCCGGCGAGGCCGACACGCCAATCCAGCGCCCGGCGGCCCCATCGCCGACGCCGTACTTGGCCGCATTGCCGATCAGGTTGGCCAGCACGTGGGACAGCGCCGCCCGGTCGCCCGGCACCATGGGCAACCCGGGCGCCACGCGCTTCTCGAGGGTGCAGCCGGCGCCGGAGATGAGATCCTTACAATTCTCGATGGCCGCGTCGATGAGGTCTTCGACGGCCACCGGCCCGGCCGCTTCGATCACATTGCCCGCTTCGATGCCGGCGAAGCGGAGGATCTGCTCGACCAGGGCCGTGAGGCGTCCGCTCTCCTTCTGAATGAGCGCGCCGTAGCGTTCCACCTGCTGGGGCTGCGAGGCCAGCTTGCCTTGCAGGTTGTAGGCCGCGGTGTGGATCACGGTGAGCGGCGTGCGCAGCTCGTGGGAGACGCCGGCCACGAAATTCATCCGGAGTTCGGCGAGACGCTGCGCGCGGCGGGTGTAGCGGACCAGCGAGGCGACGGTGGCCATCATGAGCAGCAGGACCAGGGCGGTGACGGCGAGGTTGGCGCGGCGGGTGCGGGAAACCACGGCTTCGAGCGAGCCGGCGCGGTGGCGCACGCTCATCTTCCAGGCGCCCCGCTGCGGCGGCGGGCCTTCACCGCGGAAGCCGGGCGGCGGCGGGCCCATGCGGGGAAAACCCATTCCGGCTTCAAACAGGAACACGGAAGCGTCGGCGGCGCGGGCGACGTTCGCCGACTGACCGGGGTCCGATTCGTAGACAACCGCCGGCGGCGTGGAGCGCGTCACCACCGCGACCTGGTAATCCGACTCGCCTCCGGCTCCCAGATGGCGCCGGACCAGCTCGGGGATCAGGACCTCGCGCACGAACCGGGGATCGAGTTCGAAAGCGATCCGGGGGGATTCCGCGCGCGCGGGAAGCCGCTGATCCGCGCCTCCGAAAACCGGCATTTCGACGGAAAAGCCATCGTGCGGAAGAAGGTCGCCCGCGCGAGACGGCCCAAGGCTGGCCAGGCCCGGGCCGGGCGGCAGCAGGCCGGTCCGCAGGTCCAGATACTTCACCGCGAAGCCTTGCTGGGTGGGTACGGCGAGCGCCACCGCGCGCAGCAGGCCGGGGTGGCGGGTGCTCGCCTGCCAGAGGCGGAAGCGGGATTCCATTTGCCGTTCGAGCGAGCCTGCGCCGGCGGGCATGAGGGCGAACGAGATGGACCGGATCTCGCCGTCGAAATCCTGGCCGAGGCGCATCAGGCTGGCTTGCAGGCTTCCCTGCAACCGTTCGCGCGCGGCAACGCTGACTTCGCCGATCCAGCGGTACTGCAAGAAACCCAGCGCCCCGCACAGCCCGAACATCAGGCACAGGGCCAGCCACGAGAACCACTGCCGGCCCGGTTTGGACGGAGCGCCCATGCGCCTTCCTTCACACTACGCCCCCCAGGTTTAACACACCACCGGGCCACCGTAAAGACTAGGTTAAGAACGTTAAGGATGGCCCCCGGCGGGAAACCAACCGCGGCGGAGCGGCACCTTCACAGATGTCAAGGTCAAAACAACATGTCCGCCACACGAACGCGCAGTCTCATCGCAGGCGTGGCCGCCCTCGGGCTGGCCGCCGTCACGCTCATGGCCGCCGAATACCGCGGGACCATTCAGGCATCCGGGCTGCCGCTCGCGGGCGCCACGGTCACGGCCACGCAGGGCGGGAACCGGGTCTCGACCACCACCGACGACCGCGGCGCGTTTCGCTTCGCGGAGCTGGCGGATGGCGTGTGGACGTTCGAGGTCCGCATGTTGGGGTTCGAAACCCTCAGCCGGGAAGTGGGCGTGACGCCCGATGCGCCGTCCCCGCAGTGGGAGATGAAGTTCCTCTCGGAAAGCGCGCTGCTGGCCAGCCTGGGCGGTGGGGCGCCGAGCGCTCCGGCAGCCCAGACCGCGCGGCCGGCGTTCCAGCGCATAGGCGTGAGCCAATCCACGGACGCGGCGTCGATGGAGGGCGCCACCACAAGCGCCACCCAGCTTAAGACCGAAGAGATCGCCGACCTGACGCAAAGCTCCGCCAATTCCTTTATCGTCCAGGGCAGCATGAGCACGGCCGTGGGCATGGGCGCCATGAACGATTGGGGGCCTCCGGGTGGCGCGGGCGGTCCGGGCGGTCCGGGTATGGCGATGGGCATGGCCGCGGCGGGCGGCCCGGGAACGGGGCCGGGCGGCGATGTTCCCGGAGGGGCGGGAGCCGCGGCGGCAATGGCCGGCGGGCGCGGCGGTGTGGGCGGCGGACCCGGCGGCGGCGGACCTCCCGGCGGCGGACCCGGCGGCGGCGGACCTCCCGGCGGCGGACCTCCCGGCGGCATGGCCGGCGGACCGCCTCCCGGCGCGCCGCCGTGGATGAACCTGGCCAACGCGCGGGCGTTCGGCAACAACCGCAGAGATCCCCGCAACATGTATATGCTGGGCGCCAATTTCAGCCTCGACAATTCCGTCTGGGACGCGCGCTCGTATTCGGTCACGGGCGCGAGCGTCGCCAAACCGGCTTACGCCACCGGACGCGGCGGCGCGATGTTCGGCGGCCCGCTGCAGATCCCCAAACTGGTGAGCGGCAGCAAGCACATCATGCTTAGCGTGAACTACGAATTTCAGCGCAACCGCACGGGCAATACCTCGAACCCGGTCAACATGCCGACGGCGCTGGAACGCAGCGGCGATTTCTCGCAAACCACGGTGCAGGGGTCCCCGGTTGTCATCTACGACCCCTCGAGCGGCGCGCCCTTCGCGGGGAACCGGATTCCGCTCAGCCGCATCGGTTCCACGGCCACCAGCCTGCTCAGCTACTTCCCTGCCCCGAACCTGCCGTTTGCCTCGCGCAATTACGAGGTGGGGCTCAACGGGCTGAATAAGTCGCAGAACCTCAATGTGCGGCTCTCGAACATCAAGCTCGACTCGAAGGACCGGCTGAACGGAGGCGTGGGGTACCAGACCAGTTCCAGCGTGAATCCCAACATGTTCCAGTTCGTCGACACGGGCGAAGGGAGCGGGCTGAACGCCAACCTGGTGTGGTCGCACACCTTCACCGCCAAGGTCACCAACAACGCGCAGTATAACTTCAGCCGGATGCGGCAATTATCGGACCCGTACTTCGCGGACAAGACCAACGTGGCGGCGCAACTGGGCATCGCGGGCACGTCCCAGAGCCCGTGGAATTGGGGCCCACCGAACCTGAGTTTCACCAATTACGGCGGACTTAGCGACGGCAACTACTCGCTGAACCGCAACCAGACCAGTGCTGCGGGCGACAGCCTGAGCTGGGTGCGCGGCACGCACAACCTGAGCTTCGGCGCGGATTACCGGCGGCAGCAGTCCAACCAGATATCGGACGCCAACGGCCGGGGCAGTTACAGTTTCGACGGGCAGGCCACCAGCCTGATGGTGGACGGCGTGGCGCAGACCGGCACCGGTTACGACCTGGCCGATTTCCTGCTGGGGACGCCCACCTCGAGCTCGATCCGCTACGGGAACGCGGATAAGTACTTCCGCGGTTCCACATCGGACTGGTACGTGAACGACGACTGGCGGATCGCCAAACGGTTCAGCGTGGTGCTGGGCGTGCGCTGGGAGTATGCCACGCCGGTGAGGGAACTCTACAACCGGCTGGTGAACCTGTCCATCGGAGCGGGCTACTCCGCCATCGCCGCGGTCGAGCCGGGGCAGGCGGGCTGGCCGGATACGCTGGTCAACCCGGACCGAAATAACTTCGCGCCGCGCGCGGGAATTGCGTGGCGGCCGCTGAGCAAGGGATCGCTGGTGGTGCGGGCGGGTTACGGCTTGTATTACAACACCTCGGTATATAACATCATCGCCGGTAACTTGGCGCAGCAGCCGCCGTTCGCCGAGACGCTGAGCGTGACCGGTTCGGCGGCCAATCCGCTGACTTTGCAGAACGGTTTCGCGGGCGCCACGGCGCTGACGAACGCGAGCACCTACGCGGTGGATCCGAATTACCGCGTGGGGTACGCACAGAGCTGGAACCTGACGGTGCAGCACGACCTGCCGTTGTCCATGTTCGGCACCATCGGCTATCTGGGCACCAAGGGCACGCGGCTCGACCAGCAGTATATTCCGAATTCGGTGGCGCCGGGCGCGGCGGTATCGGGTTACCCGCACGGCTACACCTACGAGACTTCCGGCGGAGACTCGATCTACCATGCGGCGCAGTTCCAGTTGAACCGGCGCTTCCATAGCGGATTCATGTGGCGGGCGGCGTACCAGTTCTCGAAATCCATCGACGACGCCGGCACCGGCGGGCGCGGCCAGGGCAATACGCCGCTGGCGCAGAACTGGCTCGACCTTTCCGCCGAGCGCGCTCTGTCGGGTTTCGACAACCGGCACAACCTGAGCCTGAATTTGCAGTATTCGAGCGGCGTGGGCATCGCCGGCGGCACGCTGCTGAGCGGCTGGAAAGGCGCGCTGCTCAAGGACTGGACGATCGGGGCCACGCTGAACGCCCACTCGGGCAACCCGTCCACCGCGACCGTGGGCGGAAGCAATTCGCAGGTGAGCGGGACGGCGGCCGGCACCACCCTGCGCGCCGACGCCACGGGGCAATCGATTGCAGCCGCCGGGCAGACGTTCAACACCGCGGCCTTCAGCGAGCCGGCACCGGGCGAGTGGGGCAACGCGGGGCGGAATACCATTCCGGGGCCGGCCATCTTTTCGCTGGACGGATCGCTGAGCCGCGTGTTCCGGTTCGGGGAACGGCACAGCGTCGATCTGCAGGTGCAGAGCCAGAACATGCTCAATCGCGTGACTATCACCGGCTGGGGCACCGTGCTGGGGTCGAGCACTTACGGCCTGGCGACGAGCGCGGCGCAGATGCGGAAGATCACCATGAGTTTGCGGTTCCGGTTCTGAGGGGAACGATTATGAAAGCCATCATACGAACGATTCTGGCGGCGCAATTGACGCTGGCGGCACAGCAGGTGGCGCCGCCGGCGGCGCCCAAAAGCGTGGTGCAGTTTCAAACCACCACGCAGCTTGTGGTGGTCAACGTGGCCGCCAAGACCAAGACCGGCGCGCCCGTCACGGGGCTGAAGGCTTCGGATTTCAGCGTCACCGAGGACGGCAAGCCGCAAGTCATCAAGGTCTTCGAATACCAGCAAATGGACGACACGCCGCTCGGGCCGCCGGCCCTGGCGCGCCGCGAGACCGAGACGCCGGCCGCGGTTCCGGCGGTGAAGCCGGCCGTGGCGGCTTCCATCGCACCGGCCAAAGCGGGCGAGATCAAGTACAAGGACCGCCGCCTGCTGGTGCTGTTCTTCGACCGCGCGGGCATGGCAGCCGCCGAACAACTCCGCGCCCAACAGTCGGCCTTGCAGTTCCTCGACACGCAGATCACGCAATCCGATCTGGTGGCGGTGATGACTTACTCGACCGACCTGTCCGTTCTTCAGGACTTCACCGCCGACCGCGACCTTCTCACCAAGGCGGTCAAAGGGATACCGATCGGAGACGTGGGCATGACCAACGGCTCGACCGGCAACGATTCCGAGGGCGACACCGGCTCGGCGTACACCCAGGACGATACCGAGTTCAACATCTTCAACACCGACCGCAAACTGGCGGCGCTGGAATCGGCGGTGAAGATGCTCGGCGGACTGCCCGAGAAAAAGGCGCTGGTGTACTTCGCCAGCGGCATGACGCTGACGGGCATCGACAACCAGGCGCAGCTTCGCGCCACCGTCAACGCCGCCATCCGCGGCAACGTGGCGTTCTACCCGGTGGATGCGCGCGGTTTGGTGGCCCAAGCGCCGCTGGGCGACGCGACACAGGCGTCGCAAGGCGGCCAGGGCATGTACTCGGGCAGCTCCATGCGCAGCGCGCAGTCGAGTTTTCAGAGCCAGCAGGACAGCTTGTACACCCTGGCGTCGGACACCGGCGGCAAGGCGCTGCTGGATAACAACGACCTGTCCGCGGGAATCGTGCAAGCGCAGAAAGACATCGCCAGTTACTATATACTCGGTTACTACAGCGCCAACGCCGCTCCGGACGGGCGCTACCGCCGGATCAAGGTGCAGATCAAGAGCGACGCGACCGCCAAGCTGGATTATCGCAGCGGCTATTTCGCGTCCAAGCAGTTCAAGCAATTCACCTCGCAGGACCGGGAACGCCAGTTGCAGGAAGCGCTGATGCTGGAAGATCCGGTGACCGATCTCACGCTGGCGCTCGAGATCGACTACTTCCGGCAGGCCAAGGACCGCTACTTCGTGCCGGTTTCGGTGAAGATTCCGGGCACCGATATCGAACTGGCGCGGCGCGGCGGCGCGGAAAGCACGCGCCTGGATTTCATCGGCGAGATCCGCGACGCCCGCAACATGCTGGCGGGCACGGTGCGCGACGAAATCACCGTGAAGCTGAAGGGCGCTGGCGCCGGCCAATTGACCAAGAAAAACCTGGAATACGATACCGGTTTCACCCTGCAACCCGGCGCCTACACGCTGAAGTTCCTGGCGCGCGACGACGAAACCGGCAAGATGGGCACCTTCGAGACTAAGTTCACGGTGCCCGATCTTACCGCCGAAACCAAGCGTCTGCCCATCAGCTCGGTGGTGCTGAGTTACCAGCGCGAGCAGGTTTCGGCGGCGGTGGCGAACGCGGAGAAGAACAAGAAGCTGATCGCCGCCAACCCGCTGGTGGAGGACGGCCAGAAGCTGGTGCCCAGCGTGACGCGCGTGTTCCGCAAGGACCAGGAGATGTACGTTTATCTGGAAGCCTACGAGCCGGGCGCCGAGAAGACGCAGACGCTGGTGGCCGCGGTGGGCTTCTTCCTCGGCGGCGTGAAGGCCTTCGAGACCGAGCCGTTGAAGGTGTTCGACGGGCTGAACGCGAAATCGAAGGCCGTGCCGCTGCGGTTCAGCGTGCCGCTCGCGAAGCTGCAGGCGGGACGGTATACCTGCCAGGTCAGCGTGGTGCAGCCGGCGGCGCAGAAGTTCGCGGTGTGGCGCGCGCCCATGGTGCTGCTGCCGTAATCGCGAGGGGCGTGGGCCGCGGCGCGCGAAGCGCACTGGAAGGCTGGCGGCCCGGCGGCCGAGCCGGAGATGGCCGGGGTCCGGACGACGCGGTGGCGCCCGGCGTGCGAATGTCTTATACTCCGATGCTATGAGCGCCGTCAACACCGTGAGATTGGTCTCCCTGATTCTGCTGGTGATCGTACTCGCGATCATCGTGCTTCGCCGCAGGGCGAAGAAGAAGCACAAGGACGACGAGGATCTCTAGGTCTTCGACCGCTAGATTCGGTGCCATTCCGGGCCGCTCGCTCACGCTCGCGGTTCCGTGCGGAACCGCGAGCGTGAGCGAGCGGCCATGGGCCTCCGGCCCGCAAAATCACATGAAAGCGGGCGCGAGCTTTGCCCGGGTGCCCTTGGGGCGATGACTTTCGACGGAGCGGCCCGGCGGCGGCGCCAAACCAGGCGGCCGAAGGCCTAGCGCGCGGGGGCGGGGCCGTCCGGCGCGGACTTCTCCCGCTCGGCATCGCTCAAAACTTCGTTGAGCGAGCCCTGCCGGTAGCCTTCCAGGTCGAGGGTCACGTAGCGGAAGCCCAGGCCCTTGAAAACTTCCGTGAACCGCCGCGCCATCTCGACGGTGAGCGCCCGCGGCAACTCATCCGGCGCAATCTCGATGCGCACCATCTCGCCGTGATAGCGCACGCGGAACTGGCGGAATCCGAGTTCCTTGATGCGCTCCTCGCCGGTCTCCACGGTCTTCACCGTTTCGATGGTGACCGGCGTGCCGTAGGGAATCCGGGAGCTGAGGCAGGCGGAAGCCGGACGGTCCCAGGTGGGCAGGCCGGCCAGGCGCGACAGCTCGCGGATGTCCGCCTTGGTCATGCGGGCGTCGGCCAGCGGCGCGGCCACCTGGTGTTTGCGGGCGGCGCCCTGTCCGGGGCGGTAATCGGCGAGGTCGTCGAGGTTCACGCCATAGACGATGTGGTCGAAGCCGCGCTCGCGGGCCGCCTCCTCGAGCCGGGTGAAGAGTTCGTCCTTGCAGTGGAAGCAGCGGTAGGGATCGTTCTTCAGGTACTCGGGGTTCTCGAATTCGAGGGTGCGGACGTACTCGTGCGCGATTCCGAACCGCGCCACGAAGGCTTCGGCGTCGCGCTTGTGGGATTCGGGAAGCGACACCGAATCGGCCGTGATGGCGAGAGAGCGCGCGCCCAGCACGCGGTTGGCGGCCCACGCCAGGTAGGCCGAATCGGTTCCCCCGGAAAACGCCACGATCACGCGGCCCATGCCGCGGAGTGAGGCGAAAAGACGCTCCTGCTTCTCCTGCAAGCGGGATGGATTGGAAAGCTCGACCAGGGCTGCCATCGACTTCCAGTTTACTGGAGTGGCAGGTCTTCCTGCGCGGGGCCCTCGCCGTTGCCGTTTTCGGCGTCCGGAATCACGGACGCGGCGGCCACCTTGTCGCCCTCCTCCAGACTCACCAGGCGCACTCCCTGGGTGGAGCGGCCCACCTGCCGGATGGTGGAGGATTCGATGCGGATGATCTTGCCGTTCTGGCTCACGATCATGAGGTCGCTGTCGTCCTTCACCGAAAGAATCGCGATCACGTCGCCGGTCTTGCGGGTGGTCTTCATATTGATGACGCCCTTGCCGCCGCGCGCGGTCAGCCGGTAATTCTCGAGGGGCGTGCGCTTGCCGTAGCCGTTCTCGGCGATGGAAAGGATGAGGCCTTCCCTCTCGACCACCTCCATGCCCACCAGGTAGTCGCCGACCGCCAGATCCATGGCGCGGACGCCGCGGGCCTGGCGGCCCATGGGCCGCACGTGGCTCTCGGCGAAGCGGATGGCCTGGCCCAGGCGCGAGCCCAGGAACAGGTAGTTATCGCCGTGGGTGATCATGGCGCCGATCAACTCGTCGCCCTCGTCCAGCGACACGGCGATGATGCCGCGCGACATGGGATTGTCGAACTCCGCCATTTCGGACTTCTTGATGACGCCGTGCCGGGTCACCATCACCACGAACTGGTCGTGCCGATCCAGGTCCTTCACGGCCAGGAACGCCTTGACCGTCTCGTCCGGCTGCAGGTTGATGAGATTCGAGATGTGCTTGCCCTTGCCGGTGGTGGTGGCGTCGGGGATCTCGTAGGCCTTCAACCAGTAGACCCGCCCGCGGGTGGTGAAAATTAACAAATAGCTGTGGGTGGAGGCCACGATGAGGTGCTCGACGAAATCCTCGGCGCGGGTGCTCATGCCGATGCGGCCCTTGCCGCCGCGGGTCTGGCGGCGGTAGGTGTCCACCGAAGTGCGCTTGAGGTAGCCGCCGCGGGTCACGGTGATGGCCACGTCCTCGACGGCCACCAGGTCTTCCAGCCGGATCTCGCCGGTGTCCTCGATAATCTCGGTGCGCCGCCCGTCGCCGTAGTCCTTTTCGACCTCGCGCAGTTCCTTGACGATGACGTCGCGCAGAACCTTGTCCGAACCGAGGATCTCGAGGAAGCCAGCGATGCGCCGCTGAATCTCGGCCAGTTCGTCCAGAATCTTCTGCTGCTCCATGCCGGTGAGCCGCTGCAACTGGAGCTCGATGATGGCCTGGGCCTGCTTCTCGGAGAACTCGAATCGCGCGATCAGGGCGTCGCGCGCATCCTTGGGCTGTTTGGCCGCGCGGACGATGCGGATGACTTCGTCGAGGTTGTGGAGCGCTTTCCGGAAGCCCAGCAAGAGGTGCTCGCGCTCGCGCGCCTTGCGCAGTTCGAATTCGGTGCGGCGGCGAACCACATCGACGCGGTGGTCGATGAAGAACCGCAGCATGTCCATGAGGCCCAGCTCGCGCGGCTGGCCGTTGACGATGGACAGCATGATGGCGCCGAACCCCATCTGCATCTGGGTGTGCTTGTACAGGTTGTTGAGCACCACGTCGGCCTGCTCGCCGCGCTTGAGCTCGATCACCATGCGCATGCCGTCGCGGTCGCTGTGGTCCAGCACGTCGGCGATGCCCTCGATGCGCTTCTCGTTCACCGCCGCGGCGATCTGCTCGACCAGCTTGGCCTTGTTGACCTGGTAGGGAAGCTCGGTGACGACGATCTGTTCCTTGTCTTTGCCCACGCGCTCGATGGCCGCCCGGGCGCGGATCTTGAGCTGCCCGCGGCCCCGCGTGTACATGTCCAGAATGCCCTGGCGTCCCAGGATGTAGCCGCCGGTGGGGAAGTCGGGCCCCTGCACGATCTCGAGAATCTGGGGAAGCTGCGCGGTGGGATGCTGCACCAGGAAGATGGCGGCTTCGACGACTTCCTTCAGGTTGTGCGGCGGAATGTTGGTCGCCATGCCCACCGCAATGCCGGCCGACCCGTTCAGCAGCAGGTTGGGAATCCGCGCCGGCAGAATTTCCGGCTCCACTTCGCTGTCGTCGTAATTGGGGCGGAAATCGACGGTTTCCTTGTCCAGATCCTCGAGCAGCGTGGTGGCGATCCAGGAAAGCCGCGCTTCCGTGTACCGCTGCGCCGCCGGCGGATCGCCGTCCACGGAACCGAAATTCCCCTGCCCCTGCACCAGCGGATAACGCAGCGAGAAATCCTGCGCCATGCGCACCAAGGCGTCGTAAACCGCCAGATCGCCGTGCGGATGGTATTTGCCCATGACGTCGCCGACGATCCTGGCGCACTTGCGCGTCTGCTTGTTGGGAGCCAGCCCCATCTGCTGCATGGCGTACAGAATCCGGCGATGCACCGGCTTGAGCCCGTCGCGGATGTCCGGCAGCGCGCGCCCCACGATCACGCTCATGGCGTAGTCCAGGTAACTGCGCTTCATCTCGTCTTCGATGTTGGTCGGGATGAGGTTTTTGTTGCCGTCTCCGCCGGGTGGTCCGGGCAGCGGAAGCGACCCGCCGGAGGGCGGTGGAGGGGTGCCAGCGGGCGGACCTTGCGGCGGGTTTTCCGAATCTGCCAAGGTGTCTCCTAGATTGGGTGTAAGTGCCTATTTTACCAAGAATTTAATGGCAAGTGAAGAGGTTCCGGCCTTCGCTCTTTCTTCGCGCATTCGCGGGGCGCGGGTTGGCGGCCCGCGGCCCCGCCTGGAGGGCACCCGCGGCCGGCCTGCTGGCTACCTCTTTTCCTCTTCGGCATCCCCGAACGAGATGCTGGATTCGCCGGTGAATTTGCGGTAGCCGGTGAACTCCACCTGGTTGCGCGTCGAGTGATAATCACGGGGCTCCATGCGCACTTCCGCGTGGAGAGGCAGCAGGAAACTGCGTCCGCCCACTTCGGCCGGTCCGTAGTCCAACGTGCGGGTGGCGGCCGTCATGGGAAGATTCTTCGGAATCGAGTCGGCCTGGATGTCCAGCCGTATGGCATCTTTGGTTTCGCGGTCGATGTAAACGCGCCCATGCTCCCCCACAATGGCGGTCACCACGCTCCGGTCGTAGCGTTCGGCCGTCAAGCTGTACCGGGAGTTCGTGGCGTCGATCTTGAAGGAGAGGACGTAGGCCGGACGATGCCGCAGGGTGGTCCAGTTGGACCATTCGAACGCGGCCATCGAGGCGGGCGCGAACACGTCGAGGAGCATGCTTCCGAATTCGCCCCTCGACCACGCCCCACTCACTTGATCGTAAGTCCGCTTAGTCTCGTGGCCATTCACTAGCGTGAGCTTATACTTCTCCGCGTGTTCGAAGTAGGTCAACTGGAGCGTCAGCGTATCTTTGGGTGTCCAGCCCCTGAATGACCATTCGTAGCGGCGCACGGTTTCGGTGCAGATGAAGTCCGGCAGACTGGCCGTGTAGGCGAGCGCTCTGCGGCGCGCCGCCTCGATCACACTGCGCAGTTCGTCCGGCGTGGGCTCGGGCGGCGATGGAAACCGCGGAAGCACCTTGGGCAGCCGCTGCCCGCGCGAAATCTCGCGCTGCCTTTCGAGTTCGGCAATCGATTTGGGCCCCGGAACCAGGCTCTCCAGCTCCTCGGCGGTGCGGTCGTCGATGCTCTGGTCCAACTCGAGCCGGTGCAGCGCCCGCGCCAGTTCGGCATCGCCCTGTTTCCGCTGAACGGCGTCGCGGACCAGGCGGACGAGGCCGTCGATGGTGTGCGGGGCGGCGGCCAGCGGGAAAACGGCGGCGAGAATCGCCAGGACGGGCGGAAGCGTCGCGCGGATTCTCATAAACAGATTATGTTACCGCTACGGTGAGGGAGGGCTGGCCCTTTGGAGCTACTTTTTTGCCGGCGCCTCCGGCTTCTCGTCGATCGAGTCCCCGAACGAGATCTGGGATTCTCCGGTGAACTTGCGATAGCCGGTGAATTCCAACTGGTTGCGCGTCAGCGGGCGATTGTCGCGGGGCATCATACGCAGGTCCGCGCGGAGGGGAAGCAGGAAGCTGCGTCCGCCCACCTCGACGGGCCCGTAGTCGAGCGTTTGGGTGGCGCCCGCCAACGGGAAGTCGTCCGGAAGCGAGTCGGCCTGGCTGTCCAGCCGCATCACCGCTTGGGTTTCGCGATCGATGTAGACCAGCCCACGCTCGCCGGCTACGAGGGAAACGCCGCCCTGGCCGTGTTGTCCCACCAGCAGGACATAGCGCGAGTTCCTGGCCTCGACGCGGAAGGAGACAACGCAGGCCGGCCGATGCCGCAGCGTGGTCCAGTTGGACCATCGGAACGCGGCCTGGGATTCGGGCAGGAACACTTCGAGCAGCATGCTCCCGAACTCGCCCTTCGACACAGCCCCGCTCAACTGCTCATAAGTCAAGCCGGTATTGCGGCCGTTCATCGCCGTGAGCTTGTAATCCTCCCGCTGGCCGAAATAGGTCAACTGCAGCGTAAGCGAATCTTTCAGCGCCCAGTTACCCCGCCCGGTGGCGGATTCGTAGCGGCGGACGGTTTCGGTACAGATGAAGTCCGGCAGGTTGGCGGTGTAGGCGAGCGCCTTGCGGCGCGCCGCCTCGACAGCTTCCCGCAGTTCGTCCGGCGTGGGCGCCGGTGGCGAGTCGAACCGTGGCGGCTCGGCGGGCGGCGGCATGTCGCGGGTGACTTCGCGCAGCCTCTCGAGTTCGGCGATCGACTTGGGCCCCGGGGCCTGGCTCTCCATCTCTTCGGCAGTGCGGTTGTCCAGCCGCGCTTTGAGGTTCAGCCGGTGCAGCGCCCGCGCCAGGTCGCCGTCGCTCTGGCTCTGCCGGACGGCGTCGCGGACCAGGCGGACCACGTCGTCGACCGTGTTGGTGGCGGCGCCCAGCGGCGTGACGGCGGCGAGAATCGCCAGGGCGAGTGGCAGCCTCGCGCGGGTTCTCATAGTGAGATTATGCCGCAGTCGCGGGCGCGGGGCGGCTCCGGCGTCACGGCCCGGAGACTGGCAGTCCGCGCGCTAGACTGAAGCCTGGGGAGGATCTTTCCGCGGTGCTCATGCGATCCGTTCCACGCGTTTCGCTTCTGGGGGTCATGGCGCTCGCTCTGGCGCAGAACCCGCTCGCCCGGCCGCAGGCGGCCACGGCGACGCAACCGGGGGACGCGATCCGCATCGACGTCAACCTAGTGCAGGTGGACGCCGTCGTCGTCGACACACACGGCAAGCTGGTGGAGGACCTGCAGAAAGAGGATTTCGAGATCCGCCAGGACGGCAAGCCGCAAACCATCACCAACTTCTCTTACATAGACACCAGGCCCGGCCAGCCGGTAGTCCCGGCTGCGGCGCGGGCGCCCGGCAAGAAGGCCGCCGGCAATCCCGGCGCTCCGCCGCCCGTGCCGATGCGCCCCGGCCAGGCCCGCCGGATCTTCGCCTTGGTGGTGGACGATCTCGCCCTGGCAGCCGAGGACGTGATTGCCGTGCATTCCGGCCTGGAGAGGTTCGTCGACCACGAGATGCAGCCCGGCGACCTCGCCGCGGTGATCCGCACCGGCTCCGGGATCGGCGCACTCAATCAACTCACCGCCGACAAGCGCGCGCTCCACCTCGCCATCGACCGCATCCGCTACAACTGCTCCGGGCGCGTGGCGTTCTGCGGCGCCGGGGGGTGCGTCTGCGGGTTGAGCGGGCTGAGCCGCCCGGCGGTGGAGGGACGCACCAGCCGTCTCAACGCCGCCAGCATCGAGGCCATCGCCAGCGTGGTTAACGGGCTGAAAGAGTTGCCCGGCCGCAAGACGCTGATCCTGTTCTCCGAGGATCTGCACATCATGGCCGGTGGCTTGGCGGATCCGACCGCCCAGAACGCATTGAACCGGCTGGCCGACGCCGCCAGCCGCGCCTCGGTGGTGATTTTTAGCATCGACCCGCTCGGTATGAAGGAGCTCTCGTCCCAGTCTCGGGACGGCATGGTCCTGCTGGCCCAGGCCACCGGCGGCACCTTCAGCGAGCATCAGAACGATCTTGGCGTCGCCGTGCACCGCGTGGTGGAGGATTCCAACGGCTACTACCTGATCGGCTACCACCCCGCGGCCAGCACGTTCGACCCCAAGGCCGGTCAGCCCCGCTTTCATAGCATCGCCGTGCGCGTGAAACGCCCCGGTTTCCAGGTTCGCGCGCGCACCGGGTTTCTGGGCAATGCCGAGGCGCCCCGGAAGGCCGGGGAACTCACGCCCCAGGCCGAAATGATGCACGCCCTGACGTCGCCCTTCGGCTCCCGCGGTCTGCATGTCGGCATGACCGCGCTGTTCGCCCACAGCGCCAAGTCGGGTTCCTCGATCGACGCGCTGCTCTATATCGACGCCAAGGACCTGAGGTTCGAGGACCAGCCCGACGGCACGCATAGGGCCGCCATCGAAGTCCTCAGCGCCACCTTCAACGAGAACGAAAAGATGGAGGATCCGGCTGCGGAGACCTTCACCATCGCGCTGAAGGAGGATCGGTACCGGCAGGCGCTGCGCAGCGGATTCAGCTATACCCTCCACCACCCGGTGGGTGAGCCGGGCGGCTACCAACTGCGCATCGCCGTGCGCGATTCGACATCGATGCAGATCGGCTCGGCCAGCCAGTTTATCGAAGTGCCCGACGTGGCCAAGGGCCGGCTGGCGTTGTCTTCCATCGCGCTGCGCGACGCCACCGGCGCCTTGCCGCCGCCCGGCGCCGACGCCCCCGAGGGGCGGCGTGAGAACCCGCTCGGCATGGCGGTGGACCGCGGCTTCCTGCCGGGCGAGCCGGTGGCCTACGCCCTGCAGATTCTGAACGCGCGTTTGGACGCCAACCGGCAGCCGCAACTGGAGGTGGAAGAGCGTGTCTTTCGCGATGGCGAGCAGATCGGCGCCAGCCAGCCACACCCCGCGGTCACGGCTCAGCAAGGAGATCCCGCCCACCTGGCCGCCACCGGCGAATTCCGCCTCGGGGCCGCCGTGCAGCCAGGCGGCTACGTGCTGCAAGTGATCGTGACCGACAAACTTGCCGACCCGGAGTACCGCGTCGCCTCGCAGTGGATGGATTTCGAGGTCAGGGGCAGGACCGGCTCCGAAACAACCACTCCATAGCGGGGCGGCCGCACGGCCGTTTCGGGCAGGCCCCTGCCCGGCCGTCGATGCTACTTCGTCGCCGCCGCCGGCTTCTCCTCGACGGGGTCTCCGAACGAGATGCTGGATTCGCCCGCGAACTTGCGATAGTCGCTGAAGTCCAGCTCGTTGCGCTCCAGCAGAGGGAGGGCCCGGAGCTTCATCCGCACTTCCGCGCGCAGGGGAAGCAGAAAGCCGCGCCCGCCCACCTCGGCCAGCCCGTAGTCCAGCGTGCGGGTGGCGGCCGCCAAGGGAAAACCGGTAGGAATCGAGTCGGCCTGGCTGTCCATCCGTACCACGTCCTTGGTTTCGCGGTCGATGTAGACCAGCCCATGCTCGCCCACAACGGCGGACGAGCCGAGCGACTGTTCCGGGAGCACAGTAAGGTGGTACCGGGAGTGCCTGGCCTCGATCCGGAAGGAGAGGACGTAGGCCGGCCGATGCCGCAGGGTGGTCCAGTTGGACCATCGGAACTCGGCCTGGGAGACGGGCGCGAACACGTCGAGCAGCATGCTTCCGAATTCGCCCCGCGACCACGCCCCACCCACCCGCTCATAACTCAGGCCGGTTTTGCGGCCATTCACCGCCGTAAGCTTGTACTTCTCCTGGCGATCGAAGTAGGTCAACTGGAGGGTCAGCGTATCCCTGAGCGCCGAACGGTTCCACGCGAGGTTCTCTTCGTAGCGGCGCACGGTTTCGGTGCAGATAAAATCGGGCAGGCCGGCCGTGTAGACGAGGGCTTTGCGGCGCGCCTCGCCGAGCACGCCACGCAGTTCCTCCAGTTTGGGCTCGGGCGGCGACGCAAACCACGGCGGCACCGCCGGCAGGGGCTTGTCGCGCGATATCTCGCGCAGCCTCTCGAGTTCGGCGATCGATTCCGGCCCCGGGGCTTCGCTCTCGAGTTCCTCGGCCGTGCGATTGTCCAGCCTCTCGCCCAGGTTGAGCCGATGCAGCGCCCGCGCCAGATCGCCGTCGCTCCGCCGCTGCCGGAGGGCGTCGCGGACACAGCGGACCACGTCGTCCACCGTGCTGGTGGCGGCGGCCAGAGGAACAGCGGCGGCGAGGGTCACCAGGGCGAACGCCAGCGTCGCGCGGGTCCTCATAACGAGATTATGCCGCAGCCGCGGAACGCCCGGCGGCGCGTTATCGTAGGTTCTATTGTGCGGGTCGCCAGACGGCTGGTTATCGCGGGTTCGATCGGAATCGTCATCGCCGTTGCGCTGGTGGCGATTTTCGTCGCCGAGGGCGCCGTGCATGGCTGGGCACCCCGCCAACCGGACCCCGCTGACGCCGAACGGGTCGCGCGGGCCGCCTCCGCCTCCTGGCAATCCGCACGCGTCACCGCCGCCGATGGCGCGCCGCTCAGCGCCTGGCTGTTCACGCCGCAATCTCCCAACGGATCGGCGGTCATCGTTCTGCACGGCGTCAACGACACGCGCCACGGCGTCCTGTACCACGCGCAGTACCTGCTGCAGGCCGGGTTCACGGTGCTGGCGCCGGACAGCCGCGGCCACGGCGCCAGCGGCGGCGATCTGCTCACCTACGGTATTCGCGAAGCCTCCGACATCCACGCCTGGGCCGATGCGTTGTTCCGCACCGACCGTATCGGCCGCCTCTACGGCCTGGGAGAGTCCATGGGCGCGGCGGTTCTGATCGAGTCCCTGCCGCGCGAGCCGCGTTTCCGCGCGGTGGTCGCCGAGTGCCCGTTTGCGACCTTCGACGATATGGCCTACTATCGCCTCGAGTGGGTCTCCGGGTTGGGACGCTGGGCGTCCTGGCCGGTCGCCCAGACCGGATTCCTCTACGTGCGCCTGCGCTACGGCGTGGATCTCGAACAGGCTTCGCCCGCCGCGGCCATCCGCGCCACGCAGGTTCCGATTCTGCTGATCCACGGCACGCGCGACGTCAACGTCCCTCCGCGCGAGTCCCGGATGCTGCACGCTCTGAATCCCCAGGCGACGAGTCTGTGGCTGGTGCCGGGCGCGGTACACGTCAGCGCCATCGGCGCGTGCCCCGAGGAGTACGTGCGGAGGGTGGTCGGGTGGTTCCGGTCGCACCCGTGAGCCGGGTCGGGCGGACGCCCTCGCTCGCGGCCGGCTCACTGCAGGCACGCAGAGGCGGGTTGCAAACCCGCCGCAGGCTGCCAGCCTGCCCCACATAAGACCGCGCTCTGCAATCGGTTACAATCGCCCCTGAGGCGATCTTCCACCATGAAACTGAAATTCTCGTGCCTTTTGCTTTTCTGTGCCGCATGGCTGTGCGCCGGGGTGACGGTGACCGAGAAGGACATCAACATCCCCACGTACCTGGTTGGCGATCCCGAGCCGAACCCCATGTTCTATTTCGGGCGACAGTCGCAGGGCGCCCAGGCGCCGTTCTATCCCTACCCGATGGTCGACAGCCTCACCGGCAGGAAGGCGGACAAGATCTACAAGATCGTCTACCTGGAAAACGAGTACCTGCGGATCGGCATCCTGCCGGAGATCGGCGGGCGCATTTTCGAGGGCGTCGACAAGACCAACGGATACAACTTCATCTACCGCCAGCACGTCATCAAGCCGACGCTCATCAGCATTCTGGGCGCGTGGATATCCGGCGGCGTGGAGTGGAACGTTCCGCACCATCACCGCGCCACCTCGTTCCTGCCCATCGAGTACAAGGTGGAAGAGGCGGCGGACGGCAGCCGGACGGTCTGGATCGGCGAACTGGAACTCCGCGACCGCATGCGCTGGGCCGTGGGCTACACGCTGCGGCCGGGGAAATCGTACTTGGAAGCCCGGTTGCGGATACTGAATCGCACGCCGGTCGAGACTTCCATGCTGTGCTTCGCCAACGTGGCGGTGCATGTTGGTGACAAGTACCAGGTGATCTTCCCGCCGTCCACGCAGTACGGCACGGGCCACTTCAAACGCACGTTCCAGAAATGGCCGATCGCCGACAAGAGCGGCGAAGGCGCGCCGCAGGCGCCCATCGACATAAGCTGGTGGAAGAATCACCCCGGCGGCACCTCGGTCTTCGCCTGGAACTACCAGGACGATTTCTTCGCCGGTTACGACCACGGGAAGCAGGCCGGCACCATGAGCATCGCCGACCATAACATCGTGCCCGGCAAGAAGTTCTTCGAGTGGGGCGCCGGACCCGGCGCGCAGAGATGGGACCGCGACCTGACCGATGGGGACGGCCCTTACATCGAGCTGATGGTGGGCGCCTACTCGGACAACCAGCCCGACTACAGTTGGATGCAGCCCTACGAAACCCGTGCCTTCTCGATGAGCTGGTACCCGTTCCGCGATATCGGCGGGGTGAAGAAGGCCAACCTGGAGGCCGCCGTCAACCTCGAGGTGAAGAACGGGGTCGCCAAAATGGGCTTCAACACCACCTCCGCGCACGCCGCGGCGAAGGTCAGCCTCAAGGCCGGCGACAAGGTGCTGTTCCAGGAGACCGTCGCCATCGACCCCGGCAAACCGTACCTGCACGAGGTTACGCTCGCGGCCGGCGTGGACGAACACGACCTGACCGCTTGCATCTCCGTGGCCGGGAAGGAACTGGTTTCCTATACTCCCGTTCGTCTGACGCCGCAGCCGGAACCCAAGGGCGTCGCGGCGGCGCCGCCTCCGGCCGACCTGAAAACCAACGAAGAGCTGTACCTGACCGGCCTGCGCGCCAAGCAGTTTCACGATCCGGTCGCCGATCCGGAGCCTTACTGGCAGGAGGCCCTGCGCCGCGACCCCGGCGACACGCGGGTGAATACGGAGCTCGGCATTTCGAGGCTCAAGACCGCGCGGTACGAGGAGGCCGAGCAGTACCTGCGGCGCGCCGTGGACCGGCTGACCGACCGGTATACGTCGCCCAAGGACACCGAGGCGATGTACTATCTGGGCGCCACGTTGAAGGCCGAGGGCAAGCTGGACGAAGCGAATAAGTGGCTGTATAAGTGTACCTGGAGCCAGGAATGGCGCGCCCCGGGATATTACGGGGTGGCGGAGATCGCGGCCCTGCGCGGCGACCTGGCGGCGGCGCTGGATTACATCGGCCGCTCGATTGACGCCAATGCCCTGAACATCCGGGCACAGAACCTGAAAGCCGCCCTGCTGCGCCACCTCGGCCGGCCCCAGGAGGCGGCCAAGGCGCTCGCAGCGGCGCACGAGCTCGACCCGCTCGACGTGCGATCCATGGCCGAGCGCTGGCTGGGCGCGCGGGATGCCGCCACCGCCGCGACGCTGTTTTCGACCATGAACCGCCGCCCCGAAACCGCCCAGGAAACCGCCGCCGAGTACATGAACGCCGGCTTGTGGCAGGATGGCGCCGACGTGTTGCTGCAACTGACCAAGCCGGCGGCCAAGCCGTCGGAAGTCAATCCGATGGTGTATTACTACTTGAGTTACTTCGCGGAGAAACTGAAGAACCCCAAACAGGCCGCCGCGTATGGTGCTCTGGCTATGGCCGCGCGGCCGGACTACGTTTTCCCGTTCCAGAATGAAGCCATCGACGTGCTCCGCCAGGCCATCCAGGCGAACCCCGCCGACGCGCGCGCGCCCTACTACCTCGGCAATCTGCTGTTCGACTGGCAACCGGAAGAGGCGGTGAAGTTGTGGACCGCATCGGAACGGATCGACCCGTCCTTCGCCATCACCCACCGCAACCTGGCGACGGCCTACGCGCACCGCAAGCCGGAGCCCGACCTGGCCGGGGCCATCGCCGAACTGGAGAAGGCGGTCGCGCTCCCGGTCAAGTACCCCATCCACTTCACCGAGTTGGACGAGCTTTACGAACAGGCCGGCACGCCCATCGAGAAGCGCTTGCCGCTGTTCGAAGCGAACCGCGATGTGGTGGCCCGCCGCGACGATTCCCAGAACCGCGCGATCGCCTTGAAGATCGCCATGAACCGGTACGACGACGCCATCGCCATGATGACGGGGCGGAAATTCGCCTCCGCCGAGGGCGCCAACCTCAACGTGGCGGAGCACTGGACCGAGGCGCACCTCTACCGCGGCCAGGACCGCATGAAAGCCGGGCGATACCAGGACGCGCTGGCCGATTTCCAGGCCGCGGTGGCCGTACCCGAGAACCTCCCCGGCGGCGGAGACTTCCTGGGACGCGGCAACCAGGCCGAAGCCGCCTACTGGACCGGTGCGGCCTATGCAGCCCTGGGCGATCGCGCCAAGGCGCTGGAAGCCTGGAACAAGGCTGCCGCATCCGGAGCCGGCGGCCGCGGCGCGCAGGTCTACTACCAGGCCCTGTGCATGCAGAAGGTGGGCCAGGGCGACCAGGCGAAGACTCTCTTCGAGGGTCTCGTCGAGGGCCGCGGCGCCGGCTCCCCGCAACCCGAACGCGGAGGCGCACGGCAGCGGCAATCGGCCCGCGCCCGCCAGGCCGCGGCGGACTACACCGCGGCTCTCGGCCATCTCGGATTGAACGAGCGGGCCAAGGCCAGGGACGAGTTGCGGCAGGCGGTCGAACTGAGTCCCGATCTCCTGGGCGCCCGCAAGATGCTGGCTTCGATGGAGTAGGTTTTCGAACGGCCGCTCGCTTACGCTCGCGGTTCCGGGCAGAGCCGCGACTCTTGCGATAGCACCGAACCTCGCTGTCAGGGCGCCGGGCGCACCGGCTTGCCGGATGCGGGTCCGATAAATGCGATAATTCGGCGATGAACGTGACCATGAAGGACATCGCCCGGGATCTGGGGATCTCGATCGGCACGGTGTCCAAGGTTCTTCGCGACCACCCCGACATCAGCCCCGAAACCAGGGAGCGCGTGCGGCGGCGGATGCGCGAGCTGGATTACCGGCCGAACCTGGCGGCACGCGCCCTGGTGACCGGCCGGACGCACACCATCGGCCTGGTGGTCCCGGACCTGGTCCATCCCTTCTTCGGCGAGGTGGCGGGCGGGCTTTCGAGGCTGCTGCGCAAGCAGGGCTACGGGCTCATCATCTCTTCCTCCGACGGGGATGCCGGGCTGGAGAGCCGGGCCGTCGATCAACTGCTGGCGCGCCGCGTGGACGCCCTGATACTGGCGTCGTCCCAGCGAGATCCGGGGTACTTTCGCGGCATCGAACGGCACAAGACTCCGCTGGTATTAATCGACCGCAGACCGGATGGCGGCGGGGTGAATTTCGTGGGCGCGGACGACGAGGAGATCGGCCGCATGGCCACCGAACACCTGATCGAGATGGGTTGCCGGAGAATCGCGCACATCGGCGGGCCAGGCGTCAGCACCGCCGCCGGCCGGTTGCGGGGCTACCGGCAGGCACTGGAGCGCCACGGGCTGCCCTTCGATGCGGGGCTGGTCATTGGCCGCGAGCTCTCCGGCGAGGCCGGCGACGCCACCGGCTACGAAGCCATGAACCAGCTCCTGGGGTCCGGGCGCGCGCCCGACGGCGTATTCTGCTACAACGATCCCACCGCCATGGGAGCCATGCAGGCCGCCCTCGAGAAGGGCATCCGCATCCCGCGCCGCCTGGCGCTGATCGGATCGGGAAACGTGCGCTATGCCAGGTTTCTCCGCGTGCCGCTGTCGTCGGTCGACCAGCAGAGCGCCGAAATCGGCGGCCGCGCGGGAAAGCTGGCGCTCCATCTGATCGAATCCAAGACGCCTCCCCGGCCACGCACCGTTCTGCTCACCCCGCGGTTGATCGTGCGGGAGTCCAGCGCGCGGCGGTAGCCTCGCCGGGCGCGGCGGAAACCGGGCGGCTTCCCCATCACAGCTTCCGGTAGATCGCCACGATGTAATCGGACTCCGGCTTGTATCCGGCCGCCGCGGCGCCCCAACGGTACTCCGTCCGGTCGTTGGATATGATGTCGGCGATCCCCACGACGCGGTAGCGCCCCGGCGCGTACTGGCCCCACCAACTGAACACGGTGGGCTTTCCCTCCGAGCGGTCCGCCCACAGGTCGAGCGAATCCACCAGCACCACATACTCGGGCTGCGCCGCGGCGATCTCGTGGATCATCTCGGAGCGCATTTGGGCGGCGTATGGCTGGTCCTCCGAGAGCGCGAACGTGTAGATGTAGCCCGTGGCGGAATGGCGGTGCGAATAGAAATAGATCTCGGGTTCGGAACCCAGCACGGCGATGCGCGTGTCGGGGGCCGAGTGGCGGCGGATGTATTCCGAAATGGGGATGGCCTCGGGAAACGGATTAAGCTCGTACAACTCGCGCGAGACCTGGTACGGCGTTTCGCGAAACAGGAATCTCCCCTGCGAGACCACGCAGAAGACCAGCGACGCCGCGAACAGCCACACGCCCCACCCGCGGAAACTGTTCGCCACCACCCCGGCGCCCAAGGCGGCCGCGGGCAACAGCAGCACGAAATAGTGCTCCCGGAAATACAGGCCCGGGCAAACCGCCGCCGCGGAGAAGACCAGGAACCCCGTCAGGAAGAGCGCCTCCGCGCGGCTTTCCCGCTTCCACCAGGCAGCCGCCAGCCCCACGCCCGACACCGCCCACAGCGCCACGTTGCCGTGCAGCAGCGAGGGAAGCCCGTCCTTCAAGTTGTCGATGCCGTCGGCCAGGGTGTTCTCGGAAGCGTACGCCCGCGCATAGAGGAAGGTCCAGAACCAGAACTTCGGGAACACGCCGGCTCTCCACAGAACGAGACACGTCAGCGCGAAGGGCAGCGCCACGGCGGCGCCGAAAATGGCCAGGCGGCGCGCGGTTCGCATCCATCCGCCGGGATGCTTCCATAGCAGCCACGCGGCCGCGAACATGGCGAAGAACATGCCGTGCTGCTTGGCGACGAAGGCCACGCCGAGCAGCACCCCGCTCCAGAAAAACGTCATGCCGCGGCCCGACTCCATGGCGCCGAGCAGCAGCAGCAGGCCCGCCACCGCGGGAAGCACCACGAAGTGCGTGGCGTGCGCCGCCGGCCCCATCACCGCCAGGCCGAAGGAGAGCAGCGCGTAGGCCGCCGCGGCCGCCAGCCCCGCGTCCCGCCCGAACAGGCGGCGGCCCAACAGGAAGAGCAGCAGCACGGTGGCCGCGTTCACCAGCAGCAGCCCGAGACGGATGCCGCCGATGGTCTGGCCGAACAGCGCCATGATGACGGCGTAGGCGGCATAGGTCCCCGGCAGCTTCATGTTACACGCCAGGCTGTAGGGCGGGATGCCCTGCAGGATCAACTGGCCGGCGTAGGCGTACTCGCCTTCATCGCGCTCGAGCGGCGTGGAGCGCAGCCTGAGGCGCGCCACGAGCATGATCGGAAACACGGCCAGAATCAATGCCAGCGCGGTGGCGCGCAGCCAGCGCCGCCGCCCCTTCACGATGTCGGTGGTAGCCTCCACGAACGTTCAGGATCGCATACATCGGCAGCCCCGCGGCGCGGGTTCCCGCCTTCGGACGATGGCGCACCGGGCGCAGGCTGCCATCCCCATGCCACTTAGCGGAGCCCCCGCGGCGTCACCCGCGCGCGGATGGCAGGGCGGACGCGCCCGTCCGCGGCGCAAATTATCGCATCGCGCACCCTATCGCGATGGCCGTCAACTGACGAACTAGTCCGTATATTATCCTGGAAGGTAGACCTGTCGATCATGTCTCGCGTACATCTCGCCTCTCGCACCCTCCGCCATGGTCTGGCCTTGCTCGCCAGCGTGGTTTCCGTCGCAGCGCTGTGCCCCGGCCAGCGCGGTCCGCAGGCCCCCGCCGCGGCTCCGCCGGCGGCATCCGAGATCGCGCCGCAACTCTGTAACGATACGGCCAACTTCCTCGGCGGGCTGAAGGGGAGACCCGACGGGCCGTTCCGCCAGTTGGAGGACACGGAGGACTGGAAGAACTACGCCGCCGAGTTCGACAAGAGCTGGGAGAAAAGCCAGAACAAGCAGTTTCAAGCCGTGGACGCCTTTCAGAAGCGCGAATTGGCCCCCCTCCACACCGACGGCAAGTATCTCTTCTACCCCTTCAGCGGACCGGACGTTCTGTACGCCCAGCACTTCTTCCCCGACGCCCGGCTGACGGTTTTCGCGGCTCGCGAGAACGTGGGGGATGTTTTGGCGCCGGAGACCTATCGGCCGGCCAACATCGGCAAGGAACTGGACGGCTGGCGCCAGGGCATCAAGTCGATCTTCGACCGCACCTTCTTCGTGACCAGCGAGATGGACCAGCAGTTTCACGGCAAGGTGCACGACGGCATCCTGCCCCTGATGCTCCTGCTGCTGGCCCGCAACGGCAACGTGATCGACTACGTTCGCTACGGCCGCCTCACCGGAAACGGGGAGTTCGTTCCCGAAGCGGTCAACGTCCCGCGCCACCACGCGGTGGAGATCCACTACCGCCATCCGTCGGAGACCCAATCGCGGATTCTGTACTACTTCAAGACCGACCTGGCCGCGCCATTCAGGACGGACCCGTCCTTCCCCCGTTTCCTGACCCGCCTGGGACGCCCCGATACGCTGATCAAGTCGGCCTCGTTCCTGCTGCACTGGGCGGAGTTCGCGGCCATACGGGAGTACATTCTCGAGAACAGCAACCTTATCTTGCAGGACGACACCGGCGTGCCCTACCGCATGCTCAAGCCCAAGGAGTGGCAGGTGCAGTTGTACGGCGAATACAGCCACCCCGACAAGCCGTTCACCGCGGAATGGCAAACCGACCTGGCCGATGCGTTCAAGGAACCCGGGCGGGTGAAGGAACTGGGCTTCGTGCTGGGCTACGGTTCCAGCCGGCGCCCCTCGAGCATGATGCTGGCCACGCGGATCGCCCCGCCGCCGCAGCCGGGGAACTGAACCGGCGCGGCGCGAAGAGTTCCCGGGGCCGCCATGTGGAGCGACTCGACGGTTTCCAGCCGGCCGGGTATTCATGGCGGGCCTGGCGCGCTTTGCGAGCGGTTCCGGTTTCCCGCAACGGGTTGCGGAATCGCCGGAAGCTCGGATCCCCGGTGGACACAACCGGCTGCGATTTGGTACACTGCTTGCAGTCCCTTTTGAAAGTGCTCAGTGGGAGGTTCGCCGGCTTTTTTTGCGGACCGCTTGCACCAATGAGGAAACATGCCGCAGAAACCAGGAAAACAGTATCAAGCCGCGCGGAAGCAGGTTGAAGCTCGCGAGTATTCGCTCGAAGAGGCGATTCCGCTGATCAAGAAAATCAAATTTGCGAAGTTCGACGAGACGGTGGAAGTCCACATGCGTCTGGGCGTGGACCCCAAGCACGCGGACCAGATGGTGCGCGGCACGGTGGTCATGCCGAACGGGCTGGGCAAATCCAAGAAGGTGCTGGTCATCGCCAGCGGCGACAAGCAGCGCGAGGCCACCGAGGCGGGCGCGGATATCGTGGGCGGCGACGACATGGTGAACAAAATTCAGTCGGAAGGCTGGACGGATTTCGACGCCGTGATCGCCACGCCCGACATGATGCGCTCGGTGGGCAGGCTCGGCAAAGTGCTCGGTCCGCGCGGTCTCATGCCCAACCCCAAGACGGGCACGGTGACGGTGGATGTCGCCAAGGCCATCAAGGAAATCAAGGCCGGCAAGGTGGAGTTCCGGGTCGATAAGACGGGCATTATCCACGCACCGGTGGGCAAGGTCAGTTTTGCGGCCGCGGCGCTGGTGGAGAATGCCGCGAGCCTGATTTCGGCGGTGATCAAGGCGAAACCGGCCGTGGCCAAGGGAAAATACGTGAAGAACGCCACCATCTGCTCCACCATGGGGCCCGGCGTGGCGGTCGACACGGCGCCGTTCAGCGCGAAGGCGGCGGCAGTCTAGAACCGTACGGGTGCTTCCATGAAAAAGAAAGCGGACAAGAAGAGAGAGATCGATTCTCTGCACGGCGACCTGGAGCGGGTGCAGAACCTGTTCGTCACGGGTTACGAGAAGCTGCGGGTGGCTCAGGACTTCGAACTGCGCAAAGCGGTGCGGGGCGCGGGGGCGAAGTACCGGGTGGTGAAGAACAACCTGGCGGACGTGGCGAGCGAAGGAACGCCCTCCGGACAGGTGCTCAAGGGACTGCGCGGGATGACCTCGGTGGCGTACACCACCAACGATCCGGTGGCTTTGGCCAAGGCCCTGACGGGGTACGCGCGGGCGAATCCGACGTTCACGTTCAAGGCGGGGATGGTGGAGGGCCGGGCGATCGACGTGGCTTCCATCCAGGACCTGGCGGCGCTGCCGTCGAAGGAAGAGATTCTGTCCAAGCTGCTGTACCTGATCGACGCTCCGGCGCAGCGGTTGCTGGCGGCGATCGAGGGAGTGGGCCGCAACCTGGCGGTGGTGGTGGACCAGGGCGTGAAGGAGAACAAGTTCGGAGCGTAACGGTTCTGGCGGATTGGGGGCGCGTGGCAGTCCGTCCCGAATCCAGCCGGTTTTTCGATTATCGAAGGAGTTTTAAGAGAGATGGCGGATATCAACGCAATTGCGGATCAGATTCAAGGGCTGACGCTGCTGGAGGCCTCTCAGCTCGTCAAGATGCTGGAGGAGAAACTGGGCGTCTCGGCGGCGGCGGCAGCCCCGGTGGCGGCCTCCGGTGCGGGCGCCGGCGCAGCGGCGGCTCCGGCGGCGGAGGAGAAGACCGAGTTCACCGTGGTTCTGGTGGCGGCGGGTCCCAACAAGATCAACGTGATCAAGGCGGTTCGCGAGGTCACCAGCCTGGGCCTGAAGGAAGCCAAGGACCTGGTGGATGGCGCTCCCAAGCCGGTGAAGGAAGGCGTGAGCAAGGAAGAAGCCGAGACCATCAAGAAGAAGTTCGTCGACGCGGGCGCCAGCGTCGAAGTGAAGTAGGGACTGGAAAGCCGAAGGTGAGGTCTCGGGACGAGTTCCCGCCGGGCCTCGCCCGAGGTGTGTTTTTTAAGGGTTTGACGCGGGGCCTAAGTCCTGGTATCATTAGTAGTTGGGCTTTGGATTCAGCCGGATTCGATCCCAATTGGTGACTGTGATTCCCAAATCCTGGTACTTCAATTGCAGGCCGGGCGGAACTGCACGGAGGGGAGTTTTGTGCGGTTTCGCGCCAGTGGCGATGGTACGGGATTGGTGTCCCCGTAATCCCTCCAAGCCGGTCTTCGCTCCCGGCAGTTCGCCGGCGCCCGTTCGATTCCCGCCCCGGTTTCATCTTTCGGCGTACCGTCAAAGCCCCATCGTTGGCGCGCCGTTGGCTTTGTGCTGTTGAGCGCAGTCTTTGCGTTGGCTGGTCTGCCGTCAGGAGTTATAACGAATGGATACGCAACTAAACGCCGCCGCACGTGAGCGAGTGGATTTCTCGAAGATCAAAACCTCCATTCCGATTCCCAACCTGATCGAAGTTCAAAGGAAATCCTACGAGCGTTTCCTGCAGATGGACCTGCTGCCGAACGAGCGCGAAGACATCGGCTTGCAGACGGTGTTCAACTCGGTGTTTCCCATCTCGGATTTCCGCGGGGTGAGCGAGCTGGAGTTCGTGGACTACTCGATCGGCAACTGGGAGTGCAAGTGCGGCAACCTCAAGGGCCTGCACCACCTGCGGAGCACGTGCCGCAGTTGCGGCGCCACCATCCGCACCGATCCCTTCCACGCCGGCGACGTGCTGTGCAATCACTGCGGCACCTTCAACAAGAACGTGGTGACGTTCTGCAACAAGTGCGGCGACCCGGTGGGCCTGCAACTGAAATACGACATGCAGGAGTGCCAGGAGCGCGGCATGACGTATGCCGCTCCGCTGAAGGTCACCATCCGCCTGACGGTGTATTCCAAGGATCCCGAGACGCAGAAGAAGAGCGTCCGCGACATCAAGGAGCAGGAGGTTTTCTTCGGCGAGATTCCGTTGATGACCGATAACGGGACGTTCATCATCAACGGCACGGAGCGCGTGATCGTGTCGCAGTTGCACCGCTCGCCGGGCGTCTTCTTCGAGCGCGTTCCGGCGCAGGGCTACTTCCTGGGCAAGATCATTCCGTACCGCGGGTCCTGGGTGGAATTCGAGTACGACAACAAGAACATCCTTTACGTCCGGATCGACCGCAAGCGCAAGTTCTACGGTTCGGTGTTCCTGCGCGCCCTGGGTCTCAAAACCGACGAGCAGATTCTGCGCGCCTTTTACCGCGTCAGCAGGATCGCCATCCGCGACAAGCGGCTGTGGTGGAACGTGGACGAAGGGCTGGTGGGGCTGAAGCTGTCCTACGCCGTTACGGGCAAGGGCGGCGAAACGGTGGTGGGGCAGGGGAAGAAGATCACGCCCTCGGTGTTCAAGGAAATCCAGAAGGCCAAGATCCAGCAGGCCGAAGTGGCCGCCAACGATCTGGAAGGGGCCTACGTGGTGGCCGACGTGGTGGACATGTCGACCGGCGAAGTGCTGGTGGACGCCAACAGCGAGCTGACCGCCACGGCGCTCGGCAAACTGATGGAGGCGGGGATCGAGGAATTCGATATCTACTTCCCGGAGCGCGACGACGTGGGCACGGTGGTTTCCTCCACCATCCGCAAGGACTCGGTGAAGACGCAGAACGAAGCGCTCATCGAGATCTACCGCAAGCTGCGCCCCGGCGATCCGCCCACGCTGGACACCGCCACGCAACTGTTTCAGGGCATGTTCTTCGACCCGCGCAAGTACGACTTCTCGCGGGTGGGCCGCATGAAGTTCAACATCAAGCTGCACGAGCATGCCGACGCCACCTCGCTCGACAAGCGCACGCTGGACAGCGAGGACTTCAAGGCCACCATCAAGTACCTGTTGAAGCTGCGCAGAGGCATCGGGCAGGTGGACGATATCGATCACCTGGGCAACCGCCGCGTGCGCGCGGTGGGCGAACTGCTGGAGAACCAGTTCCGCATCGGCCTGGTGCGCATGGAGCGGGCCATCAAGGAAAAGATGTCGGTGTACCAGGAGATGTCGACGGCCATGCCGCACGACCTGGTGAACGCCAAGCCGGTGATGGCGGCCATCCGCGAGTTCTTCGGATCGAGCCAGCTCTCGCAGTTCATGGACCAGACCAACCCGCTCTCGGAGATCACCCACAAGCGGCGTCTGTCGGCCCTGGGACCGGGCGGATTGAGCCGCGAGCGCGCGGGATTCGAAGTGCGCGACGTGCATCCCACGCACTACGGCCGCATCTGCCCCATCGAGACGCCGGAAGGCCCCAACATCGGGTTGATCTCGTCGCTCTCGTGTTTCGCGCGCATCAACGAATACGGGTTCATCGAGAGCCCCTACCGGAAAGTCATCAAGGGCGTGGTGATCGACGAAGTCAAGATTCTCAACCCCGGCGACGCGGACTTCAAGGTCGGGGACATCGTGCCGCGCTCTCACGCCGAGGATGCCAACCGCAAGCTCAGCTCTAAGAAGCAGCCGGCCGAATTCGAAGCCCACTGCGAGTACCTCTCGGCGTGGGAGGAAGACAAGTGGGTGGTGGCGCAGGCCAACGTGGGGCTGGACGAAAAGGGGCGCATCGTTCCGGACCTCTCCAACGCCCGCCAGGCCGGCAACTTCGTGCTCAAGCCGAGAGAGGAGATCGAGTACATCGACGTCAGCCCGAAGCAGCTCGTCAGCGTGGCCGCGAGTTTGATTCCGTTCCTCGAGAACGACGACGCCAACCGCGCGCTGATGGGATCGAACATGCAGCGCCAGGCCGTGCCGCTGCTGCGCGCCGACGCTCCCTACGTGGGCACCGGCATGGAGCACGTGACGGCCCGCGATTCCGGCGCGGTGGTCCTGTGCAAGCGCTCCGGCGTGGTGGATTCGGTGGACTCCGAACGCATCATCGTGCGCGTGGAAGGCGCCACGCACGAGGGCCAGCTCTCGCGCGAAGTGGGCGCCGACATCTACCAGCTCACCAAGTTCAAGCGCAGCAACCAGAACACCTGCATCAACCAGAAGCCCATCGTGAAGGTGGGCGGGAGAGTGCCCAAGGGCACGGTGCTGGCCGACGGCCCGTGCACCGACGAAGGCGAGCTGGCTCTCGGCCGCAACGTCCTGGTGGCCTTCATGCCGTGGCGCGGGTACAACTTCGAAGACGCCATCCTGGTGAGCGAGAAGCTGGTCAAGGAAGACTACTACACCTCGATCCACATCGAGGAGTTCGAAATCGAGGCGCGCGACACCAAGCTGGGGCCGGAGGAAATCACGCGCGACATCCCCAACATCGCCGACAGTTTCCTGCGCAACCTGGACGAGAGCGGCATCATCCGCATCGGGGCCACGGTGAAGCCCGGCGACATCCTGGTGGGCAAGGTGACTCCCAAGGGCGAGACGCAGCTCACTCCCGAAGAGAAGCTGCTGCGGGCCATTTTCGGCGAGAAGGCGGGCGACGTGAAGGACGCCTCGCTGTACTGCCCCCCGGGCATCGAAGGCACCATCGTCGACTGCAAGATTTTCTCGCGCAAGGGACAGGAGAAGGACGAGCGGTCGAAGGCCATCGAGGAATCCCAGATCCAGCGCCTGCAGCGCAACCTGCAGGACGAGATCCGCATCCTGACCGACGAGCGCGCCAAGCGATTGGCCGGGCTGCTGGAGGGCCGCAAGCTGCTGGCCGACCTGCACGACGAAAAGACCAACAAGCGCCTGCTCTCGAAGGACACGGAACTGACGCGCGAGCTGATCGAGAAGATGAGATCGCGCGATCTGAAGCGCATGCGGCTGGCCAACAAGGATCCGCGGCTGAACGAGCAGATCGACGAAATCGAGGAGATGACCTCGCGCCAGATCGCGGTGCTCGAGAAGATCACCGACGAGAAGACCGGCAAGCTGCGCAAGGGCGACGAGCTGCCCCCGGGCGTCATCAAGCTGGTGAAGGTCTACATCGCCATGAAGCGCAAGCTCTCGGTGGGCGACAAGATGGCCGGGCGCCACGGCAACAAGGGCGTGATCGCCCGCATCCTTCCCGAAGAGGACATGCCGTACCTGCCGGACGGGACGCCCGTGGAAATCGTGCTCAACCCGTTGGGCGTGCCCTCGCGCATGAACGTCGGGCAGATTCTGGAAACCCACCTGGGATGGGCCGCCAAGGCGCTGGGCGTGCAGTATGCCACCCCCGTGTTCGACGGCGCCACCGAGCGCGAAATCAAGAAAGCCCTGGCCGACGCGGGACTCCCCAGCTCGGGAAAAACCAAGTTGTTCGACGGCCTGACGGGCACCGAGTTCGAACAGCCGGTGACGGTGGGCTACATCTACATGATGAAGCTCTCGCACCTGGTCGACGACAAGATCCACGCGCGGAGTATCGGGCCGTACTCGCTGATCACGCAGCAGCCCTTGGGCGGCAAGGCGCAGTTCGGCGGCCAGCGGTTCGGGGAGATGGAAGTCTGGGCGCTGGAAGCTTACGGCGCGGCTTACATCCTGCAGGAGTTGCTGACGGCGAAATCGGACGACGTGTACGGCCGCGCCAAGATTTACGAGGCCATCGTGAAGGGCGAGGCGGCCATCGAGCCGGGCGTGCCGGAGTCGTTCAACGTCCTGATTCGCGAGCTGCAGTCGCTGTGTCTGGACGTGGAGTTGATGAAGAAGGCGCGGGAAACGCCGGAGCCGGAGCCGGCCTTAGCCGCCGACTGAAGCAAGAATGGGCCACAGATGAACACGGATAAACGCAGATCCGGGAATGGGTCTTATCGGTGTTCCTCCGTGTTCATTCGTGGCTGATTAGGTTGTCGAACTGGAGGCCATTTTGAGATCTTCACCGTACGATCGCGCGAATCTGATCGCGGATTTCGATTCCATCCGCATCTCCCTGGCTTCTCCGGAAAAGATCCGGAGCTGGTCCCACGGCGAAGTCACCAAGCCGGAAACCATCAACTACCGGACCTTCAAGCCCGAGCGCGACGGCCTGTTCTGCGCCCGCATCTTCGGCCCCACGCAGGACTGGGAATGCCTCTGCGGCAAGTACAAGCGCATGAAGCATCGCGGCGTGGTGTGCGATAAGTGCGGCGTGGAAGTCACCCTGGCGCGCGTGCGCCGCGAGCGGTTGGGCCACATCGAACTGGCCAGCCCGTGCTCGCACGTGTGGTTCTTCAAGGGGCTGCCGTCCCGCATCGGCCACCTGCTGGACATCACCCTGCGCGAACTGGAGCGTGTGCTGTACTTCGAAGCGTACGTGGTGGTGGACCCGGGCGACACCGGGGTCCTGACCGGCAGCGAAGTCATCACCGACGAGCGCAAGCGCGCCCTCGACCAGGAATTCCCGGGCCGGTTCGTGGCCATGATGGGCGCCGAGGGAATCAAGGAACTGCTCAAGAAGGTCGACGTGGAAAAGCTCAGCGAGGAAATTCGCGAGCACATGAAGACCGAGCAATCGGTGCAGAAGAAACTGAAGTACGCCAAGCGCCTGCGCGTGGTGGAATCCTTCCGCAAATCCGGCAACAAGCCGGAGTGGATGATTCTGGACGTGATCCCCGTGATTCCGCCCGAGTTGCGCCCCCTGGTGCCGCTCGACGGAGGACGTTTCGCGACCAGCGATCTCAACGACCTGTACCGCCGCGTGATCAACCGCAACAACCGGTTGAAGAAGCTGATCGAACTGCACGCCCCGGACGTGATCGTGCGCAACGAAAAGCGCATGTTGCAGGAGGCCGTGGACGCCCTGTTCGATAACGGCCGCCGCGGCCGCGTGCTGCGCGGCGCCAACAACCGTCCGCTGAAATCGCTTTCCGACACGCTCAAGGGCAAGCAGGGCCGCTTCCGCCAGAACCTGCTCGGCAAGCGCGTGGACTACTCCGGCCGTTCCGTGATCGTGGTGGGGCCGGATCTGCGCCTGAACCAGTGCGGCCTTCCCAAGAAGATGGCGCTCGAGCTGTTCAAGCCGTTCATCTACCATCGCCTCGAGCAGCGCGGCCATTGCACCACCATCAAGCAGGCCAAGGAGCTGGTGGAGCAGCAGGACCCGGTGGTGTGGGACATTCTGGAAGAGGTCATCAAGGACCATCCCATCCTGCTGAACCGCGCTCCCACGCTCCACCGCCTGGGTATTCAGGCGTTCGAGCCGGTGCTGGTGGAGGGCAAGGCCATCAAGATTCACCCGCTGGTTTGCACCGCGTTCAACGCCGATTTCGACGGCGACCAGATGGCGGTGCACATTCCGCTCTCGCCCGAGGCGCAGATCGAGGCCTCCACGCTGATGCTGTCGTCGAACAACATTCTGTCGCCGGCGCACGGCGCGCCCATCGCCATTCCCACGCAGGACATGGTGCTGGGCTGCTACTACCTGACCAAGGCGCGTCCCGGGGCCAAGGGCGAGGGCCGCACCTTCGCCTCCACCGACGACGTGCTGATCGCGCTCGAAATGGGCGAGGTGGGAACCCTCACCCCCATCAAGCTGCGCTACACCGGGCGGGTGATCGACCTGGTGCACGCCTTCGACAACCAGAACATTCTGCACACCGAGCCGATCGAGTTCATCAAGCAGTACATGGAGACCACCGTCGGCCGCGTGATTCTCAACGACAACCTGCCGCAGGACATGCCGTTCATCAACGGCCTGCTGAAGAAGAAGGGCCTGGGGCAACTGGTGCAGTACTGCTACCTGAAATTCGGCCTGCAGACCACCGTGCAGATGCTGGACGAGGTGAAGGCGCTGGGCTTCCTGTACGCCACGCGCGCCGGCATCTCCATCGGCATCGACGACATGGTGGTTCCCGGCGAGAAGGCCGGCCTGGTGGCCGAGGCCGACAAGGAAGTCGTGGCCGTCGAGAACCAGTATCAGGACGGCGCCATCACCCACGGCGAACGCTACAACAAGATCATCGAAATCTGGTCGAAGGTCACCGAAAGGGTCTCGGATTCGATGTTCCAGGCCATGGAAGACGACGACCGCACCGGCCGCTACCTCAACCCCATCTACATCATGGCCGACTCCGGCGCGCGCGGATCGAAACAGCAGATCCGCCAGTTGTCCGGCATGCGCGGTCTCATGGCCAAGCCCTCGGGCGAGATCATCGAGACCCCCATCACCGCCAACTTCCGCGAAGGTCTCAACGTCCTCGAATACTTCATCTCCACGCACGGCGCCCGCAAGGGTCTGGCCGATACGGCCCTGAAGACGGCCGATTCCGGCTACCTGACGCGCCGCCTGGTGGACGTGGCGCAGGACGTCATCGTCAGCGAGAACGATTGCGGCACCACCGAAGGCATCTACGTCGAGCCGATCATCGAGAGCGGCGAGATCATCGAGCCGTTGCGCGACCGCATCGTGGGCCGCGTGGCTCTCGAAGACCAGAAGGACTTCGAAGGCAACATCATCGTCGCCATCAACAACGAAATTACCGAAGACCTGGCGGCGGCCATTCAGGCGGCCGGTATCGAGCGGGTCAAGATCCGCTCCGTGCTCACCTGCGAGTCCAAGCGCGGCGTGTGCGTGGCGTGCTACGGCCGCAACCTGGCCACCGGCCGCCTGGTGGAGCGCGGCGAAGCGGTGGGCGTGATCGCGGCCCAGTCCATCGGCGAACCCGGAACGCAGTTGACCATGCGCACGTTCCACATCGGCGGAACGGCCACCCGTATCAGCGAGCAGTCCACGCAGGACGCCAAGAGCGACGGTTTCGCGCGCTACCTCGGCATCCAGTGGGTTCACAGCAAGACCGGCGAGCTGATCGCCATGAACCGCAACGGCATCATGGCGGTGGTGGACGACAAGGGCCGCGAGAAGGAACGCTACCCGGTGGTGTACGGCGCGCGCATCATGGTCGAGGCCGGCGCTCCGGTGAAGAGCAACCAGATCCTGCTGTCCTGGGATCCGTACACCTTCTCGATCCTCACGGAAGTTTCCGGCGTGGTGCACTTCAAGGACCTGGTGGACGGGCTGACCATGCAGGAGCAGGTGGACGAAGTCACCGGCATGTCGCAGCTCGTGGTGACGGATTCGGCCGAAGAGAAGCGGCAGCCCCAGATCGTGGTGCGGCCCGAGGGCGCGCAGGGCTCGCGTTCGGAAGCCAAGAAGTACCTCATGCCGACCCACGCGCACCTCATGGTTCACGACGGAGAAGAGGTGCACGCCGGCGACGTGCTGGCCAAGATCCCGCGCGAAACCACCAAGACCAAGGACATCACCGGCGGTCTGCCGCGCGTGGTGGAGCTGTTCGAAGCGCGCAAGCCGCGCGAGACGGCCATCATCGCCGAGATCAACGGCGTGGTGAAGTACGGCGAAGTGACCAAGGGGCAGCGCAAGATCTTCGTGGTGGGCGACGACGGCGAACAGCGCGAATACTCGCTGCCGCGCGGCGTACACATCAACGTTCAGGAAGGCGAGCGCGTGAAGGCCGGCGAGCCGCTCATGGACGGGCCGCGCAATCCCCACGACATCCTGGACGTGCTCGGCGAGAAGGAACTGCAGAAGTACCTGGTCAACGAAATCCAGGAAGTCTACCGTCTGCAGGGCGTCAACATCAACGACAAGCACCTGGAAGTGATCTCGCGCCAGATGATGCGCTGGGTGAAGGTGGAGGACATCGGCGACACCGAGTTCCTGCCCGAAGAGGTGGTGGACAAGTTCAAGTTCCGCGCCGAGAACCTCAAGACCTCCGAAGCCGGCGGCCGCCCGGCGCAGGGCAAGGCCATGCTGCTGGGCATCACCAAGGCGTCGCTATCGACCGATTCGTTCATTTCCGCGGCGTCCTTCCAGGAGACCACGCGCGTGCTCACCGAAGCCGCGATCAACGGCAAGGTGGACCACCTGCGGGGCCTCAAGGAGAACGTCATCATGGGCCGCCTGGTTCCGGCCGGCACCGGCATGGAGTACTATCGCCAGGTGAAGATCGCGGGCGAGGACGTGGTGGAAGAGGCGGCGGCCGAGCCGTCGCTCGATACGGTTCCCGGTTACGACGAGGAGACCCGGCTGCAGTACGCCGGCGGCCTCCCCGAGGATACCGGGGAAGAGTCGCTGGCGGAGTAGGGGAACCGCCGATAGCGCCAGGCCCGCTCAGCGGGGTGTCTCCGGAGCTGGCGTTGACAACGAACGGATCGGTTGTTGCCGTTTTCCAGGCTGGACGCCCCGCCGCATCGGCTTGAATCCAGAAGGGGTACATCATGCAGAACAAACTCTCCCTTCCGAAACTCCTTCTCATCCTCCCGGTGATATCCACCTCTCTCGCCTCCCAGGCCAAAGACCCGGAAGTCGCGCGCTGGGAGAAAGAGGCCGCGAGCGTAACAATCGTCCGCGACGATTGGGGCATCGCGCACGTCCACGGAAGATCGGACGCCGACGCGGTCTTCGGCATGGAGTACGCCCAGGCGGAGGACGATTTCAAGCGCGTCGAGACGAACTACATCGTCTCGCTGGGGCGCCTGGCGGAAGCGGAGGGCGAGTCGAGAATCTACCAGGATCTGCGAATGAAGCTCTTCATCGACCCCGCGGAGCTGAAGAAGGACTACGCGGCCAGCCCGCCGTGGCTACAGCAGCTAATGAACGCGTTCGCCGACGGACTGAATTATTACCTCTACGAGCACCCCGAGGTGAGACCGCAAGCGATCCAACGGTTCGAGCCCTGGATGGCGCTTTCCTTGACCGAAGGGAGCGTTCCCCTTGGCGGCGACATCGACAGGGTCGACCTCAGCCGGCTTGAGGCGTTTTACGGCAAGACTCCCGTGAGGCAGGAGCCTGCGGCCGCGGAGTACGAGCCGGAGCCCGGCGGATCGAATGGCGCTGCCATCGCACCCTCGAACACGGTCGACCATCGCGCGCTGCTGCTGATCAATCCCCACACCTCGTTCTACTTCCGGTCCGAACTGCAGATGACCAGCGACGAAGGACTGAATGCCTACGGTGCCGTGACGTGGGGCCAGTTCTTCGTCTACCAGGGGTTCAACGAACGCGCCGGCTGGATGCACACTTCGAGCGGCGTGGATGCGGTCGATGAGTATCTCGAAACGGTCATCAAGAAGGGAGATCGCTACTACTACAAGTACGGGAGCGAGGAGCGTCCCATGGCGACGGCCGAGATCGCGGTGCCGTACAAGACCGATCACGGGATGGCCGAAAAGAAATTCACCGTCTATCGCACGCATCACGGGCCCATCATTCGTGAGGCGAACGGCAAGTGGGTAGCCATCCGGTTGATGCAGGAGCCCATCCAGGCGCTGGTGCAGTCGTTCACGCGTACCAAAGCCATGGATTACAAGTCCTACCGCCAGACTATGGAGCTGAGAGCGAACTCGTCGAACAACACCGTCTTCGCCGATGCCGGCGGCGACATCGCCTACTTTCACGGCAACTTCATCCCGCGGCGCGATACCAGCTTCGATTGGACCAGGCCGGTGGATGGCAGCAATCCGGCGACGGAGTGGAAGGGACTTCTGGAAGTGGACGAGACGCCGCACCTGCTGAACCCCGCCAGCGGCTGGCTTTACAACTCCAACGACTGGCCATGGTCCGCGGCCGGGCCCGGCAGCCTGAAAAAGGAAGACTACCCCGCCTATGTCGAGACCGGTGGTGAATCCGCGCGTGGACTGCACGCGATCCGGGTCCTGGAGAACAAGAAGGATTTCACGCTCGACTCCCTGATTGCCGCGGCGTACGACACCTACCTCATGTGGTTTGAAAGACCCATCGCGGCGCTGATCGAAGCGTGGGACGGGACTCCGGACGCCAACCCCCTGAAAGCCAAGACGGCCGGGCAGATCGCCCTCCTGCGCAAGTGGGATCTGCGATGGGGAGTGGACTCTGTCCCAACGTCGTTGGCAATCTACTGGGCCGAGGATGTTCGGCGAAGTTGGGCCGGTGGGACAGGAGCCGGCGCGAGAGGCGCGGCAGGGTCCGTTGACGACCCCTTCGGCAACGTGCCGGCGGAGCAACTCCTGCGAGCCCTGGTGACGGCGTCCGACCGGCTCGCGGCCGATTTCGGGAGATGGAGGACGCCCTGGGGCGATATCAATCGATTTCAGCGCCTGAACGACGACATCGCGCCGCGGTTCGACGACGCCGCGCCGAGCATTCCGGTGGGCTTCCCTTCGGCGTCTTGGGGCTCGCTGGCCTCCTTCGGAGCGCGCGCCTACCCGGGTACCAAGAAGTGGTATGGCACAAGCGGCAACAGCTTCGTGGCGGTGGTCGAGTTCGGCAAAACCGTGCGCGCGAAGGCGGTGACTGCCGGCGGGGAGAGCGGCAATCCGGCGTCCCGGCACTTCAGCGATGAAGCCAATCGCTACGCCACCGGCGACTTGCGGGAGGTTTACTACTACCCCGCGCAACTCAAAGGGCACACCGAGCGCAGGTACCATCCTGGAAGCGAAGTCTCCCATTCAAGAATACGGTGACGTGTTCGTGGACCACCGCGCGCGAGCAACCCAGGCCTGAGATCCCTCCGTGAGATCTCTCCGCGCCCACCCAGAAGTGATATGATGGCGCGCAACGGCGATGAACGTACTGCGTTGGCCCTCGTTATGGATTCTTGCGCTCGCCAGCCAGGCGGCATGGTGCCAGCCGGCGAATCGCGCCATTGTGCTGCACGCAGCCCGGTTGTTGGACGTGGAGACGGGTAAGACGATCGCGCCGGGCGAAGTGCTGGTGCGCGGCGACCGGATCGTCGAGATTGGCGTGAAGGTCAACCGGCCATCGGAGGTCGAGGCGATCGACCTGGGGGACCGCACGTTGCTGCCTGGATTGGTCGATGCCCACGTGCACCTGTTCCTGCATCCGGGCGCGGAAGATCTGCAGACGGTGGGCGAATCGGTGCCGCAGCGAACGATTATGGCGGTGCTGGCGGCGCGCGACGACCTGATGGCGGGATTCACCGCCGAGCGCGATATGGGGACCGAGGGCGCCGGATCGGCCGACACGGCGGTGCGTAATGCGATCGATGCCGGCTCCGTTCCGGGTCCCCGGTTGCGCATCAGCGGCAACGCCATCGACATTCTGGGCGGTCATGAAGACGCCATCGGTTACAACCCGGAGCAGCAGGTGCTGCCCAACGCCTCCCAGGCCAACGGCGCGGCCGAGTTAATCCGCGTCATCCGCGGCCAGTTCAAGGAGGGCGCCGACTTTGTCAAGATCTACGAGACCGGCCGGGATACCCTGGCCTCCGGGAAGTTCGCCACGCCATACCAGTACAGCGAGGCCGAACTCGCGGCCGCGGTTGCGGAGGCGGCGCGAGTGGGCAAGCGAGTGGCCGTGCACGCCACCGGCGAGCCCGGAGCGTCGTATGCGGCCCGCGCCGGCGTGGCGTCCATCGATCACGCCTACCAATTGAGCGAAGAAACCATGCGGCTGATGCGGGAACGCGGCATCTTCGCCGTGCCGACCTTCGCCATCGCCGATTACTTCGCCGATCATGCGCCTTCGCCGGTCGTAGCGGCTCGGGAACGGGCTATGCTGGACTTTCACGCCGCGGAATTCCGCAAGCAGTTGGCGGCTGGCGTGCCAATCGCGATGGGCTCGGATGTGGGGCCGTTCCCCCACGGGACGCAGGCTCGCGAATTCGTGCTGCTGGTGAAGTACGGAATGTCACCGTTGGCGGCGATCCAAGCTGGCACCGTGAACGGCGCGAAGCTGCTCGGATGGGAAGGCCGGATCGGAGCATTGAAGGCGGGTTACTTTGCCGACGTGATCGCGGTGACGGGCAATCCGCTCGAGGACATCGGCGCCCTCGAAAAGGTCGGCTTCGTGATGAAGGGCGGCGTGGTGTTCCGGAAGTAGGGCCAGCCCACAAAGCTGGCGCTATGCCACCAACGATCGTGGGCCGTTCTTCCCAAGAGAAGGCGCCAAGAATGGGGGTGAGGCGCCGTGAACCTCACGGCCGGGGCGCTCTCCGGCCAAGCGGCGGACCCTCCTAATCGGCGGCCGGAAGCCGGTTCTTGGGTACCAATCGCGCCGAGGTGCTTCCACCTCTTGCCGGGCCAATGTCCGGATACGCAACCACACATCCACAACGCTGCCCGACCTCGAGCCAGGCGCGGCATCATAGTGGCCGAGTCCTGCAGGTTGCCCCGCGGCCCCTCATGCAATAGTCGTAGCAGTTCTTGTGGGCCAGATACACGCGCCTCAGCGACTCCGCAAGACTCCCGCCGAGATCAAAGCGCTTATCGTCGTAGATGACCGCGCAGGGGTAATAGCGCAATTCTCCCTCGATCTTCTGGATACAACGGCTGAAATGACACATCAATGACTCGGGCGGCCGGTCAAGAACCGAGAAACAGTTTGTCGTGATGAAGACTTCGGGACGGGGCGCGGTACCCTGGGCAGACAGCCGCACCAATTCGTGTCCCGCCTCCAGCATATTCTCGATGAGGTTCACCTCGATCTCCATGTCACCCATCAAGTTTCGATACGCCTGCTTGATGTCCTCGTCGGCGTCGAGCCCCAGCAGCGGCCGTTCGGCTGTGATCACGGGCACGAATCCCATGTCCCCCAAGCGCCTTATGGTTTCGAGCGTCTGCGTGAATGTGCCTTTGCCGCGGATCGCGTCGTGTGCGGCGGCCTCCGGGCTTTCCAGCGTGATCCGGAGACGGAGGCGGCCGCCATGCCGGGCCCGCAGTTCCAGCAGCGCATCGAGATGATTCCGAATGTACCGCCGGCCGTTGGTGAGGATCTCAACCGGAGCGATCTCCAGAGCGAATGCGAGGCTGCGGAGGAATTCCTCGTTGCGCAGAGCGCGCCCGGCGAGGACGTCCTCATCGACGAACACTTCGCCGCCGGTGAAGTAAATGCGCCGGACTCCGAAGCGCGCGGCGTCTTCCAGGTGCGGCCGGAGTTCCACGAAACGGATCTGCTCAAGGCGGCGATTGTGCGGCGAGGATGCCACGTAGCAGTGCTTGCATCTCAAATCGCAGATCGACCCTTGCATGACCCAGAGGTCTTCGAGCACCGGACCGGTTTCGCCGCGCTTGGGATCGACGAATCCACGCCGCTCCCCCCGCTCGTTCGTCAACAAGAGTCCTTGCATGGGTCCGCCCTTCACTCTCGCTCCTATCGAAGCATACCATCCGGCTGCCGCTAAGCTAGAATGTTCCCAGCTATGCGCGACGCCGTCTCCGCCATCTCGATCGTGGTTCCCACTTATAACGAGGAGGGCACGATAGCCGGCCTGCTGGACAACCTGGAAAGCATGAAGCCGGAGGAAATCATCGTGGTCGATGGCGGCTCGACGGACCGCACGGTGGAGATCGCCGGCCGCCGTGCGCGAGTGCTCGCCACGCAAGCCTCGCGAGCCATCCAGATGAACGCCGGCGCCCACGCGGCGGCCGGGGATGTGCTGTTGTTCGTCCACGCCGATTCCCGGTTTCGTCCGGCCGCGCTTGACGCGCTCCGGTCGGCCATGCGCGACCCCGCCATCCCCGGAGGCAACTTCGACGTCGTTTTCGAGGGCGGGGACTGGGTCGCGCGGACCTTTACCGGGATCTACCGATGGCGGCGCAAATGGGGGATCTTCTACGGGGATTCGGCGGTATTCTGCCGGCGCCCGGTTTTCGAGCGTTTGAACGGATACAAACCGTGGCCGGTCCTGGAGGACTACGATTTCGTCCGCCGACTCTGGAAGATGGGCCCACTGGCCTTGCTGAACGAACCGGTCCGGACTTCGGACCGCCGCTGGAGGAACGCCGGGTTGGTGCCGACCTTGCTCAACTGGGTCCGAATCCAGGGATTGTACTATTTGGGCGTGTCGCCCCACAGACTGGCCGGAATGTACCGGCATGTCCGGTAAAGGGTCCATGCGCCCCGCGATCGTTCTTTTCGCCAAGGCTCCCATTCCCGGCCGGGTAAAGACGCGTCTCTGTCCGTTCCTCGATGCCGCTAACGCCGCGGATTTGCACTCGGCCTTCGTGCGGGACGCGCTGGAGTCGCTGGATCGGCTGTCCGGTGTGGCCGATATCGGTCTCTCGACCGACATCGAGACGGACGCCTGGCGGGACTTTGCCGTAGCGCGTTCCGTGCAGCGATGGGGCGATCTGGGAGATCGTCTGTTCCACGCGCTCGCCCTCGCCCTCGGCGCGGGACGGCCCAGGGCGATGGTCGTGGGCAGCGATTCTCCGGGACTACCGGCGGGACACCTCGCCGGGCTTCTCCGGTCGGATGCCGATGCCGCCTTGGGTCCAACCGAAGATGGGGGCTTCTACGCCATCGCCTGCCGGAGCGTCGCTCCGGGAATGCTGGACGGTGTGCGTTGGTCGTCCGCGAACGCGCTGGAGGACACCCAGCGCGCCATCCGGGCCCGCGGCCTGACGGTGGAACTGGGCCAGCCGTGGTTCGACATCGACGAGCCCGCGGAACTTTTGCGGCTGCGCACGCTGACCGGCCTGCCGCGCCACACCGCGGCTTGGCTGGCCGCAAACGATGCGCGGCTCGGCGGCGTTCGGGCGCGGCCGGATGGCTTGCCTCCAGTGGCGAAGAGCGATCTAATCGGGTAGAGATACTTGCGGACGGCGGGGCGTGCGAACGGCGGCGTTTCCGCGCCCGCCGAACGGGGAGCGGCATGGCGAAGATCTCCGACCTCAAGCTGGCGTTCCGGCTCTTCATGATGGCCTATCCGTACCGGCACGTCGATTGGGGAACGGGCGCAAGCCTGACCAGGCCGCTGGGCGAGGCGCGGATCGCCGTGGTCACGACCGCGGCCTACTTTCTGCCGGATCAGCCCCCCTTCGACGCCTCGATTCGCGGAGGAGACTATTCGTACCGCGTCATCCCGTTCGACGCCGAGTTGAGCGCCTTGGGAATGGCTCACCGGAGCGACGCCTTCGATGCCCGCGGGATTGTCTCCGACAAGAACCTGGCTCTGCCTCTGGACCGCCTGACATCGCTGGCGAGGGATGGAATCATCGGCTCCGTCGCGCCGCGCCATATCAGCGTGATGGGCTCGATCACGGCTCCGGGCCGATTGGTGGCCCACACGGCTCCGGAGATCGCTCGGATGCTGTTGGAGGATGCGGTGGATGCCGTTCTACTGACGCCGGTCTGCCCGATGTGCCATCAGTCAGCCGGACTGATCCAGAGCATCGTCGAGAAGGCGGGCATTCCGACGGTCTCGGTCACGGTGCTTCGCGAGATCACGGAACGAGTCGCTCCGCCGCGGGCATTGTTCCTGGATTCTCCGTTGGGTTATCCCCTGGGAGCGCCGGGCGACGCCGCACTTCAAACGCGGATTATCCTGGCGGCCCTCGCCCTGCTCACAGAGCGCGTACCGCCCGCCATCGTTCGGGATTTCGAGGCCGCGCGCTGATCCTCATCGCCCCGAGAGCCAGCGGATCAACCGGTCTTCAAAGTCCGGGACGGCTTCGCCTGGTGGCCTGGCGGCGGGGGCCTGAGGCGGAAGCGCTGGAGAGCCTTCCGCTGCGAACCAAACAGCCACGGGATGGGCGCTGGACCTCGGAAACCGTGTCATGCCGGGGTATGTGGAATCGGCGAATCCCCGAACGTAGTCAAGGCATCATGTCAAGTGAGTGGCCGTTCAGGGGGACCTCGCGCAATGTCTCAACGATCGCTTTCTCTCGTTCCGATGTTGTGCTTGGCGGCTCTTGGCGCCCGCCTCTTGTTCGCTGCGTTGCCGGCAGGCGTCAAGATCGAAACGGGCCGGGGAGCGTTCACGGATTATCGGCACCAACGGCCTGGGGCAGTGCGCAAGATCGCGGTCGCCGATCTGCCGGAGCCGTACGCCACCCAGGCGGTGGACAATGGCCCGAACTTGGTCCCGCGTCCCGCCAATGTCAAGCCGCAGGCGCTGCCGGGCTTCTCGGTGACCGAGTATGCCACGGGCCTGCAGAACCCGCGGCTGGTGCGTACCGCGCCGAACGGCGATCTGTTTGTGGTGGAGAGTATGCCCGGACGGATACGAGTTCTGCGCGGCGTGGACGCCCGTGGTGGCGTTCGGAAGATGGAGGTCTACGCCATCGGATTGACGCAACCGTTCGGACTTGCCTTCTATCCAATCGGACCCAATCCCGCCTACCTGTACGTGGCCAACACCGACTCCGTGGTGCGTTTCCCGTATCGCAACGGCGACATGCAGGCCAGCGGCAAGCCGGAAGTGGTCGTGGCAAAAATCCCCGGCGGCGGGCGTCTTCGGGGAGGCGGCCACTGGACGCGCGACTTGGCCTTTTCCAACGACGGGGCGAGGCTGTTCATCTCGGTGGGTTCACACTCCAACGTCGACGATACGGACAACAACCCCGAGGAATATCGCCGAGCTGACATTCTGGTGGCGAAGCCCGACGGCTCGGAGCTCGAAGTCTTCGCCTGGGGAATTCGCAATGCGGTAGGGATTGCAGTCCACCCCCGGACCGGCGAATTGTGGGCATCGGTGAATGAGCGCGACAATCTGGGCGATAACCTGGTGCCCGACTACATCACGCATGTCGAACCCGGCGGCTTTTACGGTTGGCCTTGGTTTTATATGGGTGGCCATTGGGACCCGCGTCACCAGGGCAAGCACCCGGAGCTGCGGTCCAAGGTGCTGACGCCGGATGTGCTGCTGCAACCGCACAACGCGTCGCTGGAGATGACGTTCTACGAGGGGAAGCAGTTCCCGGCCGAGTATCGCGGCGACATTTTCGCAGCGGAACACGGGTCGTGGAACAAGGCGGTGCGGACGGGTTACGAAGTGATCCGGGTACCGCTCGATCGGGGCCACGCTACGGGAGAGTACGAGGATTTTCTGACGGGGTTCGTGACGCCATCCGGGGACGTGTGGGGCCGGCCGGTGGGAGTCTCGGTGGCCAAAGACGGATCTCTGATCGTCACCGACGACGGATCGGATACGGTGTGGCGGGTGGCGTACGGGGGACGGTAGCGCCGCAATCTGCTGCAACTGTCATCCGATGCCGGAAGCTGTTCCGTAGCGCCATCGTGCCCAACCGGCCCAAGGGCGGCAACGCTCCGGACGCGGCCGCTACCGGCGCCGCTGTTCCCAGCCGCGCTTGACGGCGATCACCCCGGTTGCTCCCGGCGTTGCGTTCCGCCAGCGCCGTGCATTGCGGAGCGGGGACGTGGAAGCTGGCTCCGCTCACTGCGATCGATCGGATGCCGGAGTTCAGCCGCAGCGAGGGCGGGATATCGGCAGCGGCCTTTCCGGGCAAACCCGCGGGCACGACGTCGAGCGGCCAAGTGGCTCACGAGCCCCCTTGGCGAGGATAGTATCTACTCGGGCCGCGCCGGCCTCGGCTGCCACGCCCCTGCAGTCATGAAGAGTGACCGCCTGGTCCGGTACTGGATCGGCAGCCGCTCCGAATACGGCCAACCGACCCGATTGCGGCCCAGACTCTATCTCACACCCTCCGAATCGCGCCGCTTCGGCACACCGCGAGTGTGGCAATCGACGCATCGGAAGAAGTGGATGTTGTGGCGGCTGGAGCGCGAGCGGAAAGTGGTGTCCATCTTCTCCACGTCCAACCCGCAGTTGGACATTTTGGGATGGCAGTTGGCGCAGGAAGCGCGCGTCCGCTCGCCGTGTCCCTGGTGGCAGGCCAGACAACCGATTCCTTCGTGGATGCCGACGGGCGTGCGGTCGTCGCCATCGCCCGCCTGCATGGCGGCGCTGGCGGCGTGGCATTGGTAGCAAAGCGCCTGGCGCTGGTCGGGACTCATCTTCACGTGCCGCCCGCCCTCGACCATTTCCGGCAGCGGCAGCGCGGCCAGCGCGATGTGGCCTTGTGCGCGACGGTCGAACAGCGCCAGCGAGGGCGCGGCCATTGTCTGCAAGGCGCCGGCCGATTCCGGACGGCGCACACGCGCCGCTTCCGGCTGCCCAGGCCGGTGCATCTGGTGGCAGGCCAGGCACGGAATCGCCGCGCGATCCGCCCACCCGGCGTCCACCAGCCGCCACGGCCCGTTCGTATCGATGGGCGTAACCATGTCGCGCAGCGATCCCTGAAAGTGCATCCCGTGGCAGCGGAAACAGTCCTCCATCAGGATGCGCTTGCGGTTGTGGCCGGGATCGGTGAACACCTGCGCGTAGGTCATCGCGTGCGGGCCGGCGCGCCACGTGGCGAACTCCTCCTGGTGGCAGTTGCCGCACCGCTCCACGATGGCTTCCACGTCCGACCATTGGTGGACGCGGATCTGCTCCGACACCACGCCGCGCGCATGCTCGTCCAGCCGCCGCGCGTTGCCCATCTGCAACGCACCGCCATGACAATCCGAGCACGCCACGCCGCGATGCGCCGAACCCAGCCACGCGGTGCTCGAATCGCCCATTTCGTGGCAGTCCCCGCAGTATCCCACGCTCCGCGGCTTGGGACGCACGATCGGATAAACGATCGCCACCGCAATCGCGATCGCCACCAGCGCTGCCAGCGCGAACTTCATGCGTGCCGCTCCCTGACGATCGCCGCCGCCACGCGGTAGGCATTGGCCAGAATGGTCAGCGCGGGATTGAAACCTCCGTTGGTGACATGAACGCTGGCGTCAGCCAGATAGACGTTGCCGGCCTCGTGGATTCGGCAGTTGCGGTCCACCACGCTCGTCCGCGGATCGTTGCCCATGCGGCAGGTTCCGGCCTGGTGCTGGCCACCGCTCAGTTCCAGGCCGGGAACGTCGGTCCAGGTGCGCATGGCGCCGGCCTCCCGGAGCCATTCCTCGGCTTTCACCACCACGGCGCGCGCCACTTCCACGCTGTGCGGATGGCGCCCGCCGGAAAGCCGTGCCACGGGGATGCCCCAGAAATCCTTTACTCGAGGATCCAGTTGCACGCGCGCATCGAACACGGGCATCTCCTGCACCGGGCCCATCACCGCAATCGAGCGGCGGTAGAACTGCCGCATGTAGTTCTTGTGCGCGCGGCCCCACCGCGGCGTCTCGGGCGGCGTCAGCCCTGTGAACTGGATCGGCAGGCGGATGAACTCGTTGGCCAGCATGGCGCCCCCGCGCAAGCCCGAATTGCCGTGATTGAAATCGCAGATGGCGATGCTGGCGCCGGGGCCCACATCGTCATAGGTGTCGAAATCGAACAGGCCCACGGCGCGCGGGTAAGCGTGCCCTTGCAGGTTGCGGCCCACCCAGTCGTAGCGGTTCCCCAGGCCGTTCGGATGCAGCCGGCTCTTCGAATTCAGCAGCAGGCGCGCGGTTTCGATGGCGCCCGCGCTCACCACCACCAGGCGCGCCGGCTGCGTTTGCGGGCGGTCATCGGCGTCGAAGTAGGTTACGGCGGTGGCGCGTCCGCGCGCGTCCAGCACAATCTCCCGCGCCATCGAATCCGTGCGCAGCTCGCACAGGCCGGTTTCGAGCGCGGCGGGAATCACCGTGTTCTGTGTGCCGTTCTTGGCGTCGACTTCGCAAGCGAATCCCACGCACCAGCGGCACCGCATGCACGGCCCACGGCCGTTGTAGGGCACGCTGTTGCGCAACATCGGAATGTCGAACGGATGCCAGCCCTTGCGCAGCGCGGCCGGTTTCAGAATCTCGTGCTCGCGGTTTGGCGGGAGCGGCGGCATCGGCAATCCGCGGCGGCGCGGCGCGTGAAACGGATCGGGCGCAACGTCGCCCGAGACGCCCATCTCCCATTCGGCCTTCTCGTAGAACGGCTCCAGGTCGTCGTATGCGATCGGCCAATCGTCCAGCGTGCTCCCCGGCGGGCATCCGTATACGGATTTCATGCGGAAGTCCTGCGCCATGTATCGCCAGGCCATCGCGCCGTAACTCACCGTGCCGCTGCCGACGCAGGCGGCGTTGTTCGAGTAAGCGCCATCGCCCGGCAACACCACCAGTTCGCGGCCGCGGCGGTCCAGTGTCACCCGTGGATTGCGCTCATCATCGGGTCCGAAAGGCGCTCCCAGCGCACTGGTGCGCTGGTTCCGCAGATCGTCCTTGCGGTCGCCCCAGGCCGTCACCCAGCGCCCGCGCTCGAGCAGCACCACGCGCAGGCCGGCCGAGGCAAGCTCCTTGGCGATCACCCCTCCGCCGGCGCCCGCGCCAATCACCACCGCATCTACGGGAGCCATCGCCACGGCTATGACTCCTTCCCCTGGCGCAGATCGTATTGAATCCGCCCGCGCACCGGTGAAGCCGGAACGCGCAGCATTCGCCAACTCGCATAATCGCGGTTGCCGCCGTGTCGCGGGCTGCCATAGAAGCCCTGCATGGTGTGCGCCAGCACCATCTCAAAAAACGGCCGAGCTTCCTCTTCAATGCGCGTGACTACGGCCAGCCGCTGCTCGCCCGCCAATTGGTAGAGCGCCTTGCCAAACATCTTGCGGCTCAGAGCGGCGGTGCGCGCCAAGCCTTCGCGGTAGGCGCTCCGGTAGCGGCGATACGGGCCGGCCAGTTGGCGGTCGATGAATACGATCACGCCGGCTGCCGCCGCGCCCGGGTCCTGGTCGGCCGGAATCAACCGATCGCAGATCGCATCCAGCGTGCGCGCTTCTTCTCCCGCGAGTGTCAGGCGCGCCCCCTCATCCTGGCGGCACGCCGCGGTGCTCAGCACGGCTCCAGCGAGAAACGAACGGCGGGACGGTTTCCGCACATGCTGCTCCAATGTCCGATTCAGTCGGAATGGTACCATGCCGCACGCAAGACGGCCTTAGCCCATGCAGCCATGTCACGCAGTCCCGCGTGCAAGGCCGCAATTCGTCCCGGCCTTTCTTCGTTCCGCGGCAGCGTACGTGACGCGCGAAAGCCATCCCGCGCGGCGAGAATCTCGCCGCCCGCGGCGGCGTACGGCCACTGGGCCGTCCATCGCCCTATACTAATCGGATGAGACCTATTGCGACATTCTCGTTCTGGGGAGCAGCCGCTGGCTTGAGTGTGGCGGCAGGTTTGCTATGGGGTCAACAGGCCGCGGTTCCGCCGGCGCCGCGTCCGCCCACGACGCCCTTAACTTCGGCTGAATTGGCGGCGATCCCGCTGGTGCCGCCGCGCGCCGGCACGGGCGTGACGAAAACGCTCTTCGACGGCAAGACTCTTGCTGGCTGGCGGGGCAATCCCGACTGGTGGTCGGTGGGCGATGGCGCCATCGCCGGAAGGTCCACCGGGAAAGTGCCTACCAGCTTTCTGTTCACCACGGACAATTACTCCGATTTCCGGCTCACTCTGTCATCCAGAATGGTGGAATCCGAAAACCACGCCGGTGTCGCCTTTTGGGGGGAAATCGTTGAACAAGACGCGAACAAGTGGTTTACACGCGGGCCGCTGGTGATCTTCCCCAGCCCGAGCATGTGGGACTATATCGAAGCCAAGGCGCTTAGGGTTTACATGCCGGCCTCGGAGAGAGTCACCAGCCAGCATGAATGGGTCAAGGTGGAGATCCTGGCCCAGGGGAACCGCGTGCGCTGTGCGTTTAATGGCGTGGAAGTCATGGAGTGGCGAGAGCCCGACCCAAACCGCGTCAAGGTTGGTCCCATCGGCATTCAACTTCACGGTTTCAATGGACCGCAGGAAGTGCTCTACAAGGATATTGTGGTGGAGACGTTTCCACGGGAAGACAGGCTGATCACCTTGAAGAAGTGAAGGTCACAGTTGTGTAAGCGAAACGCTCTCAAGTAGCCCAGCGCGAGCGTTATGGTTCAATATCGGAAGCTCTACGGCTGCCCCGACGCTTCCAGCTTGCGCACATCCGCGTTTCGGGCGTCTCGGCCAACCGGTGCGTGCAACCGTCGCAGAATTCACTGCGCCTTCAATGCCGTGGCGAACACAGAAACATCGCGAACATGACAGGCAGTCGCGAGCCCAGAAGCTATCATCGTGGGCCGATCAAGATCCCCGTACGAAAATAGCGTTCCGCCTTGCGTTCGGCCTCAGTTCGCAGATTTGGGTCTGCCTCCACATCGCTCATGAGTCGCTCGATGCCGCCTTTGAAAGACTCGACAAGTTCCTCCACATCGACCAGAACTGCCGGCTTGGGTGTGTTCGTCATCATATTGATGTGCGCCTCACCGTCGAATCGATACCACAGCTCGCGCGCGTCCCCCGAGTCGACATGTGCTGAGGGCGCTTGGCCCGTGTGAAGCAGGCCACACCGTGCCGAGTAGAGGTCGAGGCCGCAGATGCCCTTCGTTTTCAAGAAGCAATCCAGGTGCTTCTCCGCCCAAAGAATGAACGTCTGGCGCGTAGCGTGCGGTTTGGCCGAAGCTAGAAACCCGAGCACGTCGATGCCCGAATAGAGTAGCGTGATCGCCGGTACTACCAGCCGACTACGAAGGCAGAGGTCTATTCCACTCTTCGTTTGGTCAGCGTAGCGCGGTATGAGGTAGAGCATTGGGAATCCTTTGACTAGCCGCCAGTATGCCGCCGCTGTCTCGCATGACGTGGTCGTCGAGCGAGCGAGTATGATCGTTTCAGGATGGGCATCATGAACACATTGGGGGGCTAAGTCAGACTCATAACCGGCGCCAATGGCGGGCTTGGGCGTTACATTACCGAGGCGTTTCTGGCGGCTGGGGCGAAAGTGGTGGGAGTGTCGCGATCGATTCAGGCGAGCGAGCTCACGCAGCCGGGGCTCGCCGCCCTGCCTACGGCAGGTTCGGACGGTGACCCAATCGTGGTGTACACGTCACGTTGCGAGCCAGCGTTATCCGGTCATATCGGTAGCCGTTTGGACCTTACCTCGGCATGGCGCAGAGATCAAGCGGACTTCGAAACTGCTGGACTTCCCGAGACTACCCTGGTGCGAAGCGTGTCCCGAGAACCGCTATGTGGATCGTCGTTCTCATCACAAGAGAACATCTCCGCATGGAATCGCTCTTAGAAAGAGGGGGCGCGGCCTCACGGCAACGTCAACCTGTACTGCGCGCCAAGCTGACCGCCCGTATACGTGCCCTTCACACGCAGGATCACGCGGCTCCCCGAGGCCCCCACCGGACCCGCCAACGGAATTCTCGCAATGGCCGTCGCTCCGGGAGCGGTCGTGCCCAGAGTGATTGGGAGCGCAGTGGCCGCAGCCGTGGTGCCGATCGCCGCGGCCGTCACCTGCACGTTACCGGCGGCAGCGCCGCCAGCGTTGGCCACGGTAAGGTATACGATCACGCCGTCGGTGGATGGATCGCGCGCGAGCAGCGGCGTCGGGATCAGGTTCACGCCGCCGCTGGCCGGGGGGCGCAGCCGGAGTCACGTTGATCGCCACTGTCTTCACCGCTGTGTTGGAATCGGCGGTGTCGGCAGGCGTGAAGGTCACCTGCAACTGCTGGCTGTTACCGACCGGCAGCACGGTGCCCAACGGAGCCGTACAGACAAAGGAACCGCCCCCATTGGCCGTGGAGTCCAGCTCCACCGGCCCCAATGCGCCGTCGAACACTACGCTAAATGGATTGTTCCCCGTCAGCACCGGGTTTGCCTTGGCGATGCTCAACGTGGCGCTGCCCGCGCGCGCTGCGATGCTGGCGTCGCCTGACTAACTGGCCGAGATAGAGTACGTCCCGGCGTGGCTGCCCGCGGGAATCTGGAATGCGGCGGCAGCCTGTCCAGCCCTTACCGAAGCCGAGCCTGAGCCCAACCCCGTCACCGTGAAGGTTACGCTGCCGCCCGTCGCCAGCGCGGAGTTGCTGGTTACCGTCGCCGTCAGGTTGACGGATTGGCTGGCGGGCGAGTAAACCGCCGAAGTGTTGCCCGCCTGCGCGGTGGTTGCCGCCGCGTATTGGTCAAGGCGAAACTGGCAGTCGATGCGACGCCGGGAACCCTGGCGGTCACGCTGTACGATCCCATAATCCCGTTGGCCGTGAAGGCGGGCGCGGTGGCCACGCCTTGTGCGTTCGTGGTAGCCGTGGCCGACGCGCCGGAGCCAAAGGCGCCGCTCGCGCCCGAAGCCGGGGCCGTGAACGTCACCGTGGCGCCGGAGACCGGGTTGTTGCCGGAGTCTCTCACCGTGGCCTGGAGGGCGGTCGCGAACGCGGTGTTCACCGGCGCGCTCTGGCCGCCGCCGGCGGTTGCAGCGATGCTAGCGGGTGCGGGAGGCTCCGGCGTGGCCGAAGCCTCGTTGGACAGGCCGCTCGTTCCGCCACCGTTCACCGCGGCGACTTCGTAGTAATACTTCGTGCCATTGGCCGCCGTCGTATCGGTGTAGAATGCAGTTGCCACGCCCGTAGCGATTGGCGTCGTGCTCTCGCCGCCGGAGGTCGTGCCGCGGTAAACGTTGTAGGTGACTGCGCCGCTCGGAGCGGTCCAGCTCAACGCCACGGATGCATTACCCGCTGTCGCCGTCAGACCCGTGGGCGCCAAGGCGCTGTAGGTGAAGGTCTCGCCATTGCTGGTGCCGCCTGGCGTGGTCACCGTGACGCTCACCGCGCCGCTGCCCGCCGGCGAAGTCGCCGTGATCTGCCTTGGCGAATTCACGGTATAGCCGGTCGCCGCCGTGCTGCCAAACTTGACCGCGATTGCGCCGGTCAGGTTCGTTCCGGTAAAGGTCACCGAGGTGTTGCCTGCCGCCGGGCCGCCGGTTGGACTGATAGAGGTCAATGCTGGAATTGAGTAATAGGTAAACTGATCGGCGCTGCTCGTCGCGCTAGTGCCATTTGGCGTGGTCACCGTGACATCCACCGTGCCGCTACCCGCCGGCGAAATCGCCGTGATCTGCGTTGCCGAATTCACGGTATAGGCGGCCGCCGCCGTGTTGCCAAACATGACCGCGGTCGCGCCGGTCAGGTACGTTCCGGTAACGGCCACGGAAGTCCCTCCCGCCGGCAGACCGCCCGACGGAGTAACGCTGCTCACTGTGGGAGTGGCGCTTACGGTGGTGAATCCAAGGTCCTTCGCCAGAGTGACGCGTGCGGTGGAATACTGGTCCGGGTTGTTCGTCCACAACCCAGGACAGTTGAACGCACCTGTGGGACCATTCGGCATGCCTGATGTTGTACATACATTGGGTTCGGCTCCGCCTACACCCTGCATGTCCCAATACTGAATAATATTGTCCCAATCCAAAGCGCTCCATGACGTCAATCCAGGAGAGGCGATGGTGTTGACAACCGCCAGAGCGGCCACTCTGCCGCTCTGCTTGCCCAGCAGGTACAGATACTCATAGTCCTCATATCCACGGCGCCATTGCTCCATGCGGATCGACGGCACCGGCCCGGTAATTCCATGACTCTTATTGACCGCAAGGCTTTGCGCGAGAATATCGGCCCCGACCGAACCCGGCTGGTTGTAGCAGGTCAGTTCATTTCCGGGGTAGAAGAAGTATCCGCCGCCCCATTGCATCGGGTAGGAATAGGGGCTATAGCTGCAATTGCCGGGAGATGGCGTCCTGGGGGCGCCGTAGCCCCAGAACTCATCCGCCCAGTCCCACACTCCTCCGGGAGCCGGCGCCGTTGGGTTCGGATCGCCAACGCTGGGACTGGTCACATCCAGTCCGTACAAGTACGCAATCCAAAAATTGGCGCGCAGGCCCACGCCGGAGGTTCCCTGCTGGTCGTTGGCGGCGAATGGCTCCGTCGCTTGGTAGAACCATCTCTCAATCGGGGCCGGGGCCGTGGACAACGCTGGCACGCCCTGCGTCATATCCAGCGTGTACTCATAGCCCGTTCGCGCGACGAGAGACGCGGGATTCGCCGTCGAATCGTAGTTCAGAGCGGGGCCAGGTTTTCCCGGCAGGAACAGGGTTGGATCGGGAGTCCAGTCCATCACCCAGGAGCTGGTGAACTTCTGGCCAGCGTTTGCGTTGAGGCTGGCGTTAGCGCCGCCGGGATACGATAGATTGATATGGTCCGCGCAATACGCGTTGGAATAGCAGCCACTGGTACCACCACCCTCGTCCTGCGTGTCCCAGCAGGCGGGCTCGTCCGTCAGAAAGGTCCGCACCGGGTTGGTGGAGGGATCCCACGTTGGAGAGAGCGCCGTATTGCCCTGGTTAACGGCCTGCGCATACAGCGCAACATCCTGGTAGGTGTAGTCGTTGTCAAGATGATTGTAAGTCTCATCCCAGTTATAGGCAATCAGCTCCGGGCGTCCCCAGCCCTTACTCGCCTGGTTGGCAGTAAAGTGCATGGAGATCTGCTCGGTATAGTTCTGCCACAACTGCAACAATCCAGCCGGAGTCGGAAGGTCGGGGCTGATCCAGTTGTAGTAATCATTTCGGGTGGTTGGCCACGTGTTCTCGTAGCTCCACGCCTGGTCGCCCCCGTTGCCTACATCGAAGACCCGCATGGCGGTGCCGTCCGGGAAGAGTCCGCCTGGCGTCAGGGAGGGGCCATTGAACGCATCGTAACTGGTCCAGTCGATCGTGCTGGTGGTGCCGGTCGCTCCGGGTCCGGTGGGCGCGCCCCTGGTGAAGGAGGTAGGGTTCGATGCCGAAGGATAGCCAGGATCAGGATAACTTACGTTGGGGAACTGGCCATCATACTGCGTGTCGAAATAGTAGTCATGCGCCATCAGCAGGTACTCATCATATAGGGACTGCTCCGCCGCGGAGCCTTCCGCGACGCCCTCGCCCTCTTGGAGGTTGCCGGGATACATCGGCATCCAGGATTTCAGCATGTCCGCATAGGCGGGATCGATAGAGCCGGCATCGAAGGCTGGCAGGGTGCCGTTCCATACCGTCAGGCTCAAGGGAATCGTGGCGTCGACGCCGGTGCCGGAAACGGTCACGGTCCCGGTGTATGTCCCGGGTGTCTGGCCAGCGGGGATGGTGACGTTGACCCACACTCCCTGCGTCGTTGCCTTCGCCACGTTGAAGGGGGTCGCCACTGCTGGATTGCCGGAGTCGTAAGCGTCATAAAATGGAATCAATGGATCGGGAAGGTTCCCGGACATCTGCAATGCGGCAGGTGTCTCTGAGGGAGGAGTGTAGGGAATGTAGCCTTCCAGGTAACGGGTGATCGCCGAGGTCTGGGTGTTGTCCGAGCCGATGGTCGCCCCTGGCCCGCTCAACGGAGTGACCGCAACCGAGACACCGCTGAGCGCCGTGCTGGGTCCGGCGGTAATGAAGACCTGGAAGGAGACGGTCTCGCGTCCCGCGCCGGCCAGGGAAATCTCCGGCGTGCCCGAGGGGCAGGACCAGACCGCGTTCAACTCCGGCAGCGTCTGCGGATGGCCTGGGTATCCCCAGGGACTGTAGGCGCCATCGTACAGATACGTGGGAATGCTCGGCTGGTTGGTGCCCGACCGGTTGTTCAGCATCACAATCACGTCGCCTTCGGTGGCCCACACGTTGGCCTCCGCCGTCCAGTTCTGCGCCGAGCATGCCTGCCCAAACGCTGAATTGGCCCCTGCCAGTAGTGTCAGAACTACGACCAGTATTGAAACTATCCACGTCCGATCCCTGTCCACTGTCTTTCTCCAGATCCAACTTGGTGGTATTGAGCCACAATTCCCTATCTGGCCTCGCGGCCGATATGAGTATGCAATCGGGTGTCATTGTCGGACACAGTGGTGCCCTGGCTGCCCGAGGTGGCGCCCCCGTAGACGTTGTAGGTGGTGGCGCCGCCCGGCGCGGTCCAGGTGAGCGAGATTGAGGCGTTGCCGAGTGTTGCCGTCAGACCTGTCGGGGCGGTTGGCGCCCGGAACGGGAAGTTGTCGGGCACTGGCGGCAAGAGCCAGGGCGACGGGGATGATCGAGAGGCAGGCCTGCTCCAATCCGTTGGCGGGGACGCTGTTTCGGGTTTCAGAACTCACGACAGCTCCTTACCAATCAGCAGATGTGGAACCCGACGGCTTCACGCTAGTGCGCAGTGGCCATGGGCGAGTGTTATCGGGGCGCATGGGCCGGGTGGAAAAAAGTCGCATACAGGTCCCATGAGTACCAAGTACATTAGTTCATCATAGATTGCGAGCCCGCCCTTGATCAACGGAAAAACCCCACTGAATTTGGTGATAACTCCACTATTAACAACTGGATGAGAGCAACACTGCCGGGCGTCCTCATCCACGTACCAATAGAAGGACGACCACGTTCAAAAGCACCTCCTGATTGTGGTGTTTGTTTGTCCCAAATCGGGAGGTGAAGTCGGGCCGGCTTCGGAGGTGAGGAGGGCCAGCCTGCCGCCAACGCCACGAGTCAGATCTCCTCCCTGACGCCGCAGCGCTTAGGTTCCGTGTACTGAGGTTTGCCCATTCGCAGGAATGGCCTCCCGCATGTCGATCCGGTAGGTACAACTCGTGGTTCCATATCGGCAAATATCGCTAACGAGGCTACGCCTCAGACCGACGAGACGTGTTTTCTCTCGCGCGCGGTTCCGCGTAGTGATAGAAGCGTTTCGTGAGACTCGCCGCAGCGCAAGGGAAGGACACCCGCGGTTTCCTTCCCTTGCATCCCTTTCTTCCCTTACCTGCTACCGTCCGTTCTCCCGTGCGCTCCCGTCGTATCTTCCGTCTTCGCCCGGCCCGTTTTGGGCTCATCGATGGTCAAAGAGCTTCAGCCCTACGCTTCGGTGACAAACGCGTCCAAGCTCCGTTCGCCGTGCTGGTTGTTTTCAGTCTTCAACTCCGCGGGTTCACCAACACGGAAATGCGTGTCCTGATGGCGCAACTGCCGGGCGTCGATCCAGCCAATTACCCCGCCGGAAAACTGACATACGACCTTCGCCGCCTCCTTCTCCACGGGATCATCGAGCGCATCCCGCATACCCATCGCTACCAACTCACACCCGACGGCCTACGTATCGCCCCGTTCTTCTCCAGGACCTACGCTCGCCTGCTCCGGCCCAAACTCGCCCAGATCATGCCCGCCGCGCCGCCCCTTCAATCCGCACTGCGCTCCGCATTCGACCGCCTCGAACCGGAAATCCAAGCCTGCTGCGAACAGGATAGGCTCGCTGCCTGAACTTGACGCATTCGAATTACATTCTCTTGAGCCAGGACTCTAGCGACAACGGACGCGAGGGAGGGTATACTGCTGGGCGGATAGGAAGTAGAATGATGGGAATCCGTGCTCATTCGTCATAGCTGGAAGGAGAATCCGATGGACAAGCCAACACCGGAAGAGCAGCGCCGAAGCAATCTGAGCCGCAGGCGCTTCTTCAACTCCGTGGCCGTGGGGGCCACGGAGGCGGCCATTCTGACCATTCCCGGCAAGGCAGCGGCACAGACCGCCAACCTGGAAGCCGGCGCGGGCGAATTGGTCAAGGTCGCCCTGAATGTCAACGGGCAGACGCGCTCCCTGATGGTCGAACCCAGGTGGTCGCTGCTGCACGTGTTGCGGGACCGGCTGGGCCTTACCGGCACCAAGTCCGGCTGCGAACGCGGCGAGTGCGGGGCCTGTACCGTTCTGATCGACGGTGTCGCGCGGTATGCGTGCCTGACGCTGGCGCTGGAGGCGGCCGGGACGCAAGTCACCACGTTGGAAGGCTTGATGCGCGGCGAGCAACTCGGGCCGGTCCAGCAGGCTTTCATGGAAGAAGACGCCCTCCAGTGCGGGTACTGCACTCCGGGACAGGTCATGAACGTCGAGGGCCTTCTGCGGAAGACGCCCGATCCTACGATTGAGCAGATTCGCGAGGGCGTGAGCGGCAACCTCTGCCGCTGCGGAGCGTATGCCAATATCTTCCGGGCGGCGCGGCGCGCCGCGGAACTGAAGAAGGCGGCGAGGTGAACCATGCCGGATACGAATCTTAAACCCTGGGGCGAGACCACGGTTGTCGGCAAACCCATCCCGCGAATCGACGCCCGCGAACGGCTGAGCGGGTCGGCTGTCTTTCCGTTGGACACGATCCTGCCGGACATGCTGTATGGAGCGATCCTGCGCTGCCCGCATGCCCACGCTCTGGTCAAGAAGGTGGATGCATCCAAGGCCCGCAAGATGCCTGGCGTGCGCGCGGTGCTCACCGACGCGGACCCCGATGCCCAGGTGCCGTGGTTCGGAAGCGCCGCCGACAGGACCAAGATGGTCAGCCGGCTGTTCGACACGCATTGCCGGTACGAGGGCGAGGAAGTGGCCGCGGTGGCGGCCGAAAGCCCGCAGCAGGCTTGGGACGCCGTAAAGGCGATCCAGGTGGAATACGAGAATCTGCCTTTTACGATCGACATGGAGGAAGCGCTGAAGCCGGGCGCGCCCGCGGTCCATGAGGGCGGCAATCTCACGGCCGACCCCACGGTGTACAACCGCGGCGACGTGGACAAGGGCTTTGCCGAAGCCGACGCCGTCCTGGAGGAAACCTACCGGACCTCCTGTGAGATCCACACCCCGATGGAGGTGCATGGCTCGGTGGCGCACTGGGAGGGCGATCGCCTGACGCTGTGGGATACGAATCAGGGACCGTTTTCGATTCAGAGCGCGTTGGCGGCTTCTTTGAACATGCCGCTCAGCAAGGTGCGGGTCGTCTCGCACTACATGGGTGGCGGTTTCGGCAGCAAGCAGGAGCTGGGCAAGTACTCCGCGATTGCCGCGATTCTGGCCAGGAGGACCGCCCGTCCGGTGAAGCTGTTCCTGAGGCGGGAAGAGACTTTCTTGTGCGTTGGGAACCGGCCCGCCCACATCATGAAGCTGAAGGCCGGCGTCAAGAAGGATGGCACTCTCACGGCGCTGCAGTTGACGGGAACCGGCGAGGTCGGAGCCTATCCGGGCGGTTCGGCCCGCACCACGGTCGGTTATCAGGTCCAGGATCTCTACAAGTGCCCGAATGTGCGTATCCGGGAGTTGCAGGTGTACATCAACGCCGGCCAGAACCGGGCCTGCCGGGCGCCGGGCTTCCCCCAGTGCTCCTGGGCGCTGGAGCAGATGATGGATGCGCTGGCCGAGAAGATCGGCATGGACCCGGTCGACCTGCGCCTGAAGAACTACTCCCCCCTCTGCCAGGTGGAGGAGAACAAACCTTACACCTCCGCCGGGCTTCGGGAACTTCTGACCCAAGGGGCGGCGGCTTTCGGCTGGAAGGAGGCTCGCGCGCGAGCCAAGGGGAACGGCCCCTGGGTCCGGGGCGTGGGCGTGGCCAGTGGCATGTGGGGACAGCCGGGCCGGCCGCCATCGACCGCCATCGTGAAGTACTATCCGGACGGCAGCGCGAACCTCAACATGGGAGCGGCGGACCTCGGCACGGGGACCAAGACGGTTATGGCCATGGTGGTGGCCGAGGAGTTGGGCGTGCCGATCGAGCGGATTGAGGTGGTGAATGCGGACACCGGCACGACGCAGTTCACGTATCCCAGCGGCGGCAGCAAGACTGTGATGACGGATTCCCCCGCCGTGAGGGCGGCGGCGGTGGAAGTGAAATCCAGACTGCTCGCCATGGCGGCCGCGCAGTTGAAAGTTCCAGCGGAGGATCTGACGATCGAGAACGGCGCGATCTCCGGGCCGGGCGGGTCCCCCAAGGTGGCGGTCGGCGCTCTGCCGGAGATGCGGATGCAGCAAGTCATCGTGGGCGTCGGCACCCGCGGTCCCAACCCCACCGGCAAATCGATCCGGCCGTTTGCGACGCATTTCGCCGAGGTGGAAGTCAACCTGCGCACCGGAGAGGTGCGGGTGGTGCGCATGCTCGCGGCGCAAGACAGCGGCCGCGTCATGAACCTGTTGACGTACCGCAGCCAGGTTTACGGAGGCCTGACCATGGGGATCGGCTTCGCCACGACCGAGCGCCGCGTCCTGGACCCGCAGACCGGGAAGATGGTGAACGGCAACTGGCACGACTACAGAATCCCCACGGCCAAAGACGTGCCGGCGGACCTGACCTGTCTCCCCATCGACTTGCGCGACCACGAGTGCGACACGACCAGCGCGAAAGGGCTGGGCGAGCCGGCCACGATTCCGGCCGCCGCGGCCATCGCCAACGCTTTCTACAACGCGACGGGCATCCGCATCAAGGACGCACCCATCACGGTGGCGAAAGTCGTCAGCCTGCTGGCCGAACGAAAGAAACGGGGGTGAGCCATGCTGAGCCAATTCTCTTATAAGCGGGTGACATCGGTCAAAGAAGCCATGGATGCCGCGGGCCGTCCTGGGGCGCACATTCTCGCCGGCGGTACCGACCTGTTGGGGTGCTTGCGGGATGAGGTGTTCACGGCCAGCACCCTGGTGAGCCTCACCGCCATCAAGGAGCTCAAGGGCATCGGCGCCAGGGCCGGCGGCGGTCTCCGCATCGGTGCGCTGACCACGCTATCCGAGATTGCGGATAACCGGCAAGTCGCATCTTTTTACCCAGCGCTGGCGCAGGCGGCGGCCGCGGCCGCCAGTCCGCAGTTGCGCAATCAAGGGACCATCGGGGGGAACTTGTGCCAGCGCCCCCGCTGCTGGTATTTCCGCGGAGATTTTCAGTGCCTGCGCAAAGGAGGCAAGACCTGCTTCGCCATGATGGGCGAGAACGAGTTTCACTGCATCTTCGGCGGAGACCCCTGTTTCATCGTCCATCCGTCGGATACGGCGCCAGCGCTGGTGGCGCTGGACGCCCAGGCGACTATTGCGGGGCCCCAGGGCACGCGCAGCATTCCGCTGGCTTCGTTCTTCGTGCTGCCGGAGGTCAGTGTGGTCAAGGAGAACGTGCTGAGGCCGGGCGAGGTGCTCACGGAAATCCTGCTCGATCCGCCGCGGCCCGGCGCACGCAGCGCGTACCGGAAAGTCCGCGAGCGCGGCGCGTTTGACTTCGCGCTGGCGGGAGCGGCCGTCCTCGTGGCGCTCGCCGGCGGCAAGGTACAGACGGCGCGTGTCGTCCTCAGCGGGGTAGCGCCGGTCCCCTGGAGGTCTGCCGGGGCGGAGGGTGCGCTGGTGGGAAGATCGCTGGATGCCGCCACTGCGGCGGCGGCGGCGGCAGCGGCGGTGGGTGACGCTACGCCCCTTTCCGGGAACGAATTCAAAGTGCCGCTTGTGCGTGGTGTGTTGGAAGAAACGCTGATCCGGTTGTCGGAAGGAGGTTGACAGCCGCACCTCGGGACGCCGGCGCGGAAGGGCCGCTACCGCGTTCCGCGAAACAGCTTCGGCATGAACTCCGCCAGAAGATGACGCCAGACCCTCCATTCGTGTTCGCCGGGGGTGCCATGAAACTCGTGGTGGATGTTGTTCTTCTCCAGCAGGTCAACCAGCCGGGAATGCGCCTGATACCGCGGGTCCTCGGTGCCGCACCCGAGGAAAAGGAGCTCTAGCTTCCGGTTCACGGAAGCGGGATCCTTGAGGAATCCCGGCACTTGCTTTTCCAGGTCGAACCCTTCCGAGCTGAAGGCGCCCGAGCTGAATTCACCCACCCAGGCGAATTTGTCCGGATTTCGCAACCCCAACGTGAACGACTGGCCGCCACCCATGGAGCATCCGGCAATGGCCCGGTTTTCGCGATTGGCTCCGACCCGGTAGTTCTTCTCGATGATCGGAAACACATCGCCGAACAACTCTCTGCCGAACGCCTCGATTGAGTCCGGGGTTGTAGCGTCGCCCGCCGTGTCCCCGTACGGCATCACGATCAGCATCGGCACGGTCTTGTGCCGAGCCAGAAGGTTCTCCTCGATGGCGGGGACCCGGCCGAGACGAACCCAGCCTTCCTCGGAGTCGCCGCCGCCGTGCAGGAGATAAAGAACCGGAAACTTGCGGTTGGGAAACCGGTCGTAATCGGGTGGAACGTATATCGCCACGTTGCGGAAGGCTCTCGATTGCGTCGAGCGGTATGTCCGGTATTGGACGGAGCCGTGAGGGACATCCTGCAACTCGTCGAAGCGCGGCGGGTTGCCGGGGATCTCGAAATAGCTCCAGAGGACGGCTCCGCCCGGCCGCACACTCGGGTTCGATTCGTCGATGCCACGAACTCCGTCCACGAAGAACGCATACCGGTAAACTTCCGGCTCGAGCGGACCGATGGTGAGGGTCCAAAGACCGGTTGCGTCCTTCTGCATCGGCATGTTCCACATGCCGGGCCGATCCTCGGCCGCACCCGCAGGCTTGGGGTTCAGCGTCCCCACGCTTGCCGAAACCAATACCTTAGAGGCCTTCGGTGCCCTGATCCGGAAAGTAACCCGGTTATCGGGGCCGATCCCCGGGGAAATGACGGGCTCAGGCCGCGACCCGCCCGGAATTTGGCAAAGTGCCACGGCGGCCATCGAGGCCAACAGGAAAGTCGAACGCCGAACAGGGATACTCACTGTCTAGCTCCTTCGCGCCAATCCCCCCTACCTCCGTCACGGCGACTCCTAACTGGGAGCAACAGGGTCGACCGCGTCCACAAGTGGCGGCTGGATTCAAGTATAGCTTGAACTTCTTGCCGCTCCGCACGGGCACGGATCATCCCCGCCGACTTTCGGTGCAGATCGCTGGGTGGGGCTCAACCACTTCGAATCGTGGAGCGGCGTCTTAGCCGCCGATAGGTGGGATCCTCGAGAATGGTGCGTTGTGTGCAGATATCGGCAGCTTCCGCGGCCGCCCCGGCGGAACGGCACGGCGGGCGGGAAACTGCCCAAGGCGTTCAGGCCGCTTTTGTTTCAGGGGTGCAGTCATCGGGTTGGTCGGGCATCGCCTGAGCAACGGCGCGGACAGCTCCGAGCGTGAGCTCGACGTGTGGCTGGTGGGTCGCGCGGAGATGGCACTGCCGCCGCCAGAACTCCAGCTACGCGGGCGAATGCGGCACGAGGCCGCTGCGGTCCGGCTAGCGCGATTCCAGTTCCTCGATTCGCCGCAGAAGGCTGGCTTTGCCGAGCTTCCGTTTCATCTCGCCGTCCCTGCCCCGATGGTCCTTTCCAAGTACGCCCAACGAACTGCGGAGACCTGGGCTGGCAAGCAGCCCAGCGAGCGCCGATGTGTCTGCACGAGGATACGCTCCTCTCCAGGGCGCATAACCTCTGGCTCACTGCGAAATCGACACTCTGGCTCGACACGATCTCCTCCGATACCCGGCTCATGCCTCTGGGCTGCGCCGGGACACAAGTGGTCCGTTTCGGGGTCTCATTGCCGGGTAGTTTGGACCTCGCAGTGTGCTAATAATAGGCAACGATGAGAAAGCGTACAGCGGCAATGATACCGATAGGCTTTGTGCTTGCCTTTGCGCTCGTTCCCTTCGCTTCTCTCCATTGCCCCGGTTGGACCGTCACCGTAGTCGATTGGCAGGATCGGCCCATTCCAGGTATGACCGTCCGCTTGTCATATCAAAACTACTCCCTCGAGGATGAGTCGCATGAGATGGACAGGATTACCGACCAGCGCGGACAAGTGACGTTTCCCGCTCAGACCATCCACGCGTCCTTCCTCCGCCGTTGCTATCGCACCGTATTGTCGGCCCGCGCGGGCGTACACGCCAGTTTCGGTCCCTCCGCGTATGTGTTTGCGTTCGGCAAGGGCATGGAAGGGCCAGACGTCGATCCGAAGCGCGGCATCCTCGTGTTTTGGAGGGGCTCCCCAAGCCAGATGCAGTCCCGAATCGTCATCAATCGGGGCAGCAACTAGGCGGCACGCTTGGAGCCGGGGGTTTGCCCCCATTTCTGGCGTAGAGCCGGCGGCCGTAAGGCTATGAAAACATGGTAGCGCTAACGGGAATCGAACCCGTATTTAAGCCTTGAGAGGGCTCCGTCCTAACCGTTAGACGATAGCGCCGTGGCCAAGCTCCTTCAGTTTACCAAACTCCCAACGATGATTTCCTGTCCTTCAAGCAAGGAAGTGCCGTTTCGGACATTCCTGTGGCTGAGGGTGCCCGAGGGCCGGCGAGGCCGGATGAGGGAAAGGATCTGGGCCGTCGGCGATCAGGGGCGCATTTTCGGGGAGGGGTTTCCCACGGGCGGATGAGCCGCGGAGACAGGCAAGTGGTTTTGGCGACAGACAGCGACCCAGGCGGCGATCCCCGTGGCCATCTCCTGAGACAGCGACATCGGTGATGCGCCGGAATAAGCCGGCAGCCCCGCCGCCATGGCGCGCTAAGCCTCCGGCTGCCGCCGCGCGCCGCGATGCCGCCGCCCGGGAATCTGCCGCGTCAACTTTTGAAGAAGTGCCCGATCGCCTTGGTCGCCTGCCGGATGCGGTGATCGTTCTCCACCAGCGCGAATCGCACGTGGCCTTCCCCCATGGGGCCGAAACCGATGCCCGGCGACACGGCCACCTGCGCCTTATCCAGCAGCAGCTTGCAGAACTCCAGCGAGCCCATGGCGCGGAAGCGCTCGGGGATGGGCGCCCACACGAACATCGATCCGCGCGGCTTCTCCACCGGCCAACCGGCGCCGTTCAAACCGTGGATCAGGACGTCGCGGCGCTTCTGATAAGTGGCGCAGATCTTCTTCGTATCTTCCTCGCATTCGCGCAGGGCGATAATCGCGGCGATCTGCACCGGTTGGAAGACGCCGTAATCCAGGTAGCTCTTGATGCGCGCCAGCGCGGCGATCACCCGCGCGTTGCCCACGCAGAACCCCACCCGCCATCCTGCCATGTTGTAGCTCTTCGACATCGAGAAGATCTCGACCGACACGTCCTTGGCGCCTTCCACCTGCAGGATGCTGGGCGGCTTGAAACCGTCGAATCCCAGGTCGGCGTACGCGAAATCGTGGATGATCATGGTGCCGTGCCGGCTGGCCAGGCCGACCACATCGCGGAAGAACTCGAGGTCCACGCACGTCGTCGTGGGGTTGTGCGGAAACGAGATCAAGATGAACTTCGGCTTGCGCGCGGCAGTGCGGTACAGGTCCTCCAGCCCGCTAAGAAACGTGGCCGCGTCCGGCATCGGCAGCATGCGCGCGTCGCCCTCGGCCATGATCACTCCGTACTGATGGATGGGGTACGCCGGGTTGGGAGAGACCACCACGTCGCCCGGTCCCACGGTCGCGAACAACAAATGGGCCAGCGCATCCTTGGCGCCAATCGTGACGATCGCCTCCCGGTCGGAATCCAGCTCCACGCCATAGTTGCTCCGGTAGCGGTGGACGATCTCCTCGCGCAATTTGGGAATTCCGCGCGACTGCGAATACCGGTGGTTGCGCGGGTTCCTCGCGGCTTCGATCAGTTTGTTGACCACCACGCGCGGTGTAGCGCCGTCCGGGTTCCCCATGCCGAGATCGATCACGTCGATTTGCGCCGCCCGTGCCTTGGCGCGCATTTCGTTGATGACCGCGAAGACGTAGGGAGGCAGCTTTTGGATACGGTAGAATTCTTCGGAATTATCGGGCATTGAGCCTATTGTACCGTGCCCGCGAGCGGCCCTCCCCTGCGCGATACGGCGCCGGGCCGCTACAATGAAGTCACTCCCATCCATGTCCCTGGCCCGCACGCTCGATGCCATTTTCGATGACGCTCTGCAAATGCGCGGCGCGGCGCTGTTCGGGTCCGGCGCCGTCCGCATCAAGGACGCCGGCCCGCGCCACCTCTACGGCCAGGTGATCGGCGGCAGCGCCTACGACGTTCGCATGACCCTCGAAGACGGCACCCTGCGGGTCTGGTGCGATTGCGCGTACTTTCAGGATCATGGGCCGTGCAAACATCTCTGGGCCATGGCTCTGGCCGGCGACGCGCATGGCGTGCCGGCCGAAGCCCTGCATCTGAGGTTCCTGAACGTCGAGGACGAGTCTTCGGCCGACGACTACGACTTCGAAGACGACGACGGCGCATCAGACTTCCTTCCCTCGCCTCGCCGCCGCGTCCCGCCCCCGCAGGGGCGCATCCCCGAATGGGTCGAGCAACTCGATGCCGTCGAACGGAAGCTCGGCGTCCGGAGCGGTGGGGCCGGCCGCCCGCGGCGTATCTCCGAGGTCTGGTATGTCATCGACATTCCATCCTCCAGGGTCGCGGGCAGGATCACGGTGGAGTTGTTCTCGCGCTCGCTCAGGAAGAACGGCGGCTGGACGGCGGCCAAGGAACTGCGCTTGACGCCGGAACAGGCGGGCGCGCTGCCGGACCCCGCCGACGCCGATATCGCCGGCGCCCTGCTGGGCTGCCAGGAGTATTACTCGTTCGATTACTATTCCTCGTTGATGACCGCCAGCCGGCGCAAGACGCTGCATCACCGGCTGGCCTGCGCGCTGCTTCCGCGGATGGGCGCCACCGGACGGCTGTACAGCCGCGACAGCACCGCGGCGAGTTTCGAGCCCGTCGCGTGGGATGACGGCGAACCCTGGACGCCGCGTCTGGAAGTTCGGCAGGACGACCGCGACCAGTGGAACATCACCGGCGTCCTGGCGCGCGGCCAGGAACGCATGCCGTTGGGCGAACCCCCCTTGATGGTGGACGGCGGCTTCCTGCTGGCGCGCGGCAAGTTGGCCCGCCTCGACCCCGCCGGCGCCTTTGCATGGGTCGAGCAACTGCGCCAGGCCCGCCGCATCCCCTTCTCCGACCGGGAGCGCGATGCCGTGCTGCGCCGGCTGCTGGTGTGCCCCGCGCTTCCGCCCATGGACCTGGACGCGCCCCTGCAATTCGAGGAACGCCGCGCCACGCCGCGCCTGGGCCTGCGGGTCGCTCGGCAGAGGTCGCCGGCCGGCCAGGTGACGAACATGGCGCGGCTGCTGCTGGACTACGGCCGGGGCTGGGTGGAAGGACCCACCTCCGGCCGCGGTCTCTGGTTGCCCGAAGAGCGCACTTTCCTGTTGCGCGACGACGCCGCCGAGTTGGCCGCCCTCGAGACGCTGCGGAACCTGGGCGTCCGCCCGGGCCCCGGCCGCGATGGCGCCTGGCTGCTTCCGGCCAAGCATCTGCCGCGGGTGGTCCGGGAACTCGTCCGCGCCGCCTGGCACGTCGAGGCCGAAGGCAGAGCCTTCCGCACCCCCGGCGCGGCGCACGTCTCCGTAAGCTCGGGCATCGACTGGTTCGAACTGCGCGGCGAAGTGGATTACGGCGGCGCCACCGCCTCGCTCCCCGAATTGCTGGCCGCCATGCGCCGCGGCGATTCCATGGTGGTCCTGGGCGACGGCACTTTCGGATTGCTGCCCGAGGATTGGCTCGAGCGCTTCGCTCCCCTCGCCGGGCTCGGCGCCAGGGGCGACGGCCATCTACGCTTCCGCCGCAACCAGGCCGGTCTGCTGGACGCTCTGCTGGCGGCCCAGCCGGACGTCCGCGTCGACGAGGTTTTCGCCCGCCTGCGCGACCAACTGCTCCGCTTCCACGCAGTCCAGGCCGCGCCGCAACCGGCGGGCTTCGTCGGCCAACTGCGCGACTACCAGCGGGAGGGCCTCGGTTGGATGGAGTTCCTCCGCGAATTCGGCTTCGGCGGATGCCTGGCCGACGACATGGGAGTCGGCAAGACCGCCCAGGTGCTGGCCCTGCTCGATACGCGGCGTACCCACGGCAAAGGGCCCTCGCTGGTGGTGGCGCCGCGGTCGCTGATGTTCAACTGGCGCGAAGAGGCCGCGCGATTCACGCCGCGTCTGCGCCTGCTGGAACACGTCGGCATCGCCCGCGACGAGTCGTCCATCTCCCAACACGACCTGGTGCTGACCACCTACGGTACCCTGCTCCGCGATGCGCCCACCCTCGCCCAAATCGAGTTCGATTACGTGGTGCTCGACGAAGCCCAGGCCGTCAAGAACGCCTCCACCGCCACCGCCAAGGCCGTCAGGCTGCTGCGCGGCCGGCACCGCCTGGCGCTCAGCGGCACCCCCGTCGAGAACCACCTGGGCGAGTTGTGGAGCCTGTTCGAGTTCCTCAACCCCGGCATGCTCGGCGAGGCGAAGGTGCTGAAACTGGCCGGCGGCCTCGCCAGAAATCCGGGCGAGGAGGCGCGCCGCCTGCTGGCCCAGGCGCTCCGCCCCTTCATTCTGCGCCGCACCAAGCAGCAGGTGGCCCGCGAGTTGCCCGCCAAAACCGAGCAGACCATCTTCTGCGAACTCGAGGGCTCGCAGAAAAAGCACTACGACGAGCTGCGCAAGCACTATCGCGCCGCCTTGCTCTCGCGCGTCGATCGGCAGGGACTGGGCCGCTCGAAGATGCACGTGCTCGAAGCGCTGCTCCGCCTGCGCCAGGCCGCCTGCCACCCGGGCTTGCTGGACGCCAGGCGCATTCACGAGCCCGGCGCCAAGATCGGCACCCTCCTGGCCCAGCTTTCGGAGCTCCGCGAGGAAGACCACAAGGCCCTGGTATTCTCGCAGTTCACCAGCCTGCTGGCCATCCTGCGCGGCCACCTGGATGCCGCTGGCTGGCGTTACGAGTACCTCGACGGCGCCACCCGCGACCGTCAGGCCCGCGTCGAGGCTTTTCAAAACGACCCGGATTGCGGCCTCTTCCTGATCAGCCTCAAGGCCGGCGGCCTGGGCCTCAATCTGACGGCGGCGGAATACGTCTTCCTGCTGGATCCCTGGTGGAACCCGGCCGTGGAAGCGCAGGCCGTCGACCGCGCCCACCGCATCGGCCAGACCCGCCCGGTATTCGCCTACCGCCTGATTGCCCGCGACACGGTCGAGGAGAAGGTGCTCGAATTGCAGAAGACCAAGCGCTCGCTGGCCGACGCCATCCTGGGCGAGGACAACAGCCTCATCCGCGACCTGAAGCGCGAAGACCTGGAGTTGCTGCTGTCGTGAGGGAACTGGTGGGCGGTCGCGGGCTCGAACCGCGGACCTCCTGCTTGTAAGGCAGGGCAGAGGGCCTTTGTAAATACCTGAAAACACGCGCTATCACATTGAGCCACAAAAGGTTATCCTCCTGGACTCTTCCTATCGTTTCCCCAATTTTACTTAGGTTTTTTGGATCTTCACGCCAAAGGGAACGCCAAAGTGAAAGCCATGTAGACAACATATGGTATATTGCCTGTATGGCATCGACGGACAAGCCCATCTTAAACTTCATCATCGAACCCGAACTCTTGAAGCGAGTTGACGATTTCAGGTTCAAACACCGCTTCGGATCGCGCGCCGCGGCGGTCAAGTGGCTGCTCGATTGGGCGTTGGGCCAGAAGCCGACGCCGAAGGGGGAATGATGGCGCGGGATGAGTTTAGGCCCTACATCCCTCAACCTTTCCCCATCCTCAAGTGGCGCGGTCTTAGGCCCGCGCCTCCCTCCGTCCAGGAGAAGAAGCAGGCAGTTATCGAATGCATGATCCGAAAGCACGCCTCCAGCGTTGGAACTCAAATCGAAGAGGCCGCGAAGAAGACCGGCGTTTCTCAACAGGCCATCAAAGACTGGATCGAGGATCCGGACTTCAAGAAGGCTTTACTGGGGGCGCGGCGACAGGCTTTACACTCCCCGCCGAAATCCTGCCGGAGGGATGATCGCCAAAGGGCGGCGCAGTGGGCAGAGCCAATCGAAACCTACGAATCGAGGGAAGAGTTTGTCGCGCGTATTGTGGTAAAGACCGAGGAACTTGCCGGCCGCTTCTACGACGAGCAGACGCGGAAAGGACTGCTCCCTCAAACCCGTGACCGCCGTTGGCTGGATCTCTGGCAAGGCGGTTGGAGTACTGCACGTATCCGCGAGAACGATACAGACGGCCCGCAATTCACAGAGCAAGCCATCAAAAAGGCGATCAAGAAGGAAGCCAAGGAGCATAACATAACGCTCCGCGGTGGTAGCAGAGGGCCGCATTCCAAAGCCTCACAACCATCGTCATCACCTCACCGGAACTAAACCATCACCCGCAAATCGGTTGAGTTTTGTTCGATTCAAAAGTGCGCTACTTTCAGACTGACTAGTTGAGCAAGCCTGAATCACCGTGCGGGGGTTGACCTCCTACAGGCAGGCTGCAAAGGGGAGCGGTGTGTCTTCGAAGGTCAAAGTTCTGAACCCGGTATCGAACGGGCGAGGAATCATCAGGCGCGTGGATGCCGACCATTACGTGCGTGAGGGCCGGGCTGAATGGGCCGGGCCGGATCAACTTCGGTTGAATCTCTCTCACCCAAGGAATGTTGCGGCGGCGGCGCTGGCGCAATCCTGGGAATTCGATTACACACCGGCGTTCGATACGGATCGTATTGCGCAGGCACTACGGCTCTTTGGACCGAATCCCCCTACCGACAAGCACGGACGCGGAGGCGGTGGTCTTTCGGCGGCGGATCACGGGCGGGTACGTTTTCAGCGTCCACCGAAGAGGGCGCCCGCGTTCCAGCACGCGCGCCGCCTGGCAATCTGCGACCCGCTTATAGCGGGCCAGCATCAACCGGACTGCCATGACGCCGTGCGGCCTAATGGCCTGGCGGCAAAGTGGCGGACGATAGGCATTCATGTGCCAGCGAGACAACGGTTTTTGGAGGCAAACAGCGATGCATACAATTCCGGGCGTTGCGAAGCGACTTAACGTATCGGCGATCACCGTCCGCCGCTTAGTTTGGAGCGGAAAGATTTCCGCCGTAAAGGTGGGGGGTCAGATTCGGATCGCAGAGGAGGATCTGACGGCTTTTCTCGCCAGAAATCCAAGCGTCCCACATGCTGTACGCCGAGGCGAACTCAGGCGAGTGGCGTCAAAGCTCGCCATAGCGCGGCTTGTGACACAAAATCCTGAATTTGCGCCACTATTCGAGTCGCGCCGAGCATAGCGGTTCTTTCAGTTAGTAACTCAAGTGTCACCTAACATTCAGTCACGCCGTGTAATCCGGGCTTCGCCCGCATGTGGAGGACTCGTGTCTCAGTGCTTCTACTCCGAACGCGACCTCGCGGGCGTGCTGGGGGTGTCAATGAAGACGGTCCAGGGCTGGCGATTCCGCGGCAAGGGGCCGCCATGGCGAAAACTATGCGGGAACGTGCGCTACTCGGTTGACCAGTTCGACGGATGGGTGAAGGCGCAACCGGGCGGCGGAGGGCAGGCGGCATGAGCGCGGCAACGTATCCCACGGCTCCTGGCATCCGCGTGCCAGATGACCTTGCGGAACGCGATCAGTGGGTACTGTGGTGCTTCGAGGAGCGCAACGGTAAGCCCACCAAGGTTCCATATCAGGTGAACGGCGTCCGGGCGAAGTCCGACGACCCGCAGACTTGGAACACGTTTGAAGCTGTGGCCGATGCTTGGAGGAAAGCGCCCCAGCGGTACCAGGGCCTCGGGTTCGTCTTCTCACCGCAAGACCCTTTCACTGGCGTTGATTTTGATGATTGTCTCCAGGACGGCGTGCTCACGCCGTGGGCGCAGCCTATAATCTCACGGTTCGCAGATACCTACATGGAGGTTTCCCCTTCTGGCCGTGGTGTGAAGGTGTGGGCTAAGGCGCGGCTTGCGGGGCCGGGCCGCCGCGCGGCGTACCAGGACGGCGCGATTGAGGTTTATGATCGGGGCCGGTTCTTTACCCTTACCGGGCACGTCCTGAACGGCGCGCCGCTTCAGATAGAGGAGCACCAGCGGGACATTGACAAGCTGTACACGCTAATTTCGGGCCGGACAACTGACCGGGCGAGAGCGAAGGCCGACTTGAGGGCACAGAAAACGGTTCCAGAGGGCGGGCGTTACGAGTACTTGCAATCAACGGCGGCTCAGTACCGCGCAAGGGGGATGGACCGCGAGGAAATCTACGCGGCGCTCGCGGCCATCAACCGACAGCGGTGTACCCCTCCGAAGCCCGATTCTGTACTGCGGGAATTGGCGGACTGGGCAGCCACGCTGGAATCGGGCAAGCGCCCCGAGGCTCAGATGCCGGCGCCGGCCGCGGAGGGCGCGCCCGAACTCCTGAGCCAGCACTTTAGTGATTTTGGAAACTCGCAGCGCGTGATAGCGCTTCATGGTGCGGATCTTCGCTATTGCCACGCCATGAGCAAATGGCTCTGCTGGGACGCGCTGCGCTGGGCCGTGGATGACGGCGAGCGCGCCCGCGATCTCTGTCAAGGCACCATCTTGGAATTTGCGCGACAGGCCCTGGCTGCGAAGAACGAGAGCGCGGCGAAATTCGCGGCCGGCTGCCTGAATTCCCAGCGGATCTCAAACGCCTTGCGGGAAGCACAACCGCACCTGGCGATCCGGCCCGCGGAACTCGACACGGACGCGGATCTATTGAACTGTGCGAATGGAACCCTGGATCTGAAAACCGGACGGCTGCGCGAACATCGGCGCGAAGATTTCATCACCAAACTGGTGCATCACGATTACCGCCCCGCCGCGAGGTGTCCGACGTTCCTTGCGTTCCTGGGCCGAGTCACGGCGAATCATCCGGGCCTTGTAGGGTATCTCCAGCGGGCCTTCGGCTACAGCCTGACGGGCCACACCATCGAAAAGGCCGTGTTCTTGTTGCACGGCTCCGGCGACAACGGAAAGTCTACCCTGCTTGTGCTGTTTCTGCAGATTCTGGAAGAGTACGGTGTGCTCTTGCAGATCAATACCTTGATGCTGGGCCGCGAGGATAACAACACTCAATCCGATCTCGCGGACCTCCGCGGCGCCCGGTTCGTCATGACCTCCGAAACCGAGGAGGGGCAGCGACTCGCGGAGGGCAAGCTCAAGCGCATTACTCAGGGCCTGGGGCGGATTAAGGCCACGCGGAAGTACGAAAATCCCGTGGAATTCCCCGAAACTCACAAGCTCTGGGTTGACGCGAACCACTTACCCGTAGTCCGCGGGACGGATGACGCGATCTGGAACCGGCTTCACCCCGTTCCGTTCGATACCACCATTCCGAAAGCCGAACAGGACAAAGAACTCCCGGCGAAATTGGCAGCCGAAGCGGAAGGAATTCTCGCGTGGGCCGCGGCCGGCGCGGTTCGCTGGTATTGCGAAGGACTTGGAAAACCGTCCGACGTGGAAGTGGCCGGCGATGCTTGGCGCGCACAGTCAGATCGGCTGGGGCGGTTCATTGCGGAGTGCTGTATTACTGGGGATTTCGCACAGGCGAGAGCGCGGGCGCTGTATTCGGCATACCGGGCGTGGGGCGAACAGGCCGGCGAACACGCTGTCACAGAAACCGCTTTCGCTGCTGCTCTCCAAGAGCGCGGTTTCAGTAAAGCCCACACGCGGAACGGCGCGGTTTACTCCCGTATTGGGCTTGTGGCCGACTTGGAGCGTGACGGGTTGTGACGGTGTGACGGGTTGTGACGGCTTTTCCTAGAAACTTTTTTTGTGGCGCTATATGGGGACTTCCTGGGGGAAGTCGTCACAACCCGTCACAGGGGCTAACCCGTCACAGGCGCAACCTGAAAAGCAAGCGTGCATCAGGTCTGTTCTCGCACGGAACAGGGCGGTAACAGAGCAAACGGGTTAAGGACGTGAAAGGGCGGTTTTCACTGATGCGATGGCTGGCTCTTTTGCGGCAGGCGCGGCGGGCGAGGGATAGGCAACGATGACAGCGAAGAGGGCAGCGGACCATTACCGGGCTGGCAACCTGGAGGTTGCAACCGTTGTGCTGGCGGACCCGGAGCGGTACGGCGGTGAAACTGCCGGGTTGGTGCAGTGGGCGCGCCTGTTCATCTCGCGGGTTGAGGCGCCACCCGCGGACTGGGAAGCCGGGCCGTTATTCCGGCAGGCGGCGTGAAGACGAGGGCGAGTAACGGTAACTGAATGACTACCACACGGAACACTTCAGATAGCGTCACGCTGGACTATCGAAACCAGACAATGTGGGGCTACTGTTGGTTTCCGCGCTGGATTCGTGTTCGCCTGATCGCGCGGAAAGGCGACACGGGCCGTGCCTGTGTGGCGGAGGATTCCTGGAGAAGCGACAGCGAATTGGAGGTTACCCTGCATCGCTGCGCTTGCGGGGCGGAATTTGCTTGCTACGAAGGATACCGCGGCGGGTGTAAGGCTTGCGATCAACGCGCGCGCGCAGAGACGCAGCGGAAACGCCGATTAGCGGGGCGGCTGGCCGAAATGCCGGAGCATTGCGCGTACTGTGGCGGCGGGCTAGACGCGCGCCGGCGCACCAGGAGGTACTGCTCCGGCGCGTGCCGAACCGCGGCAATGCGCGACCGGGAAAAGGCGGCAAGCGCGGCATGAACCGGGTGTTTCAAAAAGCATTTCTCGGATGGCGCATCCGGCGACTGAAAATAGGACACTTGGATGTCAGAAACTTCTGTTGCAAAAGGCTCACTTTATGATACACTGGTAGCAGCTATGAAACAGCGAGTCGCCAGTATCGAGCGCGTTGCGCTCTATGCCCGTGTTTCGACGAAGGACGGGCGCCAGGACACAGAAAACCAGTTGATTGCCCTTCGGGACTACTGCGGAAAGCAGGGCTGGGAGATTGCCGGCGAGTATGTAGACCATGAGACCGGCGGAACCTCGAAACGTCCGCATTTCCAGCGCATGTTTGCCGATGCGCGGGCGCGCAAATTTGACCTGGTGATGTTTTGGTCGCTTGACCGCCTTTCCCGCGAGGGCGTATCGGCCACGCTAAACCACCTGGAACGGTTGACGGCGGCCGGGGTGAACTGGCGGAGCTACACCGAAGAGTACCTGGATTCGTGCGGTATCTTCCGGGACGCTGTGCTCTCCATTCTCGCCACGATTGCCAAGCAAGAGCGCGTCCGGCGAAGCGAGCGCGCCGCGGCGGCCGTTGCCAGGTTGCGGCGCCAGGGCCACACGGAACACCTGGGGCGCCCGCGGCTGGTAGTGGACCGGAACAAGGCGCGCCGCCTGCATGAGCAAGGCTGGAGCGTGCGGAAGATTGCCGGAGAGATGGGATTGAGCGTAGCGACTGCGTACCGCATCGTGAAGTAGGTTTCCGCGCGGTTCGCAGCAAGTCGAGATTACAGACGGGGCCACCCTTCGGGGCGGCCCTTTTCATTTGGGGGAACGATGAAAGAGAGGCATCACGGGCAACCGCAGCCTGATGGCGGCCTGCTACCCGGTCCGCGCGATTGTATGCGGAGTCGCACCACGGGCCGGAAGTGCGACCGATGCGGCGAGAAGCCGGCGATCCTACACGTTCCGTTGCGCGCGGCGGGCGTGTTCTGTGGCGCGTGCTGCCCATGTTGCGCGCCGATACCCTTACCCGAGGCCCGCGGCGCTGTCCTGGCAAGCGCTGGCGCAAGCGGCGGCCATTCTGGAGGGCGGCGGTAATGTGGCAGAAAGGGAAGTCGGGCAATCCCGCGGGCCGCCCGAAAGGCGAGCGGACCATAACGGCCGCCCTAGAAGCGAAGCTCGACAAAGAGGTTTTTGTCCAGAAGCTCATCGAGCTTGCCATGGGCGGAGAAGGTATCGAGGCCGGTACACAGCTTGGAGCTATGCGGCTGATCCTCGGGTACGTGGATGGCTTGCCCGTGGGGCGCATCGAGCGAAGCGACGATTTGACTGTGAGGGTGCTGTATGTCGAACACCGTAACATTGCGGCTCCCGGCTCTGCATCCGGGCCAGCAGCGAGTGTTGAACGAAGCGCGGAGGTTTGGGGTGCTCCGTGCGGGCCGCCGCTTCGGCAAATCGACGCTGGGCCGCCACGTCCTGATGCACGAAGCGTTGAAGTTCAGGCCCGCGGCATGGATCGCCCCGAGTTACAAGTACCTACTGCCGAATTGGCGTGAGGTTTGCGAGACGTTGGCGCCCGTGATATCAAGCAAGAGCGAAGAGGAAAAGCACCTGTGCATTGCCGGCGGCGGCGAAATCGACTTCTGGAGCGCCGATGGTGGGATGCCTGGCGAGGGCCGCAAGTATGGTCTGGTGGTGTTCGATGAATGCGCCATGATGGGCGCGGACTTGGAGCGGCTGTGGACGCGGAGCATCAGGCCCACACTGGCGGATTTGCAGGGCGGCGCCTGGTTTCTGAGCACAAGCAAAGCGGCAAGCAGCTATTTCAACACGTTGTTTGCATACGGGCAGGGTGAACGGCCCGATTGGAAGTCATGGCAACTCGGAACGGCTGAAAATCCCTTTATCATGCCCGCGGAAATCGAGGCGGCGCGTGCCGACATGCCCGCGGCTGCGTTCGCTCAAGAGTTCTTAGGCGATGCGGTCTCGTTTAGCGGTGCGGTGTTCACGAATTTGGAGCGCGCCATCATAGACGCGCCGTTGCAGCCCCAGTACGCTGCTTGGGCGCGCCCGGCGCCATGGGCCACGAAGCCGTATGACTTTTTCATCGGCTGCGACTGGGCGGGCGCGGGGAGAAGGGCGGGTGGGGATTTCACTGCTTTTGTGGTGTTCTCATCCGATGGGACGCTTTGCCACGTGGATCGGTTTAAGGCCAGTTATGAGATGCAGCGAGCGCGCCTTCGCGGGCTATGCGAACGATTCCGGCCCGCGGCTGTGCTGTGCGAGGGAAACTCCATTGGGCAACCGCAGATAGAGGCTCTTCGGCGCGACGGGTTGAGCGTTCAAACCTTCACGATGACGAACGCCACGAAGGCGCGATTGGTTGAGCAACTGGCCCTTGCATTCGAGGGCGAAAAGATACGGATACCGGATATCGAGAATCGGCCCGCGTTACTGGCTGAGTTGATGGCATTCGAGGGAACACCGCTACCAAACGGGATGACACGGTTCGCGGCGGCGCCCGGCGGGCATGACGATCTGGTGATAGCTACGATGCTGGCGTGGGAAGCCGGACACCAACCCCAAGCTGGCTGGGTTGCCCCGCGGCCCGGCGGTGATCGGGTTACTAACTTTCTGTTGGGCGCCGGCCGCCAGTTCTGAAGCCGGCGAAGATTGGAGAAAAGCATGAACGAAGTGTTGACGCCCGGAGGCGCGGCGGTTCGAATGGTCGCGCCGCCCGATATGGAGGCTGCAAAGACCGCGCACGCTTCGGCTCGCGTGGCGGTCAAAGAAGCGGAGCGCCGCTTTGGAATTCACAAAGGCGCCCGCGAAGCGCTCGAACGTCTGCTATCGGACGCGAGGCTCAACCGCGCCGAACTGCTCGAAGAGACCGCCGAAATGGAAGTACAGCGGGCGTGCGGCGAGTCAATCAAAGTTCACGATATAGGGTCGCTTACCAAAAGGCTGGCCGATGCCAGCATGAGCGTGGAAGTGGCGGGCCTGGCGCTTTCGCTGAACGATGAAATGGCGCTGGCCGAGAATATCGCACTACTCGGGGCGCAAGCGGACCTGAAAGACTGCGCAGCCAGCCTGATTGACGCGGAGCGATACGGACGGCTCGAAACGCACCAGGCGGCAATGGATGAGCTTGCCGCATCCGAAGGCGAAGTCGAATTGCGTTCCCGGCGCTTCGAAGAGGAAGGACGGATCGCGGACCGGTACCGCGCCGATGCAACCGCGTTGCGCGAAAACGCCGCGCACATGAACACGCTGTATGAAGCGCTCCGCTCCGCGCGGGGCAAAGTCAGTTAGAGAAGAAAGGAATTTATCATGGCAACCAACGGAGCACTGAACGTCTTGCCGTATTGGCAGGCAGTCGGAAAGATCGAAGCCACTTTGCCCGCAGGCGAGGTGGTCTTTATCACTTCGATTGACAAGCCCTTGATGCCCGGCCATCGCGTCGGCGTCACCTTCGAATGCGCAAGGCGGAATGCCGCAATGCGGCTTGTGGATCAGACGCATCGCCTCTCGACGCCCGAGGAGGTCAAGGCGTATAGAGAGGCACAGAAGCAGAGAGCGGAGGCGCTACGGGTCGAGGAGTCGTTGCGCCAGCAGAAAGAAAGCCGCGTGGTGCTGGTAGACCGCGACCGACTCCGCGAGCTTGGCGAGGCGTGAGGTTCCGATGCCTATCAAACTGAACCGCGAACCCGCGCCGCGGCCTGTGGCTGACCCCGCAATCACGGCGGAAATGGAGGCGTTGCGGACAGAGATCGCCGAAACGCGACAGCGGATAACCAGCGACCGCGACCGCGAGTTAGCTCTCGCGGAGATAGACCGGATGAAGAAAGAACTGCAACAGATGCAGCTTAAGGAGTCAGACATGCAACATCCCGAACTAGGTTCACTTACGGATGCGGAAATTCAACTTATCAGGCAGGCCCGCGGATCGGCCGCCGGCCCGCAACAGAAGACTCAGGACCAAGAGACCGCCGAGAAGCGCGCCCGTTTCCAGAAATTGATGGGGATGAGCGCCGGAAAGTGGACGCCCGAGGATCAGAGGTTCATGCAGCAGGAGTGCATGGGCGACCTGCTCTCGAATCGTCTGCCCTTCGGTCTTTGATCGAGTTCGCCCTGCCTCGCGGTGAAGGTGGGGTGGTGACGGGCGCCGGTTTCTCCTTTGCCGGCGCCCATTGTTTTTCATTGACGCGAGTATTTCCCAAGGAGGATTTTATGCTCGACATCAGCAACGGAGTTCAGACGGTATCAGCCGCGGGGCCGCTTGCCTCGGTAAGCGTTTCGCAAATTAGCGGCGATTGGACGGCGTTTTCCGAGGTGGTGTCTCTCACCGCTGGCATGAACGCGCACTTTCAGATTGAACAGTCGATAGACGGCTTCACCACTTCTCAGCCGGTTTTGGAAGTGGATACCGCCGGCGCGGTATCGAAGGAGGCGGACAAGGTCTGCTCGGTTCGCAAGTACGAACTTGCGGGCAATGACTATATCGGCGTTCTGAACGCGCGCCTCCGCGTGAACGTGCTTTCCATCGATCCCGGTTGCACGCTGGCCGTGCGGGCCTGGCTGACTACGCCTTAAGAACACAAGGAGGCGGCGTCACGAGTTATAAGATCCCGTACTACTTGACCTAACGGCGGTCACTTGAAAAAGTCACTCCAACTCGACACTTGGCTGCGCCTGGCTGGTGCGTGTGCCGACGCCCGTGATGCGCTGCGCTACTTGATCCCGCGGTTGGACCGGGCGATTTCCGCGGCGGATACCGGAGCGCTGGTGGAAGTGCGAGCGCTTGCCGTCAAGCACGCCATCAGCCTGCAAAACGCCTTGAAGCATCCGAACGCCCGTCAACAGGGCTGAAGGCTGCGCGGTGGGGTCAGGCTTGGAGCGGGGCGCTTGCATTCTGCTAAACGGGGGTATAAGGTAGTGGTGATGAAACGAGGCAAACTTCCCCCTGCTGTGCTGAAGTTCTTTCAGGATGCGGGGCGCAAAGGCGGCGCAAAGGGCGGCAAGATCGGCGGCAAGCGCAGCCTCGAAACCATGACGCCCGAGGCGCGCACGGCGCGAGCGAAGAAGGCCGCGGCGGCAAGCGCCAAGGTGCGAAGCAAGGCCGCAAGGAAACGGAAGGCGTAGCGATGGCAGTCTACAGGCCGAAGTACCGGGACCCGAAGACCGGGGAACTCCTAGAGTGTCCAGTCTGGTGGTATGACTTCGGGTTTGCGGGCAAGCGGCATCGGGGTCCGACGAAAGAAACCCGAAAGACGCTCGCACTCGATTTCGAGAAGGGCGAACGTCTGAAAATCGAGCGCGCGTACGCGGGCTTGCCTTCAGAAACGCCCATGCATCGCATCAGGACGGTGTCAGAGGCACTGAAGGCGTACCAGTTGGGGTATCAGACCGGACACCGCGAAAAGTCTGTCTCTTGGGTCAAGGAACGCGCGGCGCATGTTGAACGGCTACTAGGTGGCGCGATCCTTCCGGACCTCACGGAAACCCGAATCCGCGGTTACATGGCGGCGCGGCTTGCGGAGGGCGTTGGAAACCGAACCGTCAACATGGAACTGCTATGCCTTTCGCGGGCCATCGGCCACACTTGGCGGGAACTCTGGTCGGGTGTTCCACGACTTGAAGAGCGCGAAGATATCGGCCGCGCACTGGCACCCGAAGAGGAATCGGTCCTACTCGCCGCGGCGGCGGCCAACAGTTCGCCGTTCATCAACCGATTCATCCGTATTGCCTTGACCTCTGCAATGCGGGCCGGCGAGATTCGCACCCTCCAGGTGGGTCGGGTGAATTTCGCGGATTGCACCCTCACCGTAGGGCGCTCCAAATCGAAGCGCAGTACCGGGCGCGTGATTCCGACAGACGGCGACCTTGGCGAACTCCTGGCCGCACAGGTAGCGTGGTTGGAAGAGAAGTTCGGCCCAGTTCAACCCCAGTGGTACTTATTCCCGACGTTTGGGGATGCGCGGCGTCCGAACGATCCAACACGGCCGGTAACGACAATCAAGAGCGCGTGGGAAGGCGTGCGAACCGCGGCGAGGGTGACTTGCAGATTTCATGACTTGCGCCATACGGCGATAACCAAACTCGCGGAACAAGGCGTTCCCGATTCCACCATGAAGGCGTTAGCGGGGCACGTTCACGAAAAGATGCTGGAGCGGTATTCGCACATTCGGATGGCTGCGAAACGTGAGGCGGTCGCGGCCCTGGCGCTTCCGAAGGCGGTGAACGGGGGAAACCCAAACGCGGACGCCAAAGGGAACGCCAAAGTAGCCCGAAAATCGCGTCTTTCCGTGGTACCAAAAACCCCTGTAATCGACTGATTCTAAAATGGTGGGCGGTCGCGGGCTCGAACCGCGGACCTCCTGCTTGTAAGGCAGGCGCTCTAACCGGCTGAGCTAACCGCCCGGATACGCTCCATTCTCGACTCTAGCACGTTGGAATGCCGCTTGCGGTTTGACTTGTTCCCTCGCAACGCGCTATTTTGCATGTAGAGCCCATCTCCAGGCGCGGTAGCCAAGTGGTAAGGCAAGGGTCTGCAAAACCCTTATTCGTCGGTTCGATTCCGACCCGCGCCTCCAGAAAAAAGGGGTCAGACGCCATTTCTTCTTGCGCCGGCTTGCGGATGCGTTCATCCGGGGAGGCGTATTAGGACGACTACTCAAAACGGCGCCGGCCGTTACTGGAAGTAGACTGGGTATCCGTTGTAAAACTCGTCCATGAGGACGCCCCTGTCGAGGCCTTTGGCCTGGAAAACCACCGGGTTGTTGGCCTGTCCGATCCAGATGTAGCCTATCGGGTACGGGGCGATACCAATATAAGCGGTTGCGGTCGGCGGCAACGTAGAAAGCACCCACTGGGGAATTGCGAACGATTTCGCGGAAAGCGGAGCGATGCACATGAAGCCCCCGAATAGGCTCCCGCTCGACGTCCCGTTCGAGGCCCCCGCGATGGTCACCAAGCCGTTCTCTAAGGTGGGGTCGCCGCCCGTCCAGGTAACTGTGAGATTGCTCGAACGGGAGAGCGTCTGACCGGCGATAATGCCGGAGAAATAAGCGCTGGGGACGCTGGTGGTGTCGCTGACGGAGAACGCGCCGACTTTTGCGCCACCCGCGGCGGAAACCGTATAGTTGAGACCGCTCCAAAAGAACTGTGCACCAGTATTGAACAGCGAATAGTAGTATCCCCATCCAGGGGATAGCTGGGGAAGCGTCGCGGTCGCGAGACCTCGCAAGGTGACCCCAGGGCCGGCATCGAGTTGGCCGGGACTCATATCGGGGTCATTATTGGTAATGCAATAACCTTGGGACACGCCATAAGAGGCCAGACCGGCGGTTTGCGGCGTGAATTCGCTGAAGGTCGCCTGCCCAAAATCGGGAGCGGCTATTCCGGTGGGAAGGGTCTGGTTGCGGAGAACGATGGCGAACAACTGGATGAACCCGAAGTCGACCGTGCCTCCGGAGGCGAGCTTGGCGATCAAGTCCTGGCCCAGAAGGGAATCCGAGCAGGTCTGACCGGATGCCGATACGGCAATGGTTGAGGTGTGGCTGACTACGCCATTGGTTCCGACCGCGACCGGCACATAACAGCCCTGTATCCCGGACGGGATCTGAAAAGCGACCTGGTCTAACCCGGGAAAGCTGGCCGACCGTCCCGCATAATAAGGAGTCAACGAGGTATTCCCGATGTATACCGTCGGGCTCCCTATATTGCCGACGGGCGGCGCCTTCGAGTCGTCTCCATTGATGGGTCCGAGGCCGGTACCCCATAAGATAACCCAGTCGCCCGGGTGGAATGTATTGATAATGCTATTGGACACGTAGTTCAGGTCGGTGGCGACTGCCTGCCCGCCGCTCGAATAGAACGTATACGTGCCGAACGAGGCGGTGACGATTTGAACGGGCTCGGGCGCGCTGGTCTGGTTGTTGAACGTGACGGTGACGGTTCCGCTGCCAGTGGGTGTCGTGGATGGCAGGAGAGCGTTCACCTGATAGCTGACAGCCGCCAGAATATAAGCCTTCACGGTTTGCCCGCCAACCGTGACGGTGACGGAAGTGCCGCCGAGCGACGTCTGAAGCGGCAACGAACCGGCCTGGACCAGCGTGGCGGGTCCTACACCGGTACCGAATATCGTGAAGATGGAGCCCTGTGCGATCCCGGAGCCGGGCAGCCCCTGGACGAGAAAGCTTGCGGAGTTCTCCACGTCGGTTGACGTAATGACGGGCTGAGCGAACCCACAAGTTGCGACGAGAAATGCAAATATGAAGCTCGTGGAATGTCGGGTCACCGTACCTTCTCCTCGTGCCAAGAATTGAAGCGCTTTACACCTTCTCCGCGGCGGCGTGTCTGCCGGCGATCAGGCCTCCGACGACGCAGCGGGCGATGCCGTGCTCGCCGAATCCACCGGCGGACTCGCCCGCGCAGTAGAGGCCCGGTATCACCTTGCCCTTGAGGTCCTGCACCTGGAAGTTCGCGTTGACGCGCAGGCCGGTGCGGGAATCATGAGTAACCGGCGTGGCCCAGGCGGCGTAGAACGGAGGCGTCTCGATTTTGTGCTTGGGAGCGGGCTTGTCGAAATCCGCATCCGCGCCCGCGTCCACAAAAGAGTTGTAGCGGGTAACGGTATTCCGGAGCGCCTGGGCAGGCATCGGGTTCTTTTGATACTTGTTTTTGATGGCGGCAGCCAAACCGGCAATCGTGTCGGCGGAAAAGAAGAAGCCGGCATCCCTATCCACCCAGGGCGGGGCGACGGTCCATTTCTCGCGCTCGACCGCCGCGGCGTCGAAGATGCTCCAAATCGGCCCGCCGCCGGGGCCGGCGCCGCCGTTCAGGCCCATGGCTGCCGGAAGGTAGCCCATGGGATCCCACTTAGTATTGGCCGCGTTGCGCCAATTGTTCTGTTCGTAGTTCTGGCCGGCCTCGAGGGTAGCGGCGGCGTTGCCGAACGCGCCCTTCGTTTCGTCATAAAACCTCACGCCGGCCTGGTTGACGCAGATCACGTCCTGAAAATCGTGGACCTGCAGGCCTATGGCGCGGGCCAGGTGGAAATACTTGCTGGTCGGCTGCCACGTGGGAAACATGGCCGGGTATCCGTGCTGGCACCCGATATACCCTGGCTTAGAGATGTGGGCGCCGTATTCCGCAGTCTGGTTGGCGGTGCCCCAAAGCGATGCCCCGACCTCCATGGCGGCGATTTCTCCGCTGGCATCCTGGGTAGTATAGGGTTCGCCCGCGTTGCTGCAGTATTCCTCGGTGAGGCGAGGATCGAATATGCGGCGGAAATTCACGTTGCCGCTGCTGCCGCCGGTGCAAATGATGACGCCTTTGCGGGCGCGGATATTGAGCTTTGCGCCCTTGGCCTCCACGGTGATCCCGACCACGCGGGCCGCGGCGTTGTCCTCGCGGACCAGACCAGTCATTCTGTGCTGAAGGAGGATTTTCACGCCCGCCTTCCGCGCGGCTGCCTCCAGCGGGCGCACGATGCCGATGCCCCCGGAAGTGGTTCTCCCGACTTCGGGGGGCTCGACTACGCCGGTCTGAATCCGCTCGTACTGCATGATGGCCGCGTGCATGGCCCTGGGAGCCGACTTGCCCGCCTGGGTCATGCCGCCACGGTCGGGTACCGGTTTCGTCCATGTCAGTCCATGGGCCACGAGAAAGTCGTAGGCGAAAACGTTGTTGTCGGCGAAGGCGCGAACGATGTCGCGGTCGTTGAAGCGGTACTCGGCGGCGCCGTTGCCTCCCACCACGGACCAGTCGCAGAGGTCCCTGAAGAGGATATCGGGCGAATCCACGATTCCGGCCGCTTTCTGGGCCGCGGTGCCGCCGCCCAGCGGGATGTTGCCGGTGGAGACGGCGGCGTGGCCGCCGATGTCGCGGTTGGCCTCGACCAGGATTACCGACGCGTTGTTCTCCCTGGCAATAATGGCGGCGGGCAGCCCGGCGGCGCCGGATCCGATCACCACGACGTCGGCTTCTTGATCCCACTTGCGCCCAGCCTGGGCGGCCTGGGCAGCGGGTGCCACACCGGTCAACGCCGCGCCCTTCAGGAATGCTCTACGATCAATGCTCTCCTTCGACATTGACTCTCCTATGATGTATTGTCTACTGCGAGGTTCGATTTGAACCTCGTCCGGGTCAGCCTCCAGTGGAGAACGATCCGGAATTTCCTTTTTGGATTTTCAGATCCAATTGAGTATAAACCAAACCGTAATCCCTTGGTCTTGCGAGTCCCGGTTCTTCCTCCGGGAGCCGTCTTCGTCCCCGCAAGGCGGGGAAGTTCGTTGTCTTCCGGGGCCTACGGTCAGGATGGTCAGTTCTTCCCCGGGATCCCCAACCGGCGCAGTGCCGTCACTCCCGGAGAATCCTGCTGGGCCTTCGCCTTTTCGAATTCCGCCTGTTCTCTCCCGGCGTCCGCCTCGCGCCCGGCCCGGCGGTAGGCTTCCGCCAGGAAGGAGTGCGCACTAGCGCTGGAGGGCATCTGCCGGACGGCATCCTCGAGTTCGGAAATGGCGGCGGCCAGGTTGTTTGCGTCCAGATTGGCGCGTCCCAGATTCGCGTGGCAGAGCCAGCGGTAACTGGTGGGCACGGATTTCATGGCCGCGTGCAAAGCCTCGATGGCCTGCCCCGGCGCGCCCTGCCGGATCTGAATGGACGCGATCCCGACAAGAGACGGCCAGTGCTTCGGGTTGTTGTGCACTTCGTTTTGGAATTCAGCCAGCGCCGCCTTACTGTCGGTCTCCATCAGGTAGAGGCCATAAGCGTAGTGCACGCCCGGCTCACCGGGATACTGCGCCAGCAATTGGCGGTAGCCGGCCGCCGCCGCGTCCGGATGCTGGCTGGCCAATGCCCAGGCGGCCTTCCCCGCCAGATCCACTGCCGCGCGCCGCTGCGGCGTAATCCGCGCGATGTCCTCCAGACTGGCCAGCGCGCAGAGTCCCATGGCTTCCAACACCGGCGGGGGATCGTCGGGATACTTTGTCAGTGGCTGAAGCTGGGCGAGAGCTTCATCGAAAGCCGAGGTCCGGATCAGAAGCTGCGCGGCACGCACGCGCACGGCTGTTTCGAACTGGGGATTGCCGCCCAGACCCAATTCCTCGCCTTTGCGGATATCGGCCAGGGCCTGCTCTTCATCGTCGAGTTGGGATTCGGCGAGGCCGAGAAGAGCCCACCCGTTCGCGAATATCGGCGCCAGCCCGATTCCCTTCCGCAGAGCGTCGGTGGCTTCGGCATAGCGGCCTGTCTGATACAGGGCGCCCCCCATGTAGAGCCAGCCCTCGGGCCAGTCCGGACGAATCCCGAGCGCCTGCTTGAACAATTGGATGGCCTCCTCGGGACGGCTGTCCAGGGCAGCCTCCGCCCGGCGCGACAAATCCTCGAATTGCTCTTTGACGGGCGCTTGCGCGCGCAGCCACGGCGCTGCGAAGAGCACGAGCAGGCCCACAGCCCGCGCTCCAGATGATCGACCCCACATACTCCCTCCCTACGATAACGCAAATCCGTTATCCTGAAATCGATGCGCATCGTGGCACTCCTCATCGCCGCCGGCGCTGCTTGCGCGCAAACCCCTCAACCCGAACAACTCTTCCACGACGCTCTGGCCGCGCAGCAGCGCGGGGACGATGCGCTGGCCGTGCGCAAGTATCGGGAACTCCTCAAGCTCTACCCGGACTCCCTCGAGGTGCGCGCCAATCTGGGAGCGGCACTCGCGAAGTTGAACCGCTACGACGAAGCCATCGAGCAGTACCGCGCGGCGCTCACGAAGAAAGAGAACGCCGGTCTCCGGCTCAACCTAGCGTTGGCGTACTACAAGAAGGGCGCGATGCGCCTCGCGGTCGAGCAACTCGACACGCTGCGGGCCGCGCAACCCAATGACGCGCGCCTCGCCACCCTGCTAGCCGATTGCTATACCAGCCTCGGCCAGGATGAGAAGGTGATCGCCATCCTCAAGCCCGTGGCATCCGCGCACCCCGACGATCTGTCGGTCGAGTGGCTTCTGGGGTCGGCGCTAATCCGGGCAGGCCATCGGCGCGAAGGCCTGGACCGCGTCGACCGCGTGGCCCGCGAGGGCAAAAGTCCCGAGGCTTACCTGCTGGCCGGCCGGACCGCTCTCAAGATGAACGAGTTCGAGCGGGCCCGCGATTACGCCGCCGCGGCTGCGCGCCTGAATCCGCGACTACCCGGCGTGGATACATTACGCGGTACCGTTCTGAGCTACTTGGGAGATACCGAGGGCGCCGCCGCCGCGCTGCGAAAGGCCGTGGAGGCCGACCCCAAGGATTTTGAAGCGCAGCTTGGATTGGGCGCCGTTCTGCACACCGAGCGCGATCTGGACGGGGCCCGCCAGCATTTGCAGCGCGCCTTGCAGCTCAAACCCAACGATACGGTCGCGCGCTACGAATGGGCGCGCCTGGAGCGCACCGAGGGACAAGCGGAAGCGGCCGCGCGGGACTTCGAAAAGGTCGTCCACGACGATCCCACCTGGGCCCAGCCGCACATCGAGTTGGCCGCTCTTTATTTCCGCCTGAACCGGCAGGAGGATGGAGAAAGAGAGCGCGCCGTTTTCGACCGCCTCACGGCGGAACAGCAGAAACAGTGACCGTGCGGGGACGAGCGCGCCGCCTCCGGGCTACCGCCGCGGCCCAACCGCACCGCCGCCAGCGCCCCGCGCCAAAGCTTCGTAACGCTCCAAGCTGGACCTCAGCGACGCAGCCAGTTCGGCATCCCGCTGCTCACCCGCCAGGTCGAGGGCCTTTCTCGCCGTGGCGACCGCTTCCGGGTAGCGGCCCGTTTCGGCATACATAGCGGCGAGGATATCGAGTATGGCGGGCTCCCGCATGCCCGTCAGATTGGCTGCCTGCTCGAATTGGGCGGCGGCATCCGCGAATCGCCCTTTGGCGGCCAGCACGCGCCCATAGTTGTAACGGTTCCCTGCCGATTGCGGCGCCAGATCCACCGCCGTCGCCATGTGCGGGATGGCTTCATCCAGCTCTCCGGCCCGAGCCAGCGCGGCGCCCAGATTGTTCTGCCCATCGGCAAATTTGGGATCCAGCGCCACGCCCTTGCGGAGATGCTCCAGCGCCGCTTCCGTTCGCCCCTTTTCCGACAGAGCACCGCCCAGGTTGCTCTGCGCGCGGCCGTTATCGGGATTCAGCTCCACCGCCCTTTCGAATTGCTCCAAAGCCTCGTCGAGTTTGCCCTGTTGCGCCAGAATGCTGCCGAGATTATTGTGCGCCTGGGAGCTCTGGTCATTGAGCTCCAGCGATCTTCGGTACTCCATCAGCGCCTCTTCCGGCTTTCCGGTCTCCATCAGCGCGGTTCCCAGGTTGTTATGCGCCCGGGCGTCCTCGGGATTGAGTTCCACCGCCTTCTTCCAAGCCGGCACGGCCGCCACGAAGTCATGCTTCTCCGACAGGTCCGCCGCCATGTTGAACTCCTTATAGAAATCCGTGGCGGGTGCGTCGATCCGGTCCAGACCCTCCGGCCCCAGATTCATGAACTCGGGAATATTCACCGCGCGGTTGGCGGCCGTGGCGTCATCGATCGGAATCGCCGGGCTGCTGTTCCCATCCTGGTCGATGTGCGTCAGGTAAAGGCGAGTGTAAGGCGTCGGCGTCTTGGACGAGAACACCAGCCAGCGTCCGTTGGGCGAGAAGCTGTGCCAGGAGTTCATGGTTTTCTGATTGCTGCGCAGTGGCCGCGCTTCGCCTCCGCTCGAAGAAACGATGTAGAGCTTGCTGTCCGGCCGCATCAGCAGTCCGTTCTTGTTCTGCACCCACACGATCCACCTGCCGTCGGGCGATACTTTCGGGAAATCGTTGCTCATCCCGTTTTCCGAAGCGCCCACGATTCTCTCCGGCTTGCCGCCCCTGCCTTCGTTGAACGGGATGCGATACAGGTCGTATTGGATCTGGGTCTCGTTGGGATCGTTGGCAAATCGCGAGGGCGGCTCGCCGGGCGGGTACGGGTCGCGCGCTTTGGCGCGGGCGAACACGATGAAACTTTGGTCCGGACTCCAGAAAGCGCACGTTTGCACATATTCGGGATCGTCGGCGCCCGCGAGCGGCTGCAGTTTCTGCGTCGCCTTGCTGTACCAGGCCAGTATGCCGCGGGTCGGATAGAACACCTGGCCGAAGCCCCAGAAGTCGTAAAGCCCCTGGTAGATCCGGTCGATGACACGCTGCCCGCGGGTGCCGGGCACTTCGATCGAAGTGATCACGTACTGTCCGTCGGGAGAAACCTGCGACATAAAGCCGAACCGTTTGGGCGATCCCTGCTCGGTATAGGCGCTCCAATGGATCACGTAATCGTTGCCGATGGAGCTGACCTTCTTTATGGGGATCAGGGCGTAAAGCCCCTTGTCGTTCTGCGGCCCGTCCACGTCGATGCCGAGCGTACTACCGTCGCGCGAGATGGAATGGCAGTTGGCGCAGGTGGGCAGGTTCTCCATCACCGTCTTGCTGCTCGTTTCGTTTATATAGCGGATCCGCCATTGGATCTTCGGAAGCACCGAATCCGACAGCGGGTGGATGATGCCGCGCTCCCGCTCCGAGGGATCGGGCGGAATCAACGGCACGTCGCGATAGAAGATGGGAGCGCCCACCGGATCCATGGAAGTCTCGAAGGTGGATCGCCCGCTGGAAACCGGCTGCGTCAGCCGCGCATCCCGAAACCCGGTGATCACCAGGGTTGCCGGGTGTTTCTGAGACTGCTTCTTAATCTTCTCCCAGAGATCCCGGCCCGGTTTCCAGGTGTGCTGCGCTTCCTGTTCCGCCGTGAGCGTGGGAGGCACGTAGCCCACCAGCGAGGCGTCGATCTCTCCCACGCGCGGCTTCTCGCCCGGCGAGTTCTCTTTGACTCGCCCTCCCCGCTCGCCAAAAAGCACTTCGACCCGCCAGGCGATCGCCCCCCCGGTTGTCTCGCGCCACAAAAACGTGGGCGGCGTAATATCCGGTGGAAAGATGGAGCCCGGCTCCGGGAAGTCGATGAGGATCGGTGCGGCGTCCTTCGGAGTAGCGTGAGCCGCGCTGCCGCTTGCCGCAGCGGCGACTCCTCCCATGAAAACCAACCCGGCAGACAGTCCAAGTGCGCGTAGCAGTTTCATGACTTCCGTAAAACGATTATACATGGTTGTGACGCCTGCGATGCTCGATGGCCGGGGGCGGTCCTGCCGCCTGTAACGGGCTCCCAGGCCGCCGTCCGATTTGGTTGCGGCGCCTGTTGGCCGCTGCGGATCGAGGTATAATCGGCCTATGCCAAAGGCTGGTGTTGCGTCGTTCGTGCTGCTCGCTGCGGCAGCCAACATTCCCGGTCTGGCGCAGGTTGCGACTGCTCCGCCGGCTGAACCCACGATTCGCGTCACCGCCACGGAGGTCGCGCTCGATCTGGTGGTGCGCGACAAGAAGGGCCGCCAGGTGAAGAACCTTAAGCCAGCCGACGTGGAGGTTTACGAGGACGGCGTGCGGCAGCAACTTCTCAGCTTCCGCATGGTAGCGGGCCGCGAGCAGGAGCGTCGCGAAGACAGCCAGGCCACGCCGCAGACGGCTTCCGGGACGTTCCTGCCTCTGCGGGAATTGAACACGGTCTGCATCGTTTTTCACAATATCGATCCGGTGACCTGGCCGCATGCCGTGGCAATTGTCAAGGAATTCATCAAGTCTAATCTGCCGCCGGAGAGTTATATCGGGATCTTCAACCTCAACGAGAAGTTGATCCCGCTGCATGCGTTCACCAAGAACCGGGAGGAGCTGCTCGCCTCCACGTTCACCGGAAAGGCGCTGGATTTCTCCAGGGCCTCGGAAGCTCTGCTCACCGCCAGTCCAAACATCGTCACGGTGACTGCCCAGGTAAATGCCGCCACGCACAGCGCCACGGTGACGGTGGATACCACGGGAGGTGAGGTCAGCAATCTGGCGATCGTGGGCGCGGACGTTTCCAACAGCACCGCGGCGAATCGCGTACGCGGCGACCAGGTGCGCGAGCGCGGCGATTTCGGCAATATCACGGGCCTGGAGGAGAGTGACAGGCTCAACACCATGATTGACGCGCTCGGCACGCTGCCGGGCAGGAAGACGGTTCTGCTGGTGACGACCGGCGTGGTTCTCAGCGGGGACCCGGACATATTCCAGAAGATATTGACTAAAGCCAACAACCATGGCATTACGTTTTATTCGCTCGACACTACGGAGAATAGCGACTCGTCAGACACCGCGCTAGCCGGGAAATTGGCGCTGGGACAGGTGGCATCGCAGAGCCAGAAACAGTCCCAATTGAACGCCAGCGCCGGCGTCATGCGCCAGAACAGCCGGCAGGGCGACGACACGATTGCCGCGGTGCGGACCTCGGATACGCAGTCCAGCATGCGGGCGCTGGCTGAAGGCACGGGCGGATTCCTGATCGCCAACACCAACGATTTCCGTAAGTCGTTTCAACAGCTAGTGCAGAATCTGGACACGCACTATGAAGTTGTCTATCGTCCCACGTCGCCCAGGTACGACGGGCGGCTAAGGAAGATCGAGGTGAAGCTGGCGCGTAACGACTTGCAGGTGGAGAGCCGCACCGGGTATTTCGCCATGCCGGATCTCAAGGGCGTGGGCCCGCTGACGCCGCAGGAGTTTACGGCTATGGCGGTATTGGCCACCGAGCCCCGGCCGCACTCTTTCGATTTTCACGTCACGGCCTACCACTTTCAGAAAAACGGCGCGAATCAGAGCGCCGCGCTGGCTTTCGAATTGCCAAGCGCGAAGCTGGGCGCCACCGCCGACCCGGCTCGCAAGCTCCACAAGTTTGAAATCAGCATGCTTGCGTTGGTCCGCGATGCCGATGGAGATGTCGTCGACAAGTACAGCCTCGACAAGCCTTACTACATCGCGGATGCCAACCTGGCAGCCGTGCGGGCCGACGCGCTGACCTACACGCATCTGCTCGACCTGCCGCCGGGCCGTTACACCGTGGACGCCGCCGTGGTCGATCGCGAGGGCACCCAGGCTACCGCCGAAACCGGGAGTTTCGAAATCCCCGAACCGGCCAAAGGCATCGCGATCAGCAGCCTGGCAATGGTGGAACACATCGACCCGGCCGGCGCCCAGCCGGACAGCGCCGATCCGTTCACCATCAAGGACAAGCACGTCATTCCCATGGTGCAGGCTACGGTCAATCCGGGTACGAAGCGCTGGATCTATTTTGTGGTTTACGGGGACAAATCGAACCCGGAGAAGCCCAAGATCCGGGTGGAATTCAAGAATGGCGGCGAGGTATTCGCGGATCGGACGATGGCCCTGCCGGAGCCGGATGAAGGGGGCGCCATCGCCATGTTCGTGGCGGCGGCCACCCGGCCGGGCAACTGTGAGTTGCAGATCACTGCGCTACAGGGCAACGAATCCGCCACCGAACATATCGCCTACCTGGCGGCAGCGCAGTAGGGGCGCCCCGTTCCGTCCGTTTGCCGGACTTCTAGGTGTGATACACTGCGCCTTCAGTATGGCAAAAATCATTTACACCCTCGCATTGGCAGCGTCCGGGCTCTTGGCGCAAGCTCCCACGCCGGGCCCTCTCATCCGCCTCTATCCGGCAGCGCTCGACGCCAGCGGCCAGCCGGTCACCGACCTGACCGCCGACGATTTCAAAATCGTCGATCAAAACAAGGCACAGCCGGTTTTCGCTTTCCACAAACCCAGGAACGAGCCGGCCGTTCCGCTCGATAGCCTGGAGTTCTCCAATCGGAGATCCGCTGTGACGCCGCACATCACGGTGATACTGTTCGACCTGATGAACCAGAGCCAGCCGGACCGGCTGGATACGTGGCACGCTCTGGATAAGTCGCTCCCGCAACTGGAATCGGGCGATTCCTTGTACTTCTACCTGCTCACCCTCGAGGGCGAACTGGTTCCGATTCACGCCATGGGACCCCCGTCGGCCGCCGATGCCACCTGGCCGAAGGACAGTGTTCCGATTCTCGACAAAGCCATGAAAGCCGCCAGCCATGGCCGGCCGGTGCAGCTTGGCCAGGAAGACCAGGCCAAGCGGACCTTCCACCAGCTCGAAGTTCTGGCTACCCAAATGGCGCTGTTTCCAGGCCGGAGGGACATCCTCTGGATCACGGCCGGCCTGCAGAATGCCTACAACAGCAAGCTCCCGTGCAGCGGGGATTGGGTGGATTGCGCTCTTTACGTGCCTCATCTGGCGGTGACGCTGGCGGCGGCCAACGTCGCCGTGAATCCGGTTTCCTACAGCCGGGACCTCAGTACGGGAATCGCCCCCATGATGACCATGGATACCAAGTTGAATCCCGGCCATGACCAGCTAAACAGCGTTCAGGACCGCCAGGGCACTACGGCAGTTCATGGCATGCAGAGCGCCGGGGGTGCGGATCCCACCCTCGACTTGGCGCAAATGGCCCGCCTGACCGGGGGCCATATCTATCTCCGGCAGGATATTCGTGCCGTCCTGAAACAGGTGGCCACCAACGCCACGGCAACTTATGAGCTTGCCTATGCTCCATCCGCGGACAATTGGGACAGCAAGTTCCACGTGGTCCGCGTGGCATGTTCACGGCCGGGGGTCAACCTGGAGTATCGGGAGCGCTACTACGCGCTCGTGGATTCGCGGCCGCCCGTGGAAAGAATGAAAGCGGTTCTGATGCAGGCTTATCAGAGTCCCACCGACTTTGCCGAAATCGGCCTGCGCACGAAAATCTCGTCCCTGGGAACCGACAAGCCGGGTGTGCACCTGGAGATCCGCGTGGATCCCTCGGACCTCCTGCTGCGCGAGCAGGGTGGGAAGTATTCGGGCGCGCTGTATTTACTGATCTCCGATCGCAGTGGCGCTGCCCCGCTCGGTGAGCCGGCCGTATTGGAGATCACACCCGAATTGACCGCGGAGGAGTACAAAACAGTGATGAAGGAGGGTCTTCCCCTCTCGCAAGACCACCCTACCAGCGACGCCGTGCGGCAGGTCCGCGTCATCGTCCTCGATCAGAACACCAACGCGGTCGGTTCCGTAACCTTTCCGGTGAAGTGAGGATTGGGCCGGATTCCCGTTCTTGACCAGCGTGAACCGGAACGGAAGCTCCCGCAACCGATGCCGGAAGGCGGCGGAGGCGGCAATCGGGTGTTCGGCATCCGCCAGTTTGCTGCCCTGAACCGTAGCGAGACTGCCGGGAGCGAGGGTGCCCAAGTAAGGAAACGCCATTGACCACCCGTCCTGGGGGACACTCGCGGCAACCTGGACCGCCTGTGGGAGACGCTCCCGCAGTCCACCAGCACGTCCAGGGACGGGAAAGGAGCCGTTTGGGCCGCGATCCTTCCAGGTATTGCCCCCCCGCCGAGACCAAAGTTCCGGCGCCCGGGATAGGGTGGACCGCCGGGGTCACATCGATCTCGGCACTCCAGCCGTTTGCCCGGGCCGATACCAAGGCGCGTATAGACGATATGAAAAACGGAAGGGCAAAGACGAGACTTGGCCTCGTTCATGACTGGGGCAAATCACACCCGAATGGCATGAAGATCGCGTTACCGTAGCATGTCGGGTCTGAGATTACATTCCTTCTAATCCATTCATTTTTAAAGGGATGCGTGTACCACCAGGGGATGTTATCTAAGGTTAACAGTCGCTCGGAACGGTTGCTCTACTAGTGGAAAAACATTATCTATTGACACAGGCCGCGCGCCGGTTTATTCTTGTTCTCCAGGCACACGACCGTTTGGTTTGTGTGTAGGTGTGGGAACGGGGCATTGGCCCCGCGTGGTAACGAGTTCAGAGCTTGCTTCTTTGAGGAAGGGTCAAATAGATGAAGACAGCATATCGCAGGCGGATCTCTAGTCCGAAACGGTATACCGAGCCGAGACGGTTCTTCTGCTTCCTGGTGCTATTGTCCGCCATCCTTGCGTTCACTCAACTGCCCGCGTTCGCCCAGTTCGCGAGCGGTTCGATCGGTGCGACTGTGACCGACGCGGCCGGCGGCATCGTTCCGGCGGCGAAGGTTGTCCTGAAGAATGAGGCGACAGCCGTAACCCGGAACACGGTCACGAACAGCGCCGGATATTTCGATTTTCCGTCGATTCCGCCGGGAACCTACACTGTCACGATCGCCTCGAAGGGCCTTAGGACCGTTGAACAGACGGGTATCGTCGTGACGCAGGGAGCGACTTTGCGTCTCCCGACGATCGTCCTTCAAGTTCAATCTCTAACGCAGGAAGTAGAGGTGATTGGAGCGGGAGAGGTGCCCGTGCCGGTCGATTCCGGACAATCCAGCCAGACGCTGAACCGGGGCATGGTCGAGAATATTTCCCTGTCCGGGCGCGACGCCGCGGAGCTCATCAAGATTATGCCTGGCACGGCAATCGTTTCGGGACTGAGCCAGAGCATGTGGGGCCAGGGATCGACGCCGACCTATAGCAATAATGGGCCGATCGGCAACTTCTCCGTCCAAGGGAATACCCTTTACGGCGGCATGACGATGACGTCGGACGGCGCAAACCTGCTCGACCCCGGCAATCAGGGGACGCAAACCGCCAACATTAATCAGAACCAGGTGCAAGAGGTTACGGTTCTGACCAACGCGTACGGCGCGGACTTTGCCAAAGGCCCGGTTACCTTCCAGGCGATCGGCAAAAGCGGCGGCTCCCACTTCCATGGACAGGCTTATTTTTACGCGCGCAATGGCGTGTTCAACAGCAACGGATGGTACAACAACGCAGAGAGCGTGACCGCGCCGGCCAACAGTTTCTACTACCCCGGCGGCGACTTTGGCGGTCCGGTGATTATTCCGGGTACCCACTTCAACAAGAACCACGACAAGTTGTTCTTCTATGGGGCGTACGAATACATGGTGCAGCATCCGGCGGGTGGTTTGCAGCAGTATTTCGTGCCTACCTCGCAAATGCTGGCGGGGAACTTCAGCCCTTCGTACCTTACGTCCCTGGGGCCCGCGTTTAATTCCGGAGTATATCTGGACTCGGCCACGCTGAACTCGGCCCTCTTTCCGAACGGCATGATCCCGGCCAGTCAGATCGATCCGAACTCCATGAAGATCCTGAACCTGATGCCTCAGCCGAACGTGAATCCGGTGACGAATCCGACGGGTCTCAACTATGAGTGGTTTAACGGCCCGCCCGTGGATCGCTGGGAACTCCGGCTGCGCGGCGATTACAACATCAGCAACAGCACCAAGCTGTTCTTCTCCTGGAACCGCCAGATCGAGCACGATCAGAACCCAGTCAGCATCTGGTGGGCCCTCAATGGCTCTTTGCCGTATCCATCGTCTCAAAATGCCAACGAGGATTCCAACGTGTACAGCGCGAACCTGGTCCATGTGTTCAGCCCCACGCTGACCAACGAGTTCGTCTTCGCGGATGCCACCTTCCTGAACCCGATCGTCCTCGGCAACCCCGCCGCGGTGGATCCCGGCGCATTGGGATTCCATATGACCGGCCTGTTCGCGAACCCGTACACGCCACAGATTCCTAATACTTACGGCTGGGGCGGCACGGCCAACGGCGTCGTCGGTTTCGGCACGTATCAGTACGGCGAGCCATTCACGCCGGGCGGCAAGAACTCCTTCGGCAAGCTGTCGCAGACCCCTCAGATCAGCGACAACGTGACCAAGATCCAGGGCGCCCACACCATCAAGGCCGGCATTTATTGGGACTATGCCCGCAATTATCAGACTGGCGGCGGGTTGTCCAACGGGACCAACGGCGCTGCGAGTTTCGATGTTTGGGGTCCGTCATCCATCTCCACGGGCAACTACCTTGCCAACTTCATTACGGCACGCTCGAACGGCTTTGCCCAGGACAACAGCGAAATCGTGTCCGACATGAAGTATAAACAATACTCGTTCTTCGTCAACGACCAGTGGAAAGCCAGCCGCAGGCTGACGCTTACCGGCGGTCTCAGGTTCGAGCACATGGGCAATTGGGTCCCGAACGACGCTTTTGGCGACACGGTTTGGGATCCCGCCACATATGTCGACACTTCGGCGGCGAAAGCCTGGACGGGGCTGCAATGGAACTCGATCAATTCCTCCATTCCGCTATCGGGCTTCCCCAACAAGTCGTTCTATATCGAGCCGCGCTTCGGCTTCGCTTACGACCTGTTCGGCGATGGTAAGACCGTGATACGCGGTGGCGCCGGACTGTTCCGGTTCCAGATTTCCTACAACGATGCCAGCGCCGGTTACAACCAGCCTCTGGGCTACGAAAGCGTAAGCGTCAATACCAATCTGTGCTGCGTGGGCTGGAATTCCTTCCCGCAATACAGTAATGCGCTGGGTCTCCCCGGACTGGGTACAGGCCTCAGCACGCTTACCATGGGCGACGAAAAGACGCCCAATACGTGGAGCTACAATATCACGGTTTCGCAACGCGGACCCTGGCGATCGGTTGCCGAATTCCAGTATGCGGGCAGCAGGTCGCGCGATCTTCTGACCAACGGCTCGAACGGCAACGGACCGGGTTCCATCGACTTCCCCCCGCTCGGCGCCTACTTCGGGAAGGATCCGTTAACCGGCCAGACCCTCTATAAGCCGGGCACGTTGCTGCCCAGCGACTTTCCAAGCCTGACCGACTTCCTCCCGTACCACAACTACACCAGCATCGACTTGATCGGCCACCTCAGCTATTCGAACTACAATTCGTTTATAGCGACGTGGCAGAAACAAGCGGGACGCATTACTTTCACTACGAACTACTCGTTCAGCAAGAACATGGGTATTCGCGACGGCCAAACCTCTAATGGCAACGGTGACGGTCAAGACGTGTACCCATTCAGCATTCCGGCGAACTACGGCGTCTTGGCGTACGACCGCACGCATATATTTAATGCAGCCTACGTCATCAACCTGCCCAATGCCGTGGGCAAGGGGGGCAACAAGTTCCTGGGCGGAGTGGCAAACGGCTGGATCCTCTCGGGAGTCACACAGTGGCAGAGCGGACCGCCTCTTCAGCCCAACGCCGGCGGGTCGCTCAATGTCGCGTGGCCAACCGATATGCAGCCGACGGACTTCCTGGGTACGAACGCGCCTAACACCACCATGCCCCTGCTGACCTGCGATCCGCGAAAGGGTCTGAGTTCCGGGCAGCACTTCAACCCGAGCTGTTTCACGGCTCCGGTGGGCGGAGTGGACGGCGATCTTATCTGGCCGTACATCAAGGGGCCCGCTTTCTTCAACAGCGACCTTGCGATTTACAAGGACTTTGTTTTCAAGGAGCACCACAAGGTCGAGTTCCGGATGTCGGCGTTTAACTTCATGAACCATGCGCTTTGGCAGTTCGGCCAGGGAGGCGCTCAGGATCTCAACCTGAACTTCTCGGGTCCAACTGCCAGCTCCTGTGGCGACAACCCGGCGCCATGTGGCTTGAGCTATAGCAACCTCAACACCGTCACCACCGGTAAACCGTTGTACAAGAACAACGTGCCGCGCGTGATTGAGTTCGCGTTGAAGTACATGTTCTAAGCTTCGTCCGCGAGGCTGGAATTCCAAAAAGGGGGCGGCTGGCCGCCCCCTTTTTTTTTGCCTGGACCGGCGGGTGGCGCGCCGGGACCGTTCGGCGTTCCGGCCGCTGTGAGCCCGGTCCGGCCCATGCCCAGGAGCAGGTATGCCGCTCGCCCAGCCCGCACTCGACCACGCACGCCGCGGCGTCCGCTATGCCGATGCGCGTAACCCCGCACCTCGCTGAGCGCGTGCCGCCCGCCGATTCCAGCCCGCATTTCTCACCAGCTTTCCGCTGCGGCGCGCGATAAGGCCGCGTCTACTTCGTTGCGCTTGCTCACCGTGCTCGACGTACTGTTCAAGTACGCCTCCGCGCGCTGAGCAGCGCGCGCCTCGTATCCACGGCCTTCTCGTGCGCCTCGCGACGAGACCTGGTGGGATATCCGGGCTAGCGCTGCCGGGTTTGCTCGTAGCCTGCCAACTTGGCGCGCAAGTTCCGGACCAGTTCCCCGTCTTGGCCGGCGAGGGCCAGTTCGAGGGCCCGGCGCCCGGCCCGGATCGCCTCATCGGGGCGGCCCATCTTGCTGTAGACGGCGCCCAGCATGTCGTAGCATTGCCAGTCCCGGCCACCGCCGATCTCGATGGATTTCTGCAATTGCGATATGGCATCGGTGAAGCGCCCCGCCTGCGCTAGCGCCTGGGCGAGGCTCAAGCGGAACTCCGTCGAATCCGGGGCCAGCTCCACAGCCTTCTCCAGGTGCGCGGTGGCTTCGGCGATCCGGCCGATCTTCAAGAGCGCGGACGCAAACGCATTCTGCACGGCAGCCGACTCGGGTTTCAAGGCCACAGCCTTCTCCAGGTGTTCGAGTCCCTCGGTGGTTTCACCCTTCTCGGACAACATCGCACCCAAGTCGGCCTGCACTCCGGCGTTGGCGGCATCGAGTGCCAGGGACTTCCGGTAATTGGAGATGGCTTCGTCCGGCTTGCCATCCAGCCTCAGCGCCAGCGCAAGATCGGCGAAGGCTATCGGATCGTCCCGACTGAGCTCGCAAGCTTTGCGGTACTCCGCCAGTGCCTCGCGCAAGCGGCCGGTCTGGCCCAGCGAATAGCCCAGGTTGAGGTGCGCCTTGCCGTCGCCAGGATCCATCTCCAGAGCATTGCGCCACACCGTAATCGCCTCGCCAAACTGGTTCTTAGTCATCAGTTCGATGGCCTGATTCTCCATCCGGTAGAACTCGGTTGCCAGCGGGTCGATCTTCTCCAGGCCTCCCTTCGGGATGTTGGCGAACTCCGGCAGGTTCACCGCGCGGTTGGCAGCCGTGGCGTTATCGACCAGGATAGGCGGGGTATCGTTTCCGTTCGCGTCCAGGTGCGTCAGGTACAACTGCGTGTACGGCGAGCGGCTCTTCGACGAGAAGGCCATCCAGCGGCCGTTGGGCGAGAAGGTGTGCCACGAGTTCATCAGCGGCGTGTTGCACTGCATGAGCCGGGCTTCGCCGCCATCGAAGGGCACCATGTAGAGTTTGCCGTCCGGCCGCATGACCATTCCATTCCGGCATTCGACAAACACGATCCAGCGGCCATCCGGCGAAACCTTCGGAAAGCTGTTGCTCATCCCGTTCGCGGAGGCGCCGCGGATAGGCTCCGCCTGGCCACCCTTTCCCTGGTTGAAGGGGATCCTGTAAAGGTCATATTGGATCTGGGTTTCCTTTGGGTCGTTGGCGTAGCGGGCCATCGGGAATCCCGGCGGATAGGGAGTTTTCGCTTCGGCCCGGGCGAACACGACGTACTTTCCGTCGGGGCTCCAAACACCGCCGGTCTGTACGTATCGCGGGTCGTCGGCGCCCGGCAGCGGCTGCAAACGCTTTGTGTCGCGGCCGTACCATGCCAGAATGCCGCGCGTCGGGTAAAACACTTGCAGGAACCGGTAGTCCAGGAAGTTGGCAACGTAATACTTATCTTCCAGCGTGCGCCCCCCCGCGCGCCGGACGGCATCCCGATCGTCAATCGTCGATAGAACGTAGCGTCCGTCCGGGGAGACCTGCGACATGAAAGCGGCTCTCAGCCGGGGGACGGCGGGATCGCGGACGGTGGGCCACTTGATCACATCCCGAGTGCGAATCGAGGTTTGCCGGGCCACCGGGATCAGGGCATACAGACCGCGGTCGTCTTGTGGGCCGTCCACGTCGAGGCCCAGTGTCTTGCCGTCGGCGGAGAAGGAATGGCAGTTGGCGCACGTCGCGATCTTCTGCATGACCACCCGGCCGCGCGGCTCGTCCAAATAGCGCAGCCTCCATTCGATCAGCCCGATCGCCTCCGGCGCCAGCGGCCGGATCACTCCTTTGCTGCCCTGATTGGGCATCAGCGGCACGTCGCGATAGAAGATCGGCGCTCCGGCTGGGTCTCCGGAGGTCTCGATTCTCACCTGGCCGCCGGAGACCGGCTGCTTCAGGTCCTCGCCGCGAAACCCGGTGATCGCGATGGTTGCCGGAGACCCAACGGAACGTCTCTTGATCGCCTCCCAGGTGCTGGCATCGGGGATCCAGGTATGCGCGGCCGCCTGCTCCGGGGTTAGCTTGGGAAGCTCGTTGTTGGCCGACACGGCTTCCGGATCGATTTCTCCGATGCGCAGCGGTTCGCCGGAAGATCTCGCGTGTATGGCGGGAGCGCTGTCCGAAAAAGCGATGTCGATAGTCCACGAAGTTACGTTGGCCGCGGCGTCGCGCCAGAGAAAGGTGGGAGGCGTGATCTCGGGAGGAAAGACGGAACCCTCCGCGGGGTAATCGACGGTGATGACTGCCAGCCGGCCCGGCGATGCCTGGGGTGCGGCCCCTCCGAGCAGGATGAACGAACCCACACCGGCAATTCCGGCGCCCAGAAGACAGACGGTGAATATTCGGGCGGGCTTCCGGGAGGACGCCGCCAAATCCGGGAATTGCACTTTGAACCCCTATTTCCCAGCCATTATAACCGGCTTGGGGGGCGCCCTTTCAAAGAGAGACGAAACGACACCCGTCCCTTCGTGAGGCCGGCGTGAACGCCCATACGGACCCGGTCCCTCTCACCTTTCAAACTCGATCTGCGACTGCGCCTGAAACTTGCGGTAATCGCGGAAAACGGCTTCGTTGCGGACAAACACCTTGGCCTGCCGTAATTGCAGAGTGGAGCGAAGCGGCAGCAGATAATCGTTTTCGCCGATCTTCACCATGCCATAGTCGAGTGAAAGAGAGGGCGATTGCAGGGGAAAGTCCTTCGACAAACCGGTTCCCTGAATCGTGAGCCTGCGCACCATTCCCGTTTCCTCGTCGATGAAAACGCGCCCTGTATAGGCCGCTGCTTCAACCGCGTTGTTGTAATGCAGGACAAAGTTGGATTTGGCTCTGGAGACTTCGAACTCGAAGACCTGGCAGAGCACACCCAGGGCCATCGAGCGGCCCGCCCAACGGTAGGATGCGCCGACATTGGGTTCAAAGAGGCCACGCAGCAGAGAACCGAATTCGTTGCGGGCCCGGATGCCTTTGTTTTGGATCGGGGCGTTATCGGCTGTTACTCCATCGGCATCCAACCGCTGATACCGCTCCTGGCGGTCTTCGAATATCAGCTCGTCCTTGTATGAGTCGGCCTCTTTCATTGCCTCGTCGGGGGAATCTGTGGGTGAATTCAGCGGGGTGATTTGTTGAGGAACCGGCGGAGCTTCTTGCAAGTGGAATCGAAGGAACGCTGTTGGCCCTCCTCAGATTCCATGGCGTAGATCAGC
>Ga0326728_10000485_pt1 | contig 155700 bp, 118 predicted proteins | sample MB3enrmetagenome_FD_207602 | JGI IMG/M metagenome (GOLD analysis project Ga0326728, IMG submission 207602) | Lab enriched peat soil microbial communities from McLean, Ithaca, NY, United States - MB31MN | ecosystem: Environmental > Terrestrial > Soil > Wetlands > Peat | place: USA: New York... | reverse complement strand
TGGCCATTGTCCAGAACACCGTCGGCAACGTCATCATGGAGGCCGCCATCAAGACCGCCGCCCTGGACATCGAGCGCGGCGAGAGCATTTCCACCGCCCTGGGCAAACATCCCATCTTCCCAACCATGATCATCCGCATGGTCACCGCCGGCGAGCAGACGGGCAAGATTGACGCCATGCTGGAAAGAATCTCCGACTTCCTGGACGAGGAAATCGAGACCACTCTCTCGGGCCTGACCTCGCTCATCGAACCGTTGTTGATTGTTTTCCTGGGCGTGGTCGTCGGCGGCATTGTCATTTGCATGTTCCTGCCCATCTTCAAACTCAGTGAATTGGTCTCGGGCCGCGGCTGAAAAGGCTCCTCCGCCGGGGCTTGCCGTCGTGACCCGCTTCGGCTATGCTTGAGTCATGGCGAAAGTTCTTTTGATTGATGACGAAGTGACCATGGTGCAAATGGTGACTGAACTGCTGCGCCGCGAAGGGCACGAAGTCTTCCCCTTCAGCAGTTACAATGCCGCCATCGAAACCCTCGAAGCCCAATGCCCCGAACTGGTCATCACCGACCTTTACCTCGACAAGACCCGCACGCACGGCCTGGAAATCCTGCAAAAAGCCCGCGCCCTCAATCCCCCTTCCACCGTCATCGTCATCACCGCCTACGCCACCATTGAAACCGCCGTGGAAGCGATGAAAAAAGGGGCCTTCGACTATCTGGAGAAGCCCTTCAAAGTGGACGACCTCCGCCTGTGCATCCAGCGGGCCCTCTCCTACAACGATGCCATCTCCGAAAACATCTACCTGCGCAAGCAGTTGAGGAAAAAATACCAGTTCAACCAGCTCATCGGCAATGCCCCCACCATCCTGGAGGTCTTCAAAATGATCGAGCGGGTGGCCGACACCGACAGCACGATCCTCATCCTGGGGGAGAGCGGCACCGGCAAGGAATTGGTCGCCCGCGCCCTGCATTTCAACAGCCGCCGCCAGTTCGCCCCCTTTGTCCCCATCAATTGCAGCGCCCTGCCCGAAAACCTTTTGGAGTCCGAGTTGTTCGGCCATTGCAAAGGCGCCTTCACCGGCGCCATCAACGATAAAAAGGGCCTCTTCCAGGAAGCCGACGGCGGCACCATCTTCCTGGATGAAATCGCTTCCATGTCTCCCGTCCTCCAAAGCCGCCTCTTGCGCGTCTTGCAGGACAGAGAAGTCCGCCGCGTCGGCGACAACGTGCCCGTCAGCGTCAACGTGCGCGTGCTGGCCGCAACCAACGAACCGCTGGAGAAAAGACTCAAGGAGGGCACCTTCCGCGAAGACTTGTACTATCGCCTCAACGTCATCCCCATCAATTTGCCCAGCCTCCGCGAGCGGCGGGAGGACGTCCCGCTCCTGACCATGCATTTCCTGCGCAACAAAGTTAATTCCCGCACCGGCAAATTGTACTCCATCACGCGCAAAGCCCTCGATGTCCTCTCCGCCCACGATTGGCCCGGCAACGTGCGCGAACTGGAAAACGCCATCGAGCGCGCTTGCGCCCTGTGCGAAGACGCCACCATCCGCGTGGCCGATTTGCCCCCGGCCATCCGCCGCCACGCCTCCGGCGACGCCGCCGAAGATTTGGTCGAGACTCCCCAGGCCTCGCCGGAAAAGGTCGCCACACTGGCCGTCGGCGCCGCCGCCGCTCCGCCCCAACCCTCCTTCTCCCAGCCGGTCGGCGCCTTGCGCGACTATTTGCGCGAGCAGGAACTGGGCTACGTCAACCGCGCCCTGGCCCAGACCGGCGGCGACAAGGAGAAGGCCGCCGCGCTGCTGGGCGTGAGCGTCGCCACCTTGTACCGCAAATTGGCCGAGGAAGACGTCGCCGGTTGACCCCGCCTCGCAGACCGGAAGTTATCTCTCCTAATCCTAATCTTAATCCTAATCTTAATCTTAATCTTAATCAATACTATTAACAGACTAAAATTTGCGCTTTTGGCCGCGGTTTTGGCCCCGGCCGCGGCCTGGGGTTGCGCCTGCGGGTGCGGTGTTTTTGACGTGGGCACCAGTTTGATGCTGCCCCAAAGTCCGGGCGGAATGCTCTTCGCCGAGTACGATTTCCAGGACCAGACCGTCAATTGGAGCGGCGCTTCCCAAGCCCCCGCCGCCAATAACGGCGACAAGGAGATTCGAACCGACTTCACCACGCTCGGTTTGCAATACATGTTCAACCGCTCTTGGGGACTCCAGGCCGAATTGCCTTACGACGTTCGCTACTACCGCGGCTCCGGCGGCGCCACCACCTGGGGCTCCTTCGGCGATATGCGCCTGGAAGGCATCTATACCGGCTTTTCCCAGGACATGTCCGCCGGCGTGACGCTGGGATTGAAATTGCCCACCGGCAATTTCACCTACGACGACGCCACTCCCGCAAGCCTCCTTGATCGCGACACCGAACTGGGGACCGGCAGCACCGATCTTCTGCTGGGCGGCTTCTACCGCCACACGCTTAACAGCGTAACGCCCGGCTTATTTTGGTTCGCACAGGCTAAGTTGGACCTGCCGGCGCTGATCCAGAACGATTACCGGCCGGGCGTCGAGCTGGATACGGCCCTCGGTCTTTACTACCAGGGTTGGTCCATCGGCAAGGTCAAGATTACCCCGGTCGCGCAAGTCATTCCTTCCGAACGCACCAAAGACACCGGCTCCTGGGCCTCCGGCGGCGTCAACGACGGCCCCGTGGGCGTGATTGACTCCGGCTACCAGCGCGTCCTGCTTTCGCCGGGTATCGAGTTCGACGTTCATCCGGTGACGATCTATGCCGACGCCGAGTTTACCGCCTACGACAACGTCAGGGGCAACCAGTTGGTCGCGCCGGAGCTTTTCAAGCTCATCATCAGCTACAAGTTTTAGGAAAGTTATTTGCCAAAATTCGCGCCATGATAAAACATCAGGCGCGTGAGCACTCTGACACTCAGCCAGGCCAGGGCGCGCCATCAGGACATGGCGGCGGAAATCCGCCGCCACGATCACCTCTACTATGTCCTGGCGCGCCCCGTCATCTCCGACCAGCAGTACGACCGCCTCTATCGTGAATTGGCTGATTTGGAAAAGCAATTCCCCGAACTGGTCACCCCGGATTCTCCCACACAACGCATCGGCGATGAACCCCTCAAGGCCTTCGCGCCCGTCGCCCATCTCGCGCCCATGTTCAGTCTGGACAACACCTATTCCCAGGCCGAGGTGCGCACTTTCGTCACCCGCGTGCAAAAGCTCCTCCCGCCCCAGGCTCTCTCCTGGACGGTCGAGCCGAAAATTGACGGCTTGGCGGTCAATCTGCGCTACGAACACGGCCTCCTCACCGCCGGCGCCACCCGCGGCGATGGCACGGTGGGCGACAATATTACCTCCAATTTGAAAACCATCCGCTCGCTGCCATTGAAACTCTCCGCCCACGGCCTGCCGGAAGTTCTGGAAGTCCGCGGCGAAGTCTATATGACGCGCGACGGATTCCAGAAACTCAACGCCGAACGCGCCGCGGCGGGCGAGGAAGTTTTCGCCAATCCCCGCAACGCCGCCGCCGGCTCGCTCAAGCAGCTTGACCCGCGCATCGTCGCCCGCCGTCCGCTGGACGCCGTGCTTTACGGCTTGGGCCGCGTCGAGGGCGGGACCCCGCCGACGGGCCAGCACCAAATGCTGCTCTGGCTTTCGGAGTTGGGCTTCCAGACGCCGCGCAAGACCTGGCTGTGCCATTCCGAGCAGGAACTGCTCGCCGCCATTGACGAATTGGACAAAATCCGCCACGGCTTCCAATACCAAACCGATGGCGCCGTCATCAAACTGGACGACTTCGCCTTGCGCGAACAAATCGGCTTTACCAGCAAGGCCCCTCGCTGGGCCATCGCCTTCAAATACGCCCCCGAACAGGCGCAAACCCGCCTCAACGGCATCACCATCCAGGTCGGCCGCACGGGAGTGTTGACCCCCGTGGCCGAATTGGAGCCGGTCTTCCTGGCCGGCAGCACCATCAGCCGCGCTACCTTGCACAACGAGGACGAAATCAAACGCAAGGACATCCGTCTCGGCGACACCGTCATCATCGAAAAGGCGGGCGAAGTCATTCCGGCGGTCGTCGGCGTCGCCACCGGCCAGCGGCCGGCCGGCGCCCAGCCGTTCGATTTTTTAAAGCATATCGGCGGTCGCTGTCCCGTCTGCGGCGGCCCGGTGCGGCGCGACCCGCAATTCGTCGCCTGGCGCTGCGAAAACATTCATTGTCCCGCCCAGGCCACGCGGCGGCTCGAGTTCTTCACCGCCCGCGGTGCCCTGGACATCGAGAGCGTCGGCGGCATCGTGGCGGACAAACTGGTCGAGCGCGGCCTGGTGCCTGAGCCTCTGGATTTATTCACCTTGAAACTCCAACCGCTGGCCGAATTGAACCTGGGCTCCGCCGAGGCCCCGCGCGTTTTCGGCCGCAAGAACGCCGAAAAGGCCCTCCACGCCATCGAACGCGCCCGCAACGCGCCCCTCTCGCGCTGGCTCTTTGGGCTGGCCATCCCGGAAATTGGCAAAACCACCGCCGGCCAATTGGCCGCCTTCCACGACACCATTGAGCAACTCGCCCAATCCCCGCTGTTAAAAGACGTCCTCGCCTATCACGACAAGAGCGACCCGGCCCGGCGCGACGCGGCGGCGCGGCGGCTGCTGGAAGCGGGCTTTGCCGCCCCAAGCCAGCGCAAGAACGAAAAGGACGCCGGCATCGTGACCGAGGTTGGCCCGGTGGCCGCCCAAAGTGTCCTGGATTATTTCAGCTCCAAGGAAGGGCAAAATGTCTTGCGGCGCATGAAAGAACTGCGCATTGCCCCGCAAAGCCAGAAAGGCGTCGCGCCCAGGACCGGCCAGCCATTTTCCGGCAAGACCTTCGTCCTGACAGGCACACTGCCTTCCATGACCCGCGAGCAAGCCGGCGCCCGCATCGCGTCCCTGGGCGGCAAAGTGACCGCCAGCGTCAGCAAAAACACCGACTACGTCCTGGCCGGCGCCGAACCCGGCTCAAAACTGGAAAAAGCCGCCGCCCTCGGCGTGAAAGTCATAGACGAGGCGGAGTTCTTGAAAATGTGCGCCGAGTAGGCAACGTGGCCGTAGATAACATGCAATCCAACACCGAGTCCAAAACCGCGGGCCAGATGATCGTTGATTACTTCAGGGACTTTGGCGTGTTGAAAGAGACCAGGCTGGAATACTGGGCAATACAGATCGTCAACGTCTTGGACTGCACCTTCTACTTTGCGCTGCTGACCATCGTGACCTTATTCTTGTCGGAAGACCTTGGCCTTAATGACGTGTATGCGGGTTATGCGACGGCCTTCTTCACAAGCGCGACTTCGCTCATGCTTTTCTTCTCAGGGCTGTACACCGACTGGCTCGGCATCCGCAAATCGCTCACCCTCTCTCTGCTGGCGATGCTGGCGCTCAGGTTGGGGGTGGTGGTGGTCGGCCTGACGCCCAGCCTGCCGCATCGCGGCCTCCTCGCCGGCGTGCTCCTGGCGCTGATGGCGCCCTTCATGGCGGCCATTCAGACGGTTTTCCAATCGGCTTGCCGGCGCTTTACCTCCAAGCGTTCGCGCAGCGCCGGCTTTAACTTGTGGTACCTCTTTATGAATATTGGCGCCGCCGCCGCCGGCGTCAGCGTTGACGTGGTGCGCAAGTTCCTGCACTTGCACAATGTCCATATTTTTACCATGGGCGCCATCCTGGCGGCACTCTGCCTGGTGGTGGGACTGACCATGATTCGCAACGAGGAACAGGTGGTCGGTCCGGACGAACCGCCCGGCTCCCGCGCCGAAGAGGCCAAAGTCGAGCACAAGCCGCCTTGGCAAATCGCAAGCGAAGTCTTCCGCGAACCGGCACTCTGGCGCCTGCTGGTGCTCATCGCCTTGATCATCGGCGTGCGCGCCGTTTACGCCTACTTGTATCTCCTCATGCCCAAGTACTGGCTGCGCACCATTGGCCCGGACGCGGACATTGGCCTGCTCAACGCGATCAATCCGGTCGGAATTGTCATTGGCCTGATCCTCTTCATCCCGTTGGCCAATAAGTTCAACGTTTTTTCCATGCTCGTCTATGGGGCCATGGTTTCGGCTTTCTCCTTGTTTCCATTGGCGCTGCCGTGGCGGTGCTTCAGCAATGACATTGGCCGCGCCCATTATCTCATGGCCATCATCTGCATGGTCATTGTGACGATCGGGGAGGTGACATGGTCACCCAAGCTCTACGAGTACACCGCAGCCATGGCGCCCAAGGGCCAGGAGGGGACCTACCTGGGCCTTTCACTGCTTCCGTGGTTCCTGGCCAAAACGCTCGTCAGCGTGTTTTCCGGCCACATGCTTGAGTACTGGTGCCCGGAGAAGGTGACGGTGCATGGGGCCAGTGTGCCCTTGCAGCAAGCCATGATTCACAACCAGGTTCCCTATTGGCACGGCCCCGCGGCCATGTGGCTGGTGCTTGGGTTGTATGCTCTTGCCGGTTGCCTCATCGCCGTCAGCATCCGAGGCTGGCTCACGCGGGGCGCGCGTCTGAGCGCCAACCCCAGCGTGGCGCAGTGAAAAACAGCAGTGAGAACCCCAAAACACGAAAGACGGGAATTGGCGGATTTTCTTCCCCGTTCCACTTCTACCCGTGTTCTGCGGTCAATTCGGCCCTGAATCACTTCTGGGTAGGGTCGGCGCGCCGAGCCGACCGCCCCCCGGCACAGCATCCCCCGTTCCACTTCCATGGTCCGCGGTGAATTTATGGAAAAATAAATCTTGTAGTCCCACTAAACTATGGTAATGTGCAACCTGTGCGGCGCTCAGGCGCCTGTTCTTTGACATTTTGCGGACCTCGCGGAAGGGATTTCCCGGAGCCTGCCGCCGGCAAACGGCGGCGGGATGTTCCAGGCACAGGTCAAACATGATCGAGCCGGCGCTTCGGAAGCGCCGGCTCGAAGGCCATTGAGCAGTTGGGGAGGCGGAATTCAATTGCCAATGACCAATTTTCAATGACCAATTCTCAATCAACGCTTGCAAGTTCTGCGGCGTTCCGAAACGGCCTTGCTCCAAAGGTCGTTAGCACCCATTAGCACCCATTAGCACCTATTAGCACCTAAAACACCGTGTGCATGGCAAAAAAGAGCCAGGTAGGGCGAAGCTGCTGCTTCGCCCTGATCACGGCGGCGCGCCGCGCCGCCCTACCGTGTTGCTTTGGCGGCTTCTTGAACCTTGAACCTTGAACCTTGAACCTTGAAGCCGCCCATCCCCATGAGGCGGGAGGACAGCGGCAATAGCACCAAATCGCACCAAATCGCACCAAATCGCACCAAAAAAAAGTTTTTCCCGAGCTTAATTCCGCCCCGCGTCGCGCTCGGCCAAAGGCGGCAGCGCCGGCAGCCCGTTCTCCGGCCGGTCCAGATAAAAATAGGCCGTCGCCGTCACGTCGAAACAGGCGTAGGCGTTCAGGAAGCCCTCCGGCGCCTCCTCGGGCTTGAGGCCGGGGTGCGCGTCGAGCAACCCGGTGATGCGCCCCTTGCCGAAATCGCCGCCCACCACCTGCAGCGGAACGCCCGCCTGCGCCATTTTGACAATGTCCTCCTTTTGGCCGCCCATCATTTGCTGGATGGTCACGCGGCAATCGCTCTGAAAATAGACCGGGTCGGGAACGTGATAGCGGTAAAAGGCCAGCAGTTGGTCCGTCGCCGCCAGGCAGCCCTGGTAACGATGCGCATACACGCCCGGACCCCAGCCGTCGCCAATGTAATCCTCCGTGCCCGTGCCCACCAGCGTGGCGTGGGTCGTATCGCCGTCCAGATAAATTTTGACCGCCCCTTCGACGCCAACGCCATAAGAGTTCAGAGCCGCCACGGCGACGTTGGCGCCCAGGAAACGGCCCTTGCCGGTCACGCGCGGAAGGATTTCAAAATCGTGCCCGAGCTGGGTCGGGTTTTGGCGGCGCCAACTGGCGTGAAAATAAAGGGCGTCCTTCGGCGTCTCCTTGGACAGCGTGTAGTCAATGTCGTAAAAAAGACAGCGTTGGACCGTGTCGGTTTCGTTGCGGACCACCACGCGGGCGGCCTTGCGGAAGGGCATCGGGACGTAACAGTTGAACGAGCGTCCCTCGGGGCTGGAGAAAAGATCGCTCTCGAAGCGGGCCATCTTGCCGGCGCACTGCCCGAAGAAGCAGCCCACCGGCGCCGAGACGGCGGGGGTTCCGGCCCCGTCCCAGTAAATATCCAGGCGCATGCCCCGGAGCATTTTTGGCGACTTGTCCATGATCGTCATCCAAATGCGCCGGATGATCCCGCCGCCCCGAACGTCAAGCAAAACCTTTGACTCACCCGGTTTGACCTCTTGTTCGGGGTCGCCTTTCGCCCCTTGGTTCTCCAGCCCGCCGCCGCCCTTGGTCCCGCCCGGATTTTCAAAGCTGGCCCAGCGCGTCTGCTCCGGGCTCATGCGATATAGCTCCGCCCCGGCCGCCTCCAGGCGCGCGGCGGCGGGGGCGACGACGAAACAGACGGCGGCCAGGAAGCCGGGCAGCCTGGCCGGGCGGCGGGAACGGCGGGCAAATCGAATCATCTCCACAGCGTAGGGCCGCCCAAGCGGGAGTCAAGCCGCTCAACCCGGCGCGCGCCGGCGGGTCACCGATGATGTTGGGATTATATTCCCTTGGAGAGCATGTATTTGACAAGGTCGGCCACGCGGCAACTGTAGCCCCATTCGTTGTCGTACCAACTGACCAGTTTGAAAAACCGCTTGTTCAACTCGATGCCGGCCCCTTGATCGAAGATGGAGGAAAAGGCGCAGTGAATGAAATCCGTGCTGACCACTTCGTCCTCGGTGTAATCCAGGATGCCCTTGAGATAGGTCTGGCTGGCTTTGCGCATCGCGGCGGAGATTTCGGCGTAACTGGTCTCCTTTACCGTGCGCACGGTCAAATCCACGCAGGAGGACGTCGGCACCGGGACGCGGAAGGCCATGCCGGTCAATTTGCCTTTGACTTCGGGACAAACCAGGCCGACGGCCCTGGCGGCGCCGGTGGTGGAAGGGATGATGTTGATGGCGGCGGTGCGCCCGCCCTTCCAATCCTTCTTGCTGGGGCCGTCCACGGTTTTTTGGGTGGCGGTGTAGGCGTGGATGGTGGTCATCAACCCTTCCTCTATCCCGAAGCCCTCTTTGAGCAGGACGTGGACGACGGGAGCCAGGCAATTGGTCGTGCAGGAGGCGTTGGAAATGATGTGGTGCCGGGCCGGGTCGTACTTTTCATGATTGACGCCCATGACCACGGTGATGTCCTCGTTTTTGGCCGGGGCGGAGATGATGACTTTTTTGGCGCCGGCGGCCAGGTGGCCCTTGGATTTGGTCGCGTCGGTGAACAGGCCGGTGCATTCGATGACCAGTTGCGCGCCCAGTTCCTTCCACGGCAGGGCCGAGGGGTCCTTGGCGCTGACCACGCGCAGGTCCCGGCCGTTGACGGTCAGAAGATCGTCCTCCGTCTTGTCCGCCGCGGATTTGCGGGAGGAGACTTCGCCGGCAAAACGCCCCTGGGTGGAATCGTATTTGAGGAGATAGGCCAGATTGTCCGCCGGAACAATATCGCCCACGGCGACCACTTCCACGTCGCGTCCGATCATGCCTTGCTCGGCGATGGCGCGGAAGACCAGGCGGCCAATGCGTCCGAAGCCGTTGATTGCAATTTTAACTGCCATAATACATCTCTTTCTAAACTTCCCGGTAGTACTTACCGTTGTTGGTTGAGAATGTGGGCGGCGCCCGCCCCGGCGTCAACGAAATTAAGAGACGCCCGGAGCCGCCGCGCAAAAGGGCGGCGGGCCGGGGAGCGCGCGCACCAGCGCCCAGTCTCATGCCTTTACATCCCCGGAAGATAAACCCGGAAGGAACTGCCCCGGCCCACCTCACTGTCCACCTCGATCCAACCGGCGTGCTGCTTGACGATCGCAAAGACTGTGGCCAGCCCCAATCCGATCCCTTTGCCCACTTCCTTTGGGGCAAAAGATGGCTCAAATACCCTCCCCAAAACGGCTTTATCCATGCCGCAACCCGTGTCGGTAACCGTCAGGCAAACAAAGCGTCCGGGTCGTGCATACGAGTTTGGGCTTGCGGGTTGAGTCTGGATATCAACCATCATGGCGGCCAGGGTCAGCCGCCCGCCTTTGGACATCGCATCACGAGCGTTGATGCATAGATTCATCACCGCCTGTTCCACCAGGCACGCATCGGCCCGCACCCAAACGGCATCGGAGGATTCTTCAAATATAATTTCGATTTTCTCATCCAACAGCCGCCGCAACATTTTCACCAGGTCCCGAATCAGTTCGTTCATGTCCAACGGCCCGACCTTGGCCAGTTGCGCCGTGCCGGCGATCATTTCTGCGGCGTTGAAGGCTGGGTTCACCCAGACCATGTCGTCCTTCTGGTCGGTGGGGATGGGCGCGTTGGCGTCCGTTTCCAGCGCAACCTCTGGCGGGGGCAATGGCTGTTCCGAGAGACCGGGAAGCTCGTGCGCGACGAGCGCGCCAGAGGCCAGCGCTTCGGACTTGGTGATGGCGGGCAAAACGACTTTGATGGTTGTGCCCCGGCCGACTTGGCTGCTGACCTCAGTCCATCCGTGATGCTGCTTGACGATTCCATAAACCGAAGCCAGCCCCAAACCGCTATGGACGGCTGCGTCTTTGGTGGTGAAAAATGGTTCGAAAATGCGCGACAGAATTGTGGGCGGAATGCCGCAACCCGTGTCGCTTATGGCTAAACAAGCCAACTCGCCCGGGTGCGCAACCAGGGGACTCCTGCTGTCAGAGCACGTCGGGACGAGTCTTTCGGTCATGAGGGTGAGTCGTCCGCCCTGAGGCATGGCCTCAAGGGCGTTGACCAGCAGATGGCAGATCATTTGACCCAACATCCCGCTGTCGGCCAGTACAAAGGGCAAAGTGGCGCAGTAACGGCCTTCCCATTCTATCGAGCTTTTGGCGGCAGGGTGAAACAGCCGGAGGGTGTGCTCGACCACTCGATTGAGGTCCAGCGCTTGGAATTGGAAAACCCGCTTTTCAGAAAAACCGATCAATTGGCGGATTAAATGCTCCGCACGGCAGGAAGCGGCCAGTGATCGTTTCGCCAGGCTCCTGCATTCCCGATGGAGATTGTCATCCAGCTCCAAGAGCAGTTGGCTATTGGTATGGATGACGGTCAGCAAGTTATTGAAATGGTGCGCGACCCCCGCCGCCAATTGGCCAACGACATCCAGGTTTCGGATTTCGCGCGAGTCCACTTGGCGTTCCTTGCCGTTGGTAATGTCCTCGCTGACCGAGATGAAATGAGTGATGGGGCCGGGGCTCTGCCACCGCATGGGAGTGGTGGTTTGCGCATGGATGCAAAGGCTCCCGTCGCGCCGCCGGTTGACGAATTGGCCGCGCCAGGTTTCCCCGCGCAGAACGGTATACCAGAACTGACTATAGTAGGACTGATCGTGGCTGCCCGACTTGAGAATCCTGGGCGTCCGGCCCAAAATTTCCTCGGCCGGATAACCGGTTGATTTGCTGAAGGCGGGGTTGACCCACAAAATGCGACCCTGGTGATCCGTGATCATGATTCCGCAGTCAACCGTCGTGAGAGCCTTCGACTGAAGGACCAGTTGGTCCAGCTTCTCGATGTCGGAGCTTTCCGCCGCCATCATTGTGGAGGTGTTCATAAACTTTTTGTAATATAACGTATTCGAGCCGCTTGTCAATGGATACATTTCTAAACTTCGGCCTGGCTAGGCCGGTGTCCTGACTTTTGACACTTTTTGCGGCCAATGAAGAATAATTCCCTTGGACAGCCTTTGTCCATGCGGTTGAAGCAAAATGGGCGGAAGTTTGACAAACAGGTTTCCCGCAGGCGGGAAAGGGCTATAGTAAGTGCAAAGATGATCGCTTATGAGTCCGCGCGCCTCCAGTGGCATTATTCAGTTGCGCCGCCTGGTGTCGAAACGCTTTCCAAGCGTCCGCACCTGGACGGAAGAGGCGCCGGCCAGCTCTCCGGCCCGCCGGCCCACCGGCCTGCCGGGGCTGGATGCGCTGCTGCAAGGGGGCCTGGCCCAAAACGCCATCACCGAAGTCGCCGCCCAGGGTCACGGCGCGGGCAGCGCCCTGTTCCTGTACGCCCTGCTGCGGCAAACGCACCGGGCAGGGCAGTGGATGGGGTTGATTGACGGCCAGGATTCGTTTGATCCCGGCGCGCTGCCCCAGGCGGTCTTGTCGCGGCTCTTTTGGGTGCGCTGCCACGGGGCCGAGGAGGCGCTCAAGGCGGCGGACATTCTGCTGCGCGACCGGAATCTGCCGCTGGTGGCGCTGGACTTGAAAATGAACCCCCCGGCGCAACTGCGAAAAATCTCCGGCACAACGTGGTATCGCTTGCAGCGCATCGTCCGGCAAACCGGCACGGCCCTGGTCGTGCTGACGCCCCACCCGATGATCGCCGGGGCCGGGACGCGGCTGATGCTGGAAAGCCGCCTGAGCCTGGCCGACCTGCCGGAAAGCGGGGAAAAACTGGCCGCCGAACTGAAATTTGAACTGGTCCGCCCCGCCGCCGCCGAATCCGCCGCCGGTTGAGTCATGTCCAATGGGAGATTTCTCTTGCTTGGCGCGGGCCGAGGGCTATATTGCGGCCGTAGCATGAGCACAACAAGTGGAACAATCGGCACGATTTTGCACCACAAAGGCGCATCCGTGTGGACCATCTCGCCGGAAGCGACCGTGTTTGACGCGATCCGACTGCTGGCCGAAAAGAATATCGGCGCCCTGCCGGTCATGGAAGGGGACCGGCTCATAGGCATCTTCTCGGAGCGGGATTACACGCGCAAGGTGGCCCTGGAAGGCAAGACGTCGCACAAGACAAAAGTGCGCGAGATTCTGACCACCGATATCGCCACCATTTCGCCGCACGACACAGTGGAGGAGGCGATGCGGCTGATGACCGCGAAGCATATCCGCCACCTGCCGGTCATGGAAGGGGGCCGCATGGTCGGCTTCGTGTCCATCGGCGACATGGTCAATTGGATCATCTCGGCGCAAACGGCGACCATCAGCCAGATGGAAGCCTACCTTTCAGGCCGATAGATCAGAGCCGCAATCGGTCATCAGTCACCGCGCCCAGCGAAGCGGAAGTGACGGCGCTGGCGTACTTGGCCAGGACGCCCCGCGTATAGCGCGGCTGGGGCGGTTTCCACGCCCGGCGGCGCGATTTCAGTTCCGCAGCGGAGAGGGCCAGCGTCAATTCGCGCTTTTCCGCGTCAATCACAATTCTATCGCCGTTCCGGACCAGCGCCAGCGGCCCGCCCGCATAGGCCTCCGGGGTGATGTGGCCGACGACAAACCCATGCGTGCCGCCGGAAAAGCGGCCATCGGTGATGAGCGCGACGTCCCGGCCCAGGCCCTTGCCCATGATGGCGCTGGTGGGGGCGAGCATCTCCCGCATGCCCGGCCCGCCCCGTGGGCCTTCGAAGCGGATGACGACCACGTCCCCGGCCTTGATGGAGCCGTCGAGAATCCGCGCAAGCGCCTGCTCCTCGGAATTGAAGACGCGCGCAACGCCCTCAAAGCGGGTGCCCTCCTTGCCGGTGATTTTGGCCACCGCCCCTTCCGGCGCCAGATTGCCGCGGAGAATGACGATGTGGCTGTTCTTTTTGATCGGGTTGTCCAGCGGGCGGATGATCTGCTGCCCGGCCGGATAGGGTCGGACGCCTTTGAGATTTTCCGCCAGTGTTTTGCCCGTCACGGTGAGGCACTGGCCGTGCAGCAAGCCCGCCTCCAGCAAGGTCTTCATCATCGGCTGAATCCCGCCGATGGCGACCAGCTCGGACATGAGATGGCGGCCGCTGGGTTTCAAATCGGCCAGCACCGGAACGCGCCGGCCCACCCGGGTGAAATCGTCCAGCGAGAGCTTGACGCGGGCGGCGTGGGCAATGGCCAGCAGATGGAGCACGGCGTTGGTCGAACCGCCCAGGGCGATGACGACCGTGATGGCGTTCTCGAAGGCCGCGCGGGTCATGATGTCCAGGGGCCGGAGGCCGCCTTTGAGCAAATCCAGCACGGCCGCGCCGGCCCGGCGGCAATCGTCCTTTTTGGCCTTGGAGACGGCGTTTTGGGCGGAGCTGTTGGGCAGGCTCATGCCCAGGGCTTCGATGGCGCTGGCCATGGTGTTGGCCGTGTACATGCCGCCGCAGGAGCCGGGGCCGGGAATGGCGCAGGCTTCGATCTGTTGCAATTGCGCGTCGTCCATCCCCTTGTTGGCATGAGCGCCGACGGCCTCGAAAACCGAGACGATGTCCAGTTTGCGCCTGTCGCCTGTCAAACATCCGGGCAGAATGGTGCCGCCATAGACAAAGACGGCCGGGCGGTTGAGCCGGGCCATGGCCATGAGGGCGCCGGGCATGTTTTTGTCGCACCCGCCGATGGCCACAAAGCCGTCCAGCCCCTCGCAAGCGACGACCGTTTCGATGGAATCGGCGATGACCTCGCGGGAAACCAAGGAATACTTCATGCCTTCAAAGCCCATCGAAATGCCGTCGGAGACGGTGATGGTGTTGAAGATGATGGCCTTGCCGCCGGCGCGGTTGGCGCCCGCCTCCGCTTCACGGGCCAATTGGTCAATGTGCGCGTTGCAGGGGGTGACCATGCTCCAGGTGGAGGCGATGCCGACGAGGGGCTTGTGGAAATCCTCCGCCTTGAAGCCCACGGCGTAGAGCATGGCGCGGGCGGGGGCGCGTTCCGGGCCGTCCAAAACGAGGCTGGAGTGGGGTCTGAGCCTGGCGCCGGCGGGGCCGGCCGATGTTGCATTTTTTCTTTTCATGACAATGGAAGGATTAAAGGGCCAAAGGCCGGCGGTGACAAGCCGCCAGATTGCAGCGCCGCGTATTTGGCAAAGCAACGGAACCCTTGCGAGTTCCGTTGCGGCGTGAGGCGATCGAGGTTCGTCGGGCGGCGGCTCAGATACCGCCGTCGAAAAACCACCGGCTGGTGCTCCTGTCGCGTTTGAGCGAAAGTGTGAACTTCTTGACCTGGCCGTTTTTCAGTTTGATTTCATAAGGCACCAACTCGGCCCCATTGGAAGCAGAAAAGTGGGTGCCGATGCTGACAACCTGGAGACCCCCAAGATACTGCTTCATGCTGTCGGGCAGCGGGTTGAAAAACTTGGCCGCCTCAGTCCAATCCTCCCGCCCGCAAGCATCAAAGAGGGCGCGGGCGGCCTGCTCGGAGGTCATGGCCACGTACTTCTGGTTGTCCGGCAGCACCTGCATCGGCCCACCCATGCTGACGTTGGCGGGTAGTTGCAGTTGGAACACCGCCGGGTCAATGGCCGGATTGCAGTCAATTTCATCCAATTTAAAAACGAGTTGGTCGCCGGAGGCAGCGTGAAGATAGACTTTGACCGATTCCAGAAGTTCGCTTTGATTGTCGAACACGTATTCGTGGCGCGTATCGGCCGTGGAGAAGAACTTGTTGTGCAGATAATCGCCGGCCCCCAAACCTGACTTGGCTTCGACGCTGATGACCGATTTCGATTTACCGTCAGCGCCTTGCTCGTCGGCAAGCGTGACGGGCCAGCCGCGGGCTTTGATGGCGTTAATCTCGCTTTCGAGGGTTTGGCTGAGATTGGCAATTTCGTGCAACCATTGGGTGTCGAAGGCGCTGGGTGAGGCCTGTGGCACTTTATAGCCAAAGTCAGGCTTGATGAATAGCAGCGTGGACTGGCCGTCCATGACGGCGGTGCGTCCGGGTTTGTCCACCCGCCACTTGAGGGCCGGCTCGAACTGCTTCCACAATTCGATGGAGACAAAGTCGCACTCGGGCATAATGGCCGAGAAGTTGTCCTGCGGCGCCGAGCGCAACTGGCCGCGCAGATGAATGGAAGTCAGTTTGGCGACCGCTTGCGCGCCTTTGCTCATGATTTCCAGCGCCCTGGCTTGCGCTTTGGGCGTCGTCAACAGGATGACGGCCACAATGGCGGCCGCGCCGGCCGCGGTGCCCAATCCCCAACCCCAACGATTTCTGAATAATTTGCTCATGATAGTTTCTCTTTCTGGTGTGAACTGTTCCCGCTGAACCCGCCGCATGACCGTCTGGACAAGACTCACCCCGGCGGCCGCCTGGCCGCGCGCGATCAGGCGCCGTTGCAGGCTGGCCACCGCCTCGTATTCAGCCCGGCACTGGGCACACGTTTCCAGGTGGGCCTGGCATTGCAGTTCATCCTGGCGCTCCAGCAGCCCTTCCGCGCAGGCGATAAAATTGTCCCGGCATTCAGCGCAGTTCATGGTTGTTCATTTAAGTTGACTGTTTGTTCGGCGCGCTCGCGGGCCTGGAGGTCCTGCCGGAGCAGGAGGAAGGCGCGCGAGAGCGTTTTGGTGACCGTGCCCAGCGGCATGGCGAGGCGTGTGGCCACTTCCTGACAGGAAAGCCCCTCGTAATAGCGCAGCAGAATCACCTGACGATGGTTTTCGGGCAGGACGGCAATGGCTTCTTCCAACGGATACTCTTCGTCGGCGTCCGCGGCGCTGGTCATCATGGTCTCGGCCGCTTCGTGTATCTGGCGGCGGCGAAGATCGGAGCGGAATTGCTCCTGGGCCACCCGCCCCGCGATGCCCAGCAGCCAGGAATAAAAGGATTCCGGCTTGCGGAGCTTCTTCAAGGACAGGAAGGCCCGCACGAACGATTCCTGCGCCGCTTCCTCGGCTTGCGCGAAGTTTCCCACCCGCGCCGCCAGATAAGAGAAGAGCGGTTTCTGGTAGCGATCCACCAGCAGGCTGAAGTCCTCCTGATGCCCATCGCGACAGCGCTCGACGTATTCCTTGTCAGTCAAGTCCATGCCAAGTCCTGTTCAAACCAATTCTCATCGTCACTGATAAGTGCCGCGCCGGGGCGATTTGCGACAGCGGGGCAGAAGTATAAGCAGCGTTGACGTTTCATGTTCACTTTGGTGATACAACGCGGAATCGGAGATGGCTCCACGAAAATTGGCAAAATTCATTATAAGGCGGGTGTGGCGGCACAAGCAGTGCAGAGTGCAGAGTGCAGAGTGGCAGCGGTTCCGAATGCCCCGAAGTGGCTCTTTTTTGCCATCAAAATTTTTTTTGAGGTGCGATTTGGTGCGATTTGGTGCGAATGGGTGCTAATGGAGTGGAGAGCGCAGAGGGCCCGCCTTCGCATGGCACCGGCGCGGCAAGCAGAGGACAGAGGGCGGAGTGGCTCTTTTTTGCCATGCGCACGGTGTTTTGGGTGCTAATAGGTGCTAATAGGTGCTAATGGGTGCTATTGGCCTTTGGAGCAGGGCCGTTTCGGAACGCGTCAGAAGCCGCAAGCGTTGATTGGGAATTGGTCATTGAAAATTGGTCACTGGCAATTGAATTGTGCCGTCCCAACCGCTCAATGGCCTTCAAGAATGCGGTTTCAGAGCGCCACCTCGATCGTGTTTGATCTGCGCCTCGAATATCCCGCTGCCGTTTCCCGGTCGCAGGCTCCGGGGAATCCCTTCCGCGAGGTCCGCAAAATGTCAAAGAACAGGCGCGTAAGCGCCGCACGGATTGCATATTACCATAGTTTGGTGGGACTGCAAGATTTATTTTTCGTATAAATTCACCGCGGATCATGGAAGTGGAACGGGAGATGCTGTGCCGGGGCGCGGTGGGCGCGGTGCGCCGACCCTGCCAAGAAGTGATTCAGGGCCGAATTGACCGCAGAGTACGGGGGATACACAGAAGCGGAACAGGCCGCAACCAAAGGGAATTCAACGCAAAGTCGCCAAGACCCAAAGGCGCAACGCGGCAAAGCCGCAACCAAAACAGCGTAACCACAGGGTTCAGGTCTGAATTGAGAATTGGAAATTGAAAATTTTGAATTTGCAATTGCGACAGAGGCTGGCGCGCTACGGGCCCAATCAGGAATGTCGCAGGAGCCGCAAGCAAACGGAATTCAACGCAAAGTCGCCAAGACCCAAAGGCGCAAAGAGTTGGCCCATAAACTTCAGACACGTTTGCCCTGTCCCCATGCGGCTTTGCGCCCTTGCGTCCTGGCGTTAATATTAGGGGATTATCCCGCCACGGCAAGTATTTTAGTTGCGCTAATACGACCTATTATCGGCGGGAAATATGGTCTCTGGACACTAATCCTCGCAATTTGCATTACCCCGCTGTTATTTGGGTTTTTTTGGTGGAATGGGCGGTGGTGGATGATTGTCTTTCCCGGTGGTTTTTGGCTTTGGCTGTGGCATTTCACTTTGCGGCACGCCAACCGCTATTACGAGCGGCTGGTCGGCCATAGTTTGTTTCTGCTTCGCAAACACGCGAAGCTCGCGGTCTTTGCTATCGCGGCATTTCGCTGTAAGCTCGTCATATACTTTTTGCAGGGTCTTGAATTCCTTGACGAGCGCCTTAAAATTCAAATCTTCCGGATTGATGTCGTTTATCATATTTGCAAGTTTATTGCACCCGCCCCGCCGCCGTCAAGCCCCATTACTTGCCGTGACGGGATAATCCCCTAATATTATTGAGTGGATGGCATACCCTTGGTGCCGGAAAAGGCGTCACACCGTCACAATTGTTGATAATCAGGAGTTTAGGCCGTCACATTTGGTTCCCGAAAAACCGGGAAAGCGCGTGCAAATACGCAAAATAATTTCCGTGGGACCCCCGTTTTTCCGCGAAATGGCCCCGTATTTTGGCCAAAAACAGCCTTTGATAAGATGAATGGTCTGTAAGCTGTTCCCGTTGTGCGGGTTAGCTAAGGCTTTCCGGATATGATTGTCGCGGCGTTGACCCGGCGGAAAATCGCATCTCACCACTCACCACTATTTCGCTCCCCTACGCGCTCATCGGCAATCGGACAAAACTGTTGGTATGACCCCTCAGTGTCTGCCTGTCTTTAGTGCGTTGGCCGTCGGTTACTTTGGATCCGAAATCCCGAAATATGCCCTTTCCCAATATCGAGGTTTCTTGTAGGGCGCACTGTTTGCGTGTGGTAGGAAGCGTTTGATAAGTTTTCGCAACTCGCCCTTTGCAATCATCGCCACTTCGTTAATATTACACTGTTTTTCTCCCACTCGAACGCCGTTGCCACTCAAGTCGCCGCCATGAGCGATCGTGCTGCGGTGATCATACAGGTCTTTTGCCAAATTATAAGCCTGCCAACGCTCCTCGCCTGAACCAAACATGGTCGAATAGTTCAAAGAAAAGCGATACTTTAACTCGCTTCTGCGGTCTTCTTTCCCGAGTCCAGCAAGTAATAAAGCCTCCATTCCAATGATTGCATCAAGAATTTGGTCTTGCGGGCGAAGCCGGGCCTCCGCATCTGCAAGTCGTGCGCACGCCGTTTGCAATGCCGATTCCGAAAGGGAGAAAATCCGTTGCGCATAGTCGGGCAAAATAACAACTTCTTTTTCTGAAAGTTTGTAGATTCCAGGTCGAACATGCTGGTCCAACGACCCATACGAGCCAAGAGCGAGAGGACAGAATTTCACAAATTTGAAATGAAGCCAGTCATATCCAATCGAACCTTCCTTAAATGTTCGCAGACAGCGCATGGCTTTGTCCAACTTGGCGAATGCTATTTCTTGCGTCGCGATCTGTTTTACCGGTTCGCCGGCTATGGCCTTGGTTACCTCCATATCGCCTTCGATCACAAATTCACTGATGAACCAAGAATGGTGCATCCGTTGTATCAACGAACCTCCATGAAACGTCGAAATCTCTCGCTCGTTAAGCCTTCGGATAGCCAAACCGTCTGCTAATTGAAGTGTAGGAGCTGGCATTTGAAAATTGATAAGCTCGGCCTGAATGCGAAGCTGAATTGTCGGAAGTTCGACGAACTTTTCGAAATCGTCTATTACCTGATCAACGTCCGATTCATGACAATCAAATGTTTCATGCATTTCCCAGAGGTAACCTACGGCACTCTTTAGAATGCAAGCCCGATCATGCGCAAGTTGCATGCTTCCAAGCCCGCAGATGCCAACCAACTTTCCCTCGCCATACTGGGGGTATGTCGAAAAAAACAGGTTTGCAAACTCCGAAGCCGCTTCTTGCAATTGGTTTTCAGCTCCCCTGAAAACACATGGCACACAAACTCTTTGCCGATGCTCGCCGCGCCAACGCCCTTCTTCCTGCTTTATCCAAAATAAATACGGTTCTTGGTAATTTGGACTGAGCTTTTGTAGAATGGGAAGGGACTTCAAAATACTGCGTTTCAGTGCGGATTTAATTTCTTCGTTCATCGTAGGGGTTTGCGCCTAACGTAGAAAGGTGAGGCACCGCCGATGTGCGACGCGATCCGCACGTCGTCTTCATTGTGGGCGTGCTTGGCAGTCTCACTAATTTCTCGTGCGAGTTTTTTGGAAATCGCCGGGTCAATTTTTGCTGAGCGGTTCATACCACAAAAGTACAGGCAAATTGACATCGCTTTGCCATGGGCGGAACGTAACAAACAAGCCGGACACCAGTCAAGCGCGGCATGGAGGGGCGCGACGGCCCCGAACGATATATGCCAAGAAAAGTCCGAAGAATGAATTTTGAGGATTTTTGTCTTACGGCCGGCGCGCCCCGGCAAGGAGAAAGAGCATTGATTATTTTTGGGTGGACGGCCAGACTGAGGCTGTGAGCAGCAGCGGCGCCACGAGCAATCCTTCCACCGCGCCAGCACCCGGCGAAGCCGCCGGCCACGCCGCTTTTGGCGCCACCCATTGGTCCATCGTGCTCTCGGCGGCGCAAAGCGGCGCCACTGGCGCGCCGGAAGCGCTGGCCAAACTTTGCCAGACCTATTGGTATCCGCTTTACGCCTACGTGCGGCGGCGCGGCCACGGCCGGGAAGACGCGCAGGACCTGACGCAGGAGTTTTTCGCCCGTCTGCTGGAGAAGAATTGGATCGGCGGCGCGGACCGGGAGAAGGGACGGTTTCGCTCGTTCCTGCTCACGGCCATGAACCGTTTTCTGGCGGACGAATGGGACAAGGCGCGCGCCCAAAAACGCGGGGGCGGGCGGCCCTTGCTCTCGTTGTCATTCGACACGGCGGAGACGCGCTTGAGCCGCGAACCGGCGGATGAGGTGACGCCGGAACAGAGCTTCGAGCGGCGCTGGGTGCTGACGCTGCTGGAGGAAGTGCTCACAGGGCTGCGGAGGGAATACGAGCAGGAGGGGAACGGGGAACTGTTCGCGGCCTTGAACCCGTGCCTGGTCGGGGAGCGCACAGCGCAGCCGTACGCCGCACTGGCCCGGAAGCTGGCCCTGAGCGAAAGCGCGGTCAAATCGGCGGTGCATCGGTTGCGCGGGCGCTACCGGAAATTGCTGCGGGATGAAATCGCGCAAACGGTGGCCGCGCCGGCCGAAGTGGAGGAGGAATTGCGGCATCTCTTCGCCGTGCTGGCCAAAAAAGGGTGAGCCGCCGGCTTGGGTTGGCTTGTTAATTTGGATTTTTCCGCGCAACCTTGCGGGACTGTTTCCTAAGTAAAGGGTGGAAGGAGACATGAATATGGATACGATGCGAATATGCCCGGGTTGCCGGAAGCCTCTGCCGCCGGACGTGCCGCTGGGATTGTGCCCGGAGTGCCTACTCAAGGGCGGGCTGGCGACCGAACCGGCCGGCCAAGGGGCGGCGTTCGTCCCGCCGACGGCCGAGGAAGTGGCGAAGCTTTTTCCCCAACTGGAAATCATCGAGTTTGTCGGCAAAGGGGGCATGGGGGCGGTCTATAAGGCGCGCCAAGCGGCGTTGGACCGGCTGGTCGCGCTGAAAATCCTGCCCTCGGGCGTGGCGGGCACACCGGGATTTGCCGAGCGGTTCAACCGCGAAGCCCGCGCGCTGGCCCGGCTGGTGCATCCGAATATCGTGGCCGTGTATGATTTCGGCAAAGCAGACGGGTTGCATTATTTGATCATGGAATTCGTGGATGGGGCCAATCTGCGCCAGGCGGAGCGCGCCGGGCGGCTGACGCCCGAACAGGCCCTGGCCATCGTGCCGCAAATTTGCGAGGCGCTGCAATTCGCGCACAACGAGGGCATCGTGCATCGGGACATCAAACCGGAGAACATTCTGATTGACAAGAAGGGCCGGGTCAAAATCGCCGACTTCGGCATCGCCAAGATGCTGGGGGAGCAAGCCGGGCAAGCCACGTTGACGGGAACAAAGGACGCGGTGGGCACGCCGCATTACATGGCGCCGGAACAGATAGAAAAGCCGCTGACGGTGGACCATCGGGCGGACATTTATTCGCTGGGCGTGGTGTTTTACGAAATGCTCACGGGTGAACTGCCGCTGGGGAAATTTCAGCCCCCGTCGCAAAAGGCGCAGGTGGACGTGCGGCTGGATGAAGTGGTGTTGCGCGCGTTGGAAAAAGAGCCGGAGCGCCGCTATCAGCACGTGAGCGAAGTCAAAACGCAGGTGGAAACCATTGCCGGCAGCCCGGCGGCGGCGGGGCCTCCCGCGGCGCCGGCCGGGGAAATTCCGGCCCGCGATTATACCTTGAACGTCGGCCACTGCCTGGGTCGCGGCTGGGATTTGGTGCGAGACGATTTTTGGCCGCTGGTGGGCATGTCGGCCTTCGTCTTGGTGGTGCTCTCGGCGGCGGGGTCCTCAGAAGTCGTGTTCTCACCGGGGAACAAGTCAGCGACAACCTCCATTTTGGGAATTCTCCTGAGCGGCCCGCTGCTGGGCGGATTGTGTCTCTACTTCCTCAAGAAAATCCGGCGCGAGCCGGCGGGTGTGGAGACGGCCTTCACCGGTTTTCGTCATCCTTTTCCCCATTTGGTCATTGCCGGCTTTCTGGTGACCTTGCTCACGGCGCTGGGTCTTTTGTGCCTGATTTTGCCGGGCATCTATCTTTTTGTCGCCTGGATATTGACGCTGCCCCTGATCATTGACAAGCGGCTCGAATTCTGGCCGGCGATGCAGTTAAGCCGCAAGATCATATCCAGACATTGGTGGAAATTCTTCGGATTCGTGATCGTTTTGGGGCTGATTGATCTGGCGGGATTCGTGGCTTTTGTCGTGGGCATTTTTATCGCGTTCCCCGTCACTTTGGCCGCGTTGATGTATGCCTACGAAGACATCGTCGGCCGGGTTGAAAGTCCCTCCGGCGCCTCTTCGTCCATCCCCCCAATCGCGCCCGCCGCTGCGTCGAAGTCGCCACCCGGCCGATTGTGACGGAACGGCTGTTGCGCTTTCGGGCATCGGTTTTGCGTTTGTCAAAGACCCTCTCCGGGGGCAGAGTGGCGGGATGCGAAAGTTGGCGTTTCCTTACCCGCTGCTATTGCTGGTCTTCTGGACCGGCCTGCTGCTGATGGGCGATGGCGTCGTGCTGGGAACTTCCGCACGGCAATTTCTATCCCGCGGTTTTGCCGCCGTCACCGGCAAGATCATCCGATGCCAGTTGGGCCGCAGCGCGGTGAGAAGCCGGGGCATGGACATTACATACACCTATATGGTCGGCGGCGTGGAATACACCGGGCATCGTTACCGCTACGACGAGCGCCATGGCGCCTTCGATTACACCGCCACCGCCCGTGGTTTCCCGCCCGGCGCCAGGAGAACGGTCTTCTACAATCCGTCCGACCCGTCCGATGCCGTGCTCAAACCGGGTCTGGATGGGTGCGACCTATTGTTGGCGCTCTTTGGCCTTCCGCTCAATATCGTCACGGGCGGGGTCTGGACGGCCATGCTCCGGTCCAGGCGCGGCGCGGGCCGCCTGGCTCCCGCCGGGGGCGTCCGCATCTTCCAGACTCCGGGCCGGACGCGGGCGCAATTGGCGGAGTTTTCCCCGCTGGCGGCCGGATTTTTTGGAGTGGCCGCGGCCGCCTTCGCGGCTGTCTTTCCCATCGTCTCGCTGGACGGCTTTGCGCCAAGTCTGGGGCTGATGACAACGGTGTTGGGCCTGGTGGCCGCGGCGGGATTGGCGGCGTTTGCGTGGGCGGTTCGACGGAACGGCTCCGGCCGTTACGAGCTGCGCATTGACGAGGCGAGCCAAACCCTGACTCTTCCCCAAACCGGCGGGCGCACGGCGCCACTGACGGTTCCGCGGCGCGAGATCGCGGCGGTTTCGATGCGGCGGCGCGTGAACCAAACCCTGAGCGGGACCTATGTCACCTACGTGCCCGCGTTGGACCGCGCGGCGCCCGGCTGCGCGCCGCAGGCCCTCGAACTGGTGAGGTGGGGATGGACGGAGGGCAAGGCGCGCGCGTTTGCGGAGTGGCTTGGCGGGCAGTTGGGCGTCCGCTTCAAAGGCATCGAAGAGGCGGCGGGCCAAGCGTCCGTGTAAAAATAAGTTCCGGTTTTGCCGGTGACTTTTCGGCCAAACCCGTTTGGGAAGGCCTGATTGGGAGCGCCCAAAGCGTGAACTGTTTTTTTCATTTTTTCGCGGTGAAAGCACTTGGCAGACGGGCGGGGAGCGGCAATAATCCGGGCCTATGCAAAAATATGCGCCCGAAGCTATCCGAAATTTCGCCATCGTCGGCCACGCCTCCAGCGGCAAGACGATGTTGAGCGAAGCCATGCTGGCCTGCGCCGGGGTCATCGGCCGCATGGGCCGGATCGCCGATGGCTCGACGGCCTCCGATTACCACCCCAGCGAAAAGCAACGGCTCATTTCGGTCCAAACCTCCCTTTTGCGCGCGGAGTGGGCGGGAAAGAAATTCAACATCCTGGACACGCCCGGCTACCTGGATTTCATCAGCGAGGCCCTGAGCGCCCTGCGGGTGGCGGACTTCGCGCTGGTGGTCATCCATGCCCAGCACGGCATCGGCGTGGGGACCGAGAGGGTGTGGAAATACGCCACCGATTACGGCATTCCGAAGATTCTGGTGGTCAACGCCATGGACAAGCTCAATTCGCATTATGACGAGGTGCTCGCGGCGGCGCGGGAGCAATACGGCGCGGGGGTTTTTCCGATGAACCTGCCCATCAACCCCGGCCCCGGCTTCAACCAGGTGCTGGACGTGCTGCGCAACGAGATTGTGACTTACGACACGCCCAACACGCACGGGAAATTCACGGAGGCGCCCGCCAGCGGCCAGTGGGAGGAGAAGGTCAAACAATTGCACACCGAACTCATCGAGCACATCGCCGAATCGGACGACACGCTCTTGAGCAAGTACTTCGACCAAGGCGGGTTGACCGAGGAGGAGTTTCGCGCCGGCATTCATGCCGCCGTGCAGAGCCAGCATTTCATCCCGCTGTTCTGCGCGGCCGCCGAGACCAACGTGGGCGTGGCGCGCCTGATGGATTTCATCGCCAAGTACGGCTCCTCGCCGGTGGATCGGAAACGCTACGCGGCGGTGGACGCCGGCGGCGCGGTGGCCGAGGTGCGGCTGACGGACCCCGAAGCGGTGGCGCACGTTTTCAAGACGGCGGCCGAGGCCCACTTTGGCGAGTTGTCCTTTTTCCGGGTTTATTCCGGCTCGGTCAAGGCGGGCATGGAGCTTTACAACAGCGACCGCCAGATCACCGAGCGCATCGGGCAGATCTACCTTCTCAACGGGCGGGAGCGCGCCACGACCGACGAATTGAACGGGGGCGACATCGGGGCGGTTGTCAAGTTGAAGGACACCCATACGGGCAATACCCTCTGCTCGCCCTCGCGGCCGGTCAAGCTGGCCAAGGTGCAGTATCCGCTGCCGACCATCCACGCCTCCCTCCAGGTCATGGCCAAGGGGGAGGAAGACAAGGTGGCGGCGGGCATGGCGGCGCTGCACGAGGAGGACCCGACCTTCGTCTATCGGGTGGATTCGGAGTTGCACCAGACCATCATCTCGGCGCAAGGGGAGCTGCACCTTGAAGTCATCATTGACCGGCTGCGGCGGCGCTTCAACGCGCACGTCGAGCTGGGCGAACCGAGGGTGCCCTACCGGGAAACGATCAAGATCCCGGCCGATTCCAAGTACCGCCACAAAAAGCAGACGGGCGGGGCGGGGCAATTCGCGGAGGTCTGGATGCGCATCGAGCCCCTGCCGCGGGACAGCGGGGTGGAATTCACCGAGTCGCTCTCCGGCCAGAACGTGGACCGGGTCTATGTCCCCTCCGTCGAGCAGGGAGTGGCCAACGCCTGCGCCGAGGGCATCCTGGCCGGCTACAAGGTGGTGGACGTGAAGATTGACTTTTACGACGGCAAGATGCACCCGGTGGATTCCAAGGACATCGCCTTTCAGATCGCCGGTTATTTTGCCTTCAAGGAATCGTTCATGAAGGGCCGCCCCTGCCTGCTGGAGCCGATTCACCACATTGAAGTGCGCATCCCCGAGGACTGCCTGGGCAAGGTCATGGGGGACATCTCCAGCCGCCGGGGGCGGATTCTGGGCATTGACACCGACGGCCATTTTCAAGTCATTCGCGCCGAAGTGCCCGCGCGCGAGCTTTACAAGTATTCCAGCGTCCTGCGTTCCCTGACGGCCGGCCGGAGCCTGCACAGCGAGCAACTGGATCATTACTCCGAGATGCCCCGCGAACTGGAGCAGCGCGTCATCGAAGAGGCCAAGAAACGCAAGGCCGAAGGGCAGGCGAAATAGATTTTTGAGTTGCACATCTGCGAGCAGGGGGGGCACGGTATGGGCCTGGGCGCCAAAGCGGACGACCCCGGCCTGAGGCACGCGTGGACGCGCCAGTGCGAGCGCTGGCTGGGGGAACACGGCTTTGGCAAATAGTCAACACTAATGATAAAACTGGAACCGGATATATGAAACCTGCATTCATCTTGACATTGTTCGCGGCCGGGCTGGCCGCCTCCTGCACCTCCAACGCGCCTTACCGCCCGGCTTCCCCGCCGGAGGGAATCGAGTTTGGCCAGGCCCGTTGCGACGTTTATCCCGAGGACGTGCGCAAAGACCCGGCCCGCTACGCCCAAACCCGGGTGGTCTGGGCCGGCATCATCTCCAGCAACGACGTCCAGGAGGAGGAAACCGCCGGCAAGTTCCGCCTGGACACCGTTCTGGAACATCATTACTTCGCCTGGAAGGAGGACCGCTGTCCGTGCGGCGTCAAGCTGCCGATTTCGCCGCGGGGCGAAGGGATGTTCCGCCTGCGCTGGTCCGTGCATCAAAGCGACCCGGAGGCCACCGTTGACGATGCCGCGCAGTACGCCGCCCCGGGCGACCTGGCCATGGTTTACGGCACGCCCGAATCGGTGGACGAGGACGGGACGATTGTTCTGCGGTACCATTACCTGCGCATAGTGCGGCCGGCCCACTTCACCACCAAGGGGCTGAGTTACGGCCGCCTCGGCGAACCGTCCCCCTCCAGGGGCGCGCAGTAAAGGCCCGTTTGGCCCGCTTCCTCACGTTGACATGCGGGGGCGGCGTCCGTAGCCTGTGGCCGCATGTCGAGGTTGCCCTTTGAGGCCTTTTTAGCCCTGCGCTATTTGCGACCGCGCCGGACCTTTGTTTCGGTCATCACCCTCATTTCCATCATCGGCGTGCTCCTGGGCGTGGCGGTGCTGATTGTCGTCATCGCCGTGATGAGCGGATTTGACCGGCAATGGCGCGATTGCATCTTGGGTTTCAACGCGCATCTCAAGGTCTATCCGGCCAACCCGGACGAATCGTTGACCAACTACCAGGCCATCGCGCGCATCATCGCCGCCAATCCCGATGTCACCGGCGTCTCCCCTCTCGTTGGCACCCAGGTCTTGCTCAAAACCGAGCCGGACATGGGCAAGCCCAAAAACTGCGCGCCGCAATTGATCGGGGTGGACCCGGAGACCATCGGCAGCGTCAGTATTCTGCCGGCCAGCATCAAGGCGGGGTCGTTCGATCTGGGCGACAACGGGCTGCTGGTCGGGCGCGATTTCGCCAGCCGGATGGCGTTGGACCTCGGCAGCCGCGTGGCCATCTATTCCCCCGGCAGCCTGGAGAAAATGCAGGCCACCGCCGGCCAGTCCAACGCCGAGGCCGTGCTGCCCGAGGACTTCACCGTGCGCGGCATTTTCGACGTCGGCTTTCCCGATTACAACAACTTCATCGTCGTCGCCTCCCTGGAGGACGCCCGCGACCTGCTGGGGCTGCCGGACCATAGCGCGCAGGGCTTGCAGGTGAAATTGTGCGATCCGTTCCTGGCGGAGAAAGTCCGCCTCGACCTGGAAAAAGTCCTGCCCGAGGGCGTGGAAATCCAGACCTGGAAAGAGGAGTTCCCGGACATTTTCCACGCGCTGGCGGTGGAAAAGAACATGATGTTCTACCTGCTCTTTTTCATCATGATTGTGGCCGGCTTTGGGATCGTCAACTGCCAGATTACGTTTGTCGTCCAGAAAACCCGCGAGATCGGCATCCTCAAGGCGCTGGGGGCGGGCCGCCGGCAAATCCTCTGGCTGTTCCTGAGCCAGAGCCTGGTCGTGGGCCTGCTGGGCGTCGGGCTGGGCTTGGGCATCGCCCTGCTGGCGCTGGGCTACCGCAACGAGTTTCTCGCCTTCATGCGCCACGCCACCCACCAAGAGTTGCTGCCGGCTTCGATTTATCACGTCTATGATCTGCCGGCCGCCATCCAGGCGCGGGATGTCGCCCTCATCTGCGGGACGGCCTTTGTCACGTGTGTGCTGGCGGGCTTGTTTCCGGCCTGGAAGGCCAGCCGCCTGCAACCGGTGGAGGCCCTGCGCCATGAGTGAGGCCCCCGCCCCCGCCACCGGCCCGCTGCTGGTCACGCGCGCGCTGCGCAAAAGCTACGTCATGGGACGGCGCACGTTGGAAGTCCTGCGCGGCATTGATTTGACAGTCGAACGCGGCGGCTTCACGGCCCTGCGCGGCGCCTCCGGCGCGGGCAAGAGCACCCTGCTCCACCTGCTGGGCGGGCTGGATCTGCCCAATGCCGGAGAAATTTTGTTTGACGGCACGGACCTGCGCGCGTTGGCCCCGCGCGCCCTGGCCCAATGGCGCAACCGGCGCGTCGGTTTCATTTTCCAGGCCTATCACCTGCTGCCCGAATTGAGCGCGCTGGAAAACGTCATGCTTCCCGCCCGCCTGGCGCGGGTGGCCCCGGTCGAGGCCGCCCGCCGCGCCGGCGCCTTGCTCGAACGGGTCGGCTTGGGCCTGCGCCTGGAACACCGGCCCTACGAACTGTCCGGCGGCGAGCAGCAGCGCGTGGCCATCGCCCGCTCCCTGGTCAACGCCCCCGATCTGATCCTGGCCGACGAGCCGACCGGCAACCTGGATTCGCGCACCGGGGAGGAAATCATCCAGTTGCTCGAAGCCTTGCGCGCGGAGCGGGGGGCCACTCTGGTCATGGCCACCCACGACGCCCGCATCGCCGCCCGCGCCCGCCGCGTCATCGAGTTGGCCGACGGCCAACTGGTGGGTTGACGAACATGGAAACCGATTGGGAAGCGCGCTATCAGGCGCACGAGATGCCTTGGGAAAAAGGCGCGCCCTCGCCCGGTCTGGTGGATTTCCTGGCCGGCCATCCGCGCCTGCCGCCCGGCACGGTGCTGGTGCCCGGTTGCGGCACGGGCCACGACGCCCGCGCCTGGGCCGCCGCCGGCTTCACGGTGACGGGCTGCGACATCGCCCCCAGCGCCATCGGCCTGGCGCGGAAAAGAACCGCCGCCGCCGGATTGTCCGCCCAATTCATCCTGGGCGATTTTCTGGCCGACGCCGCTCCGGGGCCGTACGACTGGATTTTCGAGCACACGCTCTTTTGCGCGATTGACCCGGCGCGCCGGGGCGACTACGTGAGGGCCGTCCTGCGCCGGCTCAAGCCCGGCGGCCGCTACCTGGCAGTCAACTATTTGATTCCCGACGCCGGCGGCCCGCCCTTCGGCACGACGCGCCCGGAGCTGATGGATCGTTTCAGCCCGCATTTTGATTTGGAGGCCGAATGGGTCCCGCGCTCCTACCCCAATCGCACCGGCCTGGAACTGATGCTCTGGTGGCGTCGCAAGGGCGACCACTCCTCATCCTAATCTTAATCCTAATCTTAATCCTAATCCCCTCCGCCCAACCGCAAAAATTCCGGGGAGCACACGCGCCCCCGCGTGTGGCGGTCGGCGCCCTCGCCGACCGCTTCTTTCCTCTTCCATACAAAAACCGTATCAGATTGCAGTATCAGATTTTGTCTTTCGGCTGCAAATACTCGGAAAGCCTGGAAAGAAGACGTTGATGCCGCCGGTCTGAAATGGAACCGATTGTTCCAAGAAAGTTGCTTACAGGGAGAACCGCGAGGAAACCCAGCCGAATCAGGGAAGGGGCTTTGAGGCCGCTCGTTTTGAAATCACCGTCGGACGGTTCAATTGTCTCGTCGAAATCACTAACCTGCTGCCGAAGCTGAGTGCTGATGCCGCACACCAGCAGATCGCCGAATCCGGGCATCCGCCGCAACACCACCGCAGGGCGATACTTGCCCCGTCCATCCGTTTGCGGCAGCAGCGCCAGGACGATGTCACCCTCCTTCATCGCTTAACGTCAGCCGCAGAATAATCCGGTTCATCTTCCCCATACGCCCTTGCCAGCGCGCCGGCAGCCAGGCTGTGCCACTGGGCATCCTCGGTGGAATCTTCCTTTGGCATGACCGTGACCATAAGCGGTGCATCAGGCGGCAGGTCGAAGGGTTCGTCCAAAACGATCTGCTTTCCGTTAAAATGCGCTTTCAATGTGACCGCAGGCATGGCTTCAGGATAGTTTCAAACCCCTTGAACCGCAAGAGATTTGACGCTCTTTTTATCGGCATGGGTTCTCCCCGGCCCTGTCCCGCCGACTTGTCCCGCCAAAGCGCCCAGCGCGACGACGGAAGTCTCCTGTCCTCCAAAGCTTTAGCGGCGGCGGATGACGAAGGCGGAATGCCAACACGCGAACGCTTCCACCTTCGCCCGGCTACGGCGGGACGAGCCGCCCCGACAAGTGCCTGGTCGTGTCGCCATTGCTTGTCGCACCGTCTTGTCCCACCACAGCGCCCAGCGCGAAGGCGGGAGCTTTGACGAAGGCGGACTTGTCGCGCCAAAGCGGAGCGGCGGCGGATCCCCACCACTGCGCACTGATGGCCGTGCGCAAACACCTGCCCTCGAAACCCGGTGGCCAATGCAGCCACCACTAAGGAGGGCTTGCGCCGGTTCGTCACTTTTCTCGTACCCTCCGATAATGGCCGATGCGCACCGCACGGAAAATTCACATGGTCTCGTAACTATTTGCAAACAAGACCCTTATGTACGATGGATTAAAACCCATCCAAAAGTTTTTCATTTTTATCGAAGACAGAGGCGTTTCGGTTGCCCTGTGGCCTGTAAAAGAAGAATTTACGCCGTTTCGTGAATTGGCCGTGTGCGCACCGATTTGCCTGTTCATTTGGCTTGCGTTGACCGTGCAATCGCCCGAGAATACAAAATATGATCGAAACAACGCCAAGGCGATTGGAACCGAGAGATCAGATGGCACTCAAATTATTGATTGAGTTTGCCGGTGTGAATCGCGTGGTTCATTACAGGGATTTGCGTAAGGCTGGTTTCCCGGAACGGCTGAATGAGATTTTTAAAAGCAGAAGCGAATATCTCGACAGTCTTGCCAACAGAAAATTTCAGATTTTAGAAAAAGCGGGATGGATTGCATTAGATAGAACAAGCCGGATTAAGATTCTTCACACATTTTAAGGCAAATTAGGACACCACCAAGGGTCTTCAGGAGCATCAGGAGCATTGAGCGGATCGTGAATGTCGGTCTGGGTTAATACATCGCCGTTTTGAGTACCAGACCACCCTATTATTATTTGAGGGCAGCCCGCGTATAAATCGATGCGCCCGTGAACCATGACGAAATCACAAACCTTAACGCCGCTATGCTCCTCGCACACGGCCGTATAAGCCTCACACCTCAAGATTCTGGAGCAAAGCGGCGAAACGTGGCATCCTTGGAGAAAGAAGGCTCAAAAACGTTTCTTGACCATCCACATGCCAAGCTTTCGCGCGTGAATCCTTGGCGTCATTTAGAAAGCTGCTTTTCCCAGACATCCAGAATTCGTTCTGGAGGCACACTGTATTGAATCCTTATTTCGCAATTCATCATGGCGTACTGTTTCCCGTCGAGGAACTTGTTCTCGCCAAAGCGAATAAGTTCCTGCGCTATCCAACTAATCTGGTGATCCTGAGCATCCACGATAGGCAATTTTGCCTCGATTACGGTTGGAATCCCGATGGATTCCAGTGCTGGAAAAAGCTCACCACGTAGATCGTCCAGTGCGTGCCGCGCGATCTCGCCTCCGAAGTATCGGAAGAAGTCAGCGCAGCCATCGTCGTCCGTTGCCCGCCTAGAAAGCACAAAACAGAGGAGGCCCTGGCGGTGCTGGCAATCGCCGCGATTCTGACATTCATCAAACCCAAGAGATGCCTTTCTCAGAAGGCTATCCTGAATCCCACACTGCCGTAAGGCATCAAGCGTTCGCGCTTTCGCCACGTCTGGTGACAGAACCTCCAAACCGTTTTGCCTAATGGCCTGGGGATTCAACAGCCGAGTGCAATGGAAAGCTCGAATTTCCGATCCCTTCAAGATTGCTTCCAAGCAATCCTGAGTCCGCCTGAATACTCTGCAAGGCGGCGGATTAGCCCGATGTGCGACACGGGCCTGCAACTCAGCCTCCTTTTCTCTGCGAGTAACTGCCGAATTGCGCTCAAGCACTTCGAGAATTTCGGGAGGCCATGTGTTGTGGTCGGATAAGTCAATCATCGGCAACCTCATGCGGAGTTGGTGATCACTTCAACTTATCCATACTCGAATCATTGCATTGTGGGCACTTCATTTAACTGAACTTCCAGCACTTTCGTTTCCGTGCCCCGGATTAATTTGATTTGAACCGTCTGGCCCGCGTGCGACACAATTGCGTCAGACAGTTCTTGCACCGTATCGACAGGTTTGTTAGCGAACTGGATGATTACATCCCCACGCAGGATATTCGCTTTGAACGCCGGGCTGTCTTCGCCGATTGCAGCAACAAACACGCCCGTATTCCGTTCGAGTTTGGCGCGGACATTTTCTGGGATTGGTAAGAACGAGGCTCCGAAGATTGCTGGTTTAGCCCGCCGCCAAAACAATGCAACTTGGGAATAAATCGGTATCTGCAACGGTGTGTACTGAGTTTGAAACGTGGGGGCTGTCGTCGTCGTAGCGGAGCCGGAGTAGGAGCCATAACCGAATCCCGTCTTGCCCCCCTGGAACGTGTTTGCGGTCATGCTCCCATGTTCTTGGGTTGTGTAAGTCTGTCCCGGTTGCACCGATAAGGAGGAGAGAGTCACTTGTGCAGTACGTGAGTACTCGCCACCGATGATCACGAATTCCGCGCCAACTTTCATCGCCTGTTCAATGGCCTGCTCACGAGTCCCGGCCGGGCCGCTGAAAGAAGCAACGCCAATTCGGATATAGCCGCGCTCTACAAATCGCATAGCCTCGCCCTCCACCTCGGCTAACGGAATATTCTCAATGTGTGGTGGGCCCGACGGCGGGAGCAATCGCTGCCGCATTTCAGGCCGCATATTCTGAATGTCGTCCTGATAGTACATCGCGAATCCATTGGGTAGTTGCACCGGCTGCGAGACGCATCCACCCAAGAGCCCAGCCAACATCAATAAGAGCAGATTTTTCGTGAAATGATAATGGATCAAACAAGAATCGTTGTCCAGCATAAAATTGCGCCGGGCCTACTCCCACCTTTCACGCGGGGTCGAAGTAACCAGGGGAGGGGTCCTGACCTGCACATTCTTCAATTTCATCCAGGCATAGTTCATCTTCAAGACCCCGCCGCGCTCCGCGCGGCGGGGTCTTGCATCAGTTTCACAGGTGGCAGATTTGCCGCAGCCTTGGCAGCGTTCTCTGGCCCTTCCCTTGAGTCTGCGGCCCCGTCTCTGAGGCTGGCTCACTGAGATGTCCGTGGCATAGACTATACACGGGGCTGCGTGAACAGCCGCCAAAAAAAGCGAAAGTCCCACAACCACAAGACATTCTGCGCTTTTTGTGCTTTCTCGCGGCCATTAAATTGTATTCTGCGGTCAATTCGGGCCTGAATCACTTCTTGGCAGGGTCGGCGCGCCGCGCCGACCGCCCCCCAGCACAGCATCCTCCGTTCCACTTCCATGGTCCGCGGTGAATTTATGGAAAAATAAATCTTGCAGTCCCACTACACTGTGGTAATATGGAACCTGTGCGGCGCTCACGCGCCTGTTCTTTGACATTTTGCGGACCTCGCGGAAGGGGTTTCCCGGAGCCTGCGACCGGGAAACGGCGGCGGGATATTCGAGGCGCGGGTCAAACATGATCGAGCCGGCGCTCTGGAAGCGCCATCTCGAAGGCCATTGAAAATTTCTAAATGGCCATTGAGCGGCTGGGAAGGCGGAGTTCAATTGCCAATGACCAATTTTCAATGACCAATTCTCAATCAACGCTTGCAAGTTCTGCTGCCTTCCGAAACGGCCTTGCTCCAACGGTCATTAGCACCTTTTAGCACCTATTAGCACCTATTAGCACCTAAAACACCGTGTGCATGGCAATAAAGAGCCACCCTCGCAGCCATTGTGGCGGCGGGGCCTTGTAGCGCAGCCGTTTTATCGCGCCGTAGCAGCGCGAAGGCGGACCCGGCGGCGAGTTTCAGCACCGTCCCGGTACGCCCATCGTCAAGGGACGGCGGGATGCCGCCACAGAAACCATCCCCATGACGCGAGAGGAAAGCGGCATTAGCACCAAATCGCACCAAATCGCACCAAATCGCACCTCAAAAAAAATTTTGATGGCAAAAAAGAGCCACTCTGCCCTCTGTCCTCTGGCCTCTGCACTCCTTGTGTCGCCACTCAAAGTCTGACGCCGCCGCCGAGTACTACGCCGGGATCTCTCCCGCATCGGAATCGAGAAAAAATTGCAAGCCCTCCGCCACGCCGTGGCCGTGCGGGAGTTCGCTGACGTAGCCGTTCTGCGCGCGCACCGCGGCTTTGACGGCCTCAATGGCGTTGGCCGGGGCCGCCAGCCAATGCGCGTGCCGCCGCGAAAGCATCGGCAAATCATTCAGATGATCGCCGGCGGCGAAGGTCTCCGCCGGCGCGAGCCGCAATTGCCCGGCGATTTCCGCCAGCGCCGTCCCTTTGTTGAAGTCCCGGTGGCAGAAACGCGAATAAACATCGTTGCGCATCACGTCCAGATTCGGCACCTCGCGGCAGTACTCCGCCAGATGCTCGTGAATGGCCTCGGCGTCCTGGATTCGTTCCGCGATCAGGCAAAAGGGAGAATAGGCGTCCTCGTAAATGGTGGCCGCGAAGCGCGCCTCCACCCAGGCCCGCAGCCGCGGCACGTCCTGGCGCACGCGCTGGAACAATTCCGCGTGGGCCTCGTGGCAGGCCCGGTTCCAGGGCCGATGTTCGACATACTCCGACTCATGATGGAAATAAATTTCGCGTTCGACGACCACCAGGAAATCGGGCTTGATGGCCAGATGGGAGCGTCCCAGCGTCTCGAGCAGACTGGACAGGTCGCGCCCGGTGTTGATGACCCACTTGGCGCCGCGGGCCTGTAATTGGCCGATGAGGCCCTGCAAGGCCAGCGCCACCGGCGGATTTTCAAATTCGGCAAAGAGCGTGCCGTCGAAATCCGTGGAAACAAGTCTGATGGGCATGGTGTCCATTGCGCCTTCTTAATCCTAATCCTAATCTTAATCTTAATCTTAATCCCAATCCTAATCCCATCCTTTTCGCGCCGCCAGCATTCAGTGTTGGATTAAGCTCAAGATTAGGATTAGGATTGAGACCAAGAGCAAGAGATGCCAAGTCTCCAGGAACAATTCGACGACGCCATGTTCGAGTTCAGCGCCGGCAACGCCGAGGGCGCCATCGAGCGCCTGCGGGCCGTGCTGGCGCGGGAGCCGGATTATTTTGACGCGCAACTCTCCCTGGGCGGCGCCTACTACGCCAAGGGCGATTACGCCGCCGCCATTGCCGAGGGCCACAAGGCGGAGAAAATGAAACCGCACGATCAACTGGTCCACACCAATTTGTCCCGCGCCTACATGAAGGCCGGCGACAAGCAGCGGGCCGAGCATCACGCCTTGCAGGCGCGCATCGCCTCCTGGCGCGGCCACGTGGCCCCGCCAGGGACGGCCCCGGCGGCGGAGGCGGAATTGGAAATGGCCCGGCCCAAAGCGCCGCCGGTCAAATTGCCGGAGAAATTTCCCGACATGCCGTGGAAGAAGAAGGAGCCGTTATGAAATCCGCCTACGAATTGGCGATGGAGCGTTTGAGCAAAGCCTCGCCCACCGTCAAATTGACCGACGAACAAAAAAAACAGTTGGCCGAATTGGACGCCAGGTACGCCGCCAAGACGGCCGAGCGGGAGATTTTTCTAAAAGACAAGCTGGCCGCCGCCGCCGCGCAAGGCGATGCGGAGGCGGTGGCGCAATTGGAGAAGCAATTGGTCAGCGAACGCAAATCCCTCCAGGCCGAATTGGAGGAGAAAAAGAACAAAGTGCGCCCGGCGCCCTGAGGGGAATCAGATAAGACCCTTGGCCCGGCCGACGCTGTCCCGGGTGATGCCAAAGGCGCGCTCGAATTCGGCGGAAAACTTCGCCACTTCCGCGGAGATGCGCGGCGGTTGCTGGGCCAGCGTTTCCAGCATCCGCTCCCGCATGTCGGGTTTGAAACGCACCAGTTCCACCGCGGCCACGACGAGCGACAATTGGTTGTTGATCTCGTGGCGCATGTGAGAAAGATGCTGGTTCAGTTCTTTCAACTGCTCCGGCGTAATGGTGACGGGCGCGGTCGGTTCTGCCATTGCGGCAATATCTCCCGAAGCTCCGCTTTAAGCAAGCACTGTTGCGCGGAAGTATTCTTCAGCTTTCCTAATCCTAATCATAATCTTAATCTCCCCTCCCCCGTCACCCGAAAGAGATTAACATTAAGATCAGGAACCGCGAATCACCCGCGCAAAGTATCCTCCCTTGGCCCGCAATTGGGCGGGCGCGCCGAACTCCGTCAACCGCCCCTCCTCCAGCACCAGCACCTTCTGAAAAGCGGCGATGGTCGCCGGACGATGCGCCACCATGAGCGCGGTGCGACCTTTTAACAATTGGCGCAAACTCTCCGCGATCAGCGCCTCGCTTTCTTCGTCCAGCGCGCTGGTTGGCTCGTCCAGCAGGATGATGGGGGCGTCCTTCAAAAAGGCCCGCGCCAGGTTGATCCGCTGCCGCTCCCCGGCGCTCAACCGCGCCGCCCCTTCCCCGATGCGCGTCTGGTATTTATCGGGCAGCTTCTCGATGAACCCGGCCGCGTGGGCCGCGCGGGCCGCCGCCGCGATCTCATCGGCCGCCGCCCCCGGTTTGCCGTAAGCGATGTTCTCGGCCACCGATGCGGGAAGGATGATCGGCTCCTGGGGAACCAGTCCGATATGGCGGCGCAGGTCCTGCAAATCCAACTGCCGCAAATCCACCCCGCCCAACTCCACCGCCCCGCGCGCCGGGTCGAAGAAGCGGGGCAGCAACAGCAGCAGTGTCGTCTTGCCCGCGCCGCTCGGCCCGACGATGGCCGCCGATTCGCCCGCCGGGAGCGAGAAGGTCACCTCTTGCAACACCTCGCGCCCCGGTTGGTAGGCGAAGGAGACTTGCCGAAACGCGATGCCCGCCGTGCTTTGAACCCTGGCCGCGTTGGCCTGGACTTTGACCCCGTCCGGCGTGTCAAGAATATCGAAGACGCGCCGCGCGCCGGCCAGCGCTCCGGCCACGGTGGCGCCGACATAGGACAATTGGCTCAACGGCTCGTAGAGCAGCACCAGGTAGGAGAGAAAGACGAACAGTTGGCCCACCGTCAGGCATCCGGCCAGCACTTGTCTGGCGCCCAGCCAGGTTGTGGCGGCCGTGCCCAATCCGAAAATCACCGTCACGACAAATCCATAGCCCAACTCCGAGCCGTGCTGCGAGAGCCGCCGGCTTTGCGCCTCCCTGGCCTCCCCTTGGAAGCGGGCCGCCTCCCAGTCCTCGCGCGTGTAACTTTGCGTCAGCGGCAGGGCGGCGATGCACTGTTGCACCAGCGAGGTGACGCGGCTGTCGGCTTGCTGCGCGCGGGCCGTGCGTTCGCGCATGGGGCGGCCAAAAAGGCGGAGGCCCATGACGAGCAACGGGGCCAGGGCCAGAGCGACCAACGTCAGCGGGAGGTTCAATCGCGCCATGATGCAGGCCATCAGCGCCAACGAGAGCGAGGCGGTGACAAAGGTCATCAGCCCTTGTTGGAACAGCGTTTGAATCGCGTAGGTGTCCCACGACGCCCGATAAATCAAATCGCCGGCCGTCGCGCCCTGGTGGAACCGGAGGGAAAGGCGCAGCAACCGGGCGAAGATTTCCTGCCGCACGCGCGTCAAGCCGCGCAGGCTGGCCTGGATGGAATAATAATTTTGCGCCGCCGAAAGGCCGCCTTGGGCAAAATACAAAAGGAGAATGGCGGCGCTCAACCAGGCCGCCAGCAACGGTCTGGTCCACGTCTCCATCGGCACGTGCCGGCCCGGCAGCGGCTTTTGGCCCAGCACCGAATCAATCAGCAGCGCGACCGGCCAGGGCTTGAGCACATTGAGGCCGACGCTGGCCAGGAGCAGCCCGAAGACCCCGGCCACCCGCCCCGCGTCGGGCCGGAAATACTGGAGCACGCGCCAGAGGTCTTTCATATTGACTTATTCGGCGGCGTAACGGCGCAGGTATTTGACGGCCACGGCCAGGTCCTTCGGCCAGGGCGCGCGGATGGCGACGCTCTGGGCGGCGCCGGGGGGGCGGACGACCAACTCCGCGGCGTGCAAAGCCGGCCGGGAAATCAAGGGCTTCTCGGCCCGCCCGGGCTTGAGACGGTAGGCCGGCTTGAGCGAGGACAATAGGAGCGGCGGCCCGCCGTAAAGCTCGTCGCCGACCATTGGCAGGCGCAGATGCTTGAGGTGCGCGCGAACCTGATGGGGGCGGGCCGTCAAGGGGCGGCATTCCAGCAGCAGGAAACCCCGGAAGGTTTCCCGGACGGAGAATTCGGTGCGGGCGCGCTTGCCGTTGCGCGAATCCACGCGCATGCAGCCGGGGCGCAAGGGATGCGGCGCCAGGCCGGCCTGGCAGTCGAAGGCGGGCGAGGCGGCGGCGCCACGAACCAGGGCCAGGCAAAGCTGGAGCGGCTTCTCCGAGCCGAATTGCGCGGCCAGGTCCGCCAAAGCCGGTTTGTCCTTGGCCAGCAACAGGACGCCGCCGGCCTCGAAATCAAGCCGGTGTGTGTTCATCAGATAAGCCAGGCCGCGCTCCCTGGCCCAGGAGGCCCCGCGCGCCAGGTCGCGGTGGAGCAGGTCCATCAAGCTGGCGCGGTCCGGGGCGCGGCGGTCGGGGGAAACCGGCAGGCCGGCGGGTTTGTCCAAGGCCAGCAGATGCTGGTCTTCAAAAAGGATGGGAATTTCCCAGAATTCGGCGGTGGGGGCGGAGGAGAGTTTGATGGTCTGGCTCACGTCTCAACCCGCGCCGCTCCTCTCCGTCGGGATGGGGACAAGGTGCATTTGTATCTGCCGGCCCAGCCACTCCTGGAAAGCGGCTGACTGGCGCTTCTCGCGCATGGTGGCCAGGTAATAGGGCAGTTGCTGCTGGATCAGCGCCGGGTCCACGGGCAACCGCCGTTTGACATAGACGATAAAGCCGCCGTCGGAGGAGGGCACAAATCCGGAGGCCTGACCCTCGGGCAGAGCATAGGCGATTTGCTGCAAACGCGCGAAGTCGTTTCTCTCCATCGTCGGCGGCAAGTTGGTGCTGGCCAGCGCAAACGGGGGCAGGCTCTGCGGCTTGAGGTTTTGCGCCTCGCACACGGCGCCAAACGACTTGCCCTGGGCCACGGCGGCCTGGAGGGCGTCGGCGAACTTGCCGCCCGCGTTCGTGGCCAGGGCGAGGGCCTTGTCCTCGCGGTAATCGCGCACCACTTCCTCATGGACCTGGGCCAGAGTCCGCAGCTCGCTGGGGAAGCGTTTTTGCAAGCCGGCCACATAGAGGGCGTTTTCACCCGGCAGTGGGGAAGAAACGTAAAGGAGCGAATGGTCCGCGTCGTCCGGATCATTTTCGCGCAAAGAGAACAGAAGGTGCAGGTATTTGGGAGCAAGCTCCAGGTCTGGGGAGCCGTTCTGTTCGTCGAACGGATCGGTCGTCTTGACGGCCAGGCCCTTGGCTTTGGCCAGCTTGAACAAGTCCGACGGGGAATAAGGATGAGCTTCATCGTGGCCCTCGCCCAATTCGCCGAGGAAGGCGTTGGCGGCCTTGCCGGCCTCTTGGATGGCGGCCATCTGGCGCATTTGCTTCTTGATCCGGGTTTGGGCCGCGTCGGAGGTGAGAACTTTGCCCGAGTCGTCCTTGAAGAAATCCGGTCCTTGCTGGCGGTAGTATTGGTCGGCGCGCTCGTCAATGTTGGTGCCGAGGAGCTTTTCGGCCTGGGCCGAATAGTTGGAGGGGTCAAAGACGACGTAGTTGATTTGGATGCGGTCAGGCAGGCGGTAATCGGCCTGGCGCTTGGTGAAGAAGTCCTGCAACTCCGCCTCGGTCGGGGTGGTCGCTCCGTAGTAGTTGGCCGTGGGGAAGGTCACTATCTCGGTGACCATCGGCGTGTTGTCGCGGCGGCAGAAGAACTCGGCTTCCCTGGGCGTGATGAGGGCGCCGTTGACGCCGAAAAGGCGTGTCAGGCACTCCTCGCTCAATTGATTGCGGACGAAGGCGTAAAAATCCTCCGCCGTCACGCCGCCTTTGCGCATCAGTTCGTTCTGGACGAAGTCCTGGAACTTGTCGGCGGGCATGGGTTGATCGGGCGAGAGGCCCAGAATTTGCTTGGCGAAACGGGCGGCCGCGTCGTCGGTGGGGTTGATCTTGTACTGTCTGGCCAGGGATTCAACCATGAGAGAGCGCTCGGCCCAGCCTTGGACTCGTTTTTTCTGCTCTTCGGTTTCGTTGGGCCAGGCGCCGGCGCTGAGGCGAAAGAAGAGGCGTCCTTGCCGTTCGGCGGACTGCCATTGTGGGAGGGTGACCGGCTCGCCGTTGACCGAGCCGAGGTCCGGGCCGGAGCGGGAGGAGGCCTGGCCCAGATTGTATCTCTGGCTGGGAGAGAGATAATAGACGAAGGAAAAGATGGTGGCGGCGATAATAACAGCCCAGAGCCATTGTTGGTGCCGGCGGATTGTGCCAATCATACTAAATATATCCAGGTCATGCCGCGCCCGCCCCGGCCGGTTCTTCCGCCGGGCATCAAGCGCCAGGCGGGATATTACCGGGAAGGGATTATTGCGCAAGCACGGAAAGCGCGCGAAAGGGCTTGAAGCGGAGGGCCAACGGGTCCAGCATGGGCGCCGGACGTGAGTCGCGTTGACGCGCCCGCGCCCGGATGAATGCACGATGAAAAAACTTTTTGCCCTTCTTCTGTTGCCCGCCCTTTTGGCCGGCTGCACCACCTCCATCACCAATTTGGCCCCGTCCCGCTGCCCGCGCGACCCGTCCGGCTATTACCGGGTGGAGGCCGCATGGTACAGCCGGCGCGAGGTCATTCGCCCCGATTCATTCAAGCCGCTGGTGGTCGTGGGTTTTGAGACCTATCCGATGCGGCGGGTTCCGGTGGTGACCGACCGCTGGGAGGCCTACATCCCGGTGCCGGCGGGCAAGGACACCGTGCTTTACCATTACAAGTTCGACTTCCTGGATGACGCCTTTGGCAAGCCGCGGCCCAACAGCCTGATGTCGCGCGACTACCAATTGAAGATCATGGACAAATAGGGAACGTTTCTACGGCGCGCCTGCGCCGCGGGGTTGGAAGGCGGCCTCATACAATTGGACGAAGTCCTTTTCCCCGACGGGCCGCGGATTGAAGCCGGCGGTCCATTGTCGGGCCGCTTCGTCCGCCAGCCGGGGAATGGAGGAGGAGGCCACAGCGCAGTCGGCCAGCGAACGGGGCAGTCCCGCCCGGTTGAGAAGCCACTCCACTTTTGCCGCCAGGGCCGGGGCGTCCAGGCGGGACAATTCACCGTAGAGCCGCGCGGTCGGCGGGTCCGCGGCGTTGAAGCGGATGACGGCCGGCAACATCAGGCCAACCGCCTGGCCATGCGCCAGATGAAAGTGGGCGGTCAAGGGATTGGCGGCGGCGTGAGCCGCGCCCAACATGCTGTTCTCGATGGCCAGGCCGCCCAGCGTCGCGCCCAGCAACATGCCGGCGCGCGCCTCCAGGTCGTCCCCCTTTTCCAGCACACGCGGCAAGGCCTCCAGGCAGAGGCGGAAGGCCTCGCGCGAATAGGCCAAGGAGAGCGCGTTGCGCTTCCGGGTCACCGCCGTCTCCAGCGCGTGCGAGAGGGCGTCCAGGCCGGTGCAGGCGGTCACGCGCGGCGGCTGGGAAAGCGTCAGCTCCGGGTCCAGAATGGCGGCGCGGGCCGCGGCCTTGGGGTCGCCGCACGCCATTTTCTGGCCCGTCCCGGCGTCGGCGATCAGGGCAAAGGATTGGCACTCGCTGCCGGTGCCGGCGGTGGTCGGGATGGCCAGAAATGGGAGCATGGGCCGCGCCGCCTTGCCCGCGCCCCGGTAGTCCTGCATGAGTCCGCCGTTGGTCAACAAGAAATTGCAGCCTTTGGCCGTGTCCAGGCTGCTGCCCCCGCCCAGGCCCGCCAGGCCGTCAATGCCCGCCGCCCGGGCCGCCGCCAGGCATTGCTCCACGTCCACCGTCGTCGGGTTCTCGCGCACTTTGTCGAAAAGGACGACCCCGACGCCGGCCCGGCCCAGCGACTGGCAGACCCGCCCGGCGTGGCCGGCGGCGGCGACGCCCGGATCAGTGACGAGGAGGACTTTTGTCATGCCCGTTTCGCGGGCCAGTTCGCCGGCGCGTTCCACCGCCCCAAGCCCGAAGAGGATGCGCGTGCGCGGCTGGTGGTCAAAGGGATGGACGGCCAAAAGAGGCGTGTTCATTGGGAAATCTCGAGGGCGCGCCGCTTGTAGAGGAAGTCAAACATATTTCCCTCGTGCGGCTGGTCCCACGAAACAGCCAGGGTGGAAACGGGGCCGACGTTCAGGCGCTCGATCAGGGGTGATTCCACCAGTTGCGCGATAAACGCCGCGTCGCGGGTGATGGCCGTCACCGCCAGCGACGGCCCGATCGCCTCCAGCATGGCCGGCTGCGGCACAGTCACGACGCTGGCGTAGGGGCAGAGAAATTCGCGGTTGGCCAGGGGATGCGCGAAGGAGTCGCACAGCACGATGGTGGGCCGGAGGTAAAGGGCGCCCTGGAAGCAAACTTTGCGCGGCCCCTGGCGGCAGGACGCCGTGACCTCGCGCGCGCCCGGCGTTTGCAACCCCTCTTCGATGGCGCTGTCAATAAAATCGGCCATCCTGGGATTGGCGAACGCGGCCAGGCGCGCGTTTTCATCCCCGTCCGGCAGAGGGGCCAAGGGGCCGAGCCGGCGGGCCAGCGCGTCGGCGATTTCCTCCGCGTGCCGCGGCACGACGATGGCGGAGGCGTTGATGCAACTGCGGCCGCCGTTGTCCGCGATGGAGTCAGCCATCACGTCCAGGAATTCGGGCCAGCGTTCGATCTGGTCCTCGCCAAGGAGGATTTTGCTGTGGCCGGGGCCGTGGATTTGAATGGCCGGATTATTGGCGTAGGGCGCGGTGGTGCCTTGGTCGCCGAAGAGGAGCGCGCGCCCGCAGCCGCGCAAAATCTCGCCCGCGCCCTCGTGATCAGCGGGATAGAAGCCAAAGGCATCCGCCGGGCAGCCCGCCGCGATGAAGGCCTGGATGAGCCGCCAAGGCGTCCACGGTTCTTCGCGGCCGGGTTTGATCATCACGGGAATCTTCAACGGAATGGCCGGCAGCCAGAGCGAGTTGACGGCGGGCGAATTGCTCGGCATGACCAGGCCCAGGCAGGGCGAGGCGGGATAAAAGCACAAGCGGCCGCCATAGCCCTGGTCCAAAACCGCCGGGTCCAGCCCGCGCGTCAGGCCGCGCAAAATCGTCCCCATGTTGGCCAGGGCCGAGTGGATTTTGGCCATGTTGCGCCGGACCATGACGCGCGGCAGGCCGCTGCCGGCGGAAAGCGATTCTTCGTATTGACCGGGCGATTGCGTCCCACCGCCCAGGGGAAGCGTGCCGGTGAGGAATTGTTCGCCTGCCCGGGCGCAGATTTCCAGCAGGCGCGCGGCGGGGATTTTCCGCAAGGCGGCGCGCGCCTCGGAGACGCGGGCCAGGTCCTTGCGGATGAGGCCGGGGTTGACCTGGCTGAGCGTGGCCAGGACTTCGCCGGTGCGGCAATTGACGATATTGCTTTGGTCGAGGCTCTGGTAAGCCCGTCCGCGTCGCAGTGCTGGAATGTGAGGCACAGTCATTGGCCAATCAACTGGTGGCAAGATATAATCGCTAATAAACTCCTTCGACGATGGTCTTTTCCATCGCGCCGAAGGGGCGCACTTCGGCCACGCCGTCCCAGGCGTAGGGAGCGCGCGGTTCGCGGCGGAGGGCTTCGTCCCGCTCCAAAAACCGCGGCATGAAGAACTCGCGCGTCAAGGTGGTGAGTTCGACGCGGCCCCATTGGCCGTAAGCGACCAATCGGGCGGTGTCGCCCGGATTGACCACGCGCAGGACGGCGCGCGGCTGCGGGGCGTAATAGGTGACGGAGAAATTGTCTTCGGGCCGCAAGGGCACGCTGGCGGCCAGGCCCATGAGCGTGTTGCCGTAGGTGGGATAAAAGCCGATGCGCCCCTCCAGGATTTCCTCCACGATGTAGCGCACCGTTTGCGGGGACATGGTCGTGCCGCCGCAGAAGACGCCGCGAATGCCGGTCTCCCAAAGATTGATCTTTTCCCCCAGCGCCTCCAGCAGTTTGGGCGTGGTGAAAAGGGCGCTGACGCTGCGGTGCTGGAGAATGGTCACGGCCTGCTCCACGACGTGCTCCATGTAGGCGCGCGCGACCTCGAATTGTTTGCCGGCCAGCACGCGCTTGACCCAGCGCGGGTCCAGGTCAATGAAGTAGCAGGAACTGCCGCGGAAATTGGCCAGATGCTCGATGGCCAAGCGCAAGCGGCGCGGGCCGGTCGGCCCGACCATGAGCCAGGCGCCGCCGGGCGGAAAATGGGCATCGGAGAGCTTGGCGGAAAACTCCTCGTAATCGGTCTTGTAATCGTCCCAGCCGATGCGTTGCTTGGGCATGCCGGTGGTGCCGCCGGTTTCAAAGACGTTGAAGGGACGGCCCTGGAACTTTTGGGGCACCCAGACTTCGGGTTGGAGATCCCGCAGCCATTCGTCCTGGAAGTGCGGGAATCGTGCCAGGTCGGCGAAGCCTTTGACCTCGGCGGCGGGATTCCAGCCGGCCTTTCTGGCCCATTCGAGCCAAAACGGAGCGCCGGTTTCCGGCGAGAAATGCCATTGCACGATTTCGCGCGCGTGGGCGTCGAGTTTTTCCCGGGCGGCCTGGATGGTTTTTGGATCAGTGAACATATTGGCTGGGAGATTCCGAGGAAACGGAAAAGTATTTGTCAATGGTGGTTTTGGACGGCGGCTTGGTGAGCAGCGAGAAAATGATCAGGCACAGGGCCGAGCCGGCCACCATCGGCGCCACCGTCATGAAGCCGTTCCAAAAGGCAACATCGCCGCGCGGGTTCAGGAAAAAGACTCTGATCGCCTCCTGGCCTTGGCCCAATTGCCAGAGAACATCGCCGGGTTTGTGGCTCGTCTGCATGAGCGCCGTCCAGACCAGGAACGCCGCCACAAAGAGCGTCGCCGCCAACGCGCCCCATTTGGTGCTGCGCCGCCAAAACAGGGCCGCCACCATGACCGGCGCCATGGCTGCGAAACCGGAAAAGGCGTAGCGCACGGCGATCTCAAAGATGCCCTGCTTCTCTCGCAGCGAGAGGGCGACCAGATAAGCGATGACCGTGACCACCACGATAAACCCGCGCGCGAAGTGGACGGAGCGGCGCTCGCCAAATTTTTCATGTCCGCCGTAATGGGCGAAGACATCCTTGGTGAACATGGTGCTCAAGGCCAGCACCTGGTGCGCGTCCGAACCCATCACCGCCGAAATGATGCCGGCGCCCAAAACTCCGGCCAGCCAGGCGGGCGCGTACTTTTGCAACATCAGCAGCAGGACGCCGTCGGGATCGGGAATTTTGCCCAGCGCGGCCAGGCCGAGCACGCCGAGAAAGACGCACGGCAGCCAGATGGCAAGGATGGCAATGGGATAGGCCACCACCGTCTGCTTGAAGGCGGAGACGCGGCGCGCCGAAAAGCACATGATCGCCATGTGCGGAAACATGATGGAGGAAAGCGGAATGAGCGTGTAACTCCAGAAGGCCTGCGGCGGCATTCTTTCGCGCGTGACCAAGAAGCGGGTCTTTTCATTGGCGGCCAGGTCATGCATGTAATGGCTGAACCCAAAGGGGAGTTGGGAACTGATGACCGCCACGGCCACCGCCCCAAAACAAAGGAAGAGCGTCGTTTGCAGGACGTTGACCCACACCGTCCCGCGCATCCCGCCCAGAAAGACGTTCAGGGTCACGACGACGGCGACGACGGCGCATCCCCAGGCGTAGGGGATCAAGGGCTGGTGGGTGGCGGAGGAGGTGGAGAGGTTGGCCAGGACAGTGCCGCCGCCCATGATGCTGATGATCATGTAAGGCACCAGCATGGCCGCGCTCAAGGCGAAGATGACGGTGCCGATGTGATTGCACTCCCAACGTTCGCGGAAAAAGGCCACCTGCGTCTGGTATCCGAACTTTTTCCCCAGCGCCCAGAGCCGCGTGCCGATGAAGAAAATGGTCAGCGGAATGACCAGACAGGAGGAGGAAGCCATCAATCCGTAAATGCCGATGCCCTGGCGGTAGGCCTGCCCCGAGCTGCCCAGAATGGCAAAGGCCGTCATGTTGGTGGCAAACAAGGACAGGAAGAATACCAGCGAACCCACCGAGCGGCTGGCGAGGAAAAAGTCCTCCGTGTCTTCGCGGTTCTTTTTGAAGGCGACGCTGCCGATGAAAGCGATGAGCGCCAGGTAAGCCAAAATGACGACGACGGGAATCATTTGGAGGATTTATCCCGTTCCTCCAGTTCCTGGGGCCAGGCCGTTTTGACCAACACGGCCATGAGGGCGGCGGCGGCGATGGAATAGGCCGCGTGATAGGCCAAACCCACCGGCAGGAAGCCAAAAATCATCGGCTCGGCTTGGCGCCAATTCCAGAAGTCCTGGTGCGCCGCGTAGAGGGCCAGGATCAGCAGAACCAGGAGAAGTTTCTTAGTCATTTGTTGTCGGCGGGTTTGGCGGAGTCCAGCTCAACTCTTGGCCTCTCATCGGCCGCCGGGCGCTGGCGCGCGGCATCGTAAAAGGCGAACAGGTGCGTGTTGGAATGCACGTAGAGCGCGCCGTTGGCCGCCACCGGCGTCGAATAGATCGGCGCGCCCAGGTTGGTCACGCTGATGAGCTTCTTCTCCTTGCTGGCGGCGAAGACGAACAGGTCCCCGTCCTCGTCGCCACAATAGACCTTGCCGTCGGCCACCAGGGTCGAACCCCAGACATGGGCCTTGAGGTCCTGCACCCAGTACTCCTGGCCCGTCTCGGCGTCCAGGCAATGGAGGAAGCCGGAAAAGTCGCCCACGAACAACAACCCCTCCGGCGTGATCGAAACGGTCGAAAGGCTGCGGTGAATCTTGTCGAAGCTCCAAATCTTGCCCGTCTTGGAAATGTCCCCCGTTTTGGTCGCGTCAATACAATTGAGCATTCCCACCCCCTCACCGTGCTCCGGATCCTGGCCGACGGCGACGTAAACGCGGTTGTGCCAGAAAACGGGGGTGGCGTTGACTTCGCTTGGCCCGTCGGGGGCCGGGTATTTGTGCAGGGCGTCGCCGGCGCGCCGCTCCGGGGGATTGCAGTCGAACCACCAGACTTTTTTGAGATACGACGTGTCGGCCTCCTCCACCCGGTTGATGGGCGGGCCGGGCACGACCGGGACGATGGGCGAGCCGTCGCCCTTCCTGGGCGCCGCGTCAAAGGCGTAGCAGATTCCGTCGCCGCCGCCGAAGAAAATCAAGGTGCGCCCGTTGACCACGCCCATGGAGGGCGAACTCCATTGGCCGTGGAAGATGCGCGGCCCGATGCCGGCGTTATCTTCGCCGGCCAGTTGGCCGCTGACCTTGTTGATGGCGATGAGGCTGGGGGAATTGGGCGAGGGGATGTTGACGTGTGTCCAGTCCTGCCCGTTGGAGGTGCAGGCGTAGATCAAATCGCCCACGATCAAGAGCGAGCAGTTGGAGGCGTTGTGCGGAAAGACGCCCAACTCGTCCATCATGTCGTATTTCCAGATGATGTCCGCGTCGTGCGGGCCGATGTGGGCCGGGGGATTGCCGGGGCCGGCCACATAATGCGCTTCATCCATGAAGGGGCCTTGGTTGCCGTTGGCCATGCCCTCGGTATCCAGGCACATCACCTCGCAGCGGCTGGTGACGATATAGACGCGGTTGGCCTCCACGCACGGGGAGGAGAGCAGGCCGAGGTTCTCCCAATCGTTGACTTTGCCCGAGGCCAGTTTGGGGACGACCAATTGCCAGAGGAACGCGCCGGATTTCTCGTCGAAACACATCAGGATGCTGCGGTCACCCTGGTGTTGCGGGTCGCGGGGATTCTCGTTGTTGGTGCCGATGAACACCTTGCCGCCCGCCACCACCACATTGCCGTAACTCTGCGAGCCGACTTTGGCCGCCCATTTGCAATTGGGCACGTTGTGCAGGTCCGGCTCGTCCCCGCCGGGCTTGAAGCTAATGTTGCCGTTGGTCGCGCTGGCGAAGTGATCGGGCAGGCCGGTCTCCGGCGAAATCATGTCGCGCCCCGGGTCCGGTCCCCCCCAGCGCGGCCAATCGCCGCCGTCGGCCGTGAGACCGCCTGCAACCAACGCCGCGGCCACTGCGGTGGAAAGATAAAGACCCTTTGATTTCATAGATTATCGAGGCAGAACAAACGCGTCCAAATTTGATAAACTTGGCCTTTGCGCGCTTGCGTCTTTGCGCCTTGCGTTAAAAAGGTTTCAAGCAACGCCGACGGAAAACGAAAGACATTTAACGCAAAGACGCAAAGACGCAAAGACGCAACCAAAGAAGTGCAACCACGGATTTCACGGATAGCACGGATAAGAAGCAACGGGTTTCCCATCCGTGAAATCTGTGAAATCCGTGGTAAAGAATCTCCCCGAAAATCAATCATTCTGACAGATTGCAGTGCGTCGATATCAACAAATACCTTGGCAAAGAAAGCGGGGTCTTGAAATGGCTCCGTAAAAGGCCCCCGCGGTTTTTCAAACAATGGCCAGAGGTCAACCTCGCCAATATATCCGTCCTGAAAAACAATGCGCAGCCGGTAGCCGCTGGTCGCCCGGACGCCCTTGGTTGCATTGCCATATTTCATAAAATATTATTGGAGAAGCTCCGAGACTTGGCGATTCTTCTTGATCACAGTTACTATGTCGTCGACATACGTTTTCCCACTGATCCTCCAATAGGCAGGGTGATATGCGTTGATATACAATCGCCCCTCCTTGCTGCAAGATACTACAGATCCTCCTGATTTAAGTTCGACGCTCTTAAGGCCCAAATCGTCAATGAACAGATGGAGTATATTGCCGAAGATGATAACGTCTGAATTGATGGTCGCTATCTGCTTCATTAAAATATTCCGGTTTCTGCGATAATAATGTTCAATGTTGGCTGGATTGCTCCATTTCTTTCCGGGAAACTTGTTGACGTTAACGTATGCGATGCTTTTTAACGACTCAGCGACTCTAGGATCATCTGTCACCCAAGGAATATCGGAGTAATTCTGGTAATTATTGAACACGGAATATGTTACGTATGCGATTCTTGCGTACATGCCCTTATTCCCTATGGTTCTTTCGGCGATTTTTTTGGGAATTAGGCCTCGCGTCACGCTCCAATCTCCTCCGGGCTCTCCCTCCTTAAGATCCTCCCATGGCTCTTTTAGAATCCAAAGCATTTTCGGAGAACTGGAAAGATACCGGTCAACATCAACCACTCCATCGGTGATCGGATGGTGTATCGATCCCTCAGATTCCGCCATCTTTTTTAGCTCTGCATTTACCTCTTTTTCTAGTGCTTCGAGTCGTTCTCTGCTCACAGTTTTTTTGAATTGTTGAGGCAGCTCTTCCTTGAGCAAAAGTGGTGCTTCGCCGCTCCTGGGCTGCGCGGGTTGCGCCGCCGCGATCAGTCCGTCAATGGTCAAGTCCTCGTCGATGTCGGGCCAATGGACGCCGTAACCCGAAGGAGAAACGCTGTAAGAGCGGCGAGCGGCATCATTGGCATTGGCCAATCGCGCTGATATCGAAGGCAGGTCAACGCGGTAAACTTGACCGTCCGCCGTGAGAACCATTTTCGCTCCCTCAAAATCTATCATCTGGACATCATGAAATTTCATCTGTTGCCTCCGTGAAATCTTTGCCATTCCGCAACAATGTGGTCAAAGTGCTCAAAAATAATCCCTCGGACCTCGCGATAATCTTTGGGAGCCATGTTATAGGAAAAGGCCTCGCGGATTTCGTGATCGCCAACGTCCAGCCAATACTTGCAATCCATCTCTGCCTTGCGAGCATGGATATGAACCGGTTCGTTGCGTTCATCGGCGTAGAAGAAGAAACGCCAGCCGGAAATGAGCAATATTGTTGGCATAATGTGTCAAACATAACGCATTTCAGTCCGCCGTGACGGCGATATTGTCAATATAGACGCGCATGTTCTGCGGGGAAAAGCCAAAAAGGCCGGGGCAGCCATTGAGGTTGGCGTGGGCCACGGGCACTTCGCTGGTCCAAGCTTCCGGCTCCGCGTCGCCCTTCTTCCAGGCCTTGCCGCGGACGACGCCCGAACCATCCGGGGCCGCGTCCACGCGCGCCTTGAGGCGGTACCAGACGTTGGGCAACCAGTGAAAGGCCACGCTCTGGTGGAGCAACTGCTCGTTGGAGGTGGTCTCCAACACTTGCTCGTTGCCTTTGAGCACAATGCGGTAGCGCTGGGCGATGACTCCAACGGTGGACATTTTGCGTTTGTTGCCCTCGCTCATCACGTCGGCCTCGATGGTGTAATTTTTCAAATCCGGCGTGCCCATGAAAACCGTGGCACGCTGGAAAAAGGGGTTGGAGATCGTTTTGACAAGGCACTTGTTCCCGTCCTTCTCCCGCACCTCAAACTTGAATCGCGCCCCGATCCACGGCAGCGGCGGATAGGCGAAGGCGGTCGGCGGCTCGGCCTCGCCGGCGGTGGTCTCCGTCAGGGCGCTCTGCGCGAAATCTTGCGTGATGGGCAGCCCCGGCAGGACGCGCCCCCGAATGTAGCCCTTGAGGCCGTCCAGCGTGGCTTCGAAGGCGCCGGCCGAGGGCGTTTTGTCCGGCGCGGCCTCCAGTTGCCCGTCGGCGTTGAAAGCGGCGTTCATTTTGGCTTTGACCTTCGCCGTCGCCGGAATGAACGGCGCCCAGCGAATGGCCTTGGGGTCATCCACTTCCTTGACCGTCAATCCATTGGCGTCCAACTCGCGCGCGTGAAACGAGACCTTCTCCGCCGGTTGCAGGAGCAGTTCGGAAGGAGTGATCTGCAAGGACTTTGCCGGCCCCGGCTCGGGCCAGTTGTCGTCCGGCGCGGCGTCGGCCGTTTCAAAGGAGGCCGAGGCAGGCGCGCTGCCGCCGAAACAATAGAGCTTCTGCGTCGTCTGCATGTAGATGCGGCCGTTGTAGGCCGTGGGCGTGCCGTAGCAACGCCCCTCCAGCACGGCGCGCGAGAGGATTTTCCCCTCCGTGTCGCCCGGGGCGATGACGTAAAGGGCGCCGTGGCCGCCGGCCGCGTTTTCCTCGCCCACGGCGGCGGAGAAACCGGGATCGTTGAGAATCGGGGCGTAGATTTTTCCATCGGCGTAGAGCGGGCAGGAATTGCGCTGCTCGATGCCCAGTTGCAGACGCCACAATAATTTGCCCGTCAGCGCGTCCACCGCCACCAGATAGCCGGTTTCGCCGGTCACGTACACGCGGTCGCCGACCAGGATGGGCGAACTGGCCGAGGTGCGGATTTCATTGTCCCACAATTCCACCTGCGAACGGGGCACGATCACCGGCTCGGCCGGGTTGGTGGGCATGACGTGCGGAATCTTCAGTCCGACCATCTGCCCCGGCTCATAGGGCGTGCCGTAAATGGCGATGATCTCGTCGTTATTGTGCAGCAAAACCGACGAATTGATGCCGGCCTTGAAAAGCGGGACGCGGAAGATGGGCTGGCCGGTGCGCGCGTTGACGCATACGACCGCGCCATCGCCCGTGGCCGCGTAAAAGACGCGCCGGCCGTCCAGCCACGCCAGGACGGGATGGGAATAGGAATTGTCCTTGGGCTGGCCGCCGGGGGTGGAGGCCCAGACGGCCTGGCCGGTGGTTTTGTCGAAGGCGTAAAAACGATCGGCCGCCGGTCCTTGCGAGCCCCAATTGGCCGTGATGCCGCGAGTGATGACCAAATCCCGGTCCACCACGGGCGAAGCGGTGCGGCCGTTGGGGAAAGTCAGCCGCCCGTATTCCTCCATGAGCGAATGTTCCCACAGCAGCCGGCCCTCGGAGGTGAGGCCGGCGAAAATCCCCTGCGTGTCCTGGATATAGACGTTGCCCGTTTCGGGATCAATCGTCGGGCTGGAAGTGGAATAGCGCCTGTAGATCGTGTCGCTCAAAAAATCCAGGTACAGCTTCTGCCACAGCTTTTTGCCCGTCTCGGCGTCGAAGCAGGCCACGCCCTCGGACAGATCCGGCCCCTGACCCAGGTAGCCCATGATATAAAGGCGGCCCTGGCAGGCCACCGCGGTGGATTGTCCGGGAAAATCCGCCGTCCAGAGCGGGTGGGCGGCGTCCAGGGTGACGGGCAGATTTTTTTCGGCCGAGGTTCCGTTTTGGTTTGGGCCGCGCCAACTGAACCAGCCGGAGGGAACGATGGCGAAGGGGGCGGCGCGGAGCTGGGAAAGGGAGAGGAAAAAGCCGAGAAGGCCCAAGACAAAAGGAATCTTCAGCTTCATATTCTTTGACTGCAAACGACCGATCACGCGACAACGAACCTGGCGGCAACACGCGCCCGCCGCGGGGCCGGGCGATAATTGTCTTCCAACGACGGCCCAACTATTCTACAAGTTGGGCCGCCATGCAACCGAAATGATATATGGCTTACGATTCGTTGGGCCAATTCGTCCAGGCGCTGGAGAAGGCGGGCCAACTCCAGCGCATCGGCCAGCCGGTGGCAACCGAGTTGGAAATCACCGAATTGGCCGACCGCGAAATGAAATCGCCCGGCGGGGGCAAGGCCCTGCTGTTCGAGCAACCGACGGTCAACGGGCAGGTCTCCCCGTTTCCGCTGGCGATCAACGTCTTTGGTTCCCATCAACGCATGGCGTTGAGCCTGGGCGCGGCGTCGGTCGAGGAGGTCGCCGCCGAACTGGGTTCGCTGGTCAAGGCCAAGCCGCCGATGAGCCTGGCGGAAGCGATCCAATTGCTGGGCAGAGCCTTGGATTTGCGGCACGCCAAACCGAAGCTGGCCGCCAAAGGCCCGTGCCAGGAAGTCGTTTGCCGGGAAAACCAATTGATCTCCGGCGCGCCCGGACCGTGCCCAACGCTGCTGGGCCTGCCCATACTCAAATGCTGGCCCTTGGATGCCGGCCGTTTCATCACCTTGCCCTGCGTCGTGACCCGGGACCCCGACACGGGGGAACGGAACGTGGGCATGTACCGCATGCAGGTTTTCGACGGGCAGACCACCGGGATGCACTGGCAATTGCAGAAAGTGGCCGCCCGCCACGGCCGGCGCTATTACCAAAGCGGCCGGCGCATGCCGGTGAGCGTTTTCCTGGGCGGCGACCCGGCCTTGACCTTTTGCGCGACCGCGCCGCTGCCCGACGGGCTGGATGAATTCCTCCTGGCCGGATATTTGCGGAGGAAATCGGTCGAATTGGTCAAATGTGTCAGCAACGATTTGGAGGTCCCGGCCGAGGCCGATTTCGTCCTCGAAGGGTATGTGGATCCGGGCGAGCCGTTGCGCCGCGAAGGGCCGTTCGGCGATCACACGGGATATTATTCCTTGCCCGATTTGTATCCGGCCTTTCACCTCACGGCCCTGACCCATCGGCGGGAGGCGCTGTATCCGGCGACCATTGTGGGGAGGCCGCCGATGGAGGATTATTACCTGGGCACGGCCAGCGTGAAACTGTTCCTGCCGGTCTTGAAAATGAACTTTCCGGAACTGGTGGACCTGGCGCTTCCCGCCGAGGGCGTATTCCATAACCTAGTCTTTGTGAGCATCAAGAAGACCTATCCGATGCAGGCCTACAAGATCATGCACGGTCTCTGGGGCATGGGCCAGATGATGTTCACCAAATACATCGTGGTGGTGGACGAGGAGGTTGACGTCCACAACACCAGCGAAGTCCTCTTCCGCCTGTGCGCCACGACCGAGCCGCAGCGGGACACCCTCTTCACCCGCGGCCCGGCCGACGTGCTGGATCACGCCACGACCGAGCCGGCCGTGGGCACCAAGCTGGGGATTGACGCGACGAAGAAGCTGCCCGGCGAGGGCTTCAAACGGGAGTGGCCCCCCTTGATCAAGATGGACGAGGCGGTCAAGCGGAAGATGGATGCCTGGCGCATGACTTGACACATCGCAGGCCGCGGAGCAAATTGGACCCGCCATGAACAATGCCAATTCCTTTTGCGCCAGGGTTTCTCCCTTCTTCCTGTTCGTTTTGCGTGTCGTTGTCGCCGTGCTCTTCATGCAGCACGGGGGCCAGAAACTGTTCAACTACCCGCCGGGAGGACACGGCACGGTGCCGCTCTATTCGCTGATGGGACTGGCCGGGGTTTTGGAACTGGCCGGTGGAGCGCTCATCCTGCTTGGGTTTCTCACCCGCCCGGCCGCGTTCATTTTGTCCGGCGAGATGGCGGTGGCCTACTTCAAAGTCCACGCCACCAACGGAGGCGGCTTCTGGCCGGTGCAGAACCACGGGGAACTGGCGGTGATCTATTGTTTTGTGTTTCTCTATCTGGCCGCCGCCGGCGCCGGCGCCTGGAGCGTGGACGGGTGCCGCAAGAAAACGTGAAGCCATGGCGGGACAAGTCCGCCGTCGCCGAGGCTTCGGCGCGACAAGACGGCGCGGTAAGAGTCTTGGGCTGCAAATAGGACCCGTTGGGTGGTATCCCCCACCGGTATTTGGCGGTATTTAGCGGTATTTTACCGGGAATCTGCCGCCTCCGCCAGGCTACGGCGCGCCAAGCCCGCCTCCGAAGCCCAGGGACCACTCTTGGGCGGAAAACACGACCGGTTTGGGGGTGTCCCCCCCCTGCAATATTCTGCAATATTCTGCAAAAATTGCAGTTTGGCGTCTGTACGGCCCGTGAGGGGTCGGCAAATACGCTTCATGGCGGCGTCCCCCGCCGCTGTTAAGCGCCAAGTTGCATGTACCTGCATGTACCTGCATGTACCTGCGACTTTATCGTTATCGGGCAGGCTTAAACCAACTGCAACAGGGGAAGGATTTCAACGCCAAGGCGCGAAGAGGCAAGGGCGCAAAGAGGATCGGGCCTCAGCCTCCTGCGGCACGGGCATGTCTCGCCAAAGCCTAGCGACGGCGGGAGCGCCTTGGCGAAGGCGAGTCGTCCTTTCCCCCCTCCCCTGGCCCGCTGCAAAATGTCAAAGAACACGGGCGCGCGAGCGCCGCACATGGGCCACATTACCACGGTTTGATGGGAATGCAACATTTATTTTTTGCTGAATTTACCGCAGATGGACGCGGATGGACGCGGATTATGAGGGGCACGATTTGCAAGTTGCTGGATTGCAGATGCTTTTCCCCTGCGGACGTCATCCAGCCGTCACCGGCACGAGGGTCATTGTGTCGTTGCCGAAGATATCAATGACCTTCACGGCGATGATGTAGCGTCCGGCTTTTGGGTAGGCATGGATGGCGGTCGTCAATTCCAAATCACGGTTTTGACGGGTGCGGAAAGTCTGCCACTGGTTCTCGAAGACGTATGCGCCAGTCCAGCGTTCCTCGAAGTCGAGGAACTCGGCCGCGTTGGCCGTGCCGGGCAACGCGCCTTCCACACCGAGATTCTTCGCCACTTTGATGATTTCCTTCCGGCTTTCGTAATCGAAATCCACCGCCCAGTAATCCACCCAATCGGTCCAGTGACGGGTCAATCGCTTCTTGTCAATGACGCCTTGCTTGTTCTTGCTGACTTTGTAGAGCTGGCCCTGTTCGCAGACGACTTCGCTTTTGCCTTCCTTCATTTCGGCGGCGATTGAATCCACGATGCCTTGCGAGTAATAGACGGAGAAATCCGTCAATTCCATGGCCACCGCGAGCGGATTCTTTTTGTCGAAACGCGGCGTGACTTCGATGTAGGCGACATCGAAGAAGCGCACCTGGCCTTTCTCGACGGCGCGCCGGTCGAAGACTTCGGGCGGAATCGCCTTGGGAGCGAGGTCAATGCCCTTTTGTTTCGCCTCCTCCAGCACGGCGGGGAAGAGGCCCATCTTTGCAAGTATCGGCAATGATGCGGGAGGCCATGGCTTTGTTTGGCTCCGAAATGCCGAGGCGGGCACGAAGACTGGAATTTGTCATGGGCTGGCGCTCGACGTAGCGGAGGCAGGCGTGGAGGTAACAGGTGCGGGAACGGTCGGTGCGGTCCATCTCGCGGAGGGGCCGATGGGTGAAAAGGACGGCCCGGGTGAAGCCTTCAGCGGTCTCGAAAAGAGGTGCGGGCAACTGGTGGATCTCGGTTTGGGCCACGACCTTGTCCACACCGCTGCCCCGTTCTTCGCATATGCCGAGGCGGCGCATAAAGGAGGCAAGGGACTCGTTGCGGGAGCGGGGAGGATTGTCGAGAAAACGCTGGGGGTTGACGAGGGACAGCCCCGGGTTGGTGATTTCCATGCGGCCAGTAAAGATTTCGATCATCGGGCCGCTGCCGGTCACGGAGAAGTCCTGATGGATGGCCTCTTCGCAAAGGTAGATGCGTCCCTGGTCGTCCTCGGTCACGCCCTCGCAGTCGTAGCGGCCGACTTTTTGGGCGGCGAAAGGGGACAATTGGGAGGGCGTGAAGCAGTCCGGGATACGCTCCAAATCCACCGAGTCGCTCCCGGGATGAAAGCGGATGCGAAAGACGCCGATTTGCTGGTCGCTCTCGGTGAGCAAATCACCGGATTTTTCGAGGAAGAGGCCGGAGGCGTCGAAGCGGCGGCCCTGTGGGAGGTTCATCTGCCAGACATGGGCGGCGTGCAAGGTGAAAGAGTGGAAGCGGGGATCGTTCATTGAGGCCGGGCGGGAGAAGCAGCCGGCGAGGGCGGCGCACAAAGAGGCGGCGGCCGCGAATTGGAGGCATCGTTTCATGCGGGGGTCAGGCTATTCCGGCGGGGCGGCAAATCAAACCGGATTGTCGTACCTCCAATTCGACGGGCACAGCGGTCCTTGGACGGATGGGACGGGTGGGGCGGGTCGGACGGGTGGGAGCTAATTTCAGATTTCAGATTTCAGATTTCAAAGTTGGACTTCGGACGGGGGGGACGGGTGGGACCTGGCGGTTTGTCGCAGGCTAAATTCGGGGGGATTAGGATTAGGATTAAGAGGAGGAGGCGGGGAGCTAAAAAAGAAATGCTGCGCGGTGAAAAGAAACTTCACACGGCAGGCGGGCGATGGTAGGAGTGGATTGATGCGCGCGGGGTCGCGCGGACATGGAAATTAAAACGATCAAAATACTGCTCATCGAGGACAACGCCAGTGACGTGGAGTTTCTGCGGCGGGAATTGCACAAGGCGGGCGGAATCCGATTTGAATTGGAGACGGCGGCAGACCTGGAGGCCGGACTGGCCCGGCTGGGGCAAGGGGGCATGGATGTGGTCTTGCTGGATTTGGGACTGCGGGAAACGGCGGGGATGGAGGCTTTCCGGGCGATCAAAGCGCAGGCGCGCGAGGTGCCCGTCATTGTGCTGAGCAACGTGGAGGATGAGGCGCTGGAACTGGAGGCGGTTCATGCCGGGGCGGAGGATTACCTGGTCAAAGGGCGGGTGGACCGGCAGTTGCTGACGCGGGCGCTGATCTACGCCGTTGAGCGGACCGAATCGCGGAAGGCGCTGTTGAAGGCGGAGGAGCGGTATCGGGGCATCTTCGAGAATTCGGTGGCCGGGATATTCCAGACGTCGCTGGAGGGAACGTTTTTGGATGTGAACCCGGCGCTGGCGCGGATTTATGGCTACAGCAGCCGTGAGGAGATGATGGCGCGGATCAGCGACATCGCGCGGTTGCTCTACGTCAACCCGAACCGGCGGGCGGAATTCATCAAGGTGATAAAGGCGGAGGGAGTGGTGCATAATTTCGAGGCGCAAATCTACCGCAAGGACGGCTCGATCATCTGGATAAGCGAGACAGCGCGGGCGGTGTGCGACAGCGGCGGGGAAATACTGTATTACGAGGGGATGGTGGAGGACATCACGGCGCGCAAAGAGGCGGAGGAGAAACTGCGTTTTTCGGAAATGCGCTTTCGTTCGATCTGGCAAAAATCCTTCGAGGGCATGCGGCTGACCGACGAGCACGGGGTGATATTGGCGGTCAATCCGGCTTTTTGCCAGATCGCCGGGCTGCGGGCCGAGGAGTTGGTTGGCCGACCCTACACAACGCTGTATGCCGAGGGGACGGAATTGGCCGAAATGACCGAGAAGTATCAACAGCGGTTTGCGACGCGGAGGATAGAAGCGCAACTGGAGCGGCGTCTGACCTTCCGGTCCGGGCGGACGGCCGACATAGAGCTGACCAATTCGTTCATCGAAATGGAGGAGGGGCGGACGCAGCTTTTGAGCCTGGTGCGAGACGTGACGGTGCGCAAGCAGGCGGAGGAGCGGGAGCGCCAGGCGACGGCCGAGCTGGCGCGGAGCCAGGCGGAGTTGCGCAAGAAGAACGAGATACTGGAGGAGGACCTGGAGATGGCGCGGGACATCCAAGAGGCCATGCTGCCGCAGCAATACCCGACCTTTCCACCCGGCGCGACGGAGGAATCGAGCCTGCTGCACTTCTGCCATCGGTATCACCCCAGCGGGCAGGTGGGGGGGGATTTTTTCAACGTGCTGACGCTGTCGGGCACGCAGGCCGGGTTGTTTATCTGCGACGTGATGGGGCACGGGGTGCGCTCGGCGCTGGTGACGGCGATGGTGCGGGCGCTGGTGGAGGAACTGCGGCCCATGGCGCTGAACCCCGGGGAATTATTGACACGGATCAATTCCGACCTGCGGGCGATCTTGCGGCAAACGGGCACGCCGCTGTTCACCACCGCGTTTTATTTGGTGGCGGACCTGGAGCGGCGCCAGTTCTCGTACGCCAACGCGGGCCACCCCAAGCCGTTCCTGGTCCATCGTCTTGGAGGGACGGTGGAAGTGCTCAAGTATGCCGACGGCAAAGCCCGGCCGGCGCTGGGACTTTTTGCCGAATCCACCTATCCGACCGTGGCGTGCCCGATGAAGGCGGGCGACCTGGTGATGCTGTTCACCGACGGGCTGTACGAGGTGGAAGGAGCCGGGGGGCAGCAATTCAGCCAGGAGCAGCTTTTGGAGGCGGTGCGGCGACACGTTGGTCTGCACGGGGCCGAAGTGTTCGCAGCCGTGTTGAAGGAAATCGAGCAATTTTCCGTCAACCACGAATTTTCCGACGACGTCTGCCTGGTGGGGATGGAAGTTTCCGAACGGCTGTAAGAGATCGGGATCGCGCGGGGTTGCCGGACAGAGGAGACAGCAGCCCGCCCGAAAATATAATTCGACAGAAGAGGGATGTGGTGATAGAATGTGGCGCAGGTGCAGCCACACCGGAAAAAAGCCAGAATAGGCCATATTCACGCGCACACGCGATGTACGCGTGCGTGTTTTTTTCTGTTCGTGAAAAGTGGAATCCTGGCGCGGACGCCGGTCAGCTACATCGCCTGAAAACCGAACTCTAACTCTTTACGCATAAACACGAAACACAAAATTCATAATGAATCCCCTCCATGTCTGCATTCGAGTCGCAGTTTTGCTAATAGCCACGGCTCTTCCGAGCCGCGCCACACAGTTCACCTGGACCAACACCAGCAGCGGAAGCTGGAGCGGCACCAATAACTGGAGCCCGAACGGGGTCCCCGGTTTGGGCGACGACGTGCTCATCGCCGGCAGCGACAGTTACTACGTCGGTCTGGACACCAGCCCGACCATTGGCAGTCTGACCTTGGGCGGCGGCAGCGGGCAGCAGACTCTGACAATATATGGCAACACACTGACCCTGGCCGGCGCCAGCTTCGTGAACAGCAACGGACTTTTGGCCTTGAATGGAGGCAGTTTGGCCGGCAACGGCCTGTTGACAGTCAACGGCCAACTAATCTGGACAGCCGGCTCCATTCCCAGCGGGAACACGTTGACGGTGGGGACCAACGGGGTTTTGGCACTGGCGGGCGTCAATGGGGCCAATTATGTTTGCAGCAGTGTGTTGACCAACGCGGGAACCGTGAAGTTGCAGAGCGGGAATCTCGAGCTGGTTAGCGGCCAATTGGTGAATTTGCCCGGCGCATTGGTGGACCTGCAGGGCGACGTGTCAATTCCCTGGGCTGTGGGCAACGAGTTGATTGTGAACGAAGGGACGGTGCGCAAGTCCGGCGGCGCCGGGGTCAGCGACATCCAACCCATTTTCAACAACACGGGCACGCTGGATGCGCAGAGCGGAACGTTGCAGTTGACGGGTGCAAGTTCTGGAGCGGGCGCGGGCTTGTTCACGGCGGAGGCCGGGGCGACCCTGGCTTTTGGCAGCGGCTACACGGTCGGCAGCGGGGGCCAGGTCACGGGGGCGGGCACCAATCTGTTGAACGGCGGCGCGTTTACGCTGAATGGCACTGTGACCGCTTCCAATCTGGTGCTGGCCGGGGCGACGCTGGGGGGAACCAGCGGGGTCATCATGGGAGGAATGACTTGGACCGGTGGTTCCATTGGCAGCGGGAGCACGTTGACGATAGCGACCAACGGGGTGCTGGCGCTGGCGGGCAACAATGGGAACAATTATACTTGCAGCGGTATCTTGACCAATGCGGGAACCGTGCGATTGCAGAGCGGGAACCTCTACCTGTCCAGCGGGGAGTTGGTGAATTTGCCCGGCGCGTTGGTGGACGTGCAGGGCGACGTGTCAATTCCCTGGGCTGTGGGCAACGAGTTGATTGTGAACGAAGGGACGGTGCGCAAGTCCGGCGGCACCGGAGTCAGCGACATCCAACCTATTTTCAACAACACGGGCACGCTGGATGCGCAGAGCGGGACGTTGCAGTTGACGGGTGCAAGTTCTGGAGCGGGCGCGGGTTTGTTCACGGCGGAGGCCGGGGCGACCCTGGCTTTTGGCAGCGGCTATATGGTCGGCAGCGGGGGCCAAATCACGGGGGCGGGCACCAATCTGTTGAACGGTGGCGCCTTTGCGCTGAATGGAACTGTAGCCGCCTCCAATCTGGTGCTGGCCGGGGCGACGCTAGGGGGAAACAGCGGGGTGATCATGGGAGGAATGACTTGGACCAGTGGGTCGCTGGCCGGCACCTTGACGTTGGCAACCAACGGGGTGCTGGCGCTGGCGGGCAACAATGGGAATAATTATGCTTGCAGCGGTATTTTGACCAACGCAGGAACCGTGCAGTTGCAGAGCGGCAATCTCTACCTGCTCAGCGGGGAGTTGGTGAATTTGCCCGGCGCGTTGGTGGACTTCCAGAACGATGTGTCAATCACCTGGGCTTTTGGCAACGAGTTGATAGTCAACGAAGGGACGGTGCGCAAGTCCGGCGGCACCGGAGTCAGCGTGATCCAAGCCATTCTCGACAACACCGGCACGCTGGATGCGCAGAGCGGAACGCTGCAATTGACGGGCGCCAGTTCCGGGGCCGGCGCGGGTTTGTTCACGGCGGAGGCCGGGGCGACCCTAGCCTTTGGCAGCGGCTATACGGTCGGCAGCGGGGGCCAGATCACGGGGGCGGGCACCAATCTGTTGAACGGCGGCACGGTGACAGTGAACGGGACTGTGACTGCCTCCAATCTGGTGCTGGCCGGGGCGACGCTGGGGGGGACCAGCGGGGTTATCGCGACAATTCTGACTTGGACCAGTGGTTCCATTGGCAGCGGGAGCACGTTGACGATAGCGACCAACGGGGTCTTGGCGCTGGCGGGCAACAATGGGGACAATTATGCTTGCAGCGGTGTGTTGACCAATGCGGGAACCGTGCGATTGCAGAGCGGGAATTTCGAACTCGTCAGCGGGGAGTTGGTGAATTTGCCCGGCGCGTTGGTGGACCTGCAAGGTGACGTGTCAATTATCTGGCTTGCTGGCAACGAGTTGATTGTCAACGAAGGGACGGTGCGCAAGTCAGGCGGCACCGGGGTCAGCGTGATTCAACCCATTTTCGACAACATCGGCACACTGGATGCGCAGAGCGGAACGCTGCAATTGATGGGCGCCAGTTCCGGGACCGGCGCGGGTTTGTTCACGGCGGAAGCCGGGGCGACCCTGGCTTTTGGCAGCGGCTACACGGTCGGCAGCGGGGGCCAGGTCACGGGGGTGGGCACCAATCTGTTGAACGGCGGCACCTTTGCGCTGAATGGAACCGTAACCGCCTCCAATCTGGTGCTGGCCGGGGCGACGCTGGGGGGAACCAGCGGGGTGATCATGGGAGGCATGACTTGGACCAGTGGTTCCATTGGCAGCGGAAGCACGTTGACGCTGGCCACCACCGGAGTGCTGGCGCTGGCGGGCAACAATGGGAACAATTATGCTTGCGGTGGTGTCTTGACCAATGCGGGAACAATGCGGTTGCAGAGCGGCAATCTCTACCTGCTCAGCGGGGAGTTGGTGAATTTGCCCGGCGCGTTGGTGGACCTGCAGGGCGACGTGTCAATTACCTGGGGTGTTGGCAACGAGGTGGTTGTCAACGAAGGGACAGTGCGCAAGTCCGGCGGCACCGGAGTCAGCGACATCCAACCCCTTTTCGACAACAGCGGCACGCTGGATGCGCAGAGCGGAACGTTGGATTTGGTCGGGAGTCACAATTTGGCCGATGGCACCCTGAACTTTGGGATCAGCAGCCTGACGAACTTCGGAACGATCAATCTTTCCGGGAGCGCGGCGTTGAGCGGGACCCTGAGCGCGAACCTCAACAATGGATTCATTCCAAGGGTGGGCAATGCCTTTCAGATACTCACCTACGGCTCATATTCGGGAAGCTTCACCAGCACGAACCTCCCACCGGTGGTCGTTTGGGAGGCGACCGACACCGCCACCGCCTTGATCATCACGGTCCTGCAAGTAGGTCCGACGTTGCAATTCCAGGCGCAAAGCAATTTGTTGGTGCTCTCCTGGCCGACCAACGCCGCCGGTTTCTCTCTCGAAACGACGACCAACCTTTCCAATCCGTTCAGTTGGGTCCCGGCACCGGGCGGTGAGGTGATAGGCGGTCAGATCGTCGTGACGAACATCATGTCCAACGCCGCCGCGTTTTTCCGCCTGAAGCTATGACTTGATGCGCCCATCGCGCCAGTGTTGAGCGGGCTTAGCGGCAGGGGTTTTGCGCCAGGAGGAAGTCGGAGACGACGCAGCCGTGGAGCAGGTGCTCCTGGATGATGCGTTCCAAAACGGCGGGGGTGCAGGAGTGATACCAGACGCCGCCGGGATAGACGACGGCGATCGGGCCGCCAACGCAGACGCGCAGGCAGTTGGCCTTGGTGCGATAGACGAGAGGATTCGGCCCGGCGAGATTCAATTCCTTCAAACGCCGCTTCAAAAATTCCCACGACTCCAGGCCGGCTTGCCTGGCGCAACACTTCGGCTCGGTCTGGTCGGCGCAAAGGAAGATGTGGCGGGCGTACTGGGACAATCCCAGGGCCTGGGCGGCTTTTTGCAAGGCGTCGCTTGTGTCCATCAGGAGGGCTGGCCGGAGCGGGGCGCGAGGGGCTGCTTTTTTTGGCGGCGCAGGCGCTGGGTTTCGGCCAGGACTTCGGCTTGGGCGGCTTCGGGCAAATCGGGCGCGGCCAGACGCTGGTTGAGGGCGGCCAGACGGCGCTCGATGTGTTTGTCACGAAGGATTTTAACCAGGCCCTCGCGGGTGGGCGAGCCTTGCACCAGGGCGGCGGTGTCCGGGACGGGCCGATTGTCGGCCAGGATTTCCGTGACCAGGCTTTGCCAGGCGGTGTTTTCCAGTTGCGAAAGCCAGGCGGCGGCGCCGGGCCAGTCCGGCCCCATGCGCAACCGGCGGGCGGTGATCTCGCGCGCGTCGGGGTTGGGCAGCCACTCCAAGTCCAGGTGCGCCGCGACCCAGGCGGCCAGATCGTTGCTTTCCAAGAGGACGCGCAACAACCACCATTCGTGTTGCGAGGGGCGCGGGGTTTCCGGTTCGGATGAGTCGTCGGACTGGTCGGACTGGTCGGACTCGAGGACGGGGGCACGCGCGCTTTTTTTGAATTCCTGGCGCACGGCGTCTGCCGCCACGGCCAGGCGCAAGGCGGTTTTTTGGGCGTAAGTGTCGCGCAGCACGTCGCTGCCCGTTTTGTGCAGCGCCTCGGACATGGCCTGGACAATGGCGCGGCGGCCACGGTCGGTGGCGGCGTCGTGCAGAACGCAAAGACGATCCAAGTAATAATCGAAGAAGCCGCGGGCGTTTTCGATGAGTTGGGCGAAGGCGGGGCCGCCGAATTCCTTGATGAAACTGTCGGGGTCGTGGGGGGCGGGCACGGCGGCCACGCGGATGGCCAGGCCCGAGGCCAGCAGGCTGTCGAGGGAACGGACGGCGGCGGTTTGGCCGGCGTCGTCGGAATCGAAGCAGAGGACGACTTCATCCACGTAACGCTTGAGGATGCGAGTGTGTTCGGAGGTCAGGGCGGTGCCCTGGGGGGCGACGACATTCTTGAGGCCGGACATGAAACAGGCGATGAGGTCAAGCTGGCCTTCGCAGATGACGGCGCGATGGGTGTCCAGGAGGGCGCGTTTGGATTTGTCGAGTCCGAACATGACTTTGCCCTTGGTGAAAACGGGGGTTTCGGGGGAGTTGACGTATTTGGCGGTTTTTTCGTCGCCGGTCAAGATGCGGCCGCTGAAGGCGACGACGCGGCCCTGCTCGTCGCAGATGGGGAAGATGAGGCGTCCGCGGAAGCGGTCGTAGAAGTGGCCGGTGCCTTCCTTGCGGAGGATCAGGCCGGCCTGTTCCACGAGCGGGGTATCAAAGTGTCTGGCTTTGGCCCAATTGACGGTGTCATCCCAGGCATCGGGGGCGTAACCGAGGCGGAAAAGGCGGACGGCGTCGGGCGAAACACCGCGGCGGGCGAGGTAATCGCGGGCGATCTGGCCGGGCAGGCCGGAGGCAAGGGCGGATTGCCAGTGTTGGGTGATCTGCTCGTGGACCTGGAAGAGCCGGTCCTTGAGGTGGCGGGTTTCGGAGCCGCCGGGTTGGCGCTCGGTCTCGACGGGGATGCGGGCGCGCTCGGCCAGGCGGCGGACGGCATCGGGGAAATCCACGTTTTCGTATTCCTTGACGAAGGAGAAGACATCGCCGCCCTTGTGACAGCCGAAGCAATGGAAGATCTGCTTGTGTGGGTTGACGTTGAAGCTGGGGGTCTTCTCGCGGTGGAAGGGGCAGAGGGCGACGAAATTGGCGCCGTTGCGCTTGAGGGGGATGTAGCCGCCGATAACGTCAACAATATCGCTGGCGGCCCGGATTTGTTCGAGCATGGCGGGAGAGAAGAATCCGCCCATGAGGGGAAGGAGGTTTACTTGCCGGGTTTGGCGATAATTTCGTCAATCATCCGATTGCTTTTCTGGGCCATGGTTTCGGATTTTTGCTTTTCAGGGGTGTTGATGGAGGCGATGAGAACGGGCTGGAGGTGGGTATCCACCCAATAGCCGGAGAAAGAGCTGAAGAAGACGTCGTGCTGGATCTGGCCGTAGGTGGGGAAGCGAATGTCGGAGAAATTGTCCCTCTGGAATTTCTCGGTCTTGGCCAGTTCGATGGCTGTGGCGACGTGGGAATGGGTGAGCGCCAGCACGACCAGGAGCATGCAGGCGAAACGCACCATGCCGGCCATCATGCCGAGGTAAAACTCGCTGCGACCGAACCAGTCTTTCTCGACCAGTTTTGCGGCAAAGATCTGTTTGAGCCACAAGTAGAGCAGATGGACGCCCAGGGCGATGAGAAGGTAGGCGACGACGACGGACCAGAGGACGTCGAACTGGGTGTATTGGCGGATGAGGGAGCTGAAGGGCCAGTAAAGCAGGCCGGCGGCGACGACAATGCCGGTCCATTGCAACAAAGGGAGCAATTCCTGGGACATGCCCCGTTTTCGACCACGGAACAGTCCAATAATAAGCCAGACGATGGCGAGGAAGTCAAAATAATTGAACTTCCCACCGGCGACGGCAGGCGGCAACACGGCCACGGCCACGTGCATCATGGAAGATATTATAGCACTTTCTTTGCCGTTGACGAGAGATTTTTCGACTTTTGGGGTTATCGCATCACGTTGAGGGGGAAATTCGTCCCGGCCTGGCCCCGCGGACCGGAGAAGCGCAGCAGCGCGGCAAGCCGCAACCCCGACAGCGTAATGACAGATTTCACGTCTGAATTGGAAATTGGAAATTGGAAATTTTAAATTTGCGATTGTGACAGAGGGAGGCGCGCTATGGAGCTCAAGCGGGAATGTCACGGGAGCAGCGGAGCAAAGCGGCAAGGCCTCTGAACCGAAAGGCAAAAAGACGGGGGCAAAACCTAATCCTAATCCTAATCCCCCCTCGCAGAAAGAAGATTAGGATTAGGATTAAGATTAGGATTAGGAACCCTGAAGAGCCCTGTGCGGGTCAGGTCAAAGTGATTTTGTCGTCTTTTTTGAGGGTGACGATGGCTTTTTTCCAATGAGGGGCGCGGCCCTCGAAGGGGGTGCGGCTGCGGCGGGCCTTGCCGCGGACGTTGAGGGTGTTGACGCGGAGGACCTTGACCTTGAAAAGCTCCTGCACGGCCTGGCGGATGTCGCCCTTGGTGGCGCGGCGGTCGGCCACGACGGTGTACTGGTTGTATTTCTCGCTCTGGCGAGTGCCCTTTTCGGTCACGCGCATGGTTTTGACGACATCAAAAGAGTTCATGTTATTCCTTGGCGAGGCGTTTTTCGACCTGCTCGAAGGCGCCGCGGGTAAAGACCAATTTATCGCTGCGCAAGACCTGGTAGGTGTTGAGCGAATCGCCCGTGGCCACCTCGACGCGGCGCAGGTTGCGGGAGGCGAGCATGAGGTTGGGGTCGGGGGCGTGGCAAACAAACAAAGCGGAGCCGGCCAGCCCCAGGGCGGAAAGGACGCCGAGGAAGTCCCTGGTTTTTGGGGAGGGGAGATTGACATTGTCAAGTATAAGAACATCGCCGGCCTTGAGGCGCTCGCTCAGGGCCTTGCGCAGGGCCAGTTGGCGGGTGGCGCGGCCGACCTTGATGGAGAAATCGCGCGGGCGGGGACCGAAGACCACGCCGCCGCCGCGCCACAAGGGGGATTGAAAGGAGCCGGCGCGGGCGCGGCCGGTGCCTTTTTGGCGCCAGGGTTTTTTGTTGGTGCCGGCGACTTCGCCGACGTTCTTGGTGCAGGCGGTGCCCATGCGTTGGGCGGAGTTGAAGGCGACGACCGTCTGGTGGACGGCCTGGGTGCCCTTGGCGTTTTCGATGAGGGGGAGAGTGACCTCCATCTCGCCCTGGTCGCGGCCCTGGATGTCTTTGACCGTGAGCTTCATAAGCTATTTCTTGGTAGCGGGTGGAGCGGCTGGAGCGGCCGGGGCGGCGGGCGGGGCGGCGGCCGGTTTGGCGGCCGGTCTCTGTTTGGCCGCCGGGGCCTCGGCGGAGGAGGTCCGAACTTCCAGGCGGCGCTTGGCGCGCGGGGAACCTTTGGGCAGTTTCTTGGATTCGCGGATGATGACGTAGTCGTTGTTGGAACCGGGGATGGCGCCCTTGATGAGGAGTAAATTATCGGCCTCGCGGACCTGGATGATTTGCAGGTTTTGGGCGGTGCGGCGGACCTGGCCCATGTGACCGGGCATTTTCATGCCGCGCATGACGGTGCCAGGGAAAAGGCGCTGGCCGATGGCGCCGGAGCGGCGCCGCCAGCCCTTGGCGCCGTGGGAGGCGTCGCCGCCGCGGAAATTGTGGCGTTTCATGACCCCTTCAAAACCGCGGCCCTTGGTCACGCCGATGGCGTCCACAAAATCGCCCTGGGCGAAGATGCCGGGGCCCAGGACGTCGCCGGGCTTGACCGGGAGGGAGAAATCGCGGAACTCGCGGACGCGCTTGACTGGGGAGGCGGAGAATTTTTTGAAATGGCCCAGCAAGGGTTTGGTGACGCGGTGTTCCTTTTGGTCGTCGAAGCCCAATTGGACGGCGTTGTAGCCGTCGGATTGGAGGGTTTTGGTCTGGATGACGCGGTTGGGGCCGGCCAGGACGATGGTGACGGGGACGAGGACGCCCTGAGCGTCATAGACACTGGTCTGGCCGAGTTTTTTTCCGAGGAGTCCGAGCATGGGAGAGAGGGAGTTAAATCTTGATGGTGATGTCAACGCCGGCGGGGAGGTTCAATTTTTTGAGTTCGTCCACCGTCTTGGCCGTCGGTTCGATGATGTCGAGGAGGCGTTTGTGGGTGCGCTGCTCGAAGGTTTCCTGGGACTTTTTGTCGGCGTGAGGGGAGCGCAAGACGGTGAAGCGCTCGATGCGAGTGGGAAGAGGGATGGGGCCGGCGACGCGGGCGCCGGTGCGTTTGACGGTTTCGACGATGTCATGTGCCGACTGGTCAATGACGCGGTGGTCAAAGGCCTTCAATCGAATGCGAATACGTTGTCCCGCCATAAAAAGAACAAATTTAAATGTTTAAGCTCTGGCCGCCGGCTTTTTGCCCGCCTGTTCCAGAATGACGCTCAGGATACTGGATGGAACCTGTTCAAAAGTCAAGGGTTCCATCGAGGCCGAGGCGCGTCCCTTGGACAGCGACCGAATGGCCGTGGCATAGCCGAACAATTCAGCCAGCGGCACGTGCGCGTTGAGTATGGTCAGACCGCCTTTGGAGTCAATGCCGATTATTTTGCCGCGGCGGCGGTGGATGTCGCCGTTCAAATCGCCCTGATATTCGTCCGGGGTGATGACTTCGACCTTCATGATCGGCTCCAGGAGGATGGGGTTGGCCTTTTTGAAGGCGTCCTTGAGGGCGAAGATGCCGGCCATTTTGAAGGCCATTTCGTTGGAATCCACTTCGTGGAAGGAGCCGTCAACGATCTGGACCTGGATGTCAATGACCTGATAGCCGGCATAGACGCCACTCTTGCAGGCTTCTTCGATGCCGTCAATAACAGCAGGGATGTATTCCTTGGGGATGGCGCCGCCGACGATTTTGTTGAGAATCTCGAGGCCCTGGCCGCGAGGCCGTGGAGCAACGGTGACGCAGGCGTGGCCGTATTGGCCGCGACCGCCGGATTGCTTGATGTATTTGCCCTCGCCCTCGGCGGCGCCGGAGATGGTCTCGCGGTAGGCGATCTGGGGAGCGCCGGTGCTGGCGTCCACCTTGAACTCGCGCTTGAGGCGGTCCACGATGATTTCGAGGTGCAATTCACCCATGCCGGCGATGATGAGCTGGCCGGTCTCCTCGTTGTGGAAGCAACGGAAAGTGGGGTCTTCCTCGGCCAGGCGCTGGAGGCCTTCGGCCAATTTCTCGCGGTCGGCCTTGGTTTTAGGCTCGACGGCCATGCTGATGACCGGTTCGGGGAAGGTCGGCGGCCAGAGAATGACGTCGAAGTCCTCGTCGCACAAAGTATCGCCGGTGGTGATGTGGCGCAGGCCCACCAGGGCGGCGATGTCGCCGGCGTTGACGTGGTCAACGTCCTTGCGTTCGTCCCCCTGAATGATCATGAGGCGGGAGACGCGCTCGCGGCGGCGTGTGCGTGGATTGTAAATGGTGTCGCCCTTTTTGAGGCGGCCGGAATAGACGCGGAAAAAGACCAGTTTGCCGGCGTAAACGTCGGTCCAGAGCTTGAAGGCGAGGGAACAGAATTTATTGTGGTCGTCGGGTTCGACGACGACGAGGTTGTCGGTGCCCGGCTCGACTCCTTCGGCAGGGGGGACATCCAGGGGACTGGGCAGGTAGTCAACGATGGCGTCCAGGAGCGGCTGGACGGCCTTTTTCTTGAAGGCGGAGCCGCAGAGGACGGGGACCAATTCGATTTTGCAGGTCAGGCGGCGGATGGCGGCTTTGAGGACCAGAGGCGGGACGGGCTTGTCATGGATGACCAATTCGGCCACTTGGTCGTCTTTATCGGCGACGGCGTGAAGCAATTCGTAGAGGGCGGCTTTGGCCTTGGGCTGCAAGGCCTGCGGGATGTCGCCGATGACGTAGCTGAGGCCCTCTTTGGCCACTTCGCCCCTGCCCCAGGAGATGGCGCGCTGGTTGACGACGTCAATGACGCCCTCGAAATCTTCCTCCGCGCCGATGGGGATGTAAACGGCGTAGGCGTAGGCGCCGAGCTTTTTGCGCATGTCATTGAGGGCGTTGTCGAAGTTGGCGCCGATGCGGTCCATTTTATTGACGAAAGCGATGCGGGGCACCTTGTATTTGGTGGCCTGGCGCCAGACGGTCTCGGATTGAGGCTGGACGCCGGCGACGCCGCAGAAGACGGCCACGGCGCCGTCGAGCACGCGCATGGAGCGTTCGACCTCGGCGGTGAAATCCACGTGGCCCGGGGTGTCAATGATATTGATGCGGTGGCCCAGGCCGGCAAAGAGCTTGAGGAGGTGTTCCTCCTTCTTCTGGGTCCAGTAACAGGTGACGGCGGCCGAGGTGATGGTGATGCCCCGTTCGCGCTCCTGCTCCATCCAGTCGGTCACGGTGTTGCCGTCGTCCACGTCGCCGATCCTGTGGATGAGGCCGGTGTAAAAGAGGATGCGCTCGGTGGTGGTGGTTTTGCCGGCGTCAATGTGGGCGGCAATACCGATGTTGCGGGTGCGCTCCATCGTGTGTTTGCGAGTGGGCGAGTTCACGGCTTTCTTCTCCAAAATCGTAGCAGTCATATAATAAAAATGCCCCGCTGTGCCTGAGCGCCGGGGCGTCTGTTGTGGATGTAAAATTACCAGCGGAAATGAGCGAAGGCCTTGTTGGCCTGAGCCATTTTATGCACCTCATCGCGTTTGCGGATGGCGTTGCCCTGGCCCTGGAAAGCGTCCAGGATTTCGGCGGCCAGGGCGTCGCGCATGGCGGTGCCCTTGCGGGCGTCGGCCAGGTCCACCAGCCAGCGCATGGCCAGGGACAATTGACGGTCGGCCGGGACCTCCAGAGGCACCTGGTAGGTGGCGCCGCCCACGCGGCGGGGCTTGACTTCCAGGCGGGGCTTGGCGTTGTCCACCGCGCGCTGGAGAATTTCCAGGGGATTGGTGGCGGGGTTCTTGGTGGCGATCTGGTCGAAGGCGCCATAGACGATGCTCTGGGCGGTGGTCTTCTTGCCCCTGGACATGACGGTGTTGACCAGGCGGGAAACCAGCGTGCTGTGGTATTTGCTGTCTTCCACCAGCGGCCTCTTGAATGCTCGACGGCGTCGGGACATAAAATCAGGGTGTCGGTGCGGGTGTGGGTGCGGGTGTGGTTGTTTCCGCCGGTTTGGGGGCAATTTTGCCCGGTTTGGGGCGTTTGACGCCATACTTGGAGCGGCTGACGCGCCGCTTCTCGACCCCGGCGGCATCGAGCGTGCCGCGAACGATGTGATAACGGACCCCCGGCAGGTCCTTGACGCGGCCGCCGCGGACCAGGACGATGGAGTGTTCCTGCAAGTTATGACCTTCATCGGGGATGTAGGCGATGACCTCGAAGCCGTTGGTCAGGCGGACCTTGGCGACTTTGCGCATGGCGGAATTGGGTTTTTTGGGAGTGCGGGTCATGACCTGGATGCAGACGCCGCGACGAAAGGGCGACGTTTGCAAGGCCGGTGCTTTGGACTTGCTGCGCAATCTGCGTCGTCCTTGGCGGACGAGTTGATTAATAGTCGGCATTTAGTGACACTTTCCGTCCGTCTCCCCCATTAGGGAAACGGAGCGCGGAATATACTGGACAGACGGCACTCTGGCAACAGTTATTTTCAAGAAATCGCCGTTTCCAAGGCAAAATAGCCGAAAAGCGGCCTTTTTCAAGGGCAAAAGGCCCTTTCCAGCCCTTCCATAGGGGCGGGAAACCCGTTTGGCGGCAGCCCCAGCCCCGCCGGCGGCTGATATTCGCGCACCGGTCACCGGCAATGGAGGCCTTTTTCATAGTTTGATTAGGTTTGATTGGGTTTGATTGGGTTCCGCCTTCGCCAAGCCTACGGCGCGACAAGTTGATTGGGGTTGATTGTGAATCCGGCAGTTGGGTTTTATGAAAAGACCGGGAGCCACAGACGCCCCCCCTAATTTTTTTTGGTTGTATTCACTGATATTCACTTGTACTGACTTGTACTGGCTTGTACTGGGAGAGGCCGAATCACAGCGCGGCCAGCCGCAACCAAAACAGCGTCATCACAGATTTCACGTCTGAATTGAAAATTGGAAATTGAAAATTTTAAATTTGCAATTGTGACAGAGGAAGGCGCGCGATGGAGCTCAATCAGGAATGTCACGGGAGCAACGGAGCAAACGGCGAAGGAAAAACTTTGCCGGAAATGCGCAATTCTTGCGGGTTGCACTTCAGGCGGGCGGGTCATACGCAGCGACAGGATTGAATTCGCCCGCCGAGTTCGCCGGGTCAGGGGACCCGGCCTGCAGCGGACGCCGACCGGCCGCGCGCCCCCAGGCGGGGCGGCGCGACAGGCGCAAGAATTCACGCCGCGGGGCATCATGGCGGGCTTTGTGAGCCGGCGCATCGCTTGATCATGGGCGCATGAGCGCTGCATGGAGCCACTATACCACTATTCAATGGGAATGCAAGTGAAAATGATGAAGAGGGCGTCCGTTTCACGGCGGCCATGACCCGCCTGACTCAGTCCCAGCAGGGGTTCTGTTTTTCCGCCGCTCATTGGCGGAGGGGCAATGTCACGGCTCGACGGAGTCTCGCCCTACCGGGAGCTAGGGCGAGCGGACGCGGTAGAAGCGTTGTGGGTTGGTCGCTTGCGGGTCGGTGAATTCGAATAGTTCGGGAGCAATATTCGAGGCCGTGCCGACCACGGTCCAGTTGCTCAACGGCAAGGAGAGGTTGGTGGCGGAGAGCACGGTGAAGGACGCGCTCTGAGTGTTGCCGAATGCAAACTGGAAAACGCCGTTGCCTTGCACAGGCAAGGCGGTCAGGATTTGGGGCGGGCCGAAAAAAACTTGCGTGACCGGAATGGCTTGGCCCAGCAGGCAGATATGGGCCGTGCGGCCGGGGCCGGGATTGGCGGGAAAGGCAAAGCTCACCACCCCGTTGGTGACGCCAGTGATGGTGAGCCATGACTGGTCGCTGGTAGGAGCGAACGGGGGGAGCAAATTGGCCGTCGCGGGAAGGACCACCGGCAAAGCATCGTCGCCGGCGGTCCCGTTCTCCAGCTTCGGGGTTGGATCCACGAAGGCATACGGCAGTTCTTTGATCGCGTTGTTGCCGCAGTCGGCGATATAGATATTGCCCGCGCCATCCACCGCCACGCTTCGCGGATAGTACAATCCGGCAGCCACCAATGTGATCACGTCGCTGTTGGCCGCCGTCCACTGCTTGATCGCGCCGTTGTCGGTGTCAGCGATATAGACATTGCCCGCGCCGTCCACCGCCACGCCTGTGGGAAAAAACAATCCCGAGGACACCAACGTGTTCACGCTGCCGTTGGCCGCTGTCCACTGCTTGATCGCGGAGTTCTCGCTGTCGGCGATGTACACATTGCCCACGCCGTCCACCGCCACAGAATAAGGAGAAGACAATCCCGAGGACACCAATGTAAGCAACTGGCTGTACGCCGCCGTCCATTCCTTGATCGCGGAGTTCTCGGTGTCGGCGATATAGACATTGCCCGCGCCGTCCACCGCCACGCTATGAGGAAAATACAATCCCGTGGACACCAATGTCATCAACTGGCTGTGCGCTGCCATGCACTCCTTGATCGCGCTGTGAGCGGTATCGGCGATGTAAATGTGGCCCGCGCTGTCCGCCGCCACGCCTTGGGGAAGATCCAATCCCGAGGACACCAATGTGGTCACGGTGCTGTTGGCCGGCGTCCACTCCTTGATCACGCTGTTGAGGGTGTCGGCGATATAAACGTTGCCCGTGCCCTCCACTGCCAAGCCACAGGGATAATCCAATCCGAAGGACACCAATGCTGTCACCGTTCCAGCCGCGACGTAAGTCGAACCGGCCTGGGTGACGGTGAGGGTCTGGCCGGCGATGGTGAGGGTGTTGGAGCGCGTTTGGCTTGGATTGGCATCGTAACTGAAAATTACATTTGTGCTGCCGGCGCCGCTTTGATTGGCGGGGCTGAGATGCAGCCAGGTGGCATTGGTCGTGGCCGTCCAAGTGGCGGAATTGGGGGCCACAGCCAGCACCACGCTATTGCTGCCCGCAGCCGGTCCCACGAGAACCGACGTTGTGCCCAGCGCGTAATTGGTAGTTTGCGCCTGGGCGGGGCTGAGGGCCAGCCAGGCCAGCGCGAGGAACACGCCGCCGCAAAAGCGGAGACGGGAGTGAGGATGGACGGGGAAAGAACGCGAGAGGGGGCGGGTGATTTTTGGCATAGATTCCTTTCGAGTTTTCAGCACATAAGAAAAACCACTTCGCCGCATCCGCGGCGCCAATGACCGCGTCTAATACAAGATTACTGCGCGGCAGATTTACTAATCCAAAATGACCCCGTTTGCAACATTATTCCCGCGACATATTGTTCCCGCGATGGCTTGTGATCCGGGCCGAATCAGTCGAGTCCGATGCTTCAGCCGGTCGAAGTCGGCGTCGAGCACGAGCAGTTTATCGCCGCGCGCGAGCACTGTGGCGGCAATGGCGGCGTCAACAAATTTCATCTGTTGCCCTTTTGCTCTTAGGGATTGCGCAAGAATAAGTTCCAGACCACAGGCGTAACTCAAACACATTCAAAAGCAAAAGGAAGGCAGAAAAATGCGGGCAGAAAAATGAAAGTGGCCCGCTTCGCTCGAAAAAGGGGGGCGGGGCGCATTATTTTTCTGCTCCGGATATTTCTGCCATCATCTCCGAGAAAATCGGAAATAGTTTTTGCGCGAACCCTTAGCTCAACAATCAGTCAAGGTTGTTTGGAAGTGATTGGCTTAAAGTTCGCCGGACGGATAAGATATCGAGCGATGTTCAGATTTCATATTTGTTTGGCCGTCGTGGCGGCGATGTGCGCCATGCCGGGCTTTGGCCGGGAGCAGCCGGGAGCGGACAAGACAGTCGGGACCAAGGCGTCACTGGCCGATCTGGGCGGGGTCAAACCGCGCTACGCGGGCGCGCGGTGGAGTCTGCTGTATGGTTCGTATGAGGGGGTGGAGGAGTTTGCGGCCAATGAGCTGCAACGGATAGTGCAGCGGAGCGTGCCGTATGTGCTGGAGGCGCTTCCCGCCAGCCAGACTCCGGCTGCCGGGCATCATCTGATTCTTCTCGGGACGGCGGCGAACAATCCGCGGATCGCGGACCTTGCCCGGCAAGGGCTGGTCAAGCTGCCGACACAAGCGCAGGGCTACACCATCGCGTGCGTGAAATCTCCATCGCCGGCCGCACAGCGTGTGATCGTGGTGGCGGGAAGCGATGCAGCGGGCGTGCTCTATGGGGCGATGGAGTTTAACAAAAGGCTGGCCAGCTCGGCCCGGCACGACAAGGAACTGCGGGAAGCGCTGGATGGGCTGGAGGAATTCAGCCTGACCGAAGCGCCGGTGATCGAGAACCGGGGCATCTGGACGTGGGGTTACGTGATCTACGATTACCGGCGATTTTTCGACAACATGGCGCGGCTGAAGATGAACCGGCTGACGGTCTGGAATGACGTGCCGCCGGTCAACTGCCGGCAATTCATCGAGTATGCGCATTCGCGCGGGATCAAAGTGATCCTGGGTTTTTCCTGGGGGTATGCCCTGGCCAAGCTGGATCCGGCCAATGGGGAGCACTTGCGGCTGGTCAAAGAGGAGGTTCTGAGCCAGTACGACGACTCTTACCAGAATCTGGGCATGGATGGCATCTACTTCCAGACGTTCACCGAGCAGGACAACACCGTGATCGGGGGCCGGACGATTGCCAGCCTGGCTTGTGACTGGGTCAACGACATCGCGCGCGCGCTGCTGGAGAAGCACCCCGGCATCCGCATTGAATGGGGTCTGCACGCCAGTTCGATTCGGGAGAACTACGTGGATTTGAAGGGGCTGGATTCGCGGGTGGCGATTGTGTGGGAAGACGCCGGCGCCCTGCCCTACTCCTACGATCCGGAAGTGGCGCGTTCTGACGGACAGGAGCGCCCCGGCACAAGCGCAACGGAGGCGACGCTGGACTATTCCAAGAAGCTGGCGACATTCCGTCCGGGGACCGAATTTGAAATGTGCGCCAAAGGTTGGATCCAGATGCGCTGGCAGACGGAGTCGGAGCCGCACGGTTCGTTTATCATCGGCGAACGGGCGCGGGAGTTTATCCGCGACCGATTGAAGGAGCGGCAGGCGCGCTGGGATTATGTGAACGCGAAATGGGCCGCGAATTATCCCGTGGCCATGCGATTCTATCGGGAGATTCGAGAGACGACATCCGCACCGCTGACGGTGGTTGGGCTGATAGACGACGGGATGTTTGAAGAACAAATCCAGGTGAGCGCGGCGCTGTTTGGCGAGATGCTGTGGAGCCCGAAACGCGGCGCGGCGGAGGTTCTGGAAGCGGCCCTGAACCCGTACTATCGGATCGTGGAGTAGGCAGTGATGGAATCGCGTTTCAACCTGATTTCCGCTTGGCCTTCTTATACATGCGCGGCCAAAGGTCCGGCCAAAATTCGGAAATGCGACGACGGATGACGGCGCGGAGAACGTCACCGCTTGCCAACAGATTCATTGCCTCTGAGGGCGCTTTCTCGAAAGCCAGTTGAGCAAGCGTGTGTGAGTCTGTCGTGATTGCTTTGGTGATGGAAATCGGGTTAGGAGTCTTTTGGCTGCATCCCCGAACCTCGAAAACCAGAATCCAGCCCTTCGAGGTTGGTTCCGCTGCCGCCTGATCGAAGCGCCATGAACCATCGGGCAGCTTGATCAATTCGGGAGCGCCGAGATGTGGCTGCCAACTGAGCCAGACGCTTTGGGGAATGGCGAGAATACAGCCGGCACACGCTTGATGATGCCCAAGCTGAAATTTGAAAAGGAGCTGGCAGATGGTTCGCTTGAATACGTTCGCGATGTTCGGGCTCTGGATGCCGTTCGCAGCCCAATTCGGGTTGCGCTTTAGTTGTTCGGCGAACTCTTTCGGATGGAGTTTCAAGGCATTGGTCAGACTTGCCGTTGCCGCAGCGTAGGAGCCATGATAATCCATTGTTTGGACTTCGAGGATGCCGTGCTTGCCGATACCAACCCCATCTTCGCTCGGCACCATTTCCACCAGCGTCGTGTCGAGCTTGAATTTCGGAGACTTGCGGCTCCCAGGGAGGTCGATTTCTCCACCGAGCTTGTCCATGAAATAGACCAACGTTGGTCGCTGGTGGTGGATCGCAAGCCGGACCCGTTCTTGCGTTGCCGCTTCAGCGAGAGCTGGAGCCGGAACGAGAATCATCGGTTGATCGGATTTCAGGCGGAAGAGCCTGCGGGCGGCGTCTTCCAGGATGGGACTGGCCAACGTTCGGTACGGGCAAACGACCCAATCCATCTGTTTGCCTTCTGCCTCGCTGGAAACGGTGCAAACGCCGCGCGAATTGGCTGCTTTGATGCACTTGCGTTCGCTGGAAAAGGCTGCGCTGAGAAAGGGGCACCGCTCCGCGTGCTGATCCTCAATCGCCGCCGCCGCGCTTTGGACGGTGGGATAAATCCGGTGGCCGAACCATTCACTGATGGAGTTTGGCATACAAGAAATCCGGTTGCGCATTCTGAGAGGCGATAGCGCTGACCGTTGCGAAATCCTGGCAGAGATCGAATCCAATCGCCCGGCGTCCGAGCGCGAGTGCTTCGGTCAAAGCGCGTCCAGACCCGCAAAAAGGATCAACCACGACACCGCCCGCAGGAGACGAGGACAATATCCGCGGGCGAATCAAGTCCACCGGGAAAGTGGCGCTGTGTCCGTTTTCTCCGGCGCGCACGTTGCAAGTGACCACATCCACGTTACCTGCTTCGGTTGCGCTCTTGTTGTAGAAGTACTTGGCCCTGCCCTCGCGGGGACGTTTGACGAAGTGGAAGAAGTGCTCGTGAGCCAAGCGCAGGCGGTCTGTGTCGGGGCGCGGTGGCACGTTGGGTTTGAACCAAATCAGGTCGTTGCGGAGAATCCACCGTGCTTCCTGCAAGGCAATGGCGACGCGCGAAGGAATCAGCAGGAGGTTCTTCTCTTGCCGGAATCCGCCCATGGGCGTTTTGCGCCGGAATCGTTCCTGACTGCCCAAGCCTTGCCTGCCTTCGGGACGGATGCTGGACCATCGAGCGAAATAGGTGTCGCCAACGTTAATCCAGAAACTGCCCGAGGGCTTAAGCGGCCGGCACAGCTTGTTGAGGATCTCGGCCAGATGTTGCACATACCATTCAGGAGTGGACTCCAAACCGAGCACGCCGCCGTGTTGCCGATACCAGTGGTAAGGCGGACAGTCCTCAAGCGTGTTGCCAAGGGCCTTCCAAGCCTGGGCGATTTCCCAGTTGTGAGGCAAACCGTAAGTGCGAAGTCCCCAGTAAGGCGGACTCGTAATAAAGAGATCCACAGATTTGTCCGGCAGCGCATCAATCAGGTCGTATGCGTCGCCCTGAAGAACCAAATAATCTGGACCGTGGCCCGCTGCTTTCACAAAATCTCCCAAGAGCTTCGCAATTTTGCCGCCGTTATCGGCCACTGGCTCCGCGTTGCTTCTTGAATCGGCCATCGCGCTTGTGTGCGGGGGAGCCAGGACGGCAGCAGACCCTCCGTCCTTGAGCAACAGAGACGCCGGCGTATGCTCCGGGTAGCGGGTTTTCTGAGATGACCGGTGAACGGCTTTACGCATGGTTACTCTTGGATTGGCGCGTCATCGGAAACCGGCCTGGCCTCGGGCGCCAGCGGCAGAAATTCAATTCGCTCGCGAGAGGTGAACTCTCGTAGCGCATCGGCCATTTCAGAATCGTTCACGAACATGTTGTTTGCCTTCCGAGTTCCGGTTGTCGGAACCCCAAGAGCTTACCCACGTCATTTCCGAATCGCAATCATTTGCTCAAGCAGGCGGCAGGCGGGGAGTTGACTTAGGGGTTGGATTGGCTCAAACTAAGTTCAAGTGATGGCGATTATTGGTGAATATAGTTCAATCGGCCCAAGGGAGGCGCAGGGGGCATGAGGCGGGCCCCGCGGCGGCGGCCTTGAAACAACAGGTGATACCAGGTGAAATAATCAAATGAACGGTCGCATTTTGCTTTGGTCGGTGACGTCGGCGCTGGCCGGGTTTCTGTTCGGTTTTGACACGGTGGTCATCTCCGGGGCCGAACAAACCATCCAGTCGCTGTGGAAACTGGGCGCGGGGCTGCACGGCATAGCGATGGGCGCAGCCCTCTACGGCACGGTGCTGGGCGCGTTGCTGGGAGGCTGGCCCGCCGACCGGTTCGGACGCAAAGCGACGCTGCTAACCATCGGCCTGTTCTATCTGGCCGGGGCCGTCTGGTCCGCGCTGGCGACGAATGTCTATTCCTTCATCGTCGCGCGGGCGCTGGGCGGACTGGCCATCGGCGTCTCCAGTGTGGCGACGCCGCTGTACATCGCGGAAATTGCGCCGGCGAAATATCGGGGATGCCTGGCGGGCATGTTTCAATTCAACATCGTTTTCGGCATTCTGGTGGCCTATCTGTCCAACAGACTGTTGGCCGGGATGGGGCCAAATGACTGGCGCTGGATGCTGGGGGTGGCGGCGATTCCATCGCTGCTCTATACTGCGTTGTGCCTGGGCATTCCCGAAAGTCCGCGATGGCTTTTGGGCCGGAAGGGCGACCGTGAAGCCGGCGTGAGAGTGCTCCGACTCATTGAACCCGACGCCAGCAAGGCCGCGATCGAAGCCCAGGCGGAGGAGATTATAGCCGCCTCCCCGGAACAGGGCACGGCGGCGCGATTCTGGACCTGGCGGCTGCGCCGGCCGATCGTGCTGGCCATTCTGATCGCCTTCTTCAACCAGATGTCGGGCATCAATGCGATTCTCTACTTTGCGCCGCGCATATTCAAGCTGGCCGGTCTGGCTGAGAAAGCAGCCCTGCTAAATTCCGTGGGCATAGGGGTGACGATGCTCATTTTCACGTTTGTCGGGATGGGACTGGTTGACCGGCTGGGCCGGCGGGCATTGCTGATCATTGGCTCGATCGGCTACATTGTCTCACAAGGATTGGTGGCGTGGGCGTTCTTCACCGGATATTTCAGCATTGTGCCGGCATGCATATTCGTTTTCGTGGCGGCGCACAATATCGGGCAAGGAGCGGTGATCTGGGTGTTCCTCTCGGAGATATTTCCCAACCGGCAACGGGCGGAGGGCCAGGCGCTGGGCTGCTCGACCCATTGGATATGCGCGGCCCTGATCACGAGCTTTTTTCCGAAGGTGGTTTCGGCCTTCCCGCCGGGTTACATCTTCTCGTTCTTTTCCTTCATGATGGTTCTGCAACTGATCTGGGCGATGACGATGGTGCCGGAAACCAAAGGCGTGCCGCTGGAGCAAATGCAGAAACGACTGGGAATCACGGGTTAAATGACCGCATATCACCTTTTGGGTCACGTTTGCCGGCTCTTAATCCGAATGCGGAGATTAGGATTAAGATTAGGATTAGGATTAGGAGAGGCTACCCAAAAAAGTGAAATACGCCCCGGTTAAATGACCCGTTCGTTGCCGCCGTCCACGGGCAGTTGGGCGCCGGTGGTTTTGGAGAAGAGCGGCCCGCACATTTCGGCGGCCAAGTCGGCCACGTCGGCACTTTTTAATTCGGTTTGGAGGACGTTGCTGGTTTTGTATTGCTGGACAGTCAAGCCATAATGTTTCGCGCGCGATTCCAGGACTTCGGGGGTCCAGATGCCCGTGTCAAAAACCTGGTTGGGATGGAGGGAGTTGATGCGGATACGGTCCTTGCCCCATTCCAAGGCGGCGACACGGGCCAGTTGGTTCATGGCGGCTTTGGAGGCGGAATAAGCGGCGGCGCCGGGGCCGGGGGCGGGAACATTCTTGGAGCCGATAACGGCCACGCGGCCGCCGTTGGGGGCCAGTTTGAGCAAGGGATGGCATTCGCGCAGAAGGGCCAGGTTGGCGTCCAAATTGATGCTCATGACTTTACGCCACGTCTCACCGGACAGTTCAGCGATGGGGCAACCCTTGGGGAAGATGCCGGCGTTGAGCACCAACATGTCGAGGCCGCCGAAGGCGCGCACCGTTTGTTCCAGAGCGGCGGCAATCTGCGCCGGGTCGGTCAGGTCGCAGACAAAGCCGCAAAAGTCCGGGCGTTCATGGAGGCGAAGGATGGCTGGATTCAAATCCAAACCGACAACGGCCGCGCCGCGGTCCAGGAAGGACTGGACGCAGGCTTTGCCAATGCCGGAGGCGGCGCCGGTGACGAGGGCCGTTTCGCCAGTGAACATCAAGGGCTTGAGTGCGCGGCGGAGTTTGGCCTGCTGCAAGTCCCAGTATTCCATGTCGAACATGTGGTCCTCCGACAGGGCCTGCCAGCCGCCCAGCGCTTCGGCGCGGAGAATGATGTCAATCGTTTGGCGATAAATGTCGCCGGCGATGACGGCGTCCTTGGCTGTGCGGCCGGCGACACATAATCCGAGGTCGGGGTCGAGAATGACGCGCGGGGCGGGATCGAGCATAGTGAGGGAGCGGCCGGCGGCGTGTTTCTCGAAATAGCGGGCGTAGGCGTTGCAAAAAGCGGGCACGTCGCGTCCGACCATCGGCAGGTTTTTGGTGCGGATGACGTGGTCGGGAGTGGCGGCGCCGCGCTGGGAAAGTTTCGCAACGTCCGGGCGCCGGGCGAAAGCGAGGCAGGGCGCATCGCCATGAGTGCGCAAGATCATGGGAGCGCCGGCGGCGAGGGAAATCTCGCGGCGCAAGGCGGCAATTTCGCGGCGCATGAGTGGAGGCGGCGGCTGGGCCACGGTGGGCGGGTGAACATTCCAGGCGTGATGTTGGCGGAGGTATTCTTCAGCGCGAGAGACCAGTTCGATCATGCGGTCGTAGGAGGATTTGGCCGTCTGGCCGAAGGTGAACAGGCCGTGGTTCATCAAGACCATGCCCACAGTGCCCGGCCCGGCGAGTCTGGGAAAGAGTTCGGCACAGAGGCGGGCGAGTTTGAAGCCCGGCATGACGTAGGGAATGACGACGACGGAATCGCCGTAGATTTCAACGACGCGATCCTGGCCGCCTGGAGAGTTCATGAGGGCGAGGAGGGCGTCGGCATGGGTGTGATCAACGAACGCGGCCGGAAGGAGGGCGTGCAAGATCGCCTCGACCGAGGGCATGGGGGCGGCGGGATCGGCCAGGGAGGCTTGGAGTTGGGCGACCATTTGCAAGTCGGAGAGCGAGTCGAGACGCGACAGACGCAGCAGATGGGCCAGGCGACAGGGGGCGAAACCGGCCGGGGTGATTGATTGCAAATCGCAGCCGCTGCCTTTAACAAGGAGGATGTCTTCCTGGTCGCCGAAGATATTGGGCCGGCGCACTTTGACGGAGGTGTTGCCGCCGCCGTGCAGAACCAGAGTCCGGTCCTGCCCCAGCAGGCGCGAGGAGTAAACGCGCAACGCGAGATCGTCCCGGCATTGGGCGGCGTCGCGAGGGTTCCACAGATTGTTCATCGTTTCAGGTTCTTCAGGACGTTGAGCATGAACCGGAGATTGTCGGCGGGGGCTTTGCCGTCGAAGACCGCGCTGCCGGTGACAATGATGTCGGCGCCGAGTTGCGCGACCTCGGCGAGATTGTCGCGCGTGACGCCGCCATCGAGGCCGATGAGAATTTTTTCGCCGGCCATCTGCCGGAGGAGGGAGAGGCGGTCGCGGGTGGCGGGGATGAATTTCTGGCCGCCCCAGCCCGGGTTGACGGCCAGCAGCGCAACCAGATCAAGCTGATCGAGCAGCGGTTCGATGACGTTGAGGGGGGTGCCAGGATTCAGAGCGAGGCCGCGGAGAAGGCCGCGGGCGGGATCGTTGGCATTGGTCATTTTCCCCAGGACCTGCAAGGCGCGATGGATATGATGAGAGGACTCGGCGTGCAGCGTGATAATGTCCGCGCCCGCCGCGACGAAACTTTCGAACTTGGCCAGCGGCTCGGCGACCATGAGGTGGACGTCCTTAAGCAAGGGGGTCTTGAGAGCGGCGACCACGGGAGGGCCGAAGGTGAGCATCGGGCAAAAGAGGCCATCCATGACATCGAAGTGCAGGAGCTTGATGCCGGCGTTGTCCAGCAGTTTCAATTCCGCGCCGAGAGACATCCAGTCGGCGGTCAACATTCCGACACTCAGGAGAGGGGACTGAGAGCGGAGTTGTGCGAGAAGCGATGGGCTAGCCTGCATATTTCATAAGTCGGTAGGGCGAGGTTCCTGCCGAGCCATTTGTGGAACGAAAACCCCGGCTCGGCAGGAGCCTCGCCCTACCGTGCGCGGTGTCGGACGTTTGAGGCGAGTGTGAAATATGCGGGCTAGGCACGTTTGGACTTTCCGGTCTGCTCCTTGCTTTTGAGGGAGAGAAACAAATCGTGGGCCTCGGCGGGCGGCATGTTTTTATGAACGATGTTTTGGATGGCCTGCATCATGGCGCGGGGCGCTTCGCTCTGGAAGATATTGCGGCCCATGTCAACGCCGGCGGCGCCCTTTTGGATGGCGTTGGAGGCCATGGTGAGGGCCTCCAGCTCCGGGAGTTTTTTTCCGCCGGCCATGACGATGGGGACGGGGCAGGAAGCAGTGACGGTCTCGAAGTCTTCCGGGCAATAATAAGTTTTGACAATATGGGCGCCCAATTCGGCGCAGATGCGGCAGGCGAGGCGCAGATATTGGGCGTCGCGGGTCATGGCTTTGCCGACGGCGGTGACGGCCATGGTGGGGATGCCGTAGCGCAAGCCATCATCCACCAAGCGGCATAAGTTATGGACGGAACGGGTTTCGAATTCGCCGCCGATAAAGACCTGGAGGGTGAGGGCCGAGACGTTCATGCGGACGGCATCCTCGATATTGACGGCCAATTCTTCGTTGGAGAGTTCCTTGAGGATGCTAGGCCCGCCGCTGCAGCGCATGACGATGGGTTTGTTCAAAGTGGGCGGCACGGTGGTGCGCAGGATGCCGCGGGTGAGCATCAAGGCGTCGGCCAAGGGCATGAGGGGGACGATATTGAGGTCCACGCGCTCCAGGCCGGTGGTCGGCCCCTGAAAATAACCGTGGTCAATGGCCAGCATGACGGTGCGGCCGGTGGCGGGATTAAAGATGCGCGCCAGGCGGTTTTTCATCCCCCAATCAAGCGCACTGGCGCCCCGGAGAAAAAAGCCGTGTTTTTCCATCGGGATGTCTTCGTGGTAATTTTTTTCTTTGGCCGGCTTTGTGGCGTCTGCTTCAGGCATAATTCCTTTCTATTCAGTTTGTTGAGGGTTCATGGTCAGGCATCGGCGATGGGGTAACGCCCATATTTTTTCGCCGTATCGTAAAAAGCGAGGATGTTGGCCAGGGAAACGTCTGGCTGGATGTTGTGAGCGGGAGCGATCAAAAGGCCGCCTCCCTTGCCCGCGGTGCGCAAGCGCAATTTGACTTCGTTGGCCACATCTTGCGGCGAGCCAAAGGGCAAGACGTGCTGGATGTCAACCGTTCCCCACAAGGTCAAGCGGTCGCCGAAATCTTTTTTCACTTTGGCCGGATCCATCGAGGCGGGTTGAACCGGATTGAGGATATCCAGGCCGATTTCAATCAAATCGCCAATGATGGGATAGATGTTGCCATCGGAATGGAAGGCAGTCTTGACGTTGGGATTGATGTGTTTCCATTCGGCGAAGAGCCTGGCGTAGCGCGGCTTGAAGAACTCGCGAAACAGCTCCGGGGCGACCAACATGCGGTCCTGGGTGCCGAAGTCGTCGCCGATCCAAATGATGTCCACGCCCAGCTCGACCAAGCGCGAGCCGGTGGCTTCGATCCATCGCATGAGGTGGTCGAGGTAGGCGTGCATGAAATCCTTTTCCGTCAGCATGTCCATCAAAACAGTTTGCAGGCCGCGCAAGTACCAGGACAGTTCGAAGAGGGTGCAGGCGGCGCCGCCCATGATGCCGTAGTCCTTGCCGTATTGAGCGATCATGTTGCGCAGGCCATCGTAGCGGTCAGCGCGGGTAAAATCCGGGAGGGTGTATTGCGAAGGGTCGGTGATGTCTTCCAGCGGGCGTTTGACGATTTCAGTGTAGGAGCCGCCAGCAGGATTCTTAAACCAACGCCAGCGAATGCCCCACTCGTCGGTGTATTCCTCGTGCGGGTCGGCGTAATAACTGGTGCAAGGGCCGATCCAGGAAATGAGGAAGTCATGATCCATTAAAATGGGCAGGAGACCGCCCGCCGCCTTGTAGGTTTCCGTCTGGTCGGAAGTTGCTCCGAGATGGCGCAAGACCGTTTGCTCGGCTTCGGGGGTGTACCAGGCGCAAATGGGCACGCGGTCAGGCTCTTGGTGGTTGATCGCCGTGAGAAGTCGTTCCTTGTGTGTCATACCTCGCATGGTCAGACTATCTTCGTAATGCGCTGGATTTCAGGGTCGGTAAAGATGTCATTTTCATCCGTGCTGCGGGTGGAGAACTCGCTGACGACCGCTCCTTTGTCGCCGGCCTGGAACCAGTGCAAGGTGTCGGGCGGAATGGTGAACTGGTCGCCCGGGTTGAGTTCGATCTGGCGCCAGACGGTATAAGTTTTCTCGCGGCCTTTGGGCGGGCGGCAGTGGAGAGCGGGAGATTTGCGGCCCGGCAGGTAGAGCCAAACCCGGCCCCAGCGGCAGCGGAAAGTCTCTTCCTTGCCCGGCTCAGAACCGACGGAAGGGTGGAAGTGTTCGGGGCAGGTTTGGCGGGGCGACATGGCCAATTCCTTGGCGCAACAGCGGCGGGTGTTGACATAGACCAGGACGGCCAGGCCGGTTTGGTCGAATTGGCCCAAGCCGAAATCAGCCGTTTCAATGCGGAGTTTTTCGGCCGGGGTGACGTGGATGCCCGCTGCGCGAAAAAGCGAGGCGGCATACTGCCGGCGTTGCGCAGCTTCTTTTTTACTTAGCATGATACGTTTCCTTTTCTACTGGCAGTCAGGAAGAGGCCAACCGCCGCGCAGCGGCGGCGATGCGGGCGGCATCCGGACGATATGCGTTTTCGAGCGGCGGCGAAAAAGGAACCGGAACGTCGGGCGAAGCGACGCGCGCGACGGGGGCCATCAAAGAGTCGCCAAAGCGTTCCATGATGCCGGCGGCGATTTCGGCGCTGACGCCGCCGGTTTTGGGGCCTTCCTCGACAATGAGGACGCGGCCGGTTTTGCGCACTGATTGGCCAATGGTCTGGTAATCCACAGGGGACAAGCTACGCACATCCAGGACCTCGGCGTCAATACCATCCTTGGCCAAAATGGCGGCGGCGGCCAGAGCGTGATGCAACATGAGCAGCCAGCCGAGGATGGTGACGTGGGCGCCTTGGCGGCGCAGGGCCGCCTTGTCCAGCGGGACGGTGTAATCGGCCTCCGGGATTTCGGCGGTGGCATCGGTGGCTCCGGGTTCGGCGCGGGGGCCGCGGGAGCCGTAGAGGAGCTTGTGCTCGAAGATGAGGACGGGGTTGCCGTCGCGCACGGCGGCTTTGAGGAGGCCCTTGGCATCGTAGGCGTTGGAGGGGGCGACGACCTTGAGGCCGGGGACGCCGGTAAAATAGCGTTCCATGCTTTGAGCGTGCTGGGAACCGCGGCCGGTGGCGCCGATGGGGGCGCGGATGACCAGGGGCACGCTGGCAGCGCCGCCGGACATGTAGCGGAGCTTGGCGGCATTGTTGATGATCTGGTCGCTGGCCAGGAAGAGGAAGTCGCCGTATTGCACGTCCACAATCGGGCGCATCCCCATCAAGGCAGCGCCGACGGCGAGGCCGAAGAAGCCGAGTTCGGCGATGGGTGTGTCAATAATACGGCCTGGGAATTTCTTTTCCAGGCCCAGAGTGACGGTGAAAGCGCCGCCCCAGCCGCCGGGCACGCCGATGTCCTCGCCGAGGCAAAAGACGCGGGGGTCGCGTTCCATTTCCTCGGCAATGGCTTCGCGCAAGGCTTCGGCAATACCCAATCGTTTAGGTGGCATAATCAAGAGGGGGGGCAAAGACGTCCTGCAGCAGTTCCTCCGGGCCGGGCAGCGGAGCTTTTCGGGCCATTTCCACCGCCTGGTTGATCTGCAGTTCGACGGCGGATTTGACCTGATCGAGGTCGGCTTGGGAAATGTCCGGGCGTTGAGAGAGGAAGGAGGCAAAGCGGTCCAGGGGATCGCGGCTGAACCAGAGTTGGCGCTCCGCCTTGGGCTGGTAGGAGCAGGTGTCGCGCCGCGAGTGGCCGGTGCGGCGGTAGGTCAGCAGTTCCAGGAGCACCGGCCCGTTGCCGGCGCGACATTGGGCCACGGCCTGGCGGGCGGCTTCATAGACGGCGAGAACGTCGTTGCCATCCACCGTCTGGCCGCTGAAGCCGTAATGGGAGGCGCGATGGGAGATTTGAGTGTCAAGCATGACCTTGCTGACGTGGGTGGAAGCGCCATAGAGATTGTTTTCGCAGACGAAGAGAACGGGCAGCTTCCACAAGGCGGCCATGTTGAGGCCCTCGTGAAAGGCGCCTTCGGCCACGGCGCCGTCGCCGAAGAAGCAGGCGACGACCTGGGGGCTGGCGCGCAATTTGAAGGCCAGGGCCATGCCGGCGGCCAGGGGGATGCCGCCGGCGACAATGGCGATGGCGGGGGCCATGCCCTTTTGCATATTGCCCACGTGCATGGAGCCGCCTTTGCCTTTGCAGCAGCCGGTGCGGGCGCCGAAGAGTTCGTCCATCATTTCGCGCGGGGTGAGGCCTTTGGCCAGGGCATGGCCGTGGCCGCGGAAAGTGGAGGTGATCCAGTCGTCGGGATTGAGGCAGGCGCAGACGCCGGTGGCGGTGGCTTCCTGGCCCTGGCACTGGTGGATGGTTCCGGGCATGGCGCCTTCGAGGAAGAGAAACTTGACGCGTTCCTCAAACTGCCGGATCAAGACCATGCGCTGGTAGAGGGAGAGGAGAAAACTTTTTTCGTAGGGTGTCTGTGGGGGCATAGTGGCGGCGGCAAGGGGTGCGGGAGCGGTTCAAAAGGATTCAATCTGGCGAATAATCGCGCCCAAAAAATCGGCGGCGTACTTGCCGTTGAGGACGCGGTGATCGGCCGAAAGGGTCAGAGCCACGCGGTGTTGGACGGCGAGCCGGCCATCCTGGACAACGGGCACGGGGCCAATTTTGCCGATGGCCAGAATGGCGACCTCCGGCGGATTGATGATGGCGGCAAAGGATTCAACGGGGGAAGCGCCCAGGTTGGTAATGGTGATGGCGGCGGGCCGAAGGCCGCGCGCCTCCCCGGCGCCCGCCTCGATTTCCCGCACGCGCGCGCGAATGTCGTTGGAGATTTCCTCGACGGAGGCGTCCGGCGTGGCGGTGATGGGGGTGACGAAAAGGTCGCCCCGCACGTCAACGGCCACGCCGATGTCGGAGTTGGGCGAGGCACTGAGGCCCTCGGGGGCCAGACGCCAGCGAATGCGCTCAAAATCCTTGAGGACTTTGGCAATGGCGGAGACAAAGAAGGCCTCCCAAACGGGCTTGGGCGAGGCGGCCTGGCGGCGGCGGATCATCGGCTCGGCGTTGGCAGAGGTCTGCAAATAGAAATGCGGGATGTTTTGTTTGCTCGCCTGCAAGCGCCGACCAAGGGTCTGCTGCGCCTGGCTTAAGAAGATGGCCGGCGCCGGGGCCGGGGAGAGGCTTGGGGCCGGAGCCGCGGCGCGATTTCGGGCGAAAAGGCCGGGAGCTTTGGCCGACGCCGGGGCGGCGGAAGGGGCCGAAGCGGGCGAAGAATCCGTCTCGAAGAGGGCCAGCTCCTGTCCCACCACGACCAGGTCTCCCGGTTGGGCGCGAAATTCCTTGAGAACGCCGGTGACAATGGATTCGACTTCCGAGGCGGCCTTGTCGGTTTCAATTTCGCACAACGACTGGCCGCGTGTGACCGATTGACCGGGCTGGACGAGCCAGCGGACCAATTTAATGGCCGAATCCGTGGTGGAGAGGTCCGGCATTTTCATGAGGAGTTGCATTTTAGGTCACATTATTCGGTCTTAAGCCGCACCTTGAACGTCTTGATCTCAAACGGATGGAGAGCAAATTGCAAGCTGTTTTGCCGGACGGATATTTTCGCGCCGGAATCCTCCATGAGATTGGCTTCGTTGGCCGAAAGCACCCTGGCGTGGAGATGGATTCTGGCGCCGGGGGTTGCCCGACCGGAGGCTTCATAGACGCGGAGGACGGTCGCGCCATCCTTGGCCGACTTGAGCGCGCTGAGAACGACGTTGGGCGGAGAAACCTCGAGCCAACCCCAGGATTGCGGCAAGGGGCCTGGGTGCGAGGCCAGCTTGCAGACGAGGAGGGGATTGTTGAATTCCAAGCCGGCGCGATAGACGCGGGCGTCGCGCCAATCGCCCGCGTGAGGTTCCAAGGCGTAAAGGAAAGTCAATTCCTTGCCCAGTTCAAGCCCGGTGTTGCTTCGTTCGGCCTCCACCCCCCAATAGACGTCAATACGGGTGGCGCGCATGAGCGAGAGCATCATGGTGCCGTCGGCCACGTTGTTGCCGGGCAGACCGCGATTGAAGAGGGCGACCCCGCGTTGACCGTCGCTGTAGTCGCTCCAATTCTGGGCGGGGAACTCCTGGGCGTTGGGCCGTTCAATGGCGCCGAAGGGGATTTCCTGAAAATTCCTTCCATTCTGGATGGACGTGGGCACGAGGAGGCGGTAGCGGACGAAGGGTTCATTGTTGCGGATGCGGGTGGTGAATTGGAGCCGCGGGATGCCGTTGTAAAGGCGGACGGAGGTGGCGAAGAAATTTGAGCCAAAGGGATGTTCGACGTGAAATTCGGAAAAGACCGGTCCGTGGACGACCTCGGCGTTTGTCCCCGTCTCCTCTGTGGTGAAGCGAGCCTGGCCTGCTTGCGGCACGGGAAGCGGACGCTTCATGGTCAGATTCTGTCCGCCGTCGAGCGTCTTGTAGAGTTCCCAGAAATCCCCCTTGTCCGGCTCGCAGGCGACGACATTGGCGGGGCCGCGCAGGGCCTGCCAATCGCCCGCCTTGACGGTCAAATTGGTGAGGGCGCCCGTGGCGGGGTCGAATCCGGCGCGATAAAAATCATTTTCCAGCCAGCCCTCGCGGCTGGTCACGAGGCGGCCGCGGGTGGATTCCGCGGCGGTGAAGAGTGGAACGACGTGGAAGAGAGAGTAACCCAGCGCCGGAATCTCCCGCGCGACAAAGGCGAATTTGACCCGCCGCAATCCACCGTCCTCGAAACGACCGGCCTCCAAAAGCTGGGTTGGAACGACATTGCCCGAGGCGTCGCGCAAATCGAAGTCATGGACGCCGCCCAGGGCGAATCCGACGTCGGCTTCGGCGACGTCCGTGCGGGGCCAGCCGAGGGTGTTGAAGACCGCGAGGGCGACACCGGGGCCGCGAGAATCAATGCGGGCCAAGACGCTGTCCTGGCGGCTGGAGATCAATTCGTCGGCCAGACGCTGTGAAAAGTCATAACCGCGAACAACGTCTTCATAAACGTGGTCCATCATGACGCCGGAAGCCAGGTCGTGCGTGACATTGAACAACGCCGGCTCCCAGGCGCGCCAGAGCAATTGATCGTCAACCCGGCCGCCCAACCAGTTGGCCAGGGCGCCGAACTTCTCGGCCGTGATGAGCAAGCGCTCCGTCTCGCGCATGCGCTCTTTGAGTTCGATGCGGCTGCTATAGACGCCCTGGAAGAGGGGATTGCGTTCGCCGGTGACCACCGGCAGGTCCGCGCGCCCGGCGAAGAGCGCCGCAAATTCCCGCGGCACGGCATAGCGCAGAGTAAAAGGCCGGTTGGTCTGGCGGTTGAATTGATCCACCAGCGCCGGCACGTAAAGCTCCGGATCGGTCACGTCGTTTCCGTCCATGCCAAGGCGGGCCAAACCGCCGCGAGAGAAAGGGGCGAGGTCCTGGAAACGCTTCTGCATGAAATCGGTGAAACCGGCCAGATCGCCGGGCGGCGAATAGACATTGCCGTAGGAAAAGGGCAGCCAGAAGGCCGGGATGCGCGTGCCATCCAAACCCTGCCAGAGAAACTCCGAGGGCATGTTGCGGCGATCCTCGACGCCCCGCCCGAACCAGAATGAATCATAACCTGCCAGACGCAGAATCTGGGGCAACTGAGCATGATGGCCAAAAGTATCGAGCAGCCAGCCGGTTTTGACCTCCACGCCCAAGACATCGCGGACGTAACCTTTGGCGTAAAGCATCTGGCGCACGAAGGATTCGCCGCTAGGCATGTTATCATCGGGCATGATGTCCAGGCCGCAGACGATTTCCAAACGACCGTCAGCCACGAATTTGCGGAAAGCGTCCGCCTCCTCCGGGTAGCGCTCCAGGAAGGGTCTGAAATAGGCCACCTGATCGAGGGCAAAGCGGTAGTCGGGATGTTCCTTAAGCAGACGGAGTGCGGTCAGGATGTGAGGCAAGCCCATATCCAGGTATTCCTCGCGGGTATTGAAAACGGCCCCCTCCCAATGCGTGTGCGGGATGATGTAGAAGACCGGCGCGGCCTGGTTTTGCGGGGAGGGATTTGGGGAATCCGCCGCGGGGGCGCCGGTGGCCGCCAGGAGCGCCAAAAGAGCGGCGAGTAATGCGACAGTCTTAGGGGCCGCGCAAAAATAATTTCTGATAATGAGGCGTGATTCAAACATAATTGAGGTGGCACCTGAAAGCCCATTCTCGAAGGCCATTGAAAATTGGCCATTGAAAATTTGTAATTGGCAATTGAGCAGATGGGGAAGCGGGACTCAATTGCGACGGCGTCCCTACCACCAAGGACCGGCGCGACGGGTCGTCCTGGCAACGGGGCTGGGTCATCGCAGCGGGTGCGCCGCGGCTGCGCGAAGGGAGGGCCTGTCCGAATGGCCGGCCAGGGCCAGGGCGGCCGAGAGGGCGGACTTGAGGGCCGGGCGGCGGGGCCGGCCGGCGAAGCCGTAGGCGAGAATGAGTTCCTTAACCTTTTGTTTGACAGCATTGCGGCCGGCGACCATGATGTCCTTGTCCCCGCCCATGCCCAGGAAATGATGGGGGTTCATCGGCTCGGCGTAGGCGCCGAGGGCCTGGCGCAGGGCGGCCAGATAGGCTTGTTTGAGGTTGGTGCCGAAGTTGAATTTGGCGACGCCCAGGGCGATGGCCTGGCCGGCGTGTTCGGCCGGGAACCCCGTGCCGCCGTGGATAACCAGGGGAATATCCACCGCCTGGTGAATTTTCTTGAGCGAGTCCAGATTGATCCTGGCTTTTCCGCGAGTGAGGACATGGACGTTGCCGATGGAGATGCCCAGGGCGTCAATGCCGGTATCCTGGACAAAGGCCCGCGCCCGTTGGGGATCGGTCACTTCGCCGCCGCCGTTGCCGATGTCCCAGCCGTTGGGCAGATGACCGATTTGCGCTTCGACCGAAACGCAGTTGGCACGGGCCAGGCGGACGACGTCCTTGACCCGTTGGCGGTATTCTCCGGGGCCGAGACGGTCGTTTTCCACCATGACGGAGTTGAAGCCGGCGCGAATGCCCTCCTGGACCTGTGCAAGGTCGTCGGTCTCGTTGAGCAGGAAAGCGATGGGAACGGAACTGGCGCGCACGGCGGCCGCCAGGCAGCCGTAATGGACCAGGCGTTCGGGGCGTGAGCGGTGGGGATGCATCAAGAAGCCGCCGTTAAAACCGGCCACGACCGGGGAGCGGAGTTCCTCGGCCGCCTCAATGACGGCTTGGAGCGACTCCAGATTCCACGACTCGCAATAGCAAACGGCATAGCCTCCCGCCTTGGCGCCGGCCAGCAATTCAGTCATCGAAACCAGCGGCATTTTCCCTCCTCCGGCGGCGGCCGGCGGACATTTCCGGCCCTCCCGCTCACGTGAATATGTTTCATTAAGTCTAAAAGCATATTGAACTTTAATCAATTTGTGCCATATCCATCGTCAGCCTGTCAAACGAGAACTCAAGAAATTTTTCATCCCGCCACGCCCAACCCGGCGCGGGAGGGGAACATCCGCTTTTGGGCGCCAGGGTCATGCTCACGAGGCAAGGCTTTGACAGGCCAGGGCCGGCCGAGCCTGGCGCCAGGATTTTTCGATTTCCTCCAGGGTGCGGCCTTTGGTCTCCGGGACCAGGCAGATGGTAAAAACCAGACCGAGGAAACAGCCGAGAGCATAGCAGAAGAAGGTGTTGGAAGGGCCAATGTTCTGCTTCAAAAGCGGGAAGGTTTGAGAAACCAGGTAGTCGGCCACCCAGTGCATGAGCACGGCCATGCCCATGGCCCGGCCGCGCAGGCGGGTGGGGAAGATCTCCGAAATGATGACCCAGGTGACGACACCCGTGGAGCCGCCAAACCCGATGAGAAACAAGACAACGAAGACCAGCAACAGGAGCGGAGAGGCGTGGAGCCGGTAGAGAACCCCCACCGCCGCCAGGCAGAGGATTTGCAGCGACACCCCGCCGATGAGAAGTTTTCTGCGTCCGAGTTTGTCCACCAAGGCACTGGCGGCCAGGGTGGCCACAATGAGGGTCGCCCCAAGAACGACCTGGCTCAAGAAGGCCTGGTCCGGGTTGGAGCCGGCGGCCTTGAACAATTCCGGGCCATAGTACATGACGGCATTTATCCCGCCGAATTGGCTGAAAATCGCCAGGCCCACGCCAATCAGCAGGGCGCGACCAAAGCCGCCGGAGAAAAGTTCTGAAAGTTTCCCTTCGTCTTCCTTGAGCGAAGCTTCAATCTCCACAATTTCTTTGGCCGCCGCTTGCGGGCCGCCGATGCGGCTCAAGGTGCGCTCCGCGCCGAGCCGGCGTCCGCGCTTCATCTGCCAGCGAGGACTTTCGGGCAACGGCAAGAGCAGCAAGCCGAAGAGGGTCGAAGGCACCACCATGATGCCGAGCATCCAGCGCCAACCGTGGGCTTGATTCCAAGTCTCGCCTTGGACTCCTGGCAAGCTGGCCCCGCGGCGCTGGATGAGCATGTTGACAAAAAACGAGACCAGGATGCCCACCACGATGGCCAACTGGTAAAGCGAAACCAATCTTCCCCGCACCCGATGCGGCGCCATCTCGGCCAAGTAAAGAGGAGAGAGCAGGGATACCGCGCCGATGGCCAGCCCGCCCAAGAGGCGGCTCCAAGAGTAAAGCGCGAGATTCGAGGCGATGGCCGAGCCGAGAGCGGAGAGGGCGAAAATGACGCTACAGAGGAGCAGCATCGGTTTACGCCCAAAGCGGTCGCTCAAAGGCCCTCCCAGGATGGCACCGAACATGCAGCCGATGAGCAGGCTCGAAACAGCCCATCCGGTCATGCCCGCACTGAGAGTGAAATGGGCTTCGATAAACCCGATGGCGCCGGAAATCACCGCTGTATCGTATCCTAGGAGCAGGCCGCCCAAGGCGGCCGTGCCGGCGATCAGGCAGAGATAACCGCGTCCGCCAACTTTTTGCGAAGCATCGTTCATGGTTCGCGGCGCCTCAATCGGCACATTGCCAGGCCTCGTCGGCGACGGTCACGTTAATTCGAAGGTGCGGAATTTCCATGGCGCAATGCGGAAGGTCAACTGCCCTTTGTGATGGGTCACTTCGCCGGCGGGCCGGCCCAAGAGGTCTGTTTCGACGGCTTTCTTGACCGGCAGGTCAACCTGGACGGTGGCCTCCGCCGGCTGGCCCTCGTTTTCCAGCACGCGCAGTTCGAGACCCGCCTCCGTTTTGCGGAACGCGGACAGCAGAAGGGTATCGGGCTTGAGTTGGATGAAACTCCTGGCGGAGGGGTGCGCGCCATCGCGCGGGGCGTCCACGTGGCAGAGCAAGGGCCGGGTAAAGGCGGCGGCGGCCCGCAGGCGGGCGGCATTGCTCAATTCTTCCAAGCCGTGGGGCCAGAGGGCGTGGCGGTATTCCGAATAGAGGGGCCAGCCGTATTCGCCGGTGAAGTTCGACTCCCACTCGCGCATGAGCAGGTTGCCCACGGCCCCTTTCTCGTCGCGGGCAAACCATTGGGTGCCCGGATGGAGGAGCAGCAGGCCGGCCTCCTTGCCCATGAGGTCGGCAAAGGTCAGGGCATGGAAGGCATTTTTGACGGTCGCTTCGACGGCCAGGGGATAATCGCGCACCACTTGTGATACCTCGAAGCCGGGAGTAAACGATAACCAATAGCCCGTGTTCATATCCACCGGCCCCGTGCCGCGATAGAGAGGTGGAACCCTGGTGAAGATCCGGCTGACGACTTCCACGTAAGGCCGGCCCGCGCACAGCGTCACCCGCGTCTCATAGCGCATGTACTTCCACTGGTGCCGCGCCCGCACGGTCGCGAAGACCGGCCCGCGGGCCACCCAATCCAGTCGCCCCTGCGACGTGGCGCTGTCGTAGTTCGCCGGCGGCGAGGGACGAAGGGAAAGATTGGGGTTGGGCACGCCTGTAAAGCGAGGGAAAGCCCCGCCCTGGCCCGCCAGCATCTCGCGCCCCGACGGTTTGTGGATCAGACTGGCGACGGCCCCCGTCTTCGGATCGAGCGCGACGCGCAGATGCTCATTCTCCAAAAGGAACTTGGCTTCGTCAATGACCAGGCTGCTCTGGACAACTGCCACGGCGCCGGCTGTCGGAGCGTTGGCCGCCGGCTCGAGGTAATAAGTGTCATAGCCCGCCGACGGGACTTTGGAAGCCATAAAGGCCAACTCGGGCACGGTGGGATTGCCCTGCCCGGCCTGCAGGCTTTTGACGATCTGCGAGGGCAATATGCGGCCGGCCCGGTCTTTGACCACGATCTCTTGAGTCTTTTCGGGCAGCGAACGGAGCTTGCCGGTCCGAACCAGGTCCGTGCGCTCCGCGCCCAGAGGATTAAAGACGGTCGCCGCCAGCGATCCTTGTTGGTTGTGGCGGGAATTGATCCCGGCGGCCAGGGTTTTCAAGGTGGTCTCGAGCACGGCCTGGCCTTGTTCCTGGGCGGAATCAAGCAGATTGTAGCCCAGCGCGCCCCAGGTGAAATTATGCTTGTCTTCGAGCCGGTCCAGCGGCGCCATGTTGTTGTCCTGCCAGCGGGAGAACTCGCACAGGCCCACGTCGTGGCTTTGGGAAGCCAGAAGGTCTTTCCAGGCCCGATCCAGCAACGCGGCTTGCGACCTGGCCCCAAGCGCGGCCGCGGCGGCGTCGAAAAGTTCAGCCGCCAGGAGCAGCCCTTCGACCTTGCGATCCAGGACGCGCACCTGGTCGCCGCCCAGGCCCCAAGTGAGCCACTTTTCAAAGTCATTCATGGCCAGAAAAATCGTCTTCTCCGGCTTGGCGCCGTATTTGTCCAGGTACTCTTTGAGGGTGACGAATTCGACGGCATACTGGCCGGCCAGGGCCTTGGCATTGTTAATGTTGTCCGAGCCGTCCAAGTAGCACGGATGCTCCGGGTCCTCCCAGCCGAACTCGTCCCAGCCGACAAACAAGGGCATGCCAACGGCCTGCAGCTTTTTGAAGGCAGGCGAATCGGGGAGCTGCCGGGCGTCGGCCAGATTCATAAACAAGGCGTTTTTTGGCGTGCTGGGGAGGGTGGTTCCGTCCACACCTTTCCAAGCGATGACGTTGTATTGGAGCATGGGGATGCCCGTGCGCCCCCAGGTGTCCAACTGGGCGAGGCTGGCATAACGGTAACCGGCGGCGGCTGCGATCTGCGGCACCTGCGGATGGGTGAATTCCTCCTCCTCCAGGAATGTCACCATTTCATAGCCGAGAACCTGGCGGATGGCCTCGCGGCCCACAACGATCTGACGAATGTTGGATTCGCCACTGATGGTGGTGCCCATAGGCTGGCCGTAAGTGCCGCCGATCAACTCCAGTTGGCCCGCCGCCAAATATCCCTTCAACCGCGCGGCCACTTCGGGGAATTTTTCCAATATCCTCTCGTAGGCGCGGGCATCCATTTCGAGGCACGTTTTGATGTGGGGCGGCCGGTCAAAGATTTCCATGCCGTCGGTGACCGAGAGAACATCGGATTCAACGCCCAACTGCCAGCCAATGCCGGTGTAGCTCCAATGGTTGCAGATGACGAAGCAGAAACGGCCGGCCGCGTCGGCCCCCGCGCCCGGCCGGGACAACAGGGGCCAGGCGGCGGCGCCCAGGCCGCCGAGAATCCCCGCGCGCAAAAACCCGCGGCGTGTGGTTCGAGTCAAAGTCATACTATCGAGGTTTGCACCTGATTGATCTTGGCGTATTGCATTCATAAATCCAGTTTATTTCCTCCAGCGAGCGACGCGGCCGGCGGCAGCGCCACGCATCTCTCAGACATGAAAATGTTGAACATTATTCAATCCATTATTGGACTAATGAATTAGTGTCAACTGAAAAAGCGGCGCGAGTTGAAAACGGGGTGTGATTTTGGAAAATATTTGAAAAGCGTTGGTGACGGGAGGCCGGCGGGGTGATAGAATGGGGGGGAGATGATTTAGGAACATGCCCCATGAACCCAAACAAGCCAACGAGCCGGAACAGTGACGCGGCGGCCGCGCGGGAAGATTCCCCGGAAACGTCCAAGCGGCCGGTGCTGATTTACCTGCAAGCCATCCTGCCCTCGCTTAACCCGGTGGAGCGGCTCATCGCCCAGTACGTGCTGGCGGACCCGGAGAGAGTACTTTCCTCCTCGATTGCGGAGTTGCGCCGGGGTTCGGGGGCCAGCGTGGGGTCCATTATCGGCTTTTGCCGCAGCCTGGGGGTCAAGGGCTTTGCCGATTTCAAAATCACCGTGGCGCGGGAACTATCGCAGAGCGGGCTGTCGGCCTCGCAAAAGGCCGGCCAGGAGAACGGGTCGGTGTTCCAAAATGTCTTTGAGTTCCAGCGCCAGAGCCTGCGGGAAACGCTGCAACTGAACAGCGCGGCGGAATTGGAAAAGGTTTCCCGCGCCCTGGAACAGGCCCGGCGCATTGAATTCTTTTCCATCGGGATGTCCTACCCCGTGGCTTACACCGCCGCCGCCAAATTGAAGCTCATCGGGCTGAGGACGGCGGCGGAATGCGACTCGCACATGCAGACGATCAACGCCACGCAGTTGCGCAAGGGAGACGTGGGCTTCGGCATCTCCTGTTCGGGCAGCACGACCGAGACGGTGCGCTGCCTGGAAATCGCGCGGCAGGGCAAGGCCACGACGCTGTGCCTGACCAACTGCATGAAATCCCCCATCACGATGCAAGCCGACATGGTGCTTTACGCCACGCCCAGCGAGATCAAGTATTTTCAAGCGCCGCTGGCATCCCGCATCACCCAACTGGCGCTGGTGGACGCGCTGTTCGTCTCCATCGCCCTGCGGCGGAAGAACCGCACTCTGGCCCAATTGCAGGCTGCCGGGATCAAGCTTTTGGAACACCGGCTGTGACCTCGGACCGGCTGAAGCCGGGACTCCGAACCAGAGTGCCGGGATCAAGCTGCTGGAACACCGGCTTTGAGCCGCCGAAATGTTCGACGGCGGGCCAATTTCATGATTTTTGTTCAGTGAGGCGCCGTGCGGCGGTCATTGGCCCGGCAGATGCTTTGCGCGAGGGTCCATTCATAAGACGTTGAAGCCACGATGGTTGCGAATGCGTGCGGCGTCCTTGGGCGGGGTTTCAAAGGGCGTTTGGGAGACCTCAAAAAAAAGTGAAAAAAACGATTTTTTCCGTTGACATGAAGTTCAAACATGGTGTATCCAATTGAATAATGTTCACAGAATACATGAACGCGAACACGTACAAGATTGGCCCCACCAATCAAAATCGACAGAAATTACCTATGAGCACCAAAACATTCAAATTGTCGTCCCTGCTGCTGCTGACCGCCGGGTTGATGCAGTTCAACGCCACGGCGCAGACCAACGCCAGCACGCCGTACGATTACGGCACCCAAGTCAACGGCTTTCAGGACAACTTCACCAGCGCCACCCGCGATCCCGCCTGGGTGGCGGTCAACCCCGGCAACGAGGACACCTACGTGCAGACCAACGGTGTGCTGCGGGTTTTCTCGCCGACCAACACTGAAAACCCCAATCATCTGATTTACAACCCGACCAGCGTGTCCTACGACCCTCTGGTGCAGGAAGTCCTGGTGCGAATCCGGTGCGTCAACTGGCAGTTTTTCGAACCTAATCAGGGCAGTCAACTCTTCGGCATCGCGTTGTCTTGTGAGTTGAGCACCAACGCCAGCCCGCCTGGCGGTTTCTGCTGGATGTTAATGGACATGGATGGCTATGTTTATACTTGGGATCCTGCTTTCACCACTGAGGGACCGCAAGCGCGGATGGTTGATGATTACTGGGCCTGGGGACCCGGCACGAACTACATTTGGACCACCAACCAGTGGTACTGGATGCGTCTGGGTTCGGATGGAGCCTCGCTCAATGGCAAGATTTGGCCCGACGATGGCGTGACACCCGAACCGGCCTATTGGCAAGTGAGTTGGACTGCAAACGGATATGACTATAACGGATATTACGCCTATCCCGGATATGACGTCTATCCAACCGGAGAACAAACCGGCTTTGCCGGATTAACAGGCTCCCAGGTGTCGGGGGTTGAATTCGAGGTGGATTATTTCCTGCTTAAGGCCAGCGGCCTGCCGAGTATTACAGTCAACCCCACGGCCAATCCCCTCTACTTCACGAGCCAGCCGCAAAATTCGACGACCGCGGTCGGCGCGTCAGCCACCTTTAGCGTCACGGTCTCCAATTTGGCGCCGGTCACCTATCAATGGTTCGAGGCGCCGTCGAACAGCACCGCCTTCAGCCCGATTTCCGGGGCCACCAACGCCTCCTATACGACCCCCGCCCTGATTTTGGCCGACAACGGCAGCCAGTATTCAGTGCTCGTCAGTGAGGGGGCCGTAAGCGACAACAGCCAGGCGGCCACGGTGACCATAGATACGACCCCGTTCACGCTGGTTTCCGCGATGTCATTGGGAAGCGCGACGCAGGTCGTTCTTCAATTCAACAAATCGGTGCAGGTGCCCGCCGATGCCAGCGGATTTTCGGCCAGCAACCTCACCTTTGGGGGCGTGGCCCAGGGATTGCGCCCGAGCCAATTGGTCTTGGCCAGTTCCGCCATGACCTTCGGAACGGCCTACACCCTCCAAGCCAGCGGGGTTGAATCCCTGGCCGGCAACATCCTGGCCGCGACCAACCTGGCCATCAGCCAGGTCTTGCAGTTGCCGTATGAGTTTGGAACAACGGTCAACGGGTACCAGGATGACTTCACCGGCGCCAGCTTGAATCCCGATTGGGTAGGGTGCCCAACTGACCCGGCGGTCCAGGCCCAATTCACGCAAGCCAATGGGTTGCTCACGTTTGTCACCGATCCCAATGTTTCGAGCTATGACCCGGAGCACCTGCTGTATGAGCCGGCCACTGCATATGATTCAACCAACCAGGAGGTTCTGGCGCGAATCCGGCTCAATAGCGCCATTGAGCCTTTCTGTTTTGTGCGTTACGGCGTGGGCGCCTTGTGCGATCCGAACAACAGCGACCCTGGGGCGGGCACCGAGGCGGTATTTGAAGATTGGCCTACGCCGTGGAGTTGGGCATACGGCGGAATAATGGCGATGGACTTGGTTGATGGCATTAATGCCTTCGAAATGGAGAACGTGGCCAGCGCTGGCAACAATCCCACCAATGCCATTTATGTGCAGTATGGCCAGTGGTATTGGTTCCGTCTGAAAGCCACGACTGCAAACACCATCGCCGTCAAATTCTGGCTGGCGGACGGCGTCACACCCGAGCCTGCCAGCTTCCAGCCACAGTACACTTTTTCACCAGCGTTCACGGACACCCCGCTCTACGCCGGAATCACCGGGCCGAGCCATGGCGCAGTGGTGAACTTTGACGTGGACTACATATTGATCAAGGCCGCCGGCCTTCCGAGCATATCGGTCACTCCGCCATCTGGTCTGAATTTCGGCGCGTATCTCTACTTTACGCAACAACCCGTCGGCGTGGCGGTGCCGCCCAATACGCCTGTGACTCTGACCGTAACGGCCACCGGCTCGGCAACGCCCACCTACCAGTGGCAGAGCGCCCCGTATGGCTCCAGCACGTTTACCGACATTTCCGGCCAGACCTCAACCAATTTGACGGAGACGTTGACTGCCGCGCAGAGTGGCACGCAATTCCGCTGTGTCGCGTCTGTTCCGGGTCTGAGCCTGGCCAGCGCAACGGCGACAATTGTCACCGTTTCCACTCCGCCCACGTTGCTTTCAGCGCAGACATTGGGCAACCCGACGAACGTGACGCTGACGTTCAACCGGCCGGTGCAAACGCCTGCGAACGCCTTGGGCTTTACCATTAACAACCAGGTGACGGTCAGTTCGGTGGCCACGGGAGTATCCCCCGACGTCCTGGTTCTGACGACGTCGCCTTTCTCCCTGAACACCAACTTTGGCCCCTATATCCTGACGGTTTCAGGGGTTCAGGATGTTTACGGGAACACCTTAGCCAGCACCAATGTAACCGTGAGTTTCACGGTGTATCTGCCGGCGGAATTTGCCCAGCCAGTGGCCGGGTTCCAGGATGATTTCAGCGCCGCCACGATGGACCCGAACTGGGTCCCGGCGGGAAATGACGCAATCAATGGAGTTGATCTGTTTGAACAAGATGGCGACGGCCTGCTCCATGTCACCAGCCCGCCAGTTATCGAAAACAGCAATCCCAATTGTTTGCTCTACAATCCTCCGACGGCCTACGACAGCTCCCACCAGGAAGTGTTGATGCGGCTCCGAGTAACCGCCTTTGCGCCCACGGCCTTGATGACTAGCGGCGGGCTTGATTCTGCCGGCGGCGCCACAGTGGCCAACAACACCATCAACCAACCCTCCGGAAGCGGCTCTGGTGGGATTGATTGGCTGATATGTTACTTCACGGGCGAGGGGGGTACCTTTACAGACATTGTGGGTTACCAAGCGGCCTTTCTGGATGACTGGTTGACGTGGGCTAACCCGGGCAATGGCGGCGAGGGCGCCGCGTACAACTGGACGACGAATACGTGGTACTGGCTGCGTCTGGTGCAAAATGGAACCAATACCGCCGCCGGCCCCAATGTTTTTGGCAAGGTCTGGCTGGCGGACGGGACGACGCCGGAGCCGGCCGCCTGGCAGGGCACGTGGAGTCGAAGTGAACGCACGGGCCTGGCGGGAATTGACGCCGCCAATGAGAACGATCTCGATGGTCCACTGTTCAACTTTGACGTTTCTTACTTCCTGCTCAAAGCGGCCGGGCTGCCCACGATCACGGTGGCGCCCAGTTCGTTCACACTGGTTCCTCCACTGAGTCCGCTCCAGTTTACCGCCATCCAATCCACCAGCACCAATGTGGTCTTGCAATGGACCGGAGCGGGCACTTTGCAACAGGCGACTTCGCCCGCCGGCCCGTGGGCTGACATGGTGGACCCGAACGGGGCCTTCAGCCCTTACACCATCCCGGCGTCCTCGCCGGCGATGTTCTACCGTCTGCGGCAATGAAGTCGCAGTCCTGATCTCTCAAGGGGCGCCGGGAGTGCGATCTTCCGGCGCTGCTTTGTTGCAAGAAAAGGAGTTTGGATGCATATTAAACCAGGTCAAAAAGCAAATATGATGACATTTAAAATGGGTGGCTCTGCCAATACGTTTTCAAACCGGACTCGGTCGCGGGGGTTCACCTTGATTGAGTTGTTGGTGGTCATCGCCATCATCGCCATTCTGGCGGCGCTGCTGCTGCCCGCCCTGGAGAAATCCAAGCAACAGGCGCAGGGGGTCCAATGCCTGAGCAACAACAAGCAAATGACGACGGCGTGGAAGATGTACACCGGTGACAATGGCGGCTGGCTGGTGAACAATGTAGCCGGTGACCTCAACGATGCCGACGTGCCGACTTGGGTCTCGGATTGGATGAATTTTGCCGTGGATTGGGCGGATAATACGAATGCCGCCCGTTTGCTCGATTCGCAATACAGCATGCTGGCCCCCTACACCGTCAGCGCCGGCATCTACAAGTGCCCCGCCGACCCAAGCATGGCCATCGAGGGCGGAGTCCCGTATCCGCGAATTCGCAGTATGTCCATGAACGAAGCGGTCGGGCGCTTTGCCGACCTCTACTGGACGTCGAACCAGCAGCAATCCTTGACTTGGACGGCGTTTCAGAAAGAGAGCGATTATGGCCGGATGTCCACTGCGATGCTTTACGTTTTTGCGGATGAGCACCCGGACAGCATTAATGACGGGTGCCTGGCTCAATCGATACCCCCCACAATGGATGAGACTGAGTGGATTGATGTTCCAGCCTCATATCACAATGGCGCCTGCGGGTACGGATTCGCCGACGGCCACGCTGAAGTTCATAAATGGCTGGATCATCGGTCGGTTTTTCCCGTTTATGATGACGACTACCTTTATCTTGGGGGGCACGGTCAGAATCCACCTCCACATTGGCAGGCCAATAATCACGATGTTTGGTGGGTTGCCCAGCGTTGCTCCACACCTCAATAGGGTGACGAGTCAATCAACAAGGGAACATCAAGTGACGGCCTGATGCAGTCGAAAGCAGCGTTCCGTTGACCATGGTGCAGCGCCGAGACTCATGAGAGTTGCGGGGCCTGGCAGGGCAGGCCGTGGGCTTGGGCCACGGCCGGGTGAGTGATTTGGCCGTGCATGACGTTGATCCCCCCGACCAGGGCCGGCTGGAAGCGGCAGGCCTCGTTCAAGCCCATGTCGGCCAGGGTTTCAATGTAACGATAGGTGACATTGGTCAGGGCCTGGGTGGCGGTGCGGGCATAAGCGCCGGGCATGTTGGCCACGCAATAGTGGATGACGCCTTCTTCGACAAAGGTGGGATGATCGTGGGTGGTGGGCCGGGAGGTTTCGGCGCAGCCGCCCTGGTCAATGGCGATATCCACCAAGACGCTGCCCGGCCGCATGCGGCGGAGCATCTGGCGATTGATCAATCTGGGGGCCTTGGCCCCCGGCAGCAGCACCGCGCCGATCAACAAGTCCACCGTGGGCAGCAAGTCGGTCAGGTGCGCCTCGCTGGAAAAGAGGGTGTGCGCCGTGTGCAGGGTGATGTCCAAAAAGCGCATGCGCTCCAAATCCACCTCCAGGATGGTCACGTCGGCGCCCAGGCCCATGGCCATGCGGGCGGCGTTGATGCCGCTGGCGCCGCCGCCCAGAACGACGACGCGCCCCGGCAGGACCCCCGGCACGCCGCCCAGCAAGACGCCGCTGCCGCCATTATGCTTGGCCAGGAAAAAGCCGCCGACCAAAATGGACATGCGCCCGGCGATTTCACTCATCGGCTCCAGCAAGGGGAGGCGGCGGTTGACTTCGATGGTCTCATAGGCGATGCCGGTGACGCCGGATTTCATGAGGGCGTCGGTCAAGGAGCGATCCGCCGCCAGGTGCAGGTAAGTGAAGATAATCTGGTCCGGGCGCAGCAGGCCGCACTCGGAGGGCTGCGGCTCCTTCACCTTGACAATCAGGCCGGCCTGGTGAAAGACGGCCGCGTGATCGGCAGTCAACTGCGCCCCCGCCTGCTGGTAATCGGCGTCGGGGTAGCCCGCGCCGGCGCCGGCGGATCGTTCGACCAGGACTTGGTGGCCGCGTTTGACCAGTTGGTAAACCGCCGAGGGCACCAAGGCCACGCGATGCTCTTGGAGTTTGATCTCTTTTGGAACGCCGATAATCATAGGCTGGCAATGGTGAGGAGGAATCCGGCATTGTCAAGGGTGCCTGGTTCCTAATCGTAATCCTAATCTTAAATATCATCGTTTGCGCTCCGGGGCGTAGCGGACCAAAAGGCTCTGGTGGCGGGCGGGGATGTTAAGTTCCAACGCGGCGAGTTGGCGCCCGGACATGGTCTTTGCGACCAGACGATGTTCCTCATCAATGAAACAAACCTGATAGGTGTGGGCGGCTGTCAGTCCGCGAAGATGGACTTGCAAGGCGGAGTAAGGAGATTCCTGGTGGCGGAAGGCGAGGATGAGGCCCTGGTCCAGGTCAGGGCGATGGAGTTGCCAGGCCATCCAATGGTCGGGGGCCAGGGTCCAAGGGGTCAGGGGATAGAAATCACCGGTCCAGTATTTGGCGTTTTCCTTCATCTCGCTGATGCAACGGCGGGCCTGCTGGAGGGGAAATTTGTCGTCGAGAATATCCCATTCGGCGCAGAAGCCGGCGACGGCGGAACTGCGGCATTGGTAGGCGCCGACTTCCCACCCGATGGTGGCATGGACGGGCAGATAGAGGCTCAGGCCGTAAGTCTGCGATTGGTCCCAATCGGAGTGGTTCAGGCCGACGAAATCGCTGCGGGTCTGGACGACGGAGCGCATGACCGTTTCGAGGTCAATGCGCCGTCCGCCAGAGGCGCAGTCGTCCAGATACATATTGGGGAATGTGGCGCGCATTTCATCCCATAAGGCATATAAACCTTCCACGTATCGAATCTCCGTCATGCCTTGGCGGTTGGGCGGGTCGTTTTGACGCCAACAGGGGAGGGGATCGAGGTTGAAATCATTGCGGTAAGTGTGGATGTGGAAGTCGGTTATCTCCTTGATCAACAAGTCCGCCAGCCAGCGTCGCGCCAGGGGATCGCCGAGGTTGAAGAGCCCGCCTTGGCCGGCCGCTTTGTCAGCGGGCAGAACGAACTGGGGATGTTCACGGGCGATTTGGGTGTTCTCGCCCACCCGTTCCGGTTCGTACCAGACCAAGAACCTCAACCCCAGTTTTTCACAGGCCCGGCCAATGGGCGCGAGGCCGTTGGGAAATTCTTTGGGCTTGGGAAACCAGTTGCCCGCGGCGTTGGGAAAGTCTCCTTCGAACCAACCGGCGTCCAGCCAAAGGGTGTCGCAACCCAGGTCGCGGTTGATTTTGGCGGCGGCAAGCTGGCCGGCTTCGGTAGCCCAAATGGGCCGGGCGCCACCGGCCCACATATTGTAGGTCTGCGCGGCAAAGGCAAAGCGAACCGGCTGGCCGCCGAGCTTGGGCAGATAGTGGGCCAGGAGCAGGCGGCGGAATTGATTGTGCGCGTCGGCCCGGTCGCCCGCCCAGGGGAGCAACAGGATGCGGGGAGAGCGGATGGACTCGCCCGGATGCAGGGACAGGTGCGTGAGTTCCATGCCGGCTTGAAGATGGGTTGCGCCGGCTTGGTTGCGGCTGACGGAGGCGGCCCATTGGCCGGTCCAGCCGATGGCGGTGAAAAATCCGCGGGACCCCTGCTGCAAATTGAAGAAGGGAAACGTGCCGTTGGATGGCCGGCCGCCCACCGGGGCCAGGGCCACGTTTTGTCCCGGCTGCAACGGGCGTTCCACCGGGACAAAACTGCGCGGGCTGTAATCATCCCCATTGATCTGGTCGAGCACCAGATTCTGCGCCGCAGGTGTGTCCAGGGTGATATCGAGGGCCTGTATTTTTTCGAGAATCGGCGTGTCCTTTGTGCCGGCATTTTCAAAGCGAAGGAACCATTCCACGGCCGGGAAGTCTTTGAAAGCGGACACGAGGGCGGCGGCCCTGAGACCGGTTTGCGGATCATCCCATTGGACGCGGTATTCGACGCGGTCGGCGAAGTCCCGATTTTGACTGTCACGTTTCCAGGAAGCGAGGAATGTCTCGGAGGATTTGCCGTCATAAACGAAAGAAAAGGGCGGGCGGCCGGCGGGCCACATGCTGCCGGGTTCTTGGACCGGGAATTGGTCAGCGGGAAGTTGGCCATAATCCTGCCGACGAACGGCCAACTCCACCGCCCGCCGCGGCCCCGGGGCCGGGGACGGTGCGCCGGCAAAGGCGGAAGCAGTCCAAGGGAGAACGTCGGGCAGGGAAGCATTGGCCATCGGCGCAGCAGGGCCGGGTTGAGCCGAGGCGATCCGCCCGGCAAGAGCGGCGGCGGACAGCAGGATGATAATCGTCCGAGTTCGAGTGGATGCGATCATAGGGTTCTGAATCGTTAATCCGGTTTCAGTGCGGAAAAGTCCGCCCTGAACAGGCTCTGTTGGCAGTGCATGGCGGGAACAGTAAGCCCATTGCTTTGGGATTGCATATGTTTTTTGGCCGATTTTTTGTTCTTTTCGCGCCGGACCAGCCGAACGAAATGCGCCCCCGGTTGAACATGCGGAAAATTTTTATTTGGCTGTATTGACCGATATTCACCGATATTCACCGATATTGACCGATATTGGCTGGCACTGAATTGGGTTGAATAGTGGGCGGAATAGCAGGCGGGCGGGTCAATTCCGGGTTTATTGAACCATCGTAGCCGTCGCCGATGCCGAGAATCTGCTTGATTCTTTTGAATTCAGCCTTGAGGAGGGCCTGGACTTTGGGCAGGCCATTGAGCCATTCGACCAGCTCCTTGCCTGGCTGGCCGTCGAGCAGGCGTTGATTGAGTTCGTCGCGCATGGCCGCGGGCAGGCGGGCAATTTTTCCGTTTCGTGTCATGGGATGGGTGTGGTTGGGTTTTCGGGCGGGAAAGCGGGCGCGCGTCCGCCAGGGGCCGGTCTTTGGCCGGCCCCGGCGGACGCTTTCCCGCGATGGGCGCATGAGCGCTGCATGGAGGGACAATAACACACTTTTGTGGTAATACAACAAAAAAGCACAATGAGGAATTATTTTGCAGCCGAAAGAAGGCAAAGAACACGTAGAGAGGCATTTATATTGTTCACTTTCTTGGTGTTTTTTGCACGGCCATCGGGCGGAACGACGCATTTCCAACAGAATTCCTGGTCCGCCGCGTTACGAGAACATTCCGAAGGCAGGGGAATGTCCGGCAGAGGAATGGGAAAAGAGTTTGCAGTCTTATTCCTCTGGCGAACATTCCTTTGCCATTCCTGCCTTGCTCCTCCTCCCTCCGCCGTTGGGTTGCGGTTTGCCGCGCCAAGTGGTTCGCGGTTTCTCGACCAACTTGGCGATTTCTCAGCAACTGATAACGCTCACGCCGAGGCCAGGGTATTGGCCAAGTGATGAAGAGCGCGCGGACAGGTCGGACGGGTCGGACAGGTCGGTCGAGCGGTGAATCTATCCCAAGAAATCGAGCGACGGCTCGACAGAGTCTCGCCCTACCGTCTGGAAAAACATGCGGCGGGATTTGCCGGGGGCGCAGAGGCCAGGAGGAGGGCGAGGCAAAAAAACTTGGACAAGGCCCGACGGGCGGAGGCACTGTCGGGGGGTGATGATCTCAGCCAGGCGCCAGATGGTGTTGGTGGTTTGCTCGCTCTTTGCGGCGGGGGCGGGTTTGGCGCAGGTTCCGACTTACACTTATCGCGCCGAGCATGATCCCGAGGGCATCGGCAAGTTTTACGCCGGAAGGGAAATTGCGCGGGTGATGGGGCACCAGGCGGCCGATTGGCTGGAACGCCCGGAACGAGAGCAGGAGGAGCGGCCGGATTTGCTTTTGCAATTGCTGCCCCTGCGGCCGGGCGACATCGCGGCCGACATCGGGGCGGGCACCGGATACTTGAGCTGGGGCATGGCGAGAGGGGTGGGCGAGAAGGGGCGGGTTTATTGCGTGGACATTCAGCAGCAGATGCTGGATTTGCTGGCCAAAAAGATGGCGGAGCACCAGACCACCAATTTCCAGGCCGTCCTGGGCACGATCACCGACGCGCGTCTGCCGGCCAATTCCGTTGACCTGGTGTTGATGGTGGACGTGTATCACGAGTTTGATCATCCGTATGAAATGATGCAATCCATCGTGCGCGGATTGAAACCGGGCGGGCGGGTCGTCTGGGTGGAATACCGGGCCGAGGACCCCGACGTGCCAATCAAGCGGCTGCACAAGATGTCGGCGGAGCAAGCGCGCAAGGAGGCCGCGTTCCTGCCGGCGCTGGAATGGGAGCAAACGATTGAAAAGCTGCCGCGCCAGCATATCTTTCTCTTGAGGAAAAAATGAAACTGACATATTACGGACATTCTTGTTTTGCCGTCGAGACCGCGGGCCGCGCGCTGCTCTTCGATCCCTTTATCAGCGGCAACGTGCTGGCGGCGGAGATAAATCCGCAGAGCGTCAAGGCGGACTTTGTCCTGGTTTCCCACGGCCATCAGGACCATCTGGCCGACGCGGTGGCCATCGCCAACCGCAACGGGGCGACGATCATCGCGGCCTACGAAGTGGCGCAATGGCTGGGCAAACAGGGGGCGCGCAAAACGCATCCGATCAACCATGGGAGCACGCGATTTGATTTCGGGCGCCTGCGGTTCGTCAACGCCATCCATTCCAGCAGCCTGCCCGACGGGAGTTACGGGGGCAATCCGGGCGGATTCGTGGTCGAGAGCGGGGAGGGAAGTTTTTATTATTCGGGCGACACGGCGCTGACGCGGGACATGGAATTGATCGGGGACACGGCGCATCTGGCGTTTGCGGCGTTGTGCATCGGGGGCAATTACACGATGGACGCGGCGGAGGCGGTGGTGGCGGCGGAATTGGCGGGATGCGACCAAATCGTGGGAGTGCATTACGACACGTTTCCGCCGATCAAGATAGACCACGAGGAGGCGAAGCAAAAATTCCAGGCGGCGGGCAAGACGCTGCACCTGCTGAAGATCGGCGAGAGCCGGAAGTTTTAGCGATCTCGCTCACGGCACGCTCAAGGATTGGCCGTTGTGTTGCGGGCCGAGGGAGAGGATGAAGGGAACGGCGCGCGCGGCCCATTGCTCCGGCGTTTCATAGGAGCCGGAGGATCCGCCAAAACAACTCCGCAGCATGTCGGTGTCAATAATACCGGGGTTGAGCGGAATGGCCGCCATGCCCTCGGGCAACTCCAGCGCCAGCGCGCGCGTCAGTCCTTCGACGGCGAATTTGGTGGCGCAATAGGGGGCGACTTCCGCGTCCACCGAGCGCCCCCAGCCGGAACTGAAATTGACAATCACGCCCCGCTTGAGGGCGACCATGGCGGGAAGGAAACTGTGCAGGACATGGAAGGCGCCTTTGATGTTCACGTCCAAGACGCCGGAAAACTCCTTGGGAGCAACCCGCCAGAGAGGGGAGTTTTTGTTGATCACGGCCGCGTTGTTGATCAGCAAGTCGGGCGGGCCGCAAGCGCGCAAGAGCCGGCCGGCCCAGGCGCTGACCGCCTCCGCCGAGGAGACATCCACCACCTGGAAATCGTGCGGCGGGCCCAACGCCAGGCTGGGTCTGTGACGGGCGCAGCCCAGGACTTTATGGCCCGCGGCGGCGAAGCCCAGGGCCATGGCCCGGCCCAGGCCGCGGGAGACGCCGGTCAGAACAATGGTTTTCACGCTCTGGGATGGAAACGGGATTCCCGGGCCAATTGTTCCCACAAGCTCCGTTCCCGGTCGCTGATGTCCGGCGGCATCTGGATTCGGGCCACGACGTAGAGGTCGCCCGGCTTGGAGTCGCGCGCGGGCAAGCCGCGCCCGCGGACGCGAAGGCGTTGCCCATTTTGCGTGCCCGGCGGGATTTTGATGCTGACCGGGCCGTTCAAGGTCGGGACCGACACGCTGGCGCCCAAGGCCGCTTCCCAAGGGGCCAGGTCCAGTTCGTAATAAAGGTCGCCGCCTTCGACGCGGAAGTCGGGATGACTGGCCATGCGGACCCGCAGATAAAGGTCGCCTGGCGGACCGCCGCCCAGGCCCGGTTCGCCCCGACCGCTGACGCGCAAGCGCTGGCCGTCGCGCACGCCGGGGGGAATCTTGACCTTGTAATTGGCCGTGGTGGAGACTTGACCGGAGCCGCCGCAAGCCGGGCAAGCCAGCCGTCCCTTGAGTCCGGCGCCGCCGCAGGCGGCGCAGAGGGTGTTGCGGCGGAGGCTGATGGGGCGGACGGCTCCGCGCATGGCTTCTTCCAAAGTCACCATGATGACGCCTTCGACGTCCTGCCCTTTCTCCGATTCCGGTTCGGCGGGGGCATGGCGGCGGCCAAAGACCTGCTCGAAGAAATCGCTGAAGCCCGTGCCGCCGAATTCAAAGTTTTCCGCGCCTGGTCCGCCGCGCCAGGAATGAGTGCGGAAGCTCTGGCCCGCGCCCGGCTGCGAACGGAGGCCGCCGTCATTCCAATCGGCCCCCAAATCGTCGTATTTCTTGCGTTTGTCGGCGTCGCCGAGCACCTCGTAGGCTTCGTTGATCTCCTTGAACTTTTCCTCCGCCCGCTTTTTGTCCTTGGCCACGTCGGGATGGTATTGGCGGGCCAGTTTGCGAAAGGCCTTGCGGATGTCGTCGTGGCTGGCGGCGCGACCGACGCCCAAAATCTTGTAATAATCTTTGAATTCAACCGGCATAACGCTCCATAGTATATGCAGTTTCAGGTTTGACGAATAAAGTTTAAAAGCAAGGTCATGTCGGATCCGGTTTTCCAACATCGGCATCGGGTGGTTTATGCGGAATGCACGGTGGGCAACCACGTCTATTACGCGCGCTACCTGGACATGCTGGAGGAGGCGCGGGGGGAGTTGTTCCGCCAAGCGGGCTGGCCGCTGCTGGGGTTGCAGGAGGAGGGGACGGCTTTTCCGGTGATCGGGGCGCAAATCGCCTACAAAGGGACGGGGCGATATGATGATCTGCTGACGATTGAATTGTGGATCAGCGAATTGTCCGGCATTCGCATCAACTTCGGTTTTCGCATCCGGCACGCCGGCGGGGCGGTGCTGGCGGAAGGGGAGACGCGGCACGTCTGCGCGGGGCTGAACGGAAAACCCAAACGCCCGCCCATAGGTCTCAGCGAGGGCCTGGCGCCGTTTCTGCGCGCTCCAGACGAGGCGCAATAGACTGAGCCAAAAGGAATTCGGGCGGCCTGACGGCCGCCCGATGTATGCTATTTAGAATTCGTTCCCCCGCTCCTTAAGAGAGGAGCTTGAGCACCGTCTGAGGATTTTGGTTGGCCTGGGCCAACATGGACACCCCGGACTGCACGAGGATTTGATACTTCGCGTAGTTGGTGCTTTCCGTGGCCACGTCAACATCCGTCAATTGGCTGTTGGCCGCGGTCAGGTTGTCCTGCAACACGCCCAGTTCGTCTCCCGTGTAGGTCAACCGCTCTTCGTTGGCTCCGATTGTGGCGCGATCGGTCGCCAATTGGGTGATGGCCGACGTGACCGCTGTCAAGGCGGCCACCGCCCCGGTGGTCGTCGAGACATCCGCTGCCGTCGCCGCGGTGTAAGCGGCCGCGCCCAGGTTGACGCCCGTCATCTGGAAAAGTGCGCCTTCGGCGTCGGTCGTCACTGCCAGGGTGGAACCGTCGAACAAGCTCACGCCGTTGAAGTCCTTGGTCGCTGTGTCCGTGATATAGCCGGCCAGAGTGTTGAACTCCTGCTGATAATCGGCCCGCTCGGTGTTGGTCTTGGTGACATCCTGTGATTCGACGGCCAGCGTGCTCATCTGGTCCAGCGCGGACCCCACCTGCTGCAGATACCCGTCCTGGGTCTGGAGGAAGGAAACGGCGTTGCTGACGTTGGCGTTGGCGGCGGCCGTCTGGTTGATTTGCGCGCCCAAGCTGATGGACTCGGCCAAACCGGCCGGGTTATCGGAAGGATTCACAATCTTGGAACCAGAAGAGAGCCGCGCCAGCGACTCATTCAACAGGTTGGTTGACTGATCGAGGTTATTGGCGGACGTAATGGCCGCCATATTCGTATTGATTACCATAACTTTAACTCTTTCCTTGAGTCACCCCTTGCGGGGGTTTGGGCACGACATCCTTGTCGTGTGGCGGAATTTCATACGGGCGTCCGCCGCTCTCCCGGCTGGCTTTTGCTGGCCGCCAGCCGCCATTGTCTTGCGACACCCTATGTATCGGAAGAAGAGCGGATTACTTAAGCGGGTGGGGCGGGCCATCGTCCAAACATCGGCATTGATAATGACGCAATCCACCCCAAACTAGGCGCCGAATGATGGATGCATTGCCAACTGTTCTGCTCAAGCCGGGAAGCGCCGAGCGCGTCGTGGCGGGCCACCCGTGGATTTACGCCGGAGCGGTCCTGCGCCTGAGCGCTCCGGCCGAGGACGGCGCGCTGGTGCAAATCAAGGACCACAAGCAACGCTTTCTGGGGGTGGGGCTTTACAATTCCAAATCGAAAATCCAGGTCCGGGCGCTCGATCCGGGCCGGGTCACTGTCAACACTTCGTTTTTTGTCCAGCGCATCCGCGCCGCCCTGGCCCTGCGGCAAAAGCATCTGCCCGGCGCCGCGTCCTTTCGCGTGGTCAACGCCGAGAGCGATTTTCTGAGCGGACTGATTATTGACAAGTACGGCGGCGCGCTGGTCCTGCAAATCTCCTCCCTGGGCATGGAGCAGCGCAAGGCCATGATCGTGGAGGCCCTGCAAACGGTCTTTGCGCCCCGCGCCATCGTCGAGCGCAGCGAGGCCGCGTTCCGCAAATTCGAGGGACTGGCCGAAGTGAACGGCCTCTTGAGCGGAACGCTCGATGGCCCGGAGCGGATCGAAATCAACGGATTGAAGTTCGACGCGGACCTTCTGGGCGGGCACAAGACGGGGCTGTATCTGGACCAGCAACGGAACTACGCGTTGGTGGCCGCCCTAGCCAACAGCGGGCAGGTGCTGGATTGCTTCAGTTTCACGGGCGGCTTCGGGCTGCACTGCGCGCGGGCGGGCGCGGCGCGCGTCCACAGCCTGGAGCAAAGCGCCGAGGCCTGCGCCGCCGCGGCGCGCCACGCCGAACTCAACGGCCTGGCCGCCCAGGTCGGCGTGGAAACAGCCAACGTCTTCGACTGGCTCAAGGCGCGCACGGCGGTGAAGCCGCACGAGAGAGTGGCGCCCGTCTTCGACGCGATTATACTTGACCCACCTTCCTTCACGCGTTCGCGCGCCACGGTGCCCGACGCTTTGCGGGGCTACAAGGAAATCCACCTGCGGGCGCTCAAGCTCCTGAAGACCGGCGGCACGCTGGCCACCTTTTGCTGTTCGCACCACGTTGACGCCGCGCTCTTCGAGAGCGTCATTTTGGAGGCGGCCTTTGACGCCCGGCGCGTCCTGCGCCGCGTGGCCACCTACACTCAATCGCCCGACCATCCCATTCTGCCCTCGGTGCCTGAAACCGAGTACCTGAAAGGCTTTGCCTTTGAAGTGGCGCGATGAGTTCTGTCTTTTCCTGATCTTAATCCTAATCTTAATCTTAATCCTAATCCGGTTTTAAGAAGAAGATTAAGATAAGGATTAGGATTAGGATTAGGAGAGGGAAATTAGATCAGGAGAGAGTAACGCCAGTGGCCTTGGCGCGGAAGCCCTGTTCGGCCGGCGCCACGACCAGCGCCCGCATTCCGGGGCGCAAGCCGGCGATGGCGTCGTGCCCCTCCAAACCCGCCACCAGGAGCGCGGTCGAAAGCGCGTCGGTCTCGGTGGCGGAGGGCAAAACGACGGCCGCCATCACCGCGTTGTTGACTGGCCGGCCCGCGCGGGGGTCAATGACGTGGCCGAATTTCCGGCCGTCCGCCTCAAAAAATTTGCCCCACGCCGCCGAGACCGAGAGCGCGTTGTCGCGCAACAGGACGGCGCCGCGGCTGGAAGATTCGTCCGGGCCGGAGGCGATGGCGATTTTCCAGCCTTCGGCGTCCGGCGGGCGGCCCAGGCCATAGACGGTGCTGGTGCCCCCGTGCAGCAGCGCGCCGGCGACGCCGGCTTCGCGCAAAATCTCGGCGGCGCAATCAATGGCGTGGCCTTTGCCGATGGCGCCCAAATCAAGCATCACGCCCTCCCGGTCGAAGCGGACGCAAAGACTCTGCTCGTCAAGCATAACATGCGTCATGCCGGCGAGGCGGCGGGCCTCCTCAAGCTCGGCCGGCTCCGGCAGGCGGCCCGTGCCGTGCATGAAGCCCCAGCATCGGACCAGCGGCGCGATGGCGATGTCAAACGCGCCGCCGGTTTCGGCGTGGAGTTGCCGGGCGTGTTGCAGCAGGCGGAAGACCGGCGGGGAGACGCGCACCGGTTCACGGGCGGCGCGGGCGTTGACGCGGGCGATCTCGCTGGTGGGCCGGTAGAGGCTCAACTGCGCCTCCAGGCGGCCGACTTCCGCCAGCGCCGCCTCCCCGGCCGCGCGCAGCCGCGCGGGATTTTCGCCGTGCAACATCAGTTCAAAGCGTGTCGCCATGGCGTTCAAGGCCAGAACCACGGGTGGCATGGGAATACAAAGCGTCAGGCGACAAAGCGCGGCTCGTAGACCGGGCCCAGGCCGTGCTTGCGCAGCAGTTCGATGAAACGCGCGATGCCGCGGCGCTCGTCGGCGCCGAGATGAAAATGAATGTGCCAGCCCAGATAATCCTTGCGAAATTCGTAATCAAAATCCGTCCGGCTGGCGATGATGTGGTCCAGCGTGTCCAGGCCGAATTTTCTGGCCTCGCGCAAGCGGCGGCGCAGGGCCTCATTGGGAATGCGCCGCAAGGCCCACACGGCATAGACAAAGGGCAGGTTGGTCGTCTCGAACCAGGCCGCGCCCAGGTCCCAAATCTGGTGCGGGGGCGAGGAGCGGGCGAACTCCAGCGCCGGGTCTCCGATCAAGAGCACGTTCTCCAGCGAGGCCGCCCGCTGGTAATCTGGCAGCGGCCGCAGCGCCGGCTGCAAACCGCGCTCGGCCAGCAGGACGCGCAGCAGGTTGAGACTGCAAAGCGAAGCGGTGTCGCAATAAATTTCCCGCATCTCCTCCAGCGGTTGGCGATGGGCCAGGAAGACGCTCTGGACCTCGCCCAGCGAGGCGACCGCGATGCCGTCAAGAATATCGTAGCGGTCGTTGAGCAAAACTTCCGTCAGGCTGACCAGCGCGGCGTCCAACTCATCGCGCCGGAGAAGGCGGGCCAGTTCCGAGGGCGGCGCGAAAAGGATTTGTTCCTCCAGCCCGCGGGTCAGGGGCACGGCGTTGAGGTAGGGGACGGAGCCGACCTTGAAGCCGGCCAAGGCGTCCTCCAGGCGGGATTCGCGCTGGAGCAAAACGGGCCGCGTTTCGCGCTCGAAGCGCCGGGCCAATTCCTCCGGCGTTTCGGACGGGGCCAGGCGCAACTTGGGAGTTTGTTCGGGAGTGGACATGGGAACATCTCACTTATCACTCCTAATCTTAATCTTAATCCTAATCCTAATCTTCTTAGCACAATCGGGATTAAGATTAAGATTAGGATTAGGATTAAGATCAGGAGGCTGAAACCGCAACTCAAAAATGTGAAATTCACCCGTGGACATGGGAACTCAGGCCGAGGCCAGATTATTTTCCAACACGGGGGAAACACCCGCCGCCGGCGCGATGTCCGGGGCCGGGCCGTCCCAGACTTTGACCGGGCGGTAGAAGGTGTCGCGTTGCACCGGGGTCAGGCCTGTTTCGCGGATGGCTTTGATCATTTCGGCCTCGGTTTGAAGTTGCGGGGTCGCGGCCCCCGCCATGTGGAAGATGTGCTCTTCGAGGATGGTGCCGTGCAAATCGTCCGCGCCGTAGTTCAAGGCCACTTGCGCCAGTTTCAACCCCAGACCGACCCAGTAGGCGGTGACGTGGTCGAAATTGTCCAGGTAGAGGCGGCTCACGGCGATGGTGCGCAGGGAATCAAAACCCGTCGGCGGCACTTTGACCGGAATGTCGTTGTTCTCCGGCTGGTAGGGAAGCGGGACAAAGCCGGTGAAGCCGCGCGTCTCGTCCTGCAAGGCGCGCAACTGGCGCAAGTGATCCACCCGGTCGGCCAGCGACTCGACGTGGCCGTAGAGCATGGTGCAGGTGCTTTGTCCGCCCATCCGGTGCCAGGCGCGGTGAACCTCCAGGTATTCCTCCGCCGATTCCTTGCCGCGGGCAATGCGCGAGCGGACGGCGGGGCGGAAGATTTCCGCGCCGCCGCCGGTCAACGAATCCAAGCCCGCCTGGCGCAATTCGCGCAAGGTGTCGGGGACGGATTTGCGGGCCAGCCAGGCCAGATGCAGGATTTCGATGGCGGTGAAGCACTTCAATTGCAGGCGCGCGTCCACCGCCTTGAGCGCGCGCAACATGTCGGTGTAATAGCTGAAGGGCAGCGAGGGATGCAGGCCGCCGACGATGTGCAACTCCGTCACGCCCGCCGCCAGGGCCTGGCACGCCTTTTGCGCGATTTCCGCGACGGTCAATTCCATGCCGTCGGCGTGGCGCTTTTTGCGGGCGAAGGCGCAGAACTGGCAGCTCAAGATGCAGTAATTGGAGTAATTGATATAGCGGTTGAGGATGTAGCTGGCGCGGGGGCCGTTTTTGCGCCGGCAAACCAAATTGGCCAACGCGCCGAGGGCGTTGAGGTCCGTGCTCTCAAAAAGGAGCAGCGCCTCCTCGTCGGAAAATCGCTCCCCGGCGGAGGCCTTTTGGTAAAGGCCGCGCCATGGCCCGCGTTGCAAAAAGAAGTTCACCGCATGAACCGGATCCATGGAAACACAATTTCGGTCAGCGTCACAACCAGAAACACGGCGCTGATGATGGCGTTGAGGCGGAAGAAGGCCTGCTGAATCCAGTTCAAGCCGCGGCGGCGCGCCAGCCAATGCTCCAGCAGCAGACAGCCCAAAATGAAAACCAGGCCCACGTAATAGGCGAGGCGGAACCCCGCCAGCAATCCGAACGCCGCCAGCAGCCCCCACATCACCAGATGGCAGAAGAACGAGGCTGAGAGCGCGTTGGCCACGCCCCATCGCACCACCAGCGAGTGCAGGCCGCGTTGCCGGTCAAACTCGTAATCCTGCACGGCGTAAATGAGGTCGAACCCGACCAGCCAGAAGACCACCGCCACCGCCAGCAGGGACGGGAGCAGGGCGCTGTATTGGAGGACTCTCGCGCCGTGCCCCGGCGGCCAGAATTGGAAGTTCCCTTTGACCGCCAGCCAGGCGCCCACCGGCGCCAGCGCCAGCGCCAGCCCCAAAAACACGTGCGTGAAATCGGTGAACCGTTTCGTCAGCGAATAAAAGCAAACCACCGCCAGCGCCACCGGCGAGAGGCAAAAGCAGACGAAGTTGATGCAATAACCCGCCGCGACCAATCCCGCCCCGCTGGCCAGGCACAACGTCCACGCCCCCGCCAGCGAGACCGCTCCCGCCGGCAAATGACGTTGCGCCGTCCGCGGATTAACGCGGTCAAACTCCCGGTCAGCGATGCGATTGAACGACATGGCGCAGGTGCGGGCGCAGGCCATGGCGGCGAGGATGAGCAGGAACACTTTCCATCCCGGCCAGCCATGATGATCGCGCGCCGCCACCGCCATGGCCGCCAGCGCGAAGGGCAGGGCGAAAAGGGTATGGGAGAATTTGATGAAGCCGCCCCAGCGACGCAGGGCGGAAAAAATCGGCGTGCCGCCGCCGGCCGATTGCGGCAGGGCCGCGCGGTCGTTCACCTGGCCCTGGCTGCCCGGCCGGCCTTGCAGTTGCATAGCTGACCCGTATGTAATCAGGAAAAATCCTCCGTTTGTCAACCCAGGTTTGTTTGCCGCGCGCAGCCGTTGGGCAACCTCTCCTAATCTTAATCCTAATCTTAATCTTAATCAAAACGCATAGATGCGCGGGGAAGATTAGGAGCAGGATTATGATTACCAATAAAATGACACAGGTGGGTCATTTTATTGGCAGGGATTGAGATCCCAAAAACGCGGAAGAATTGGGCATTTGCCAGCGGGTGCTTTTCAAGTCAGATTTCCGGGCAGCCGGTGCGTGACGTTCATTCCGTCTTTGCTTGGCACTTGACGGTGGGCGGGCGAAAATGCGGGTTTGAAGTTTGATCCGACAGCCAAAGTCTTTGAGGTCTCGGTCCGTGAATTGGCCGAAACGGACGGCTTCCGGCGCATCGGCCTGGAACGGGGCGAGGGCTGGCACCGGCTCGGCCTGGGCGCCGAACTGCACGCGCGCGTGCTCAAAGAACGTTGCCTGGCCCGGCCCGAATACCGCAGCGAAGTGCCCGTGCGCGCGCGCTGGCCGGTGGAGGATTGGACCGCCGTGATCACCGGCCGCCTGGACGGCTGCGCGCCGCAGGCCGCGGGCGGCTGGCTGGTCGAGGAATTCAAGTCCGGTTACCTGCCAGCCAGCGATCCGCGCCGCGCCGGGGGCGGGTTTGAGAGCCACCAACGCCAGCTCCTGATCTATTGCCATTTATGGCGGCGGATGGGGAACTCGCCCGTGGCCGGCGCGCTGGTCTATGTGGACCTGGCCACGGCCGAGGAATTGACGGTGGAAGCGGCCTATGACGAAGAGGCCATGGAGCGGGAGCTGGGCGCGCGGCTGCGCGCATTGCTGGCCGTTTGGAGGAATGAGGCGAAAGTCCGGGCGCAAAAGGCCGCCGCCGCCGCCGCCCTGCTCTTCCCCCACGAACATCTCCGGCCGGGGCAGCAACTTATGATTGACGCCGTCCGCCAGACCCTGGAAACGGGCGGGCATCTGCTGGCCGAGGCCCCCACCGGTTTGGGCAAGACGGCGGCCAGCCTTTACCCCGCCCTGCTCCACGGCCTGGCCGCCGGACGGCAGGTGGTCTTTTTGACCTCCAAAACCCTGCAACAGAAAATGGCCGTCTCCATCTTCCGCGCCCTCAACGCCGGCGGCGCCTTCCGCACGGCGCAGATCCGGGCCAAGGAGAAAATGTGCGCCAACGACCGCGTCCTTTGTCACGAAGATTTTTGCCCCTATGCGAAAAATTACCCGGAGAAGATGGAAAAATCGGGCCTCCTGGACCGTCTGCGGGAGGGCCTGTGGCATTTCGATCCCGACGCCGTTTTCGCCGAGGCCAGGCGGGAGAAGGTCTGCCCCTTCGAAGCGCAGTTGGAACTGGCCCGGCGCGCGGACGCCATCGCCGGCGACTACAACTACGTCTTCGATCCCGGCGCGGCCTTGAGCCACCTGGACCGCGAGGGGCTGCAATCGGCCGTCCTGCTGGTGGATGAGGCGCACAACCTGGCCGACCGCGCGCGGAAGATATTTTCGCCCGAACTGTTGCAGGAGTCGTTTCGCGACGTCGCCGGGGGCCTTTTGTTGCAACCGGGCGAACTGTTCGAGGCGCTGTCAAGAATTGTGGAAGAGGCCGCCGCGCTCCTGCAAAAAGCGGCCGGCGCGCTGGAGGAATCCGCGCCCATCGGCGAGGTGCAACCGCCGGCGGCGGAGCTGCGGGAGCTGTGGAAAAAGTGGGAGCCGGAGTTTGTCCGTTACCTCTCCTGGAAACGCGAGGTGAAGCTGGCGCTGGCGGAAGACCCGATCGTGGATTTGCATTTCACCTGGCAGCGGTTCATGGCGATCTTGAATTTGTTCGGACCGGGATTCGCCTGCGTCGCGGAAAAGCGTCCGGCGGGCGTCCGCCTGGCGCTGGTCTGCCTGGACCCAGCGCGGGCCATCGCGCCGGTGTTCAAAGCGGCGGCCTCGGCCATTCTGTTTTCCGCCACGCTTTCGCCGGTCGAAGTCACGCGGCGGGCGCTGGGCCTGGAGCCGGAACGCACCACGGCCCTGTCGCTGCCGCCCCCGTTTCCGCGGGAAAACCGGAAGATCATGATCCTGCCGCAGGTGCGCACCACGTTTGCCGCGCGCGCCGGGAGCTACGGGAGGATCGCGGCGCTGGTCGGGGAGATGTCAAATGCACAGTGCGGCAACGGTTTGGTTCTCTTTCCAAGCTATCAATTCCTGGAGCAGGTCGCCCGACGGATGCCCCCGCTGCGCCCGGCCTTGATCGTGCAACGACCGAACCTGGGCGAGCCGGAGCGCGAGGCGATCTTCAAAGCCCTCGCCGCGGCCCCACGCGAGGGCGTGCTGCTGTTGGCCGTCCTGGGCGGCATGTACGCCGAGGGGGTGGATTATCCGGGCGAACTCCTGAGCGCGGTCTATATCGTCTCCCCCGCCCTGCCGCAGGTATCATTCGAACGGGAACTGTTGCGCCGCTATTTCGACGAGACGGAACAAGCCGGGTTCGAATACGCTTACCTGCAGCCGGGCATGACGCGCGTGGTCCAGGCGGCCGGCCGGCTGATCCGCAGTGAAACCGACCGCGGGGTCATCGTGCTGTTGTGCCAGCGTTTTTTGCAGGAACCCTACGCCAGCCATCTGCCGCGGGATTGGTACAACGAGTCGCCCTTGGAATTGGCCGCCCGCGCGCCGGCGGAGGAGGTTCAGGAATTTTTTGGCAGATGTTCGAAAAACTCCTCCGCCATCATGTAGCCCGCGCACTCCGGCGCGCCGCAGCGGCAAGGATGCTCCTTGTAGCTGGAGGTCATCCCGCACGCGGACGCAATTTCTTGAAGATGGATTTCCACGGCCAGGCAACCGGCCGGGGCGGCGGAAGCTGGTGTGCCGCCAGCAAACGGAAGTGGTCCCGCAACTCGCTCACGGCCCAGCCGGCGAAGCCCAGATTGCACACGGCCAGCGCCACGAGAAGCTCCGCGCCGGTGATGAAGGCCGTTTCCGGAGAGAGGCTCCTGCCCATCGTCAACACGCCGACAAAGGCGGTGGCGAGGGCCAGGAAGGACCACGGGAGGAAAAGAATACTGAAGAGCGTCATGCCCAGGGCCTTGGCGTGGTTGGAGTACTTCAAGCCCATCAACAATCCCAGCCACGTCAGGCTGTAGAGATTGCCCATGAACCAAAGGATTTCCAACAAGACCGCCCCCGCCCAGAAGAATCCGTCCCACAGGCCGACCTTGCACCAACCGAGGATGAGCAGAAGGCCGTCCATCCCCAGGACGAACAGAAACGGCCGGAGCAACTGGCGCTTGATGGCGGTGATCGAGCCGCTGATGATGGCGTCGCCATCCAACGGCGTGGTCAAGAGGATTTCCAATTCGCCGCTTTGCCGGCGCGAGGGCAGCGAGCGGCAGGCGCTGTTGGCCGCGCAGTACTTCAAGATCAAGTGCGACCCGATGATGATGCCCAGGAAGGTCGGGAGGTCAAACCAGTGGGCGGCACTGATCAAGGCCGAGACCAGAACGATCATGCCGGCCAAACCGGCCAGCAGGAAGACCAACCGCCACGATTGCCGCGGCATGTTGCGCGAGTCCAGCGCCGCCGCCGGGTTTGATTCTCCGACCCGCGGCCGCGCCGCCCGGGCGCGCCGGTCTTCCCCGCTGGAAATGGAGCGCGCGACCCGGCGGCTGGCAGCGGCGATGAAAAGCCAGCCCAAGGCGTGGCTGGCGGCCAAAGACCAGAAGAAATCCGGCCTGGAGACCGCGCTCGAGACCGGTTCGACGGCGGCGAGAAACGCGCCCGCGGGAGTCAAAAATAAAAACGCCAGGGCCGGGCCGGGAAGAACCAAGCCCGCCAGCGCCGCCACCATGGGCGCGCTGCCCAGCAGCACGGCCAGCATGGCCGAGGAGGCCGCGGTTGCGCCGTTCCAACTGCGGGCCGAGATGAGCAAGCCAAGGGCGCCATAAAAGAAGAGAGTGTTCAGGAGCGCCAAGGCGACCCCGGCAAAGTCACCCAGGCTCACTCCCCCCAGCATCAAGGTCAAGCCCAGGGCCGGGAAGGCCGCCGCCAGGCAGTAAATCGGGACGCTCAGGCGCGCCAGTTTGCCCACGATGATGTCATAACCCCGCAAATCAGTCAAGAATAACAATCCCAGTGTATCCTCGCGGCGCTCCTGGCTGATGCAATCGGCGGTCATGAGCGCGGCCGCGCCCGCCGCCACGGCGTAGCCGGCCAAGGACAGGAGACGGAAAGTCAACTCCCCGGCGGAGGAGGCGCTGAGCGCGCCGCTGAAGCCCGCCAGCAGACAGGCCAGAATGACGCAGGCGGCGTTGGCCGCGCACAAGCTGCGCCAGTAATAGGTCATGGGACGGCGCGCGCTGACTTGCAATTCCCGGACGGCGATGGGCAGGAAGGTCATGCGTCACGCGCGATTGATCGAGAAGATCACGAGCATCACCACCGCCGCCGTCAAGAGCAGCCCCGTATTGGCGAGGCCCAGGCCCCAATACATCAGGTGCCGCGCCGGATTCCATTCCGCGGGCGCGTTCTTGAGATATTGCCGGCGGAAGAAGAGGAATTGCAGCCCCAGCAGGACCACGGCATCAGCCAGCGCGCCGTCGGGCAAATCGCTGATATAACACGAAGCCGCCAGGGCCAAGCCAGCCAGCGAGGTCAAATGCAATGGAAAAAGTTGCACTTCCTCGCCGGTCTCGGCCGCGATGTCCCGGTACAACTTGAAGGCCAGCCAGACCATGCCCAACCCAAAACAGGGGATCGCGCCCACGAGGCCGAAAAAAAAACAGCGGACGGACCGATGAATGACGCGCACCCGGTCGGGCGGCGGCAGCGGCAAAGGTTCGATGGCGGCGGCGCTCACCTGAATTCGTAAGCGGTAAGCTGGGCAATGCTGCCCAAGACCAGCAGCGCCGCCAGCGCGACGCTGGCGGCATTGAGCAGCAGCAGGCCGGTGCTGATGGATTGCGTGGCCGCCTGCTCTTGTTGATAGGCGCGGGCGTGGAGCCATTCGTGCCAGCCCCGCAGGGCCTGGAAAAAGCGGCCGGCGCCGTGGCCGGCGTTTTTCAAGCGCCAGCAAAATTCGCCGGTGTCGTCCATGCACTGCAAGGCGTCGGGCAGGCTCATGCCGGCCCGGAGCCGTTCGACGGCCGCGCGGCCCAGGCCGATGAAGGCGGCATTGGCGGTGCCGCGGGCGGCCAGTGTCACGGCCTGTTCCTCCGGCAGGCCGGCGTCAAGCAAAAGGGCGAGCATGGCGGAAAAATCGCGTTGCAACCGTTTGCGGCGCCAGGGGACGCGCAGCCATATCCAGTCGGCCGCCGGCAGCAGCGAGGCCTCCAGCCACGAGACGAACCGCGGGCCGCCGAGGAAGAGGACGGCGAAAAAATAGAGCGCCAGCACCAGCAACAGTTGCAGGACACAGACCCAAGGCAGAAGGTGAACAATAAAGGCGAATTGGCGGCTGGGATGAAGGCCCATCGAGCGGCTGATCTCCTTGAAGATGGGCGCCACTTTCATCGCCACGAACGGCAGCGCCAGGGCGATGACCGGATTGAGGAGGAAGGCGAAGCCGACCTGGTAATTGATCAGCGCGCGCGACTCCGACAAGCCGTCGTGCAGCAATTCCCGGCAGGCGGGCAGCACGCGGCCATAATCTCCGAGGCTCTCCCCGACGCCCAGCATGGCCACAAGCTGCGGCGGCCCCAGCCCGGGAACTTTTTGCAGCGCGGCGGCCAGAGAGCGGCCCTGTTCGAGGTGGGCGGCCAACAAATAAAAGCGCGTGCCGAGCGAGCCATCCCGCGTCTGCGCCAGGGAGAGGATGTAACGTTCGACTGGCTGGCCCTGGTCCAGCGCCGACTGGATCAATTCGAGCAGGAAGCGCGCGCGTTCCTCCCGGCGCAACGGGCGGCTGGTGAGATAGTAGGCCACCGCCGCCAACGCCGTAACCGGCAAAGCCCATAAGAAAATGCTGGCGGTCAAGCTGGTCATAGGTTGGCTAACGCATAAAAAGCAGGCGCGGCAAATCAAACATCAACCGGCCCATTGGATAGATTTGGCTCAGAATGATCAAGCCCAGAAAGAGCAGCGAGACGGGCAGCGCGGCGTAGAGCAGCACGTTGGTGCGATAGGCGGAGCGGCCTTGATAGACCCGCGCCGCCCGTTCAAAGCCGGCCGCCAAATCCTCCCCCGCCCCGGCCACCAGCCAGACAAACATCGGCGGAAAGACCTTGCTGCCGGCGGCGATGGCCGGGAATTTTCCCGCGCCCTCCGCGCAACGCTTTCTCCACAGCGCCAAATCCGCCCGCACGGGCGTGCCGCGCTGCATCTGCTCCACCAGCGCCAACGCTTCCGGGAAGGCCGCGCCCGCCTTGAGCAAAACGGCCAGCGCCGACGCCACGCGGCAAAGGCTGGCTTCGCGGAAAGCGGGCAGCCGCCAAACCATTCTGCGCCGGAAAAAGGGGAGCGTCACCGCCGCCAGCGCCGGAAGGGCCACCGCGGCCAGCATAATCGGCGGCACCCACAGATAGGTTTCGCCGTAGCGGAGCGGGGACGGAGTTTTTCCAAATGCGAACAGGAGATTGCGATCATGATTAAGGAGCGATGCGAATTGATGGCCGAGCACGGCGGCCCACGCGGAAAAAGCCAGCGACAAAACCAACACGATGACCGGATAAACCATCAGCCCCTTGAGTTGCGTCCAGACCGCGGCCGCGTTTTCGTAATAATCGGCCAGCAACGTGAGGATGCCGGGCACGTCGTTGCCGCGCGCGCCCAATTCCAGGAGGCGCACGTAGAACTCAGGCAATTGGCGGCGCGCGACCGCCTTGGCCAGCGGCAGGCCGGCGGCCAGGTCGCTCTCCAGCAGTTGCAATTGGGCGCGCAACGGCCCGCGGTTCATAGTGGCGCACAACTGCCGCAAAGCGCCCTCCAGCGGGATGCCGCAACGGAGCATGGAGGCCAGTTGTTGATTGACAAAGGCCAGTTCGGTGGGGTTCATGCGCCGAAGAGCCTTTGGAATTCCGCCTCGTTGGTCACGCCGGCGCCGACCAGCGCGCGGGCCGCGGCCTCCAGCGTTTGGGCGGCCTGGATGACCTCCGGGCCGCGGGCGCGCAACTCCTGCCGCAGCCTGTCGTCCAGCCGGAACCATTCCACGACCGGCGCGCGCCCGTGGTAGCCGGTGTCAAGACACTTTTCGCAGCCGGCCCCGGCGCAGGCGCGGCAGAGGCGGCGGATCAAACGCTGGTTCAACACCAGCGCGACGGAGGAGACGACCGCGTAGTGGTCGGGACACATGACCAGCAGCCGCTCGAAGACGCCCTTGGAGGAGCCGGCGTGGAGGGTGGAAATGACCTGGTGCCCCGTCAAGGCCGCGCGCACCGCCAGGCTGGCCGTCTCGTCGTCGCGGATTTCGCCGATGACCAGCACTTGCGGGTCCTGGCGCAAGAGGTGCCGCGCCGCCTTGCCAAAATTCAGCCCGCGCGCCTCGTTGACCTCCGTCTGCATGACGCGCGGGATGATTTGTTCGACGGGGTCCTCGACGGTGATGATGTGGCGGCCGCCGGCGTCGGCCAGATGGCGCAAACAGGCGTAAATGGTGGTGGTTTTGCCGCTGCCGGCCGGGCCGGTCAGGAGCAGCAGCCCGGCGTTCTGGCGCAGGAAACTTTTCAATTCCGCGACGGCCTCGGCGGGAAACTCCAGTTCCTCCAGGCTCCTGGCCCCAGCCGGCGCGAAGAGCCGGAGGACGATTTTCTCGCCCGTGACCGTCGGGTAGGTGGCCACGCGGATGTCATTGCGGGAATGGATTTCGGCCCGGTCAATGCGGCCGTCCTGCGGGAGCGAGTCCTGGTATGTTTTCAGGCGGGCCAGGAATTTGACCCGTCCGAAGACCCGCTCGGCCACGTCCGCGCCCAGGGCCGGCGCCTCGGTCATCAAGCCGTCGAGGCGGAAAAAAACCTGGGCGGCGCCCTGGCGCATCTGCAAATGGATGTCGCTGGCGCCGGCCCGCTCGGCCTGGGCGACCAGGTCTTCCAGAATTTTTGGCGCGGAGATTTCCATTGTTAATTTTTATCGGCTCGGCCCTTTGACTTTGAGAGCAACACCGGCCTGCCGCAATTGTTTCTGTTCGATCATGGCAGCGTCGAACCATTAGACACCACAACCGGGCCTTCGTCACTCTTTGAATTGTGCCTTTCATCTCCTAATCCTTCTTAATCTTAATCCTAATCTTAATCCTAATCTTAATCCCGCTCCCCCTCGCCCGAAGAAGATTAGGATTAGGATTAAGATTAAGATTAGGAGTGATTACCCAAAACATGGCACCCTTGAATTGACCAACCGGCCCGCCTTCGCTCGGAAGCTACGGCGCGCCAGTCCGCCGCTTTACCGCCCGACGGCTCCCGGCAGATCGCTGGTCGCGCCCGCACCCAGGCCGGCACGGTTCGGCGAGGAACGGCGGACTGGGAGCAAAGATTTCCGCTTTTTCGTCTAAGATAATGCCAGGAACGGTGTCATATAAAGTGAACATGGTGTCCGCTCACGTTCAGGAGGACGCCGGGCAGGTCGGATGAATCGCGCCGCATGGCTGTGACCCAACCAGACCCGGCCGGCGCAGCGCCCGGATGCGAGACGATGGAGGAGCTTTTCGCGGCTCTGGAATCGCCTCTGCTCAGTCATGCCCTGCGCATGGCGGGGGGATGGAGCGTGGCGGAGGACCTGGTTCAGGAAGCGTTCATGAAATTGCAGGCACAGTTCAACGAGGTGCGCGAGCCAAGGCGCTGGCTCTACCGGACCGTGCATAACCTGGCCCTCAATCACCAGCGTCAAGCGCGGAAGATCATTTCGCTGGAACCCAACTCCCCCGCCGCCGGTGAAACGGCCGATCCCCGGCCGCTGCCCGACGAGCAGATTGTGCGCTCCGAAGGCATCGGCCTGGTGCGGCTGACGTTGGAGACGCTGGACGAGCGCAGCCGCCAATTGATCCGGCTCAAGTTCACCGAGAACCTTTCCTACAAGCAAATCAGCGAGCGCACCGGGCTGAAGACCGGCCACATCGGCTACCTGCTGCATCACGCGCTCAAGAGCATGGCCGATGAACTGGCCAGAAACGGAGTTGCGCCATGAACACGGATTTGCCGCCGATGAAGCGCGAAGACCTTGAGGCCAAGGTGACGGCCCTGTTGCTGGGCGAATTGCCGGCCGAGGAAGCCGCCTTGCTGCGCGAGTTGATCGTCCGGGACACCGGCCTGGCGCGATGGCACGACCGGCTCAAGCTGACCCTGGAACTTTTGCGCGAAACTGCCGCCGCTGACGCCGCCGCCCCCGCGCCCTCCGCGCCGCTGAAACTCAGCCCGGCGCGGCGGGAGAAACTGCTGGCCCATTTCAAGACCGTCGCGCCCAAGGAATTTGCCCCGCCCCCGCGCCGCACCATTTCGTCATTGGCCGCATTACTCGCTGTCGTTGCGGTGGTGGCGATTTTGGCCAGTATGTTGCTGCCGGCCACTTCCAGAGCCAAGATGCGCGCGCAGCGGCCTGCCATCATCAACAATCTGCGGCTGCTCGATAGCGCCAAGCAACAATGGGCGTTGGAACAACGAAAATCCGCCACCGACGTGCCAACCATGCAGGACCTCCAGGCGTACCTTGGAAGAGGAGAACATGGTGACGTTCCTGCTGTCGCGGGCGAAACTTACAACCTGGGAGCCGTAGCTCAGCAGCCGGTGGCGCAGTTGGAGACCAAAGGAGGCAAGAAAATGGTCACTCTGCCCGACGCGGAGGGGAATCTGGCGAGTGTCAGCCAGCCCGCGCCAGCACCGGCCGCGCGATCGCGAAGATTGGAGAGGTTTGCGAGGTCAGCGGCACCGCCGCCGCAAGCGGCCCCTTCGCCAAACCAGATTGTCCTTCCGGCCCCTGCCGCTGAAGATTCCCAATTGTCCCCGCCCACAGCCCCGTTTGGAGTCCAGCCTTCAGGCGGTCCTTCGGTTGCCCTTTTATCCCCGCAAACGCTCACAAACGCAACGTCGTCTCTCGCTTCCGACACCGGAACCGCCGCCGATGTGGCATTGCGCATGCAAAACGCCAAACTCCTTTTCGAGATGGGAAAATATGACGACGCCGCGGTGATCCTCAAGCAAGTCTCGAAGGACGATCCCTCCAATCGCACCGCCGCCTACTACCTGGATTTGAACAAAGAGGCAGGCTACGCGGATAGCGCGCGCCGGAAGGAAGAGTTGAGCGATGAGAAGCAAAGCAAGGAAGTTGCCGCCACAGGGTCATCGGCGCCTCCTCCGATGATATTGAGAGATTTAGGGCTGAAGGACCTCAACGAAATTGCCGCGCGACTGGCGCCGACAAATGTTTATTCCCTCAATGTGGTCGGCTACATTGACACGAGCAAGGATACCAACTCGGTCGTCATTGCTGGCACACCAATCACTGTGGCGACACCGGCCCTCGGTGACGTGCCGGGCCTCGGTAATCTCTTCCGAAACCCGGCGGGCTTGTTCCCAGGAGGAGGCGGTGGAGGATTCGGTGGCGCGGCGGGGGCATCCGGCGCCGACGCCAGCATCAGCGGCGCCACCATTGGTCGTCCCGGCAACGGTCAGGCCGGCGCGGTCAATTTTTACGCCGACAAGGAAGCCGGCCAGGTGTTTGTCGTGGCCGATGGTCAAACCACCAAAGACGTCAGACAGGTGGTTTCCAATCTCAACACCACGGGGACAAGATCCGTTCCATCGGACGTTTCTTACGAGGCGAAGCATAGAGCCAACCAGGAGCTGGAAAAAGCATCGCCGCTATCTGCGGCAACGTTGGAGGTGGCCAGCAGGGACACCGGTTTGTCCCGGCCCGCCGTGCCGCCGCCGGCCGGCGAGCTACGCGCAAAGTTGGCCGAATCGGAAGCCATCAAACCGGAAGTCATCAATATGAAGTACGCCGCGGCCGCCGACATAGCCACTGCTCTCAATTCCTTGGGCGCCAGTGGAGGCGCATCGGTCGGAGGGAGCACTTCGGGCGCCACCGCTGCCGGCGGCCGCAGTACCTTCCAACAGAACGTCAACCGCGTCGTGCAAGATGCCGCCAGCGCCGGCCAATTCCGGGTTTTCGGCCGGACCAAGATCATCGCCGACGAGCGGAGCAACTCTTTGCTGGTCTTTGCCAGCGACGATGACAAAAAGAAGGTTGATGAGATCATCAACAAGCTTGACGTCGCGCCGTCCCAGCCCGCCGTGCCGCCGCCGGTCCCGCAGCCGGAAGTCCTCACGAGCACTAATATTTTCTCCACTTTCTCGCTCAATGTCAGCGATGCTTCCTTCAAGCTGGCGGCGGCCAGCCTGCAGAACGGCGTCATGCCGGAGGCCGCCGGCATCCGCAGCGAGGAGTTCATCAACGCCTTCGATTATCGCGATCCCGAACCGGCCGCCGGCGCGCCCATCGGCTTCGCCTGGGAACGGGCCGCCTATCCCTTCGCGCATCATCGCGACTTGCTCCGCTTCTCCGTCAAAACCGCCGCGCTGGGACGCCAGAACGGACGTCCGCTCAACCTGGTTTTGCTGCTGGACAAATCCGGCTCAATGGAACGCGCGGACCGGGTGGAGATCATCCGCCAGGCCCTGCGCGTGCTGGCGGGGCAATTGCAGGCGCAGGACACCTTGAGCGTGGTGGTCTTCGCCCGCACCGCGCGGTTGTGGGTGGACGGCGTGCCGGGCAGCCAGGCGGGCGAGGTGGCCAACGGCCTGGACGGCCTTGCGCCCGAAGGCGGCACCAACCTGGAAGAAGCGATGCGGCTGGCCTACGCCACCGCCTTGCGCCATTACAAGGCCGGCGGGGAAAACCGGGTCGTGCTGTTGACTGACGGGGCGGCCAATCTGGGCGACGTGGATCCTGAGAGCCTCAAGCAAAAGGTGGAGGCCAATCACAGGCAGGGCATCGCGCTGGATTGTTTCGGCGTCGGCTGGGACGGCTACAACGACACGCTGATGGAGACGCTGTCCCGGACGGGCAACGGCCGTTATGGCTTCATCAATACGCCGGAGGAGGCCGCCACGGAGTTCGCCGGAAAACTGGCCGGCGCGCTCCGTGTCGCGGCCTCGGACGTGAAAGTGCAGGTGGAGTTCAATCCGAACCGCGTCACCGCCTGGCGCCAGATTGGTTACGCCAAACATCAACTGACCAAGGAACAATTCCGCGACAACACCGTGGCCGCCGCGCAGATTGGCGCGGCCGAATCCGGCAACGCCCTTTACACGGTGGAAGTCAATCCGGCCGGAGACGGGCCGCTCTGCACGGTGCGCGTGCGTTTCCGCCTGCCCGGCACAAGCGATTACCAGGAGCACGCCTGGGACGTGCCGTACACCGGCACGGCCGTCGCGCTGGACAACGCCAGCCCGGCCATGCGGCTGGCCGCCACCGCCGCCGCCTTTTCCGAGTGGCTGGCGTCGAGTCCTTACGCCGGCGAAGTCACTCCCGACCGGCTGCTGGCCTATTTGCGCGGCGTGCCTGAAATCTATGGCGCCGACGCCCGTCCGAAGAACCTCGAATGGATGATCCGCCAGGCCAAGAGCATCGCCGGAAAATGAAATGATGAAACTTCAGAGGGCCATCAAATTGAGGTCGGGAAAACCGTGAAATGGCCGTCTAACCCGATTATGGAAGCATGCACGTGAGATCATCAAATAACGCAAATCCGCCGTCAGCCGTACCGATAAAATGTCGCACCTGGGTCATTTTATTGGCAAAGGAGCGGCTATTAACAGTCAGGCGGCATGCGCACATTATGAAAACTATCGCGTTGTTCCTGCTGCTCCCCTGCCTTCCATGTTGCTTTGGGCAGACTGATACCAACCTCATTGCCACAGGCGCTTGGTCAGAAGCGGTCAGTGATAGCCCCTGGCCGGCACTTCGCGGACGATTGCTGGTCTATGACGAGCGAAGCCCGAGCGCGGCCGGCCACGCCAGAGTGTATCTTGAACTACAGCATGTCTTTGAGGGCGTTTGGGCGGACCCGGTCGAGGTCTATTTCGAATTCAGCAGCAGGAACGACCTGCATTTTGAAATGCGCGACCAGCTCGACCATCCCATTCCCGAGGAACCAGTCGTCATTGAGGGGCCAATGCCGAATCCTTACTGGATAACGTTGCCTTGCGAATCAACCGTGCGATTGCGGGCCGACATGCTTTTGGGGCATCAATCAAAGCCCGACAATCTGGGAATACTGGTCCCCGATGGCTGCTGGATCATACCGCCAAAAGCAACCAACGACTTTTTCTTGTCCGCCACATTCACTCCCCCGAAAGACCATCCCAGTGCCCTTCATTATCACGTCTGGCAAGGAACGCTGAAATTGCCCAAGGTGAAGATTCCAACTAAGAAGCCATGATTACGCCACCTGACGAAAAAAGATTGATCGAGCCAACAGCGGGTGGCTCATTCCGCCGCAATTCGAAAGCGAACGAGGATAACGAACTATGAACCGAGCCAAAACACAGCCGAAAGGCGTACCGATAAAATGTCGCACCTGGGTCATTTTATTGGCAAAGGTTGTCAAACATCAATTCAAGCATCGCCTGGTTGTTCCATGGCTTTTGCTTGGCGCCGGGTGGTTGCCAGCGGCGGCTCCCACGGCGGAAAAGCCGGTGACGCTGCGGGATTTCAAACTGGTCGGCAACCTCGCCAGCGACAGCGCCGCGTTTACATTGACCGCCACGGCGCGGGTGGAAAATCCGCACGGCGGCTCGCTCGATTTGCTGTCGGGGCCGGTCGCCCTCACGGCCCTGGAGCCAAATCCGAAAGTTCACGTGCGCGTGGCGGGAGACCATTTTGTCCTGGCCTTCGACCACCGGGGCGACTTTCCCATCCGCCTCCACTTCAGCGCGGCGGTGCGCCAGGCCGACGGTTGGAGCGCGGTTGATTTCCGCGTCGCCCCCGGCGTTTTGCAGCCGGTCGTGCTGCGCGGCTTGGCGGCGGACACGCAGTTCCAGTTCCCCGGCGCGGCGCGGCCGGACCGCAAGGGCGCCGACTTCGTCAGTTGCCTGCCGGCGGATGGCGCGGTCAAACTCTCGTGGAAAGAGGCGAGGCCCGAAACGGAAGGGAAATTATTCTTTTCAGCGGACATGCTGGCGCAAATCAGCGTCAGCCCCGGCTTGATGTCGCAAGCGGCGTTGCTCCATTTCAAAGTGATGCAAGGCGAGTTGAATCGCGTGTCGCTGCGGCTGCACGGGGCTGGGGAAATCACCCGGGTGCAAGGCGATCAGGTGCTGGCGTGGAACCTGGAGCCGGTGGCGGATTCCGCGGATCGCCGTCTGGTCATCCAATTAAGCCAGCCGCAGAAGGACCAGTTCTCGTTCGAGGTCCAGGCGCAGACGCCGGTGGGAGCCTTCCCGCAAACGGTGGAGGCGCTGCGATGGGTTCCGGAAAAGGCAACCAGCTTTTCAGGCTATGTGCGAATCATCAATGAAGGGGCGGTGCGGCTGGAGGTGGCGCAGGGGGGTGGCGCCACCCAAATCTCCCCTGAACAATTTCCCGCGACCGCGACACCCTGGGCCGCCTTTCGGGCCGGAGGCAACCAGCGTTTTGCCTACCGCTTTGCCGGGGCGGATTTCGCCTTTCGGATTCAGGCCGACCAGATTCTGCCCGAGGTGTCGGCGTCGGAAGTGCTGGCCTATCGCAACGGCGAAAACGAGCTGGCGATCGAGGCCGAGATGGAACTGGACATCCGCGAGGCGCCGTTGCGCGAATTGTCGCTGCGTGTGCCCAAAGGTTACGCGGTCGCCCGGCTCAACGCCCCCGCCTTGAGCGATTATTTCCTGACCGAACCGGCGGGCGAAACGCAAGCGGAACTGCGCCTGGTCTTTGGCCAGCCACTCTCGGGCCGCCAACTGGTGCAGCTTCGCCTGGAGCACAATCAGGGCCTGGGCGAAACGAACTGGACGCTGCCCCGCATTGACCTTGCCAAAGCGAAATCAGTGCGCGGCTTCGTGGGCCTGTCGGCTGATCCGGGTTTTCGATTGACAGCGGAACGGACGCAGGGGCTGACGGAGATCGCCGGCGCGTTTTATCCCGGCAAACTGCCGGGGATTCAGGCGGCGTTCCGCCTGACCGACGCCGCCTGGGCGGCCACCGTGCGGGTGGAGCGATTGCCGCAAACGGTGCAGGCCGACGTGCTGCACCTGTTCTCCATCGGCGAGGGCATTGCCTACGGCTGCAGCGTCATCAATTACGTCGTCTCCGGCGCGCCCGTGTCGTCGTTCAAGATCGAGTTGTCCAACGAATATGCCAACGTGGAATTCACGGGCAAGGACATCCGCAACTGGCAGACCAACAACGGCGGATACGTCGTGCAACTGCACACGCCGGTGGCCGGCGCTTACACGCTGCTGGCGACCTACGAGCGCCCGTTCAAGGCGCAGGGGGCGACGCTGGCCTTCACCGGCGCTCATCCGCTGGACGTCCAATCCGAGCAAGGTTACACGGTGGTCACCAGCGCCTACCAATTCCAGGTCAAGCCGGCCGATGTTTCCCCCGGCTTGCTGCCGCTGGAAACGGGCGAAGTGCCGCCCGAATACCGGCTGTTCTCCGACGCCCCGGTGCTGGCGGCCTATCGTTACGCGGCGCGGCCGTTCAATTTGACCCTCACGCTCAGTCCCCTGGCGCAGGGGGATTCGCTCAATCAAATTGTTGACCGCGCCTCGCTGGAGACGCGCATTTCAAAGGAAGGCCAAGCCGTGACGGCCATTCGCTACTTCATCAAGAATCGCGGCAACCCGCACTTCCGCCTGACTCTTCCGGCCGGCGCGCAGTTGTGGTCGGCTTCCGTCAACGGCGCCGAAGCCGTGCCCGTCTCCGACGGCGCGGCCAGCCTGATTCCGCTGCCGCAAAGCGCCGACCCCAACGCGGTGCTGGAACTGGACTTGAAATTGGCCTCTTCCTCCAGCGACGCGCAACACGTCCGCGTCGAAGCGCCGGTGGCCGACGCGCCGGTGATGCTGGCGGAATGGAAGCTGGAGCCGGACACGGGCCAGCGATTGGTGTATCAGGACGGATCGGTCATGCCGGCGGGCGGCCTGCCGGAGGTTTCGGGCTTCGCGCAATTGGCGCGGCTCTTTGCGGGCAAAAAATGGGGACAATCCCTGGCGCACGCGCCCACGGACGTGACCTTGCTGGCGCCCGTGCAACAGGCTGGAAGCGCGCTGCGCGTGGCCGTCTTGAACGTCGCGGACAAAACGACCGCCTGGACGGTCCTGGAATGGGTTTGGCCCGCCTTGCTGGGGCTGGCGGTGTGGATTCTCGGATGGATTGCCCGCGGCGCGCGGCTCGAATTCGCCAGCCAGGTTTGCGGCTGGATCTGCCTGGCCTGGGCGGCGTTGAGAGTCCCCAATGGCGTGATGCTCTTCTTCGGGGTCATGTTGGCGTTCCTGCTCTTGCACGCCGGCCTGCCGGCCTGGCGGCGGCTGCGGCGCGCACCGCGCGCGCCGGCCGTGCCGGCCGCAGCGGCCTTGCTGCTGGCGGGCGCTTTGTGGCTTGGACCGGCCGTCTGTCGCGGCGCGGATGCGCCGGTTCTCCCCGACTCGATCACGCAGACCATTCGCGTGGAGGACAAGTTTGTGTTGGGCACGGCCAAAATTCATTGGCAAGCCCTCAAGGGGCAGTCGCTGCCTCTTTTGTCCTCCAACGCCGTCTTGACGCGCGCCTCCTTTCCCCGAGAGGCCTTCGACCTGGTGCGGGCGGCGGACGGGCAAAAATTGGCGGCGCGGAAAAGCGGCGCGTTTGACATCGAGGCGCAATACGAAACGCGGGTCTCCTTCTCCTCCGACAAGGGCGAGAACGGCTTTGTCCTGCCGACTCCGTGCGGCTTGGTCCTGCAACTCAACCTCACGGTGGCCAATCTGGACGTGGACGTCGAGTCGCCGCAGGCCGTCCGGGTTCAATGCGAGCACGTTGCCAGCAACACGGTGGCGAAATTGGTCTTGACCCCGGCGCAAACGTGGATCGGCTGGAAGCCGCGCCTGCGCGATGTCTCCAGGGAGAAGGCGGTGTATTATGCGGAGATTGCGCAACTTTACGTTCCCGCGGCGGGCGTCATCGGGGGCGCGCATTATGTCACCATCCGCCCGGCCCAGGGCGAAGTGGGCGAATTGCTCCTGCGCATGCCGGCTGGCGCGACGATCACCGACGTGACGGATCCGGAGAACCGCGGCGCGCTGGTGTCTCTGTGGCGATTCGATCCGGACACGCGCCAATTGCGGGTCACGTTGAACCCGGCGCAATCCCGGCCCTTCGTCTTGTTGGTGCGGTCCCAGGCCGCCACAGGTCCCCTGCCCCTGGAGCAATCCGTTGGCTTGCTCACGGTCGAGAACGCCGCTGGCCAGGTGGGTCTGGCCGGCATCGCCACCGGCAGCGAAGTGCAATTGGACGCCGTAAGCGCGCCGGAGTTTTCCCCCGTCAACCTGGAGGATTTCCCCGGCGACGCGGTCAAGGCGCTGCAAGGGGAGATTCCCGGGCTGACCCTGCGGCGGGCCTTCGGCTATTCCAACACCCAGGCCCTCATCACCTTGAAGGCTTCGGCGGTGGAACCGGACGTGCGCGTGGAAACCCAGGACACCTTGTCGCTGGGCGAGGACCGCACCGTGCTGGCGGACAATTTCACCGCCAACATCACGCGGGCGGGAATTTTCGACTTGAGCTTTGTGATGCCCGCCGGATTCGACGTCGAGTCCATCAGCGGCGCGGCCTTGAGCCAATGGACGGAATCCAAGACCCAGGCCGGGCGCGTGATCACGCTGCACCTGCTGGGCAAGACGCAAGGCGCGCAGTCCTTTGCCATCACTTTGTCCGGGCCGGGCGTCAAGAGCGCCCGGGATTGGAAGGCGCCGCAGATCGTGCTGCGGGAAGCGGGCAAACAGCAGGGAACATTGCTGGTCGCGCCCGAACAGGGGATGCGCCTGCAAATTGCCGCGCGCGAAGGTTACACGCAGTTGGACCCGCAGAAGTCCGGCATCCGGCAGAAGGGCGTGCTGGCCTTTCGCGCCTTGCAGGTCCCGGCGCGCCTGACCTTGGACGTGGAGCAGGTTGATCCGTGGATACAAGTCGTCGGCTGGCAACATGCCGCCGTGAGCGAGGCGCAGGTGAAGGTCAGCGCCAATTTGCAGTATCAGATTGAAAACACCGGGATCAAATCCTTCCGCCTCCTTCTTCCCGCCGACGCCGAGGGCGTGCGGTTCCAGGGCGATCAGGTCGCCGATTTCCTGCCGGAGCCGGGCGCCCTGACCAACGGCATGCAGTCGTGGGAAGTGAAGTTGCGCCGGCGGGTCATCGGCCCCTACCTGCTCCAGGCCGCCTACCAAACCCCGCTGCCCGCCCAAGCCGGCGAGACCACGCTGCGCGGCATCCAGGCGGCGGATGTGAATCTGCAACGCGGCTTCGTCACCGTGCAATCGGACCCGCGCCTGGAGGTGGCGGTGGACCCTGTGCCGCCCTCCCTGCAACCGGCCGAGTGGCAGGGCATTCCGCGCTCGCTGCAAAAAGATTTGCCCGCCGCCGCCGCCAGCCTGACCTACCGGCTGGTCGAACCCGCCTTCCAACTGGCCTTGCAACTCCGGCGCCATCCGGCGGCCAAATTGCTCCCCGCCAGAATCAACGACATCACTTTCAACTCGGTCGTTTCCGACGACGGCGTCATGCTCACCCAGGCCCGCCTGGAAATCCTGCCCGGCGACAAGCGCCTGTTGAGCCTGAAGCTGCCGCCGGAGGCCCATTTTTGGTTCGCCTTCGTCAATGACAACGGCGTCTGGCCGTGGCGCAACAGCACCAACGTCCTCATCCCCCTGGAGCAGCAGGCCAACAACGGCAAGCCGGCCACGGTGGAAGTCTATTACGGCTGCCGCACGGGCGCGGACGCGGCGGGCGGACTGGACCTGAAATTGGCCGCGCCGCAATTCGATCTGCCGCTGGAAAACATCACCTGGCGGATTTCCTTGAGCGACAAATGGCGGGTCAAACATTGCCAGGGCGCCCTCCAATTCCAGGGACGGGAACTGGCGCCGCAGCCCGTCGCGGCCGACGCTCAATCCTATCTTGAGAACGAAAAGAACCTGCGGCAGGCGCGGACGCAGGAAGCGCAGGAATTCCTGGCCCTGGGTAACAGTTCGCTCGAAAAGGGCGATCCGCAACAGGCCCGGCGCGCTTTCCAGGCGGCCTTCGGACTCTCCACGGCCGACGCGGCGTTCAACGAAGACGCCCGCGTGCAACTGCACAACATCAAGTTGCAGCAGGCCCTCATCGGGTTCAACGCCCGGCAGTCCGGCGCCGCCGGGGACACCGGGGCGCTGGGGACAAAACTGCGCGATTTGCGCCACCGGCAGGAACTCAACTACACGCAGCAGGACGCAAAAGATATTATTGACATCAACAGCGCCGACGACAACGCCGCCTTCCTGCGCCTGGCCGAGAAGCTCATCCAGCAGCAGGACGCCGCGGTCAGCAGCCCCGCCGCCATCCGCGCCAGCATCCCCCAACAAGGGCAGTGGCTCACCTTCCATCGGGCGGTGGCCGTTGATTCGTGGGCCGATTTGACCATCGGCCTGCAAGCCTCGATGGCCCGGACCGCCCCCCTGGCCCTGCGCCTTTTGATCCTGGCCGGAGTGTGCGCGCTCTTCGGAGTCCTGGCTTGGGCCTTCTCGCGCGTTGGCCTTCGGCAATGAGCCGTTGCGATCTTTGTTGGCTGGGCACGGCCCTAATCGTCATATTTTACCCGTCGGTATCCTTGAAAATAGCCCAGCCATTCATGGCTGGGAAAGCTGTCCACCACAAACCAATCAAGTCCCGTCAGGGACGAAAAAACGTCCATCCAACATCTATCGCCCGGCTTCTTCGGGAGCGCGGTCGTCTCGACCGCCTCCGTCGGCGTCCCGCCGAGGGCATCCTCCATCCAAAAACCTCCCCGCCACTTGTTTCAGAGCCGTGCCTTGGCCAACCCGCACAAGGAGCACAGCGCCAACGGCGCGCCCCAACCACAGCCCAGGGCAACGCCCTGGAAACGAAACGCAAGAATTCACCAAGCCCTGAAAGGGCGTTTCAAACCATATACAAGAGGGCCGGGGAGACGAGGTTTTCCCCCCTCCCATTGGGGAGCCATTGGAACGGAGCCATTGGGGTCAACTTCATACATTCAACAATTGAAGCATCGCAAGTAAAAGGCGTCATCAGGGAAGGCGGGCGGGTCAATCCGAGGAAATTGGCATTTGCGGCGTCGTGCCCCTGCGCGAGAAAAAACCGCCGGAAAATCCGCCGCCCGGCATGAAAACTGCTTTGCCGTGGAAAAATATTTTACGATTTATATTTGCAGTCCCATCATAACGTGGTAATATGGACTCCGTGTGGCGCTCACGCGCCTGTTCTTTGACATTTTGCACGGGGAAGGGGCCGGGGAAGAAAGGCTCAAGGCTGGCCCGTCGTCGCCAATGCTTCCGCCGTCGCTCGAGCTTCCGCCTTTGCCGGGCTACGGCGGGACAAGGTGGCGGGACAAACCTGCTCCTTTCTGGCAGGGGCGTTTGGAACGCGCGTGAATTTCACGCCACCAACCCCCTGCCAGGAAGGCCGCCGCCAAGGCCGTCGAAAGACCCGAAGCTGCGGCTGGTTTAACCCTGGCCGATAACGATAAAGTTGCAGGTACATGCAGGTACATGCAGGTACATGCACTTTGGCGTTTTTTACGGAAAGGCAGCCAATTGGCCATTACACGAGATCAAAGCTGATCAAAGCCGATCAAAGTCAATCAAAGTCAATCAAGCTGGAAAAATGCTTCCAACAAGGTTTGATCGGGTCGGATGGCGGCCCGAACCGGCAATTCTTGCCTTTTCCGGCTCCAGACCGGACCTTGAACCTTGAACTTTGAACCTTGAACTCAGCGCCGCCAATCGCACCCAACCGCACCCAATCGCACCAAATCGGCCATAATAAAAGTTTTGGGCCATCTTTTGCGTTGTGACGGCCTTGTATGACGGCTTGTGACGGCAATGTTACGGCCTAAGTCCTTGATTATCAACAATTGTGACGGTGTGACGGCTTTTCCGGGGGGAAGGGTATGTATATGCCACAAACGGGGCCTGTCGAAATTGGGGTGGCCAACCGGACTGTGTCGAAATTCTCTTTCCTGGAATTTTGCATTGAAACGGACGGCGGCCGCGGGGAAAATGTCCGCATGATGGATCATGTCCGCATGAGCTTGGAGCTTCGGCCAAAGGCCGGCGTCATTTGTGGAACACTTCTCTGGCTGGCGCTGGCCTTTGGAGGATGGAGAACAATGGCCGCGACAACGGAGGACTGCCTGGCGCCTAAACGGGTGTCGGTGCTGCCTGTGTTCCTGGTTCCCAAGGATGAGGCGCCGCCTTCGGAGGAGCAGAAGGCGCGGCTGCTCCGGCACTTGACATGGGCGCAACGGCGTTATTCCGAGTTGCTGCCGGGAGGAAGAACTTTCGCCATCGCCCCCGGCGGGCCGGTCATCGTGGCGGGCAAATTCCGGGGAGCGGATTATGAGGACATGCCTGAAGGGGCGGCGCCGCAGTTCGTCAGCGAAGTCCTGGAGGCGCTGCATCTGACGCGCTTCAATGCGCCTTACTCGTTCTTCATCGTGGTCATGAACACCCGCAACTACAATCCCGGCGGCGGGGCCAGGACGTTGAACGGAGGCTTCAACACGGGGCCAGGCATGGTGGAAATGTCCTCCTTGGGTCTGGACAAAAGCCCGAATGTTCAGTCCACCGTCCAACATGAATTGGGCCACAGTTTCGGCCTGCCGCACGTGGATGTCTATGGCTACGACATGAGCACCAATGCCTCCATCATGTCCTATAATCCGGGCCACCATACCGATGGGTTCAACCCCAGCCCCACTCCGGGAATTCTGATCCCGGAGGACATCCGGGGATTGGCGCTCAATCAACGGGCCTTTCCGGGCCTGTCTTTTGATCCGCGCCGGGACGTGCCCGCCGGCTATCAGATGGCGCCCGTGATCTGCCTCGGCCCCCAAATCATTCCGGGGCAGCCTCTCTACGAGATCAAAGGGACAACCCCTTCAGGGGAAGCCTACGGAAGTTCCTTGTCAGGGATGTTGAAAGGGGAGATCAAACCCAGCTCGGCGACGACCGCCGCGAACACCTTTGATCCCTACACCATGTGGCATTCGGAAAAAGCGCCCTCGGGTTGGGTCTCCTGTGACCTGACCTTTCCAGTGCCAGTCACCTTGACCCGCATCGCGGTGTATTCCCAGCATAGCGGGCGATACCATAAGGCAGAGAGCGCGCGGGTCTGGGCCGGCTCAAAAAATGGCTTCCGCCAAGTGGCGTCAACGAGGCTCTCTGCCCCGGATTCGGCGGTGGAGTTCCCCGCCGCCAAAGCCCAAGTCTGGCGGCTGGAACTCCAGGCGGGGCCGAGCGGCATGGTGGTTCTGCGCGGCCTGCGCTTTTTCCACGGGGAAAACGAATTGTTCCCCCGCCCGTACCTTGAAATTGATTGACTTCCACGGCCATCTGGCATAGCCCAATACCCTGTCAGAGTGGAATTCATGGCTGCGCTTGAACAAAGCCGTTTGTTCGTGGCGGTTTTTCCGTCCGCGGAAGTGGTGCAACAACTCATGGAAGGCGCCTGCGGCCTGGCCCACGGTCTTTCTCCCAAAGCGGTCGCGTGGATACACCCCGAGCAAATTCATTTGACACTCAATTTCCTCGGCGACGTCCAACGGGCGCGAATCGGAGAGTTCGAACAGGCGGTCGAGGCGGCCTGCCGGCGCGGCGAACCGCTCCTTCTGCGGGCGCGCGGGACTGGGTGTTTTCCGAGTCCGGCGCGGCCCCGGATAATCTGGGCGGGAGTGGATGGGGCCGGGGACGCTTTGGCAGGACTGAAGCGAACGCTGGACGAAAACCTCGCCAAGCTCGGCTATGTGCCGGATGAAAGAGCCTTCCATCCGCATCTGACCATCGGCCGTGTCCAACGATTGAATGACGGCGAGCGGCTGCATCTGGGCGAGACGCTGCAACAGTGGCGCGAGGCGGACTTCGGCCTTTGGAGCATGGAGCGCGTTGATCTGATGCAAAGCGTGCTCGCAGCCGCCGGGGCGGAGTACTCGCGCGTCCAATCCTTCCCCTTGCGGCGCGTTACTGAGGCGTGATGATCAGGGTGTGAATCACCGGCGCGAACGCGGCCTTGATGGCGGCGGCCAGCGGCGCGCGCTCCCTTTCCGATTCGACCGCCGTCTTTTCCATGTCGGCTTTGCCCGCCTCGCCGTGGAAGAGGTTCTTGATCTGAGCCGTCTCGTAGTCCTGCTTCCGCGCCACGGCCTCGTCCACGGCCTTGAAAGCGTCGCAGAACGGGTTGGCCTCAAAATCCGCCGCCAGGTTGACGCCGCGCGCCAATTGCCCGGCGGAATAAAGCCGCCTGGTGGCGCCCCAGGTGATTTGGTAGTTGGCGGCCTTCCCGCCCTTGACCACCAGCATCAGACGATTGAGGTCCTGGTTGAACGGAACCAAGGTCATGCCCGAACGGAGGCTCTCGTCCGAATCGGCCGGGCCGGAGGCGCAAAACGGATAGCGCCCGCTCTTCACGGTCAACACGCCGTCGTGATAGGCGATCAATTGGTGTCCCTTGGAGACGGAGGCCTTGTTGGCCGCCAGATCAACGGTGAAGGCGCCGATGTCGCCGGGCACGTCGAGGGCTTTGAGAAAGGCGTAGGCCATAACCAGGTGCCCCGCCCAACCGGGATGAATGGAGTCCTTGCCGGCCAGGTTGTAATTGGCGCCGTACGATTGCCGGGCGCGGTCCTGCGCCAGGTACATGTCCCAGAACACGTCCGCGAAGCCGGTCTCTTCGACCCCGGCGATGTTAATATCAATGTCGCGCAACGCGCACAGACTGATATTCCTTTCCTTCGGCGTGCCGAGGATGCCGTTCCAAGGAGGATTCTGCAGCCCCATGCAGCCGGGCGAGCCGACAATCACCCGCGTGCCGGCGGCTTTGAAGGCCAAAACAATGTCCGTCATGTTGGAGGCGTAGGCTTGGCCGATGCCCGGTTCGTAAGGCCGGTAATGATGATCGTTCATGCCGTAACAAGTCGTGGCCACGGTGGGGTGGAAACGGAGAACGTCGTTGGTCATGCGCCGGAGGAAGCCGGCGGCCTGCTCGCCGCCCCAGCCGTATTGGCGGACGCTGATGTTCAATTCCGGCAGCGCCACCGTGAGGTAGGTCTCCATGACGCGGGAGTACATTTTCTGCTCGGTGATGGAGTCGCCGCAGATGGCCAGGCGGTCGTTGGCGCGCAGGATGGGGTGTGTGGGTTGCGGCGCTTTGAGCAGGTAAAGCCCGGCGAAATAGGGATCGTTGGTCGGTACGGCAATGGTGGACTCCGCCCGCGCCGGCCAGCACAAGGACAACGCAAGCAACGCGATGATTGACTTGATCTTCATCAGATTTTTTTAAGCCACAACGCCGCCGATGGCAACAGCTAAACCTTGCCGCTTGACATCCTTGTCTCGGCTCTCGCACCATGCAGCCATAAAAAGTCCTATCCGCAACAACCGGGCGGCGGGTGCGCCTGTCTTGCCGGCGGAGATCGTGCTCGCTCCCGACTGGTGGGAGGCGCGGGCGGGAATCACCTTCGACCCGGATTTCTTTTTCCATCCCGCCCGCCGCGTGGAGGCGGAGCGCAAGATGGAACAGGCGCTTTATGAGCGCTGGGGCCGCTTCGGGCTGGGGGCGGATCGAAACCGGGACCTGCCCCTGGTGGGCGCCACTCACCTGGCGGCGGGTTTTTTGCTCCCGGAAATGCTGGGCTGTCAAGTGGAGTATCGCGCCGGCGGACCGCCCCAGGTCCATGCGGCGGAACGCCCGGAATTGGCCATTGACGAAGAGGCGGCTTTTGCTTCCGCGGCTTTTCGGCGGTTCGAGCGCCTGACCGCGGCGTTAAAGCAACGCCACGGCTATCTGGCCGGGGATGTGAACTGGGGGGGCGTGCTGAATCTGGGCCTGGACCTGCGCGGGCAGACGTTGCTGATGGATTTAATCGAGCAACCCGAACAGGTGCGGGCCTTCTTTCAACAGATCAGCCGGGTCATCGAGCGATTCGTCGCGCGGATCGAGGGGGAAACCGGCAGCAGCAGTATTTCGGTCAATCGCACCGTGAGGCATCTCCCGCGCCCAGTCTTCCTCCATTCCGAGTGTTCGAACACCATGATTTCGGCCGAACACTACGAGCAATTGCTGCTCCCGGTGGACCTGGCCTGGAGTCAGCGCCATCGGCCCTTCGGGATTCATCATTGCGGAAAGGATCCGCACCGCTTCGCCGCCGCTTACGCCAAAGTCCCGCATCTGGATTTTCTGGATGTCGGCTGGGGCGGGGACCTGCGCGTGCTGCGACAACACCTGCCGGATACGTTTCTGAACATCCGCCTCAGCCCGGTGGAAATTCCCAAGCAGACGCCCGATGACATCAGTGGCACGATTCGCCGCCTTGTCACAGAGGCCGGCGGCCCGGCGTTGACGGGAGTGTGCTGCATCAACGTGGACAAGACTGTTTCCGATGAACAAGTCGCCGCCATTTTCCAGACGGCGGCTGAATTGCGCGGCGAGTGGCTGGCCGCTCAAGCGGGCGGCTGAAAACCCCTCACTTGCTCTTCGGACGCTTCCATTCTTTCTTGGGCGGCTCGGGCAGGCCCTGGGCGCGCAAGGCGGTGCGGAAGTGCGTCTTGGAGACCTGGCCCAACGCCGCCGCGCCGTGCCGGGCCACGAATTCCTTCGCCGCCGCGTCCACGTCCGCCCCGCCGCCTCTGGGGAAATCCATCTCATGCTTCCGCCCCAAGTCGCGCAGGCGGGTGATGAATTCGTTGCGCGCCAAAATGGAGGCGGCGGCCACGGCCAGGTCTTCCTCGGCCTTGTGATATTGCACCAGTTCAATCTTCCGCCCCAGCGACATCAGGGCCTTGGCGATGACGCCTTTGTCGTGCGCGAATTGGTCGCTGATGGCGCGCACCGGCGGCGGGTCCATGCGATAGGCCACGCCCATCATGTTCTCAATGACGCGGGCATGACCCCAGGCCAGCAGCGAGTTGACGCTTTTCATTTTCAAGTAGAGCCGGTTGTAAGCCTCGTTGCCAATGGGCACGACGCTGAAAACACAGCCGGGCGTGCGGCGGATGATTTGCGCCAGCTCGGCGATCCGCCGGTCGCTGCGGATCTTCTTGGAGTCGCGGATGCCGGCGTTTTTCCAGGCCGGGATCATCGTCTCGTTGATATAGACGCCGGCCACGCAGAGCGGGCCGAAGAAATCACCCTTTCCGCTTTCGTCCACACCGATGCGCGGGGCGAGCAACGCCGGGTTCAGCACCGTCTCGTAGCCCAGCTTGACCTCCTGGAGGATTTGCGGTTCGAGGACAAACTCGACGAAATCCTGCGTGCCCTTGCCTTGCACGACGAGCTTGCCGCTCTCGTAAAAGACGACGTTGGTTTTCTCCTTCTCCCCGGCAAAACGGGCGTAGGGCACCTGACGGAATTTGAAATCATTCTGGCGCAGATGCTTTTCCAGGGCGGCGGCCTGGGCGTCGGACAATTTGCAAGTGTAACTGGTCAACGGCGGTTGCATTTCGTTCTTTTGAAATCTCCTCATCCTAATCTCTTCAAGCCGGAGACTCTTGACAGGCCTCCAGTTTTTCATGGTCGAAAAAGCGATTCATTCGGATTAAGATTAAGATTAAGATTAAGATTAGGAATCAAAAACCGCCACTCGAAAACGTGCGCTGCGCGCGGCGCCTCGCCCGGACATTGATCCGCTGGTTCGACCGGCACGCGCGGGATTTGCCCTGGCGCCGCACGCGCGATCCCTACGCGGTCTGGATTTCCGAAATCATGCTCCAACAAACGCAGGTCAAAACCGTCCTCCCGTACTACGCCCGCTGGATGCGGGCGCTGCCGCGGGTGGAGGACTTCGCGCGGGCGCAGCCGGAGCGGGTGCTCAAATTGTGGGAGGGCCTGGGCTATTACAGGCGGGCGCGCCACGCGCAGTCGGCGGCCAGAATCATTGTCAAGAAACATTCCGGCCGCTTCCCCGAAACGTTCCGGGAGGTCCTGGCGCTGCCCGGCGTGGGACGCTACACGGCGGGGGCGATTTGCAGCATCGCCTTCAACCAGCCCGTTCCCATTCTGGACGGCAACGTCAAGCGGGTCTTGAGCCGGCTGCTGGGCATCGCGGGCAATGCGCGGGCCAAGGCGGTCAGCGCCCGGCTCTGGCAGGCGGCGGAAGAACTGGTCGGCGCCGCCGGCAGCGAGCCTGCGCGGCTGAATCAAGGCATGATGGAATTAGGCGCGTTGATTTGCCTGCCGCACCAGCCCAATTGCCCCGATTGCCCGGTGCGCCGGGACTGTTTCGCCTGGCGCGAGAATCGGGTCGGGGAATTTCCGGTTCCGGCGCCGCGGCAGCCTCTGCGTGCCCGGCGATTCATCGCTCTGGTGGCGCGTCGGCGCGGCCGGTTCCTGGTGCGGCGGCGTCCGGCGGGCGGCGTGAACGCGGGCCTGTGGGAATTCCCCAACTTCGAAACCCCGGCCAACGCCGGAAATGTCCCGTCCCTGGCGGCTCCGTTCAGGCTCGCTGCCGGCGAGCCGTTCTTCCGCCTCCGGCATTCGATCACGCGCTACCAGATGTTGCTGGCAGCGTTCCACGCCGAACTGCCCGGCGGGGCGGTGTCGGGCCTGGCGGCTGGCGAGTGGAAAACGCCGGCGGAACTGGAACGGCTGCCCTTCGCCGCCGCCCACCGCAAATTGCTGGAAGCGGTCAAATTGGCTCCCTTCCTGGCCCGAAAAGGCGGGAAGTTGCCGTCTGAACCTTAACAACGCCAGCCTGCAATCAGCCGCGACTGGCCGGGACTGGCTGCGAATTTCGGGGTAAACACGACCGGTTGGGTGGTATCCCCCACCGGTATTTAGCGGTATTTGGCGGTATTTAGCGGTAATTTCCGCACCTTTTACCGCCTGATACTGCCGTTGAAGGACCGCCCGGATGGCCGATTGGCCCCCTTTTGCCGATAAGCGCCAAAGTGCAACTACCTGCAACTACCTGCATCTACCTGCAACTTTACCGTTATCGGCCCGGCTGAAACCACCGGCAGTTTTGGGTCTTTCCAGGGCCTTGGCGCCGCGAAGGAAGACGATGATATGGCCGCAAGAAGGCTCAAAAAGCGCAGAATGCCTTGTTTTTCGCGCCAACAGGCCCGTGAGCAGGCCCCGAATGACTGCCTGGATGCCGATACGCCCCCTTTTGCCGTTAAACGCCAAGTTGCCGTTAGCTGCTCTTAGCTGCTCTTGGCTGCGTTTTTGCACCTTTCGACGGCCTTGGCGGCGGCCTTCCTGGCAGGGGGTTGGTTGCGTGAAATTCACGCGCGTTCCAAACGCCCCGGCCACGAAGGAGCGGGTTTGTCGCGCCCCAGGTTCAGGGACGGCGGAAGCTTTGGCGAAGGCGGAAGCAGACCCCGAGGGACCGCCCCGCTAAAGAAGACATGGGGATTTCAACGCGTCCGCCGCCGCCACGGCTATGGCGGACAGGAAGGCGCAACGGCCCAACGACGCCAAGAGGATGTTCTCCACTGTGCATTCCGCTCTCCCCACCTTCCCCGGCCCCTTCCCCCTGCAAAATGTCAAAGAACAGGCGCGTGAGCGCCGCACAGTTTCCATATTACCACGGTTTGATGGGAATGCAACAACAATTTCTCGCTTTGACGCCGCATCCCTTTTTGGAAAACGGAGCAAACCGCGGAATATCCGAAAAACGCGAAAGACCTGGGGCTTTGGCGCGTTTCTTTCGCGGATCAAAAAAACCTTGGGCGAGGATTTAAAAGCTGGCAATCGTGGCGTGCTTCCGATATAATCCTTAAAAATAACCCGACCATGAACCGTATCTACCAAGGCCGTGTCAGCAAAGTTCTCGACGACCAAAGCCACGAACTCGATCTCGATGTCCTCTGGCAGCACCACAAATTGTTCCAGGACGCGGTCAACTACTATGTCGTCTGCCTGCTCGCCCTGGCCGAGCCGAGGAACGAAGGCGTCTGGCAAATCCGCCAGCGGCTTAACGCTACAGCCGCCAATGGCGAGGACGATGAACTGATGGTGTGGCGGCCGTTCCGCCGCCGAGGCGCGTTGCGCAGCGGGATGCGCGATTCCGTCGCCCCTTATCTCTGCCCAAACAAACCCGACGCCACGCCGGAGGATTGCTTCGCCGCCGTGCTGGCTGGCAACGAATGTGCGCAGGCCGAGGAAGGCCGCGCCCGCTTGAGTGATGGCCTGCGGCAACTGCTTGAAAACTGCACCGGCGACAGCGGCCCTCGTGACTGCTCGAAAGAATATCTGCCTCGTTTTTGCCGGACGAAATCTCGCTGCAATTACCCTGAATCGGCAATCGCCCGCAGACGTGCTTACCACGAGAAACTGATGCCGCTCGTTCTGCACTTCCCGATGACTCCCAATTCAAAGGAACTGGAGCAATTCAATGTGTTCTCAACCGTGCTGCCTGATTATGAGAAGCCGATTCATGCAGGGAATGACGCCCGGGAACTCCTCGCCGGAATGATCGCGGACTTGAAGGCCAAGTTCCCCGCCGAGACGGCGGAACTCGACAGGTTGGCGCAACTCGTGGATCAAAAACCTGACACATTTCGTGTTCCCGGCTACCAGGGAAGCAGCGCCAAAGGAGAGAAAAAATTGCGGCTCTACGCAATGTTCCTGTTCCGATATGTCAAACGTTCGGAGTTCACGTTGCGGCTTCTCCGGGCCACAACCCCAAAGCCGGAGGACGACGCCAACTTCGCTTTCCTTGTCCACGGCCAGTCCGATCCCAACTCTCTACTGCTCAATCCATTCACTACCGAGTTGATCGCGAAACGAGACAAGAAAAAGGAAACATTCAACGCGAACGAATCCGCCGCGAAGCTCAAGGACATGTTGGACGACTGGCGGAAGGAACTGCCAGACGAGGCAGATAATTGGCAGCGACTTGCAACCAAGATTGGAGCTTTCCAAGGCGAATTGCCGAGCTACGCTGGCGTCCAGCGCGCCAAGGAGCTTGTCGAGAATCGGCGACTCCGCTTGTTCGCTCTCTACCTGTTCAAATACGTTGAGCGATCCGAATTCACGCTGCGGCTGCTCCGTCTCGCCACGCCAAAGCTGACCCCTCCGACCCGCACCGAGATGGCCGCCGGTGATCCGGTGCAGAAATCGCGCGGGCAGCGCGGCTATGTATTCCGGGCTTTCACCGCTTTGGACTGTTGGCAGCCGACAGACCCGGGTGAGCCGGTGTGGTTGAAATTTGACGAAGCCGCGCTTCAGGAAGCCCTCAAGTCGCTGCACCAAATCAACTCCAAGAAAACAGAACGGGCGGACAAACGCGCCACCGCCCTTGATCGCCTCGAATACCAACGCCAATGCGCCTTCCGGCGGGAAACCAAACCCGACGGGAGCGAGGATGTTGACCTGAAAGTCGAGAATGCCGAGCGCACCAAGAAAATGTGGAAAAGCGGCGGCGAAGAAACCACGCCGCCGCCCGTGCTCGTCGGCGATCCGCGAATCGCACGGCTCGAATGGCTGCTGTCCAGTGACCCCGCCGCTGGCGGATTGGCCGAGGAATACGAAATGAGCGAGGGCGTGTCTGTGGAATACGGCCTGCACCAGCGCACCATCCGCGGCTTCCGCGATTTGCGGAAAAAATGGAACGCTAGTCTCGTCGCTCGAGACGGCAGCGAGAATATTCTCTCAATCCTCAAGGACTACAAAAAGGATAACCCTGAGTTGATCGGAAGCCACAAGCTCTTCGACGCCTTGGCCAAGGAAGACAACTGGCTCATCTGGCGCGAACCGACAGCAGAGGAAATCGGCCAGTGGCGCAAAGCCGCCGGAATATCCAAAGACGTTTCCTTCGCCGAAGATCCGCTTCAGGCGCTTACCGATGAGCGCGAACTGATCGCCGACATCGAGCGCCTCTCCGGTCCCATTCGCTTCACGCCTGCCCACCCGGAGCATTCCCGGCGGCAGTTCTACTTCTCCGACGTCACCGACCTCACGGCGAAGAACCGCTTGCGGCACGACCGGCAGACCGTGGATGTCGAACTGGGCATCAAAGAGAATGGCGTCTGGAAAAAGAAGGATGTTCGTCTGCAATTTTCCGCGCCGCGCCTGCTTCGCGATCAACTCAACAACGCATGCGGCAAGGACGCGGTGTTCCAGCAGGCGATGATGGAAGCGCTCGGAATTCGCGCCACGTTGACAAAGACCGAAAAAAGCAAGCCTCGCAAAGCTGAGTTTGAAGAATGCGCCGCCGTTGCGTTGATGCCGGAAGTGCGCAACGATGGAAGCAAACGAATTCTGCTCAACTTCCCGCTCACGCTCGACGGCGAGAGCATCGTCAATCAACTCGGCAAGGCTGAACGTTGGCATGAATTGCAGTTCGGCGGTGCGGATGGTGAATCCTACTGGCTGCGCTGGCCGAAAACCTGGATTGACGAAAAGAAAGACCGGAAGAAAGCCCCGCCCGCACCGTGGTGGTGTAATCCCCAGCCGTTCCAAGTGTTGTCGGTTGACCTCGGCCAGCGGGTTGCCGGGGCGTATGCACTGATCGAAGCCACGCCCGGCAATCCGCCGAAACCGCAGAGCCGCAAACTGGGCACAGCCGGCGACAAAACTTGGTGGGCTACCGTCAAGGCGATGGGTGTGCTCCACCTGCCCGGCGAGGACGCCAAAATTCGCCGCGAACGGACGCGCTTCGATGAGAATGATGACAACGGCGCAAACGGGTTGGAGGAACTTTCCGGCCGTCGCGGGCGCATGGCGTCGCCGACGGAGTGGGATGAAGCCCGCGACATTTGCGCGAAGCTCGGGTTGATTGCCGACAGAGTGATGGGCAACGAACTGTCCCGCTATTCCTTCCCGGAAATGAACGACCGGTTGCTTTACGCGCTGGGCCGGGCGCAGGCGCGACTGGCGCGACTCCAAGGGTGGAGTTGCGTGGCTTGGGAGGAAAAGGACGACAAGCTGAAGGCGAAGTTCGAGAAACGCCGGACGCGCATCCAGGAGCAAATCGCCGAAGCCATCGCGGCGCGCGCGGAAGAAGCCGCCAAGCCGGAGGCAGAGCGCGAACAGGAGAGTTTGGAGCGCGGGCGTTGGCTGGACGAAGCCAAGCCGCTGGTGGAGCGCAATGCCTGGGACTGCGTCGCCGACTGCATCATCCGCGAAGTCCGCAAGGAGCGCGAAATCATCCAACAGCAACTCGTCCGCATCGCCAACCGCGTCCAACCGTTGCGCGGCGAATGGGACGACGACCGCGTGAAGGAGTTGGTTCGGCGTCTTGCCGCAGAAACCAACTTCAACTCCCCGGTGACGCGCAGCCTCGCTTCAGAACTCGCAGGATTCGTGGCCTCCGGGGATTCTGCCAAGGCGGTTCATCCCATCAAGCAACACCTGTCCCGCGACCGGAATGAAATTCCCGCCGATCTCCTCCGCCACGCGGAAGCAGTCCAACCATTCCTGGGCCGCAGCTGGAAATGGGAACAGCGGAGCGACGGCAAGAATCATTGGCTGGTGATTGAAAAGACTGGCGTGGCGTGTTTCGAGCCGGTGAAACTTGCGGGGCAACGCGGCCTCTCGCTGGCGCGCATCGAGCAACTTGATTCGCTGCGCCAGCGCTGCCAGTCGCTCAATCGCGCCCTCCGCCAAGTGCCCGGCGAGCCGGCGCGGTTGGGCCGGAGCAAACGCGGGATTGAGCTTCCCGATCCGTGCCCGGACATTCTGGACCGGCTCGATGCCCTCAAAGAACAACGCGTGAACCAGACGGCGCATCTCATCGTTGCCCAAGCGCTCGGAGTGCAGCTCAAACCGCACGAGAAGGATGAGAAAGAGCGAATTGCCCGCGACATTCACGGCGAATACGAGCGCATTCCCGGCCGCCAGCCGGTGGACTTCATCGCCATCGAAAACCTGGAATACTACAACATGACCCAGCGGCGCGAGCGCAGCACCAACGCGCGGCTCATGAAATGGTGTCGGCGGCAGTTGCGCGACAAACTGATCGAGCTATGCGAACCCTACGGCCTGCGCGTGGTGGAAGTCTGGCCGGCAGACACCTCGAAGTTCTGCTCACTCACTGGCGTCGCCGGCTTCCGCGCCGTGGAGTTGAATCCCGACGACGCGGAGAATTTCCCCTGGAAGAAACTCCTCGACCGCCTGCGCGAAAAGGAGGCGGCCGAGCGCGAACTGGATAAAGACGAGCTCAAAGAAAGCCAGCGCATCATGGCGCTGTTCGACAAGCTGGTGGAGTTGAACAGGGGCCTCCTAGCGGAGCGTGCCAAAGCTCGCGCGGAGAGCCGGCACTTCCGCCCGAAGTGGCGCACGCTGCTCGCCCCGATGCGGCTCGGCCCGATCTTTGTGCCCATGCGCGGCAGGCCAATGCAGGCCGACGTCAATGCCGCCATCAACATCGGCCTGCGGGCCATCGCCGCCCCGGACGCGGATGACATTTACACCCGCATCCGCGCCAAGAGCGACAGCAAAGTGTTCACGGTGCGAGCCGAAAACTCCCGCGAAAAGGCGCGCTGGGAAAAAGACGTGCCGCAGATCGCGGTGAAGAACGAGGAAAGCCGCCAGAAGCTGTTCGCCGAGAAATGGCTGAACTTTTATTTCGATTTCGGCTCAGTGGCGACCTTCGACCAAGCCGTGATTGAAGAAATTCAAGTTCCGGTCTCAAGTGGTCGCGGGCTTTGGGGTAGCGTCAACCAAGCCGAATGGTGTCGCTGCGAGGAACTCAACGCCGTGCGACTCACACAAGGATGAATACCTGACCCGCCATGAGCGAAGCGCCGATTCAAGTCAACGCCGGGCTGGAATCCCAGCCGGTGATGCCGGTGCGTCGGCTCAACAATTACGTTTATTGCCCACGCCTGTTTTATTTCCAGTGGGTGGAAAACATTTTTCAGGAAAGCGCGGACACGGTTGCCGGTTCAACCACGCACCGCAATGTGGATGAGCCTTCCAAGCTGGACGAAGAAAAAGTGAAGGCACTGGGTGAAAATCTTCCTGAAGGCGCGCGGCTTCGCAGCTTGCGGCTGGAAAGCGAAACGCTGGGCATTGTGGGCGTGATGGATTTGGTCGAAGGCGGGCCGGATGGCGCGCAAATCGTGGACTACAAGAAAGGTTCGGCCCGGCGCAACAGCGAAGGCGAACGTGAAGCGCGCGAACCGGAATCCATTCAAGTCGGCGCTTACGCCCTGCTCTTGCAAGAACGCGGCGTGAAAGTTTCGGGCGCGATGATTTACTATGCAGCGGATAAAAGGCGCGTGCCGGTTGAAATCAGCGAAGATTTGTTGAGCAAAACCAGGCAGGCCATAACGGACGCAAAAACCTTGGCGGCTTCCGGCCACTGTCCGCCGCCGTTGAAGAATGATGCGCGCTGTCTCGGTTGTTCTGCCTATCCGATTTGTCTGCCGAACGAGTCGCATTGGTGGGCGAAGATGCGTAAGGCCGCCGACGTGGACGGACAGCTTTATTTTGGTTTCGCCGGGCAAACCGAGGACGCCGTTCGCGACCGTATTCTGGAAGCATTGGATTTTGCCGCCGAATCCGGCAAGCAGCCGCCCACATTGGAGCCGCCGCGACCGGGAGGAGATGACAGCGAGGTGCTCGTGGTGCAAACTCCGGGCGCGCAAATCGGACAGCGCGGCGATCAATTGGTGGTCAGCGTCAAGGGGGAGGAAGCGCGAAAGATTCCGGGCCAGCAGGTGCGGGCGATTTACTGCTTTGGCGCGGTTCAAATTACTGCGCAGGCCGTCGAGACGTGCCTGGAGCTAGGAATTGACGTTGCCTATTTTTCCCCTGCCGGCCGGTTTCTCGGTTTGCTGCGCGGCCTGCCGGCCAGCGGCGTGGACGCGCGACGCGGGCAGTACCGGCTGTTTGAATTGCCGGGCGTGCGGCTGCAACTGGCGCGCGAAGTCATCCGCGCCAAAATCCACAATCAGCGCGTGATGCTCATGCGCAACGGCGATGTGCCGGAGCGTGTGGTGCAATTGCTGGCCGCCTTTCGCGACGCGACAGACTCCGCGCGTGATTTGACCTCGTTGCTGGGAATCGAGGGGAACGCCGCGGCGCTCTATTTTGAGCAGTTCGAGTCCATGCTCAAAGAGCGTGAGGATTGGAGATTTGACTGGCGCGGGCGCAATCGCCGTCCGCCGCGCGACCCTGTGAACGCCTTGCTCTCGCTGGGCTATGCGATGTTGGCGAAGGAACTGACGGGAGTATGCCATGCGGTGGGGCTGGATCCGTTTCTTGGATTCATGCACCAGCCGCGTTATGGCCGTCCGGCGCTGGCGCTGGATTTGATGGAGGAATTTCGGCCATTGGTCGCGGACAGCGTGGCCATCAGCCTCGTCAATCGGGGCGAGCTTGGGCCGGAAGATTTTATCCGCAGCGCGAATGGGACGTTTCTGAACGACCGGGGAAGAAAGCCATTTTGGGAAGCGTGGTTTCGCCGGCTGGACACGGAAGTGAGCCACCCGGAGTTCAGTTACAAGATGGCGTATCGGCGGATGCTTGAAGTGCAGGCGCGGCAGTTGTGGCGGTTCGTTCGCGGCGAGGCCCTGACGTATCACGGATTTGTCACCCGATGAGCCGCATTCGTTATCTTGTCAGCTACGACATCAGCCATCCGAAACGGTTGCGAAGGGTGGCGCGGACCTTGGAAGGATTTGGCGTGCGTCTGCAATACTCCGTCTTCGAGTGTCCGCTGGATGGGATGCGGCTGGCGAAACTCAAGGCGGAACTGCAGGATTTGTTGAATCACGATGAAGACCAGGTGTTGTTCGTTTCGCTCGGTCCAAGCGCGAGCGACGCAAGCCTTGTGATTGAAGCGATGGGCCTGCCGTATGAAGTGCGCTCGCGGGTGACGATTATTTGATTTTTTATTTGATTTTTGGGCTTGCAAATCACGCTCGGAGAGGTTGAACTAGACATGGCTAAGGCCACCGACCATCAACCCTCCGCCATTGGGTTGACACGATCCTTGAAATCGCGACGACTGCGCCTGAACGCGGCGAAGTGGTGCGAGTGCGGAATCGCCGGCACTCGCCCTCACGGACGCTCGCAATGTGAATTCACGCGGGTAATCGGGCAAGAAAGTGATTATGCGGACCTATCTCCAAATCAAGTGTTGGTTGAAATGCTGTTGCGCTCGCAACTCAGCGCATCAGTCGCTGAATTGCATGGGGTTAGGGCGAGCGAGCCGCAGTCGCCGCGATTCAGAGGGGCGTGAGGCGGCTAAACTCGGGTTTCTTTTTCACGACGCAACTGCGGCCGCAGTCGCCGCGATTCAGAGGGGCGTGAGGCGGAGCAGCATTGATCCTTCGTAAGTAGTTGATTTCCGCCGCAGTCGCCGCGATTCAGAGGGGCGTGAGGCGGAATTCGCCATGCCGCCGATCAAGCGGACCGTCGGGCCGCAGTCGCCGCGATTCAGAGGGGCGTGAGGCGGCAAAACTCCATTGAACAACTTAAGCTCCCGCTGGAGGCCGCAGTCGCCGCGATTCAGAGGGGCGTGAGGCGGGAATCGGTCACGACGATGGGGTATCCCGCCAGAAGGCCGCAGTCGCCGCGATTCAGAGGGGCGTGAGGCGGGGGTGCAGTTCTCATAATAAGCCTAGCATTTTGTGCCGCAGTCGCCGCGATTCAGAGGGGCGTGAGGCGGTGCGGCTCGGTGCGTTCGCCCTCCGGTTCCCCCCAGCCGCAGTCGCCGCGATTCAGAGGGGCGTGAGGCGGATGTTTCCATCCGCGACTACTTCCACCTGGTAAAGCCGCAGTCGCCGCGATTCAGAGGGGCGTGAGGCGGCTTTCGTTTTGTTGACAGGCGCGCGTGGGCTGCGCGGCCGCAGTCGCCGCGATTCAGAGGGGCGTGAGGCGGTTTGCAGGAGTTTGGAAATGTCGAGCGACATGAGGCCGCAGTCGCCGCGATTCAGAGGGGCGTGAGGCGGCACCGGGACCGCCTATCTTTACTTCGAACCCATTCCGCCGCAGTCGCCGCGAT